>Ga0116142_10004592_pt1 | contig 12991 bp, 6 predicted proteins | sample AD_UKC033_MetaG_FD_89785 | JGI IMG/M metagenome (GOLD analysis project Ga0116142, IMG submission 89785) | Active sludge microbial communities of municipal wastewater-treating anaerobic digesters from USA - AD_UKC033_MetaG | ecosystem: Engineered > Bioreactor > Anaerobic > Digestate | place: USA... | reverse complement strand
TCTGTTTCTCGCCATTCCGAATGTGGAGATGTTCACCGCCGCGGTTTTTGTCTCCGGTTTTTTGACCGGAGCCGGTCGCGGCATCCTTATCGGCGCCGCCGCGGCACTGCTCTTCTCTTTTTTCAATCCCTACGGGGCGGCGGCGCCTCCGCTGCTGCTCGCCCAGATCGTCAGTACAGCCCTCGCCGGCCTCGCCGGCGGATTGGTGCAGCGCGCGCGCTGGCTGGAGCGTCCGGTCTGGATCCGGACGGCGCTCTTTGGCTGCACCGGGCTTTTCCTCACCCTGATTTATGACGTGCTGACTACCCTGAGCTTTGCAGTCATCATGGCCGGCGGAGAGGCCGGAAAGATCTGGGCCTCTTTTCTCTACGGCATGGCGTTTTACGGACTGCATTTGCTCAGCAACACCCTGATCTTCGCCCTGCTGCTCCCGCTCCTGCTCGAGCGGCTGCGGTTCATCACCACTCGTTGATGGAGCGCGCATGCGCAGATTTTCCGCCTGGCTTGTTCTCCTCATAATCGCCACCGGGGCGCAGGGGCAGACCCCCTCTGACCCCTTGTACGCCGATTCCACCCTCCGGCTTGGCTCCGGTTACGGCTCGGCGGGTGATCTCTTCGCCTTTCTGCCCGGCGCCTCATTCCACGACCCTGGCAGCATCGGCCTCCCCGCTCCGGGCACCCTCTTCGCCTCGCCGCCCGCCCGGCTCAACCTCGTCTATGACGGATTCCGCCTCGACGATCCCCTCACCGGCCGCTCCGACCTCAATCTCATCCCCGTCGAGGGCATCGCCAGCCAGGCTCTCTTTATCGATCCTCTCACCCGGCCCCATCCCGAATGGGCTGCGAGCCAGACCCTCGAGATCACCAGCCGCGACCTCGCCGCCGATACCCTGCGCACGCAGGTGGCCTACCGCACCGGCGGCAGCGGCTATGACGACATCGATGTCCGCGCCGGACTGCGCTATTCCGAGCGGCTGTGGATCAACGCCGGCGGCGTGCTGAAAAATTACGCCGGCACCACCGCACAGCTCGAAAAATACCGCGCGCAAAAGATCAATCTGGCCCTCACCCGCACTTTCGGCAGCCGCTGGCGCGCCCGCTACCATCTCCTCTACAATGTCTCTGACCTGAACCTGCCCCTGCCCGAGGCGCCCGCACTGGCCCCGGGCCTGCGCCAGCCGCACCAGAAGCTGAGCCGCTACGACCACGGCCTCGAGATCGATTGTGCCGGCAGATGGCGCACCCTGGTGCAGCTCACCGACCAGCATCGCGAACGCTTTGGCTACCGTCACAGCGTCTGGGACGAGACCACCGATGTGCTTCGCCTCGACCTGGCCAGCACCTGGCTCTGGCGGAGGGGCTCCCTGTCGGGGATGGCGGGCGGCGCCTTCCACAGCACCGGACTCAAGAGCGCCGCCTGGGGCGATCACGGCCAAAGTCTTTACAGCGGCTGGGGGAATCTCGCGCTGCGTCCCGCAACCGGCTTGCAGGCTTTCGCCCAGCTGCGCGTCGAGAAAGGGGAGGGGATGAGCACCGCACTGCTGCCTCAGCTGCAGCTCCGCTACGATCTGGCGCGGGGCGGGCAGGCCGCTGCGGCGGCGGATTCGACCAGGCCCGGCGTCACCGGCTCTGCCTCCGATTCATCCGGTCACTCTCCCGCCTTCAGCCGGGTCCGCTGGCAGACATTGCTCTGGTACGAGCGGAGCCGGAGAGAGGCCTCGCTCGCGGAGCGTTATGAGACCGGCCCCTTCGCTCTGGGCGATCCGGAACTGGGGGCGGAAACGGGCGACCACATCGGCCTCGGCTTCAGCGGCCAGGCCCCGGCGTGGAAATTCTTTCTCTCCCTCAGCACCAGCCGCACCAGAGAGGAGCTGATACTCCTCTGGAACGCACAATCGGCCCTGCCGCGCCATCAAAACCGGTCCGGGCAGCAGAGGTTCAGCCTCGATGCCGCCGGTCAGTGGCGCTTCTCCTCCTGGTTCACCGTAGCGGGCAAGGCCAAACAGATGCTCTTCGAGGAGGAGACCCCTTTCAATCAGCCCGCAACTTTTGCTGCCGGCTGGCTGGCGGTGCACCACATCTTTTTCCGCCATGACCTCGATGTGCGCCTGCGCCTGGGCGTTTCCTTCTGGGGCCGGCGCGAGGAGCCCATCCCCTGGTACGTCGAGGCCTCTCCGGTGAGCGCGCCCCTGCAGGCGGCGGCGGTTCCCTGGCTCGATCTCAGCGTTGTTATCAGGGATGCGACCCTCTTTTTTGCGCTGCAGAATCCCCTCGGCATCGATTACGAGGTGATCGGGGGCTATCCCCAGCCCCGGCAGCTGATCCGCTGGGGCTTTGTCTGGAATTTTTATGATTGACGGATTTAACTTGCGCCTTTCACATTAAATTCTTACCTTTTCTCAGTTCGTACAAGACTCTGGTTCCACAGCGATCAATAGGGAAGACGGTGCGAATCCGTCGCAGCCCCGCTACTGTAATGGACTACGAAAATCGCAGCCCTGCCAAGGGCACGCCACTGGGAAACCGGGAAGGCGCGATGAGTAGGCTCGATGTCCAAAGCCAGGAGACCTGCCAGGGATCTTTTTTCAAGCGACCTTCGCGGGCGAGGTTTTGCGCTTATACGCACAGCATAGACCCCAAACCACAAGGTTGGGGTCTTTTTGTTTCCCCCGCCGCGCCGCGTCGCCCGTACTCCAGAAAGCGGCTGCCGTCATGTCCTCTTCCGCCCGAGCCATTTATTTTTTACTGATCGCCGGATTCACTCTGGCACAGGCCCAATCGGCCCAGAAAATCGAGGGTCACGTGCGCGATGGTGCGACCGGCGCCCCTCTGGCCGGTGCCAATGTGCTGATCAGCGGCACAAGCCTGGGCATGGTCAGCGATTTCTCCGGCTACTTCTTCTTCGAAAATCTCCTCGTCGGAACCTACACCCTGCAAGCCCGCCACATCGGGTATGCACCGCAGACTCTTGCCGCCATCGAGGTCGATTACGATCAGGCCGCGCGGGTGGTCTTTAATCTGGAACCCCGGAATCTGCAGATCCCCGGTATGGTCATCACCGCCAGACGCTCAGCCTCCGCCGCAGAGGTCTCCTTGTTCGAGATCTCCCGCCAGCAGATCGAGCGCTCACAGGCGGCCGATCTCGGCGAACTGCTCGTCAACAGCTGCGGTCTGGAGGTGCAGGAGAACGGCGGCAACAAGAGCCTGAGCATACGCGGCAGCCAGTCGAGCCAGGTTGTGGTGGTGCTGGACGGCGTGCGGCTGGACAATCCCATGACCGGCGCGGTCGATCTCGCCACCCTGCCCGTCTCTGCGATCGAGAGCATCCTGGTCCGCAAGGGCAGCAGCTCCCTCGAGTACGGTGCAGGCGCCATCGGCGGTGTCGTCGAGATCCGGACGCGGCGTCCGCAGCGGAACCTCTGGTCGATCGAGGGGCACGCCGGGGCGTTCGGCGGAGCGGGAGGCGGTCTCGCCTGGAGCGGCACGCGCGCCCAGACGGGATGGTATCTTTCCGCCGATCACCGCCAGAGCGGGGGCGATTACGGTTACCGCTACATGCGCGCCGGTGCCATGATCGATGAACTCAGACGCAACGCCGATACCGCCCAGAATCAGCTCTTCGCCCGTCTGGTCGGGAACCTCCGGGGGGCCCAGTGGAGCCTCTCGGGTCAGCGGCTGCGCAGCGAACGCGGCTTGCCCGGCCAGATCTACAGCTGGACGCCGGGGGCGCGGGCGACGACCGGCCGCGACCACTTCACTACCGTCCTCAACGACGCCGGCACTGCTTCCGGCTGGGAGATCAGGGCGGCCCACTCTGATGAGGGCAACAGCTACCGGCACCAGCCCGAAGCCTGGCTGCCCCTGCGCGTCCGGACTGTCCCCGCCTACTGGAACGAGAACCGGATGCACACCAACAGTCTTGCGCTTGAGGGGTGGCGGCAGGTCTGGTCCGGCGGCCGCTGGATCGCCGGCGCAGAAGCGGGCATCGACCGTTTTGTGGACCGGGACCGCCTGGAGGAGTCGGCCGCCATCGGCGAGGTCCGCACCCGCCGGACCGCCGCCTTTTTTCGTCTCGAAGCCGAGCAGCCCCTGCCGCACGGCCTCGCCGCCGCCCTGATCACCGGACTGCGCCGCGATGAGGCGCGCATCCACCACACCGACCGGCTTCGCCGGGAGGGGGAGTGGAGCCCCGTTCTCAGCCTCGCCCTGACCGGTCACGCCCTCGCCGACCTCCGTCTCTTCGCCTCATGGTCGCGCGGTTTCCGCCTGCCCACCTACGCCGACCTCTTCTATCAGCAGTACCGCGTGCAGGGCAATCCGGATCTCCTGCCGGAGCGCAGCCGCTCGCACGAATACGGCCTCAGCCTCGCCTCATCCCGGCATGGCCGCTTCGGCATCACCCGCTTCCGCAACCGCATCGAGGATCTGATCATCTGGCGTATGGGCTCTTTTGCCTCCTTTTCGCCGGTCAATACCGACGCCCTGCTCGCCGGGACCGAATTTGAAGCGTTCTGGACGATCGCACCCGGTCGGGTGGAGGCCCAGGTGTCCCACCTGTTCCTCGAAAGCACCAACCTCCAGGCCGGGCACACGGTCTACGGCAAGCGGCTGCCCTACCGTCCGGACCATACCACCAAGCTGGGGTTCCGTCTGACTCCGGGCCGCTTTTTTCTCGAGTATGCAGGACGCCTTGCAGGGCCGCGCTACGTCACTGAGGCCAACACCGTTCGTCTGCCCGGCTATGCGGCCCACGATCTTACGCTCGGCATGCGCTGGGCTGTCCGCGGCGTCGATCAGAATGTCAGACTGGCGCTGCATAATCTGACCGATGCCCGTTATGAACTGATCGAGAACGCCCCGCTGCCCGGCCGCGAGTGGCGGATCTCCTGGGAGATGGGGCGCCGCTGAAGACGGCGCGCAAGCTCTGCGCAAACCTGAAAGGCCGGGTCACTGATCATCAAGAACAAGCTGGGAGAGTGGATGAATCATCCTGTGGGCAAGTTTTTCTGGGGATTGCTGCTGTTTTTTATTTCGGTGGGGGGTGCGGCGGAGCCGGCCCGCATTCTCTATATCGTCAACAGCCTCGGCCGTACTCTGACCGCGGTGGATCTCGCGAGCGGAACAGTCCGCCAGGACGCGATCCAGACCGGCCAGATGCCCAACCAGATTCTTGTCCGCGGCGGTGAACTGCTGGTGCTCAACAGTTCACCGGCTGAATTGACCATCCTCGACGGGACGAGCCTGCAGGTGAACGCCCGGATCGCCCTGCCGGAGGGCTCCAATCCCTACCAGATGGCCCTGGCGCAGAACGGCCGTCTTTATGTCACCCTGCTGCTCGCCAACAGCCTCGCTGTGGTTGATCTGGCACAGCAGAGCGTGGTCAGGATTATTCCGGTCGGGGCGGCGCCGCAGGGAGTCCTGATCGCCGGCGGGCGGATCTGGGTGGCCAACACCGGCGGCTATCCCGATTATGCCGGCTCCAGCCTCTCCTGCCTGGATCTTGAAGACGAAAGTTTTATCGCCGAGCTGCCGATGCCGGCCAATCCGCAGGTGGTGCGGGCCGCGCCGGCAGATTACCCGGAGCAGCTCTACGTTCTCTGTTCCGGCGCCTGGGGCGCCGGGGAGGGAACCGTCCAGGCCGTCACGATCAGCCGGGATGGCGCTGCCGTCGAGCCCGTCCTGTCGGGCCGATGCGATATCGGCGGCTACCCGGGCGACCTGGTGGTGCTGGCGGATGAGAGGGCGATGGTTTGGGAATGGGGGGATGAATCCGGCGGCCTGCTCTCCCGCTTCAATCCCTCCCTCTTTCCGGCGGATCCAGGCATCGAGCAGCTGCGCGCTGGACGCGGCGCCATGCGCTTTTTTCACGACGCGCCGGCCGGCGACCTCTATCTCTGCGCCTTTGATGAGGATCAGGTCCAGAAAATTGATCCGGCTACAGGGGCAGTGCTGGCGAGCTGGCCGGTAGGCGACGGCCCCGTCGACCTGGCCCTCTTTGAAAGCCCTGCCGATAATTCCCCTGGCGGAGGGATCGGGAGAGATCCGGTCAGCTATCCCAATCCTTTCACGTTGGGCACAACCATCCGGTTCACCGGGGCGGGGGAGAGGGCGCGTCTGCGCATCTACGCCGTCACCGGCAGGCTCGTGCTGGACACTGTGATGGCAGGGCTGGTTCCCGGCAACCATGAGTTTTTCTGGGATGGCCGGGAGACCACCGGCAGACCCGCCGCCAGCGGCGTCTATTTCGGAGTCGCCGAGTGCGGGGGTGAAGAACGGTGCTGGAAGATGACTCTGCTGCGTTGAATCTCCTCCTTCCGCTGCCTGCTATTTTTAGCCGTTCGGCCCGCCGCAAAGAAAATGCTGTTAACTTTGCCTAAAAATCGCGAAATTTACTCTACTTCAAGGACAGACAAATTTCACGATACCGGTAATCCGCATGAATGATGCCAGGGAAATCGGCGAGGCGAAGGTCTCCTCCCTGCTGATCAAATTTTCAGTTCCCGCCATCGTCGGCATGGTGGTCAGTGCCCTCTATAACATCGTCGACCGGATTTTCATCGGGCAAGGGGTAGGTTCTCTCGGCATCGCCGGTGCGACGCTGGGCTTTCCGATCATGCAGCTGCAGATGGCCTTCGGTATGCTGATCGGCCTGGGCGGCAATGCCCTGGTCTCCATCCGCCTCGGCGAACAGCGGAAAAACGAGGCCGAGAAGGTGCTCGGCAACGCCCTGGTTCTGATCACCGCGCTCTCCCTGCTGCTGACCATTCCGGCGCTGATCTTCCTCCGTCCTCTGCTGCGCCTCTTCGGGGCCAGCCCGGTGAGCATGCCCTACGCCGTGGAGTATATGAGTGTCATTGTTCTCGGCACTGTATTTTCCGGGATCGGATTCGGCCTGAACCATTTCATCCGCGGTGAGGGCAATCCGCGTGTGGCCATGAAGACCATGTTCATCGGTGCCGGACTTAACGCACTTCTCGATCCGCTCTTCATATTTGTCTTTGATATGGGGGTGCGCGGGGCGGCTATCGCCACGGTCATCTCGCAGGCCGCCACGATGATCTGGGTGCTGAACTATTTTTTGGGCCGGAAGAGCCTGCTCAAGATCAGACGCGCCAATCTCAGACTCTCAAGGCCGCTTGTGCTCAAAATCGCCGCCATCGGCTCGGCTCCTTTCGCCATGCACATCGTCTCCAGCATCTATGCCGTCATCGTCAACAACCAGCTGCAGCGATTCGGCGGGGATCTTGCCATTTCGGTCATGGGGATCCTCAACAGCATCGCCATGCTCTTCCTCATGCCGATCTTCGGCATCAATCAGGGCAGCCAGCCCATCGTCGGTTACAATTACGGCGCCCGCAAGTACGACCGCGTCCGCACCGCCGTCAGCCTCGCTCTCGCCGCCGCCTCGGTCGTGGCGTTCGTGGGATATCTGATCGTCATGCTCTTTCCCGCCGGGCTGATCAGCCTCTTCAACCCCCGCGACGCCGAGCTGATCGCCATGGGCAGCCATGCCATGCGCATCTTTTTCGTCCTGCTGCCGGTCATCGGTTTTCAGGTGATCGGTTCCAGCTATTTTCAGGCCGTGGGCAAGCCGAAACAGGCGATGTTTCTCGCTCTGTCGCGCCAGCTTGTCTTTGTCATTCCCCTGCTCTTCATCCTGCCGCGGTTCTTCGCACTGGATGGTGTCTGGATGGTTTCGCCTGTTGCCGATCTGATGTCCGTTCTGGTCACTGCTCTCCTGCTCTGGCATGAACTCCGCCAGCTCGGCCGGCAGCACGCCGCCGGACTGAGAGAAGAGGCGGAAGCGGCTGAACCGGACTCGATCCCGCTCGAATAGGAGGTTCAGCAAGTTGCAAATCAGAACTTTATTCAGCGCTGTGATGCTTTACCTGTTGGCCGGCGGCATGACCGCGGCGCAGGCGCAGAGCAGCTATCCCGATCAGCACTTTGTCATCGAAGCCGGTGATTCCCTCCTTGCGCACGCCGAAAGCCTCGACCGGGTGGTGCTTGCGGCCGACCGCAGGAGTCTCCGGCTGCAGGATGGTGCGACGAGCGGCTTCCTCGTCCTCAACCCCCAAAAAGCGCCCTGGCCATTCGACGAAGGGTTGCCCTCGTGGAACGGTACCGCTCCGGGCGACAGCGGGGGATTCCGGATTCTGGTCCGCTTTCCCTATCTCAACGGCTGGTCGCCCTGGCTCGATGCCGGTTACTGGAAAGCCAACCTCTGGCCGTCGAAAAAGACCACTTTTGCGGGCGGTGAGATCGATATCGATATCGCCCGGCTGAACTATTATGCCAGTGAATGGCAGTTCGCCGTCGAATTCAAGCGCATCTCGGCGGCGGTGAGTTCGCCCTCCATCTCCCTGCTTTCCTGGTTCGCCAGCGACAGCCGTACGACCGCGGGGATGAACTATGCGGCGATTCTTAATGACAAGCCCGCAGCCCTTTTCATTCCGACCACTTTCCTGGCCCAGTACAGCATCGATCCCGAGATCGGCGGGAGCATCTGCTCGCCGACCACGGTGGCGATGATCCTGCTCAGCTATGGCATCGCGGTCGATCCTCTCCAGTTCGCCCGCGATACGCGCGATCCCTATTACGGCATCTTCGGGGTCTGGCCGCGGGTGGTGCAGAACGCCTCGGAATACGGCGTGAAAGGAACGGTCACGCGCTACCGCAGCTGGAGCGAGGCGCGGGAGGTACTCGCGCGCGGCGGCCGCATCGGCATGTCCATCGGCCAGCCGCTCTACAGCGGCCATCTGATCATGCTGGCGGGTTTTACCGTGAACGGCGACCCGATCGTCCACGATCCGGCCCGCACCAATACCGGCTACGGCCACATTTTCAATAAAAGCGACCTGTCGCACGCCTGGTTCGACAAGGGGGGCGTCGCCTATACCATTTTCATGCCCGACAGCACAGCCTCGGGTGTGGAGGAGCCGCCCGTCCGGCCGCAGGCGCCCGCCACTTTCGCGCTGCGGCAGAATTGGCCCAATCCTTTCAATGCCGCGACGACCTTTGAATACGAATTGAGCAGGGAGGGCCAGGTCGAGTTTCATATCTGCGATCTGCTGGGAAGGCGAATCGTCACCCTGGCGGAGGGGAGGCAGCCGGCCGGGCTCCACCAGCTGCGCTGGGAGGGCCGGGATCAGGCGGGGATGAGCGTTGCCAGCGGGATTTATCTCTATCAGCTGCGATTTGAAGAGGGGGAGGTGCGTTCGGGCCGGCTGACGGTATTGCGCTGACCGTTTCTGCGCTGCTCACTCTCGGCGGCGGCTCGGGTGCTGTGGAGCGCGCTGCGGGCGTGACGAATTATCATATAAAAAAAGCCTCCGCTGCCATCAGGCTGCGGAGGCTTTGACATTTCGTGATGCTCGTCAGTCGGTCATCTCGAGGGCTGGTTCGATCGGTCCATCCTCGGGCGGGGCGGTGAAGCGCGCATAGCCGGCGATCCTGCGGATGGAGTTGGAACGGTCGAGGATGGTCACCTTGCGGGTTTTGCGGGCGGAGGCGGCCTCGAGCACATAGAGGCTTTCGCCGACCTTGCCGAGGAAGATGCCGACATGGGTAATGCCCTTGTAGCGGTGGCGGGCGCGCCGGGTATTCCATTTGAAAAAGACCAGGTCGCCGGGAGCAGGCTCCTCGTTCTTGTCGACCAGGGTCAACCCCATCTTGCCCTCTTCGGCGTATTTGTACTGGGTAGCGGCGACGCGGTTAAAGACCTCATCGACCAGTCCTGCCCCGATCATGGCCATGCGGGTCAGCATGCCGCAGTCGGTGGTCTTTTTGCCGTCGCCGCCGAGACGGTAGCGCAGGCCGAGGAACTGGGCGGCATGATAGACCAGGCGGCCGGTGAACCCCTGGGGTTCCTCCAGCTCATTGCTGCCCCCCTCCTCGATGGCGAGGAGGTATCCTGCGGTTGCCTGATCGACGAAAGAGCCGTCATGGCCGAGGTCGTAAACCAGCTTGAAGAGGGTCAGGGATTTGATAGTGGCTTCGTCGTAGAGTCCGTTGGCCTTGATGGGGAGTTTGCTGTTCCAGCGCAGCAGGGCTTCCTGCAGGCGGTGAACCGGGCCGGTCGAATTTTCGTCGCGGGTGCCTGTTCTGAGGCCGGCGAAGGGCTGATAGAAAGTGGAGTCCGGGCCCGAGATCGCCTCGATCTTCTGGCCGAGTTCGAGACGCAAGCGCTGGATGGCGACCTCGGGGATAATTTCGGGCGCGGTGCTGTCGGAGATGAAAGTGATAGGGGAGGCGGTTCTGAGCGCGTGGAGCGTGGTTTCTGCGGCAATAATCTCGGCGGCGATGTCCGCAGGCGACCGCTCCGGCGTGCGTTCGGCGGTGAAGATCTGCAGGGCGGCCGGCTGCGAAGCCGGCAGGGTTGCGGTGGAATCGCTGGGCAGAGCCCGGAGTCCGATCGGGGTGGCGGCGCGCAGGATCAGCAGCAGCGCGATGAATCCGGCCGTCGATATGCGGCGCGAACGCATAAATCTCCCGCCCGCGGCTAGCAAGCGCGCCGGGAGAGCCAGCCTGCTATGGGCAGGGCAGGGGTTTGGGGGAAACTCGGGCCTGTGACAATCCAAAATATACCGCTCCTAAATTGGTCCGATGCCTCAACTTTGCGTTGCCAAGCATTCTCCCCGAATATCCGCCGCACAAGGCAGACATAATTTTGTGACATTTATCAAAATGTATTAATAATGGTTGTTAAAGTCAAGCTTTTTGGTGCAATTTGTTCTACCGGCCGCTGGCTCTGCTCCGGAAGGCGGATGGCCGGAGCAGGCCCGTGTGACAGAGTGAAGGAGCCCGCTTTTTCCGTTGCATTTCCCTGCAAAAGTATGTAAAATTGATTAATCATCAACAGAGGAGCTGATGTGATCACCCGAATTGAACTTGCCCAAAAAGAGCAGTATCACGATGCCGAGGGGAAGGCTATCCTCGCCGGCGCGCGCGATCTCGGTGTTGCGGGCCTCACCGCGGTCCACGCCTTCAGGGTCTATTACTTTCTCGGTGAGCTCACCCCCGCCGGGCAGGAGCTCATTGCCGTCAAACTGCTGGCCGATGCTGTCACCGATGATTACGCCATCAACACCCTGCTGCAGCGCAGCCGCGGTGAGTACTGGTCGGCCGAGGTGGCCCTCAACCGCGGCGTCACCGACATGGTTGCCGAATCGGCCCGCAAGGGGGCCATCGACCTCGGCCTGCACACCATCGAGGCGGTCCGGACCGCACGGCGTTACGAGCTCACCGGCCGTCTCACGGATGCGGAGAAGGAACTCATCGCTCAGAAGCTGCTGATGAACAAGGTGGTTGAACACCTCTATCTTCCCGGCGAGCGGCTCTTTTTTCCAACTGAGGAGCTCCCTTTTGAGCTGATCCACGTCTCCCTGCTGCACGCTGCGGACGAGGAGCTGATGAAGATCAGCCGCGAGCGCGATCTTTTCCTCAATCTGGTCGAGATGCAGACCATCCAGGCCTATTTCCGGTCGCTTCAGCGCGAGCCGACCGATGTCGAGCTTGAAATGATCGCCCAGACCTGGTCCGAACACTGCAGTCACAAGACCCTCACCGGCCTGGTCGAGTTCGAGGGCCGGGTGATCGACAACCCTCTCAAGGAGACCATCTTCCGCGTCACCCGGGAGCTGGACCTCCCCTGGTGCGTATCGGTCTTTAAGGATAATGCCGGCATCATCGAATTTGACGACGAATATAACGTCTGCTTCAAGGTCGAAACCCACAATCATCCCTCGGCGATGGAGCCCTACGGCGGCGCCAATACCGGCATCGGCGGAGTGATCCGCGATCCGATGGGGACGGGGCTCGGGGCCAAGCCGATCATCAATACCGACATCTTTTGTTTCGGCCCCATCGATCTGCCCCATGACCAGCTGCCCAGGGGCGTCCTTCATCCCAAACGGGTGATGCAGGGCGTCGTTGCCGGGGTGCGCGATTACGGAAACCGCATGGGCATTCCGACCTCGAACGGAGCGATCTATTTCGACGAACGCTACCTCGGCAATCCTCTGGTCTACTGCGGCAATGTCGGTCTTATCCCGCGCGACCAGTGCGAGAAGAGTGTGGTCGCGGGTGATTTTATCGTGGTGGTGGGGGGGCGCACCGGCCGCGACGGCATTCACGGCGCCACCGCCTCTTCGGGCGAGCTGCACAGCGAGAGCGAGGGCACCTGGAGCGGGGCCGTCCAGATCGGCAACCCCATCGTCGAAAAGAAGCTGGTCGATACCCTGATGCAGGCGCGCGATCTCGGCCTCTACCGCGCCATCACCGACTGCGGGGCAGGCGGCCTCTCTTCTGCTGTGGGTGAACTCGCCAAAACCACCGGCGCCGAGGTCGACCTCGAATTCATCCCTCTCAAGTATCACGGCCTCACCTATATGGAGATCTGGATCTCCGAGGCGCAGGAGCGCATGGTGATCTTTGTTGCGCCGGACAAGCTGGAACAGGCGCTCGCTCTCTTCGCCGCCGAAGATGTGGAGGCGACCGTCATCGGCCGCACCACGGCCGATAACAGGATTCGTCTGCGCTACCACAGCCAGGTGGTGGGTGAGCTGGAGATGGCTTTTCTTCACGATGGTCAGCCGCGCATTGTGCGCAAGGCCCGCTGGGAACCCCCGGCCATCGTCGCGCGGGAGGGCGCCCAGCCCGCCAGTCTGGGTGAAATTCTGCACCGGATCCTCGCCGCCCCCAATGTCTGCAGCAAGGAGTGGGTGATCCGCCAGTACGATCACGAAGTCCAGGGCGGCAGTGTTTTAAAGCCGCTGGTGGGCGTGGTCAACGACGGCCCGGCCGATGCCTGCATCACGCGGCCCCGGCTGGAGAGCCACCGCGCGGTTATCCTCGCCAACGGCCTAAATCCGAAATACGGCCTGATCGACCCCTACTGGATGGCGGCCTCGGCCATCGATGAGGCCCTGCGCAATATCATCGCGGTGGGCGGCCGTCTGGAGCGCTGCGCGCTGCTCGACAATTTCTGCTG
>Ga0116142_10004582_pt1 | contig 13011 bp, 9 predicted proteins | sample AD_UKC033_MetaG_FD_89785 | JGI IMG/M metagenome (GOLD analysis project Ga0116142, IMG submission 89785) | Active sludge microbial communities of municipal wastewater-treating anaerobic digesters from USA - AD_UKC033_MetaG | ecosystem: Engineered > Bioreactor > Anaerobic > Digestate | place: USA... | reverse complement strand
TACATGCTGCTGCTGTTTCTGATGGCGAAAAAGAAATTCTGGTCGAGGCATCTGACAACGCTGGTAACGTGGCTCAGGCAACTGTGCGCGGTCTGGTCGTCGGTGCTACTTCTCTGACTCAGATCAACACCTATCCGAATCCGGCGCGCAACTTCTCGAACATCAGGGTTTCTTTCGCCGGGCCGGCTGCCGCAACAGCTGAAGCCAGCGTCAAAATCTACGACACCGCCGGTCACAAAGTGGCTGAAATGCCTCTGGCAAGTCTCGGCGGCGGCGATTACGAAACGCGCTGGAACCTGACGAACAGCAAGGGCAAGGCTGTGGCCAACGGTCTGTATTACGCCGAGGTGAGAGCCAGTCTGTCCGGAGTATCTACTAAAGAACGCCGCAAGATCGCGGTTCTGCGATAACGGAGCAAATCAATGAAAAGAGCAAAGGTATTTCTTCTGCTGGTGGTTCTGATGACTTTCCCGATGATTCAGAACTGTGGCGGTAACAGCAATGGCGGTGGCAGCAGCAACCTGATCGTATCGGATCAGCTGTTGAACAACGGTTGGGATGCGATTAAGCTTGGGAACTACACCACAGCTGAAAAAAGCTTCGCCAATGCACTCAACGAACCGCTGACAGAAGGGCAGCGCATCTCGGCGCACAGCGGCATGGGCTGGGCTCTTTCCAAAGGCGGCAAGATTCTTGAATCGATACCTTATTTCGAAATAGCTGCCGAAAGCGACAACGAAGCGAAGGTCGGCCTGGCCGGCGCACTTATTTACCGGCACCAGACGACTGTCGATTACATCAGGGCTGCCGAAATGCTTGGCAACATGCCACCCGAAAAGTTCGCGCCGCAGCATTCCGGTCTTGCGCTCAACGCCGCCAAGGTGCATGCACTGGCCGCTCTTTCTTATGCTCTCGCCGGCGATATGGAACAGGCAAAGGTCTATATGAACAAGGCCGCCGCGCTTGACTCGATGATGATCGGCACCTCGGTCGACCAGCTCGACGAAGCATTCTTTCTGCTGGGCTGGAAAAACTAGATTCAATTTGTTCAGCAAAGGCCGCCGTGCATTAAAAAAGCTGTGCACGCCGGCCCTTTTTTATTGTTGCCCGGCCGGCAAATCTGGTATATTGATGCGCAAAATCACCTGATATTACTTTACTGATGAATACAAAACACTATTATTGTCGTGTCATATGCGTAGTCGGTCTGCTTCTGGCATGGGTCTGCCAGGCATCTGCCGCTGTTGACAGCAAACCGGTCGAATCGAAGGCCGAAAAAGCGATAAAGACCGAAGCTGAGCAGAACGAACAGGATCAGATCCTTCGCCGCGAAGTCATGGGCTTTGTCAAAAAGAATCAGGGACGTGATCCGGGCGAAGGCTGGCTCTATCTGGCTGCTCATTATCGTGAGCTCCGACAGCCCGAGCGTTCGCAGCTCTATCTGAAGACGCTGCTCCGCTCTGAACACATCAACCCGCGCCTCATCTGGGAAGCCATGCTTCTCAATGCCGACATTCTGAATGAGCAGAAGGAATACGCCAGCGCTACCCGCGAGCTTAACCGGCTAATCGAGATGATCCCGGCGCGCAGTTATCTGGTGCGCGCCAAGATCGCGCGAGCCAAAATTATCGGGCGCAACCTTACCAGTACCGAAGAGCTTTACAAGGCGTTCAGGCGCTATTACTGGCCCTGGCCAGAGAAACCCGATATCGAGGCGATCGAATACATCATGGGTTTTGAACGTGGCTATGATCTTGAGATTGCTATGCAGGCCCTCGAAGCCTGGGAAGAAATTTCTGCGTTTCCCGAAGAAGACGCCAGCAGCCTCGCCAGTCTTCGCATTGCCATGCTCTATGCTTTCGATCTCAATGTTCCCGCCCGGGCATTGCCTTTTCTCGAAAAGGTTCCCGATGGCAGTGACGTTTCGCCAGACGCGGCATTCGTTAAAGCGGTTCTTGATCACTTCTACAAGCCAGGAGCCGATCTCAAGGTCTGCCTCGATAATTATGCGCTTTTTCGTAAGAATACCGAAAGTCTCGACGGATACCGGGTTGCCGGCATTCTTCAGGGCCTGCTGCTTTACGAAGGGCACAAGGATTACGAAACGGCGATAAATACCCTTTCAACTCTGCTCGAGACCCCGCCGCATCTTGTCGCTTCCGAATCGATTTCGGTGGCACGCCGTCGCGAAAAACGAGATGAAGAAATCGACTGGGCCATGCTCGCCTGTCGCATTGCCGGGTATATTGCCGAGTTCCGGCTCGCAAATGCCGATCGAGCAAGGTATTTTTATCAGAAGATTTCCGAATTGAACAAGGAACGCAGCGTAGCAGTCGAAGACCCCTGGACAGAGGCCGCCCTCAAACGTACCGAACCCGGCGTGACCGAAGCACAGGTGCTGTTCGAGATGGCCTACGAAAAATACCGCAGCCGCGAGATGCTCGAGGCGCTGAAACTTTATGAAGAATTTATCAATAAATACCCGGAGCATGACCTTTTCAGAGAAGCGCTGTTCAGAACCGCAGCTATCGTCGATGACGATCTGCGCCAGTTCGACCGCGCGCTCGAAATGTACGAGCGCTTTCTCATCAGATTTGCCCCGATAAAATCGAGCTGGGATCTCGATGTGCTCTACGACTGGGGTCGCATCGACGAAGTGCGCTATCGTATCGGCAATCTGCAGTATCTGCATCTCAAAAAACCAGTTGCCGCTCTCGATATCTTTGCGCAGCTTGCCGAGACCTATCCCGACAGTTACTGGGCCATGCAGGGCCTGAAAGACAGTGTGAAAATCTACGAAGATGATCTGGGCGACCCCGATAAGGCCAACGAGCTGCGAGAAGAGTTCATCGCCAGATATCCTGACAGCAAAGATGCTTCTGAGTATCGTCTCACTCTCTACAAGGTTTTTCTCAGCAAGAACGAGCAGATCAGAGCGCTGCACATGCTGCGTGATTACCTCGACCATAGCATGCCCTCCGACAAGAGCTATTTTTCGCTGAAACAGGAATGGCGCGATCTCGCCTTCAGAATCAGAGAAGAAAGCCTGCGCAAGATTCTCAAAACCGCCGGTCTGCGCGACCGCATCGAGATCTATCAGAATATGATGGATGTCATGTGTCTTGCCTCTTCGAGCCAGCCTCTCGAAACGCTCGTCGAAGAGATCAAGGGCAGCGACATGAAAGATGAAACCCGCTGGTCGCTGGTTTATGACGCGGCAACCCGCATGTATCAGAATTTTCCCGACAAATCCTCTGGCCTCTTCAATGAACTGGTCAACAATGCTACAGGCACAGCGCAGGTTTCCAGTCTGCTGACGCTTGGCAATATCGCTTACCGGGTCAGCAAAGACGTCGAATCAGCTGTTTCATGGTATGAAAAGGCCGAAAAGCTGTTGCCTCTGACCGATCCTCTTGTCGAGACACCATCATATCGCCTGGGTCGGCTATACCTGGTTCAGGGGCATGGTCTGAAGGGCCTCGAAAAGCTGCGTCAGTTTATTACAAGGTTTCCGCGCAGCCGCTATCTGGCCAAAGCCTATCTGGCCATGGGTGAGGCCTGTGTTGCGCTCAACAACCCCGAACGGGCTGTGCGCTATTACCGGCGCGTTCTGCGTCTGGCACCAAAGAGGGTCGATGAAGTAAACAAGCTGATCGAAGAAGCTGAAAAGCTGCCGACATCGCAGGAATGGCTCAAGACGCGGGCTGCTCAACGCCGCGAAGATCTTGCAGAAACGAAGGAAAACACCGCTGAAACCGGCAAAGCCGCTGCTGCCACAGCTCGCAAGGTGGATAACGTCGCCAGGCTTACCGAAAAAGATCTGGCCCAGTATAACGAGGCAACCGTTTACGGCCTGTTTCTCGATGAGGCGGCAAAGGCAAAGCCCGTTGCCGCCCGCATGGTCATGTTTCTCAAAGAAGTCCTGCGTCGCGACAAAACCCCGGCCGATCTGCGTAACCGGGCGCTGCGTCAGTATATTTCCACCAGGTTTTTCCGCTTCCGCAGCCCGGAAGAATTCGCCGAAGAGGCGCAGCAGATGCTGCTCAGGAATAACTATGCCGAATGGCAGTCAGAGCTTCTGTTCAGACTGGCTCAGACGCAGGAATACTTTTTAAAAGCACCGGTCGATGCCAATAAGTCATATTTCGAATATCTTTCTTTTTATCCGGCCGGTCGCCGGGTTGAACAGGTCAGGCGGCGTATTCCAGAAGTCTATGTGAAGGCCGATGACAAACGTAACGCCATGCGCTTTTTCGAAAAGCTGATCGAAGACAACCAGTTGTCAGACGAAATCAGAGTCGATGCTTCGCTGCAGATGGCGCGCCTTCTCATCACCGAAGAAAAAAAAGACGACGCGATCAGAACGCTCGAAGCGGCTCTGGCCTACAAGTCTGACAGCCGGCCAGAAATCTGTCTGCGACTCGAAAAACTTACCGAAGATTTTTCATATGTAAGAAGAGCGCTTGAATCAGAAGGGGCAGAAGAAGCCCGGTTCAAGGCTCTGGTTCGCCTGATCGAGCGCGCCGAGGAAGAGGAAGACCACAAGGGCGCCGCCGCAATTCTGCGCGACTTCAGCGATGATTTCAAACTTCCCGAATCGCTGCTCTGGATCGAAAAGAAGACTGATGAGCTCGGCAAGCGAGGGGTGATCAGTGAAATTGAAGATCTCATCGATCAGTATCCAGAAGAACCCGAAACGGCCGGCCGTATGTTCAAACTTGCCCGTATGATCGAAGGCGCCGAAAATACCCGCTATCGTGCTGAAGACCTGTTTTACGAGATAACCCTCGTTTATCCGAACTCCGAATACTATCGCGAAAGCAAGATCAGAGCCGAAAACACCCGCGCCATCCGGGCGGTTTCTGAGATGAATGACATGCTTAAAACCGGCGTTAAAGGCCGTGAAAGTGAAGAAGTCATCATCGAACGCGCGCGCCTGCTCAAAGAATCGCTGAAAGATCTCAACGCCGCCATCGAGAATTACGAAAGTTTCATCGAGCTTTTTCCTGCTTCGCCTCGGCTCGACGAAGTCTATCTGAACCTTGGCGAACTGGCCCTGACCGAAGCGAAAGATCCAAAAAAGGCTTTTGAATACTGGGAAAAAGGTATCGCGGCCAGCCGCGATCCATTTGTGCGCGAAGATCTCACCAGCCGTATCAACCGGCTCAAACTGTTCAGCGAACGAGTGCTGTTTTCTGAAAACAAAGAAGAGAACGAATCGGGCATGAGCGAAGTGTTTCGGGCCTGGCGCGTCAACAAAGACCGTTTTTATGCTCTTGGTCTGCTCGAAACCGCGGTCAGCCAGCTCGAAAATCGCCCCGATATTGCAAAAATGCGTTACTACATCGCCAGAATCCACGAAGACGCAGGTAATTTCGAGCGCGCCGCCGAAGAATACGAAAAGGCTCTGCGCAGTCTTTACCACCCCGGTTGCCGCAAAGATATGGTTCTGTTCAGACTCGCGCGCATGCATGCCCGTCAGAACCGCGAAAAAGATGCCCTGAAATGGTACCGGTCGCTGGTCAACCGCTATCCACGCAGCCGGCTGAGTCGATCAGGTTATTACTGGCTGCATAAATACGAAGAGCGCAACAAAAACCTGACCCGTGCGCACCATTATCTCGATGTGCTGTTGCAGTTCCGCTCGCTTAACCCAGTTCATCGTGATGCCATCCAGAAGAAGCTCTACGAAATCGAAGCAAAAATGAATGTCGAAGAACTCGAACGCCTCAAAAAGCTGTCACCTTCGGGCGGCGGCGACATGCCTTATTATATGGGCAAGGTTCTCGAAAACAACCTGCGCGAATATGATCTTGCCATCGCTCAATATGAAGATTTTCTCAAAACCAATCCGCCGGTGCGGCGCAGCCGCGAGATTCTCAAAAAGGTCGCTGACCTCTACGAGAAGAAGGGCGACTATGTCAAAGCAGTCAGCTACCTCGATCTGCTGCTCGACACCTACGAGCCTTCCCTCAATAACTTCGACCTGATCGTGCGAATCGGTTCGCTCGTCGAAGATAAGCTCAACAACATCGAACTGACCGAACTTTTCTACACTTCGATTCTTTCCGATTACGAGAAAGTCCGCAATGTCAGGGAATTCGCCACCGCCAAACTCAGGCGCATTGAAGAGCAGAAACGCGAAAATGCCCGCCCGGCGCGCGGCCGCAAAGTTGTTAAGCGCGTGTATTCTGAAGATGACGAGATGGTTATCGAGGCGATGGAAGAAATCGTCGCCCGACAGGTCGAAGATCTCCAGGATTTTCGCATGGCTGAGCGCGAACTCGAAGACCTCTGGAACGACAATGTCGAGTCACTGGCAACGCTCGATATCATGAAGACCCTTGTCGAACTCAACATGAAATCGCTGCAGGATCCGCAGAAAGCCGCGATGTATTACCAGCGCTGGCTCGACGAGAACCCCAACGACCCGCTCTTCAAAGAATACACGATGAAGCTTTACGACCACTACATGGAAGTGCTGCGTGATGGCCAGAAGGCGCTCAGGCTGCTTGAAGACTACATTCGCGAGCATCCGATTTCTATCGAAACCATGGATATCGAGCTGAAACTGGCCAAGTCCAACGAACTGCTGATTCGCAATTTCGATGAAGCGCGCCGCATCTATCAGCGTATCATCGATACGCGACACAACGATCCGGCTGTGCATGAGGCGTATTTCCGCATCGGCTTTGTGCTTCGCGAGGGCTTCGCCGCTTACGATGAAGCAATCAAATACTGGCAGGATCTCATCGACCAGTTCTATAACAACGAGTTTGCCGACAAGGCGCAGTTCGCCATCGCCTATACCTACGAAACCTATCGGCGCGACTACACCAGAGCCCGCCAGAACTATGAACGCATTCTTAACCAGTATCCGAATTCCAGCCTGCAGCAGCAGGCGCGTGATGCGCTGCTGCGTATCGAAGGCAAAAGATGACGACAGAGAGGTATGACCATGCTCGACAGTAAAATTATGACCAATCTTCTGGTAAGGTATGATGGCTTTCTCACCCGCGTCGCAGTCTCGGTTCTGCGCCAGATCGAAGAGGGCAACCCAAAGATCGAACGCAAGATCGTCGATTTTCTCAAGGGCAAGATGTTCCCGGTGCCTCTCGACCGGGTAATCGAGTATCTCCAGAAAATTCCGCCCGACAGCGTCAGAGACCGTGTTGTCGAATATCTGCGTGACATGCACGCAACCCTGATGGATATGGTCGTGTTTGTCGGCGCCGAAGGCAACCGCCAGCTCATCTATCTGCCGATGATCAGAATCATGGAAAACGAGGAAGATAGTGATCGCGCTCTGGCCATGGCTACGCTCTGCTGCTTCGATTTTCCGGAAGCAGTTAACCGACTGGCGCGCGATTTCGCCAGCCTCAGCTCCGAGATGCGCTGGGTCACCATCGTCATTCTCAAAAAGCGCTGGGACGAAAAATTTGTGCCGGTTTTTCTCAAAGCCCTCGATGACAAAGATCCCGAGGTTGTCAGAGTCGCCATCCTGGCCGTGAGCAAGGCAACCGTGCCGGCTGCCCGCGAGCCGATCAGAAAGCTTCTCTATAGCCCCTCAGAGATGATCGTTCTCTCGGCCATCAAAGCTCTGACCGAAATCGGTAATGCAGAAATTGTCGAGGAGCTGAGAAATCTTTTCGAAAAGACCGACAGTCACCGCGTTCGTGCGACCATTGCTTCAGCCTTTGGCGATGTCGATTGTGACGGCACTCTCGATTTTCTTCGCGAATGCCTGGCGGCTCCCGATGCGCGCGTGCGGGCCAACGCCATAATGGCGCTCAAGAAAAAGCATGACAAGCTTGGCTCTTTGCCGCACGATATCATCAAGCGTATAATCGAGCTCAAACGAGACCCTGATCATCGCGTTCAGGCTGACTGTGTGCAGGCCTTATGGAGCATGGGCCAGACCGACAATCTGACCGAAATCGAATCCATGCTGATTTCCGCAAACGAAATGAGCCGTTCTGCCGGCGCCTATCTGTGTGGCAAACTCAAGCTTTTTCAGCTCAAGAAGCATCTCGAAAACCTGACGGCCGACCCCTCCTGGACAGTTCGCAAAATGGCGGCTATTGCTCTTCTCGCCTTTGGCGATTCCGGCCGGGCAGCGCTCAAGCAGCTGATGGATTACGGAACTTCTGATCAGCAGATTGTTTCGGCCTTTGCCGTCGGTCTTACCGACGATTCTTCTGCTATCGAAAAACTTATCGAACAGAGCAGATCCGGCAGCGAAATGGCTGAAATGGCTACCAGTCTGCTGCTCAGACTTGCCAAACCGGTCACCTGATGGCGCCTCGTGCCGACAACGCATGAAGAAAGCAGTAATAAAAAGCCCCGCCTGCAATTATCAGGCGGGGCTTCTGTTCTATCGTCAGTCTACGAAATGGAATTTTTTTACCGGCGGAAAATACTTGGGTTTTTTGTCTGAGGGCAACACCTTGCCGCCGCTCTTTACCCAGGCGGCATACCACATATCTACCACGTTGTTGACCGCACGTGAATAACAGTTGGCCAGAATCGTTCTTGCCTCAGCGTAGCGCTTACCTTTGGTATATGCATACTCAAGGGCGTCGTAATACTGGTTGGCCCACAGTGATTCGTAGATCATGCGGGCACTTATTCGTTTAACATCATCACAGCCGTCGAAATTGACGCCGTAGGTAAGTACCCATTTGTCAGCATCTTTTTCAGTGGCGGCGTGATAACTTTTTTCTTCGATGGTATCGTCGAGACTGGCTCCAGTATGCAGCGGCTGAACCAGGTCAGCTGAATAATGGGCAATCCAGCCAAGTTTTTGAATGATTTCTTTGCGGCTCTTCTTTTTTTCTATTGCCAGGCCGACTTCGTTAACCAGGTTCTCGATGTGAAACGGACCTTTGCCCATGCTCGAAGCCTGTATATGAAAAATGTGATTCTGAAAATCTTTTAATACTCTGTCAGGTTCTACGCTGGCTTCCATCAGAGGTTTCAAGGAAGGCTGCTTGAGTGTCGGTCTGGTCGTTTCGCCGAGAAACTCGCGAAAAGCCTGTGGCATTATATGGTAGGCGTCTGAGACGATCTTCATGTGAACCCTGCTGCCCCAGGCAAAAGCATTGCCAGAACCAGCCAGAAGGAAAACCACAGCTATACTCACTACTTTTAAACAGTTTGGTTTCATTTTCTGGTTATTTTCCTTATATAGAATCTGCTAAGGAAAATTATACGCAAATAACGTACCGACCGCCACCCCCCCGTAGAGAACTCAGCCGTACAGCAAAAAACCGGCTGTTACCGGCGGGTTATGTGGGAGCGAATTGTCAGTTTTTTGGCAGCAGCTGGCCAAAAATCAGCACGTCAAACCTTGGGTGCTGGTTCGGTGACGTTTTCGCCGTCTAATGTCGGCTTCTCTGCCATATCTGTAAAATCTGGCAGTGGTGTTGCATTTCTTTCGCGTTCGAGTCTGCGGCGCTTTTTCAGTTTGCGGCGGGCCTTCTGGCTTTCGGGCGGCAGTCTAGGTGTTTCACCAGTGGTTGGCTGTGGATTGTTCTGGGCGAATTCAGCAAAATCAACGACAAGGCGCTTCTCGATCTGATTGGCAACGTCAGTCATCCGCTCAGACAGCACGTTGTACCTGTCCATGACGAATTTGCGCTGGTGTTTGTTTTCTTCTTTGAGGACTGCGATTTCTTCGTGCAGATCAAGCAATACGATAAGAATCGGAATGATGATAAGGGCGACAATCATGTAGGTGTCGGCCTGCCGGCGCAGCAGCATCGAGACGATCATTGCCACCCAGAGACCCCACAGCCACTTGTTGATTCTCATCACTGATTACCGCGCTTTCCGACTCAGAATTCCGTCGAGTATTTCGGTTGCCAGGCCCGCGTCCAGACCCTGCAGCAGAAAAGCTTTCTGCCGGCTGGTCTGTCCCTGCTTCAAACTTACCCGACTCTTCGGCAGTCCGAAGGTTTTGGCAAGAAAGCCGGTCAGCTCAGCATTGGCTTCGCCGTCAACCGGAGCACCCTTGACCTTTATTCTACAACGTTCCTGATGTAAGTCAACGATTTCTGTTCGCGAAGATCTGACAACAGCTAAAACCATAATAACAGACCCTTCCGGGGTCTGTTTTATGCATACCTCTGCCGACATGGCGTCAGGCGGCTTTTGCGGTTGGCTCGGCCGTCACTCTTGCGAATACCGGTGATTCTTCGTTAACCATCGCCAGATAAGATTCCAGAACGGTGCGCAGTTCGACCTTGAGCATGCGCTTCTGCTTTTTGAGTTCGCGAATATCTTTGCCGATCAGTTCGGCTTCGCTGCGTGCCTCGTCGAGTATTCGCTCAGACTGCAGTTCAGCTTCCTTAACGATCAGCTCGGCTTCCTTTTCGGCGTTGTCCTTGAGGTCGCCAGATGCTTTCTGTGCCGAAATCAGTGTCTGCTTGAGAGTTTTTTCGAGTTCGAGATAGTCTTCCATCTGACCGGTCAGACGCTGCGCCTGATCTTTCAGCGATTTGTTCTCGGCGTAGAGGGCTTCGTATTCGCGCCCGACCTTCTTGAGGAAGCTGTACACTTCGTTTTCGTCGAGGCCGCCAATGTTTTTTCGTGAGAATTCTCTCTGGTAGATGTCCAGTGGGGTGATGCGCATAAGTTGCCTCCTATATCTTTTCCATGAGAACTATTCGATTTGTATTGGTGCCGAGCTTGTTATTCTCGACCCTGAAACAGTTGGCCAGTTTGGTGAACTGCTGGCTCTGCACGTAAATTTCCTTAACTTTGAACTGATGGCGGTTATACTGATGCGAGCAGGTAAGCTGCACCAGAATTTCATCGAGATTGAGCAGTTCGCCCTGATAGCGGACTTCACCGACTTCCATGGCGACCAGTCCGCAGGGAACCAGCACTCTGTGAAGCTCTGACAGCGTGTCGGAGATAAATTCCATCCATTTGGTCAGGTCGGGGGTCTGTACGATCTTGCCCTCGACTTCTTCACGCGGGATGCCACAGAACCAGGTTTCTATCCAGGTGTCCTGAACGTAGTCGACCTGATTCAGAAATGGCGGCGAAGTGACGACGAGGTTCACACTCTCGCTGGCCCATTCTTTCAGTTCGCGGGAATCGCCGGTAGTCAGCTTCTGGTGCTTCGCCCAGCGCCGCAGTTCGTCGACCTGGCCGCTTTTCAGCGTGGTTTTGGCTTTTTTCAGTATGCGTGATTTGATATCACGATAGTCAGGCTCGACTCCCCGGGTCTTGTTAATCTTGGCCTGATTCACTTTTGGAATCGAAATCTGCGGGAAAGAGTAGGCCGAGAAAAAGCCGTTTGAGTGGCCGTGCAGCCGCGACAGGGCAGTCATTTCGATAAAGCGGTCGATGTCGTCGCGATGTTCCGCCAGATAATTGCGCAGATTGATCAGCTCGCGATAGGTGTCTTCGTGATAGAACATCGACATGTCTTCTTCGCGGCTCATATCTACCGGCGCGTTAAGATCGATTTCGTCGAGTCTGTCACTGATTTCTTCGATGGTTACCGGGCAGATCTTCGGTGCTGCCAGTCGCTCAGAAAGAGGGTTAACATCGTTAGAGACGCCCTTGCGGTTCATCAGGGCCGCCTGCAGAATCGTGGTGCCACGCCCGCCGAACGGATCACCGACACGGTCTCCCGGGTTGGTGAAGCGTGAAATGAAGTATTCCGGAAGCTCAGGCTTGAATGAGGCCCGATAAGAGTTGGCATAGTGCAGCGAATGCATCTGTCGCTGTTTGGCTGTCCAGAATTCATCGAATTTTCTGGTAACCGGGCCGAATGGTGTTATCAGCTGCGACGGTTGCGATGCTGATTCGGTAACGATATTTTTAAGCAGGGCCTGGGCGCTCATGTTGCCTCCGATTCGTTTTTCTTTTTACAGGAAAGCTATCGGCGTCGAGCGCTCAAATCTTGACCTGATTTTTAAACAAGTTGAAAGCAGCCAGCAAAAACGCTATATATTGGGAAATCACAGCCGTAAGGAATAATCAGTCATGGCAATCGAATTTTTTAATGAGCTTAAACAGGCTTTCAATAGTAATGAACCCTTTGTTTTGTGTACTGTTGTCGAAACCATTGGCTCAAGTCCAGGTACTGTTGGTCAGAAAATGCTTGTATTCAAAGACGGCGCCACTGTCGGCACCGTTGGCGGCGGCGTCAATGAAGAGCGCACCCGCAAGGCCGCCCTCGAACTCTTTGCTGCCGGCACCGCCAGAATACTCACCTTCGATCTCGACAATCCGCTTGAGGGCGGTGACCCGGTCTGTGGCGGCAAATCCCGCATATTTATCGAGCTGCAGGCACATGAACCGCGCATGGTGATCTTTGGGGCCGGCCATATCGGCAAGGTGCTGGCAAAAATGGCTGCTTTGGCCAGGTTTCGCGTAACCATCGTCGATGAGCGCCAGGAATACGCAGACCCCTCACTTTTTCCAGAGTGCGTTCAGGTAATTTGCCAGCCGTTTGAAAACGCGGTTGTCGCAGCAGGCATCGATGCAAAATGTCACGTCGCCGTACTGACGCCTGGCCATCTTAAAGATTTCGAAGTGCTTGAAAGAGTTTTGCCGACTCCGGCGTCTTATGTCGGCCTTGTCTGTTCAGCTAAGAAACTTGTCGAAATGAAGGCGGCGCTGATCAGTAAGGGAATCGCGCGAGATCGCGTCGAAGCCCTTTTTGCGCCGATCGGCATCAATCTCGGCAGCGCAACGCCCGAAGAAATCGCAGTCGAAATCCTCGCCCAGATTGTCGCTTTCCGGAACGGCAGAATTATTCGCTTCGAAAAGTAGCATTCGTCGTTTTTCTTCAATTTCAGCCAAACCGCGTCATAAATCATTTAGAAAAAAATATTTTTTTAGTTGACGTTAAAACCGGTTTTTGGTAAAATGAACTTCCTGCCCCGGCAGGACGGGCCAAAAAAGCCCGCAGTTCATTGAGAATAAGATCAGAAGACTTATTATGACGCCAAGCGGGTCTTGTTATTAAGTTAATGAGATCCTTTGAGCATC
>Ga0116142_10004581_pt1 | contig 13012 bp, 12 predicted proteins | sample AD_UKC033_MetaG_FD_89785 | JGI IMG/M metagenome (GOLD analysis project Ga0116142, IMG submission 89785) | Active sludge microbial communities of municipal wastewater-treating anaerobic digesters from USA - AD_UKC033_MetaG | ecosystem: Engineered > Bioreactor > Anaerobic > Digestate | place: USA... | reverse complement strand
TTTTTCTTCTCCCGTTCCGTCAACTACTCCATACCTGGTACAAAAATGTAATCCCTAAACAGTGTACCTGAATCCAACTATCTCAAATAAACAAAAAAGGCCATCCTTTTGGGACAGCCTCTTCATTTAAAGAAAATCAATATTTAGTTACACCCTAATATTTCACACAACTTTGCTTCAAGTGCCGGACCTCTCAGGTTTTTAGCAATGATCTTACCATTCGGGTCCACTAAGATATTCTGAGGGATACCTTGTATTTTATACATCTTGGCCACCTCATTATCCCAGAACTTAAGATCACTTACATGCGTCCAGGTGAGTTTATCTTCTTTGATAGCATCCAGCCATTTTTTCTTTTGTCCGGGTCTGTCCAATGATACTCCGAGTACAGTAAAGTTTTTAGCATTGAACTTATTATAGTTCTCTACCACATTCGGGTTCTCCTGGCGGCAAGGTCCGCACCAGCTGGCCCAGAAATCTACCAATACATATTTACCACGGAATGAAGAAAGGGAAACAGGTGTTCCTGTTGTATCAGGCTGTGTAAAATCCATTGCCATCGTACCGACGGCTCCTATTTTATTCTCAGCGATCTGCGCCGCCAGGTCCTTCCCTGACTGTGATGCACGGACTGTCGCATCCAATTTATTAAATCGCTGCTCCAGCATAACAGGATCTTCATTAAAACCATAAGTAGCGCTTAAGATAAAAGCTGTTACTAATGATTTGGGCTTATCCTTTACTGTTTTATCAATGGCTTTCTGAATGCTTTCCTGTAATCCACGGTAGGTAACCATTAAGCTATCCCGGGCCGGACCCGGCATAGTATTATTAATATTATTAGCCAATGAACTTAACTGTTGCGCCATCGGGACGAAGTGCTTTACAAAATCGGTAAAATCTTTATGGGAAGCAGACCCTTCGATTTTATAATCACCTGGCTTACTCTTATCACCTTTAAAAGAGATCGTTTTATTCTCTACATATATCTCCACCGGTTTTGGCTCATCGCCGATAAATAAAAAACAAAGAACTGCTTCCGGTACAGTGCCTTTCAGCACAAATTTTGTTTTTTCCAGTTTGGCAGAAGTGAGTTCGGTATTCTCCCCGTTTTTTATCAGCCGGATTTCTGTTCCATCAGGATATCCATCCAGCTTGCCATCGATAGTAAAACCTGGTGATTGGGCTTGTACTGCCCCAAAAAAGGGTGCAAATAATAAGAGAAAAAGAATTTTTTTCATAATTGGTAATTAGTTTTCATAAACGATACTGGTATGAAAATAGTTTACAAATTTAAAGAATGATACCGGATGGATAAAACCTTCTCAGCCCAATATGGACGAAAGGAAGGATTTTGTGGATGCATTAACATCTGTGCTGTTTTCCAATGCTTTAATATAGGCGCTGCCGATAATAGCCCCGCTGGTCAGCTGACAAACGGCACTAAACGATGCCCTATCCTTTATACCAAACCCAACCAATACCGGATTTTTAAGGTCGAGGCTTTTCAACTTTAATAAGTATTCCGTTGATGCAGCAGTACTTTTTTCACCACCAGTAGTGCTGGATGAAGAAACAGCATACAGGAAACCGCTGCTCAGGCTGTCCAGTTTTTTAAGTCTTTCATCCGATGTTTCAGGAGTAACAAGAAATATAAAATCAAGACCGTATTTCTCAATTATAGAACCATATTCTGTTTCAAATTCATATTCCGGCAGATCAGGCAAGATCAACCCATCGATACCCACTGCTGCTGCATCGGCACAAAATTTTTCAAAGCCATATTGCAGCGCTGAATTCATATAGCTCATCAAAACCACCGGAACGGAAATCTCCCTGCGAAAATCTTTTAATTGCTCAAACAATATTTTAATCGTCATTCCATTTGCTAATGCAACCGAACTACTTTGCTGAATGACCGGACCATCTGCCAGCGGATCACTGAATGGCATACCGAGTTCGATAATATCTGCACCATGCTCCTGCAGTGCTTTCATTACTTCAGTTGTTGAATGCAAACGGGGATAGCCTGCGGTGCAGTAAACGTTAATAATGCGATTGGCCTTCTCTTTAAATAATTCTTGTATCCTTTTCATTCAACATTCATCACCTGCTTACCGGCAGGCAGGTTTAGCATTCACCATTATTTTTCCATCTCTTTCATATAGGTTGCCAGATCTTTATCCCCTCTTCCACTCAAACAAACCACCACAACGGCATTTTTATTAAAATTGATCATCTTCAATGCATGTAAAGCATGTGCCGACTCCAGTGCAGGAATGATACCCTCCATTTTCGCCAGTTCGAAAGCTGCGTTTAATGCTTTCTTATCAGTAGCACTCATGAACGTAGCCCGGCCGCTTTCCAACAAATGTGCATGCAGCGGGCCGATACCCGGATAATCTAAACCCGCAGAGATACTATGCGGTTCTACTACCTGGCCATCTTCTGTTTGCATCAGCAGACTTTTGCTGCCATGTAAAATGCCCGGAGTACCGAGTTGTGTTGTAGCCGCACTCTTCCCGCTGTTAATACCTTCACCGGCGGCTTCAACCGCAATCAACTGCACCGACGCTTCATCTAAAAAATGATAGAATGCCCCGGCAGCATTACTGCCACCACCCACACAGGCAATAACATAGTTGGGTAATTCGCTGCCCGTCTTTTCCAATAATTGTTTGCGCATCTCTTCACTGATCACACTCTGGAATCTCGCCACCATATCCGGGTATGGATGCGGACCCACCACACTGCCGATTATATAATGTGTATCATCCGGATGATTGATCCAGTCGCGGATTGCTTCATTGGTTGCGTCTTTTAATGTTTTGCTGCCACTGGTTGCAGGTATAACAGTCGCCCCCAGCATTTTCATTCTCGCCACATTCGGTGCCTGCCGTTCAATATCTTTTTCACCCATATACACAATGCACTCTACCCCTTTCAAAGCACACACAGTTGCTGTGGCCACACCATGCTGACCAGCACCTGTCTCTGCAATAATTCTTTTCTTGCCCAGTTTCTGTGCTAATAAAATTTGCCCGATTGTATTATTGATCTTATGAGCACCAGTATGGCAAAGATCTTCCCGTTTCAGGTAGACATTTGCTTTATAACGGTTACTCAACCGTTCAGCAAAGTAGAGCGGCGTTGGCCGGCCCACATAATCCCGCAATAATTGCTGAAATTCTTTTTGAAAATCTTCTTCATAGATGATCTCCAGGTATTTTCTCCGCAGTTCTTCCACATTCCGGTGCAGCATCTCGGGAATGTAGGCTCCGCCAAAGGAACCATAATATCCTTGTTCATCCGGGCTTTGATATGTCGTTGTTTCTTTCATTTATTTTCCTGATAGTTCTGCCTATAAAATAAATACCTGCAAATACCAATATAGCCAGTCCAGCAAATTTTGCAATCTGCAGTATGTAATAAGCTCCAGCTATTTCTGCTTGCAGCAGGTTCATAATTTTTATTGCTTTACTTCATCGCCATCTTAAATTGCAGCACTTTACTCATATCCTTCACCCCCGGTGCCGTTTCAAATTTGCTGTTGATATCTACTCCAAAAAGATCGGGGTGCTTAAAAGCTTTTATTTTTGCTGCATCTTCTACTCCTATGCCACCACTCAAAAAGAAAGGCTTTTCAATCTTGGCTTTGCTTAAAATATTCCAGTCGAACTGCTGGCCGGTGCCACCAAAACTTTCTTTCAATCCGCCGGTATCAAATAAATAATAATCACACACCGCATCGTAAGGCGCTACCAGTTTATCGATATTCTCATTGCCGGTAACCCGGAATACTTTTATCACCTCCACTTCGCTGCTCAGGTCATCGCACATCTCAGGACTTTCATCGCCATGCAGTTGCACTACTTCCAATCCATACTCATCTATTGCATCCAGTACATCGATCACCTCCGGGTTTACAAACACACCCACTTTCTTCAGGTCAAAATCTGCCTTCTTTAAGTCCTTCCTGGATATCTTATCGCCGATGTAGCGGGGAGATTCTTTATAAAATATCAGTCCTGCAAAATCAATATCCAACCCATCGAGCTGCTGCAGTTGTTTCATTTCAGTGATGCCACATACTTTAATATTCATATAGTTTGGTTTTGTTTCCCACAAAGACACTGAGAACACAAAGCTTAGTGGCCTTTGTGTCTTTGTGGGAGATGTATTTATTTTAACCCGATAACAAATTCTTCAAATGCTTTTCCAGGATTTTCTTCCTTCATAAAATTCTCGCCTATCAAAAATCCTTTAAACCCGGCATTCCGCAAAGTTACTATAGACTCAACGCTGCTGATGCCACTTTCGGTAATTGCCGGCTTGCCGGCCGGTATCTTGTCAAACAGCTGCAGAGATGTATTGATATCCACTTCAAACGTCCTGAGGTTTCTATTGTTCACTCCCACCATGCTCACTTCATCGCAACAATGACCGAGTTCTTCTTCATTATGTACTTCTAATATCGACTCAAGCCCGATGCTGTTTGCATAGGCAGCAAATTCTTTTACTTCCGCCGGGGTAAGACAGGCTGCAATCAATAAAATAACATCAGCCCCGAATGCCTTTGCTTCGGCTATCTGCCATTTATCGATGATAAAATCTTTGCGCAGCACGGGAATATCTGTCACTACTTTGGTTTGGATCAGGTCATCCAGGTCACCACCAAAGAATTCATCATCTGTTAATACTGAAATGCCTGCTGCCTGTTTATTATATGCCGTTACTACAGGTTCCACTTCCAGTTCTTTATTCTTGAACCAACCCTTACTCGGGCTTTTTCTTTTGAATTCGGCTATGATACCTGTACTGCCGGGCTGCAACAAGCTACTGATCAGTGACCGGTTGCTGATCTCCCAGAAAAAACCATCCCGTTCAAACCTTTCGATCGGGCTCTTCCTTTTGAATGGCTCAATTTCTTTTTTCTTGGCTGCAACTATTGTGTTCAGAATATTACTCATGGCTAAGGCCTGTTATTTTTTTCATGAATTGAAATCAATTTTGTTAATGATCTATTAGCACTTCCACTCTCCAGGCTCTTCACTGCTTCATTATATGCTTCGTCATACGATTTATATCTTCCTGTACAATGCAGTGCCATTGCCGCATTGGCCAGCACCACTGCATTCTGTGCCCAGGTGCCTTCCCCTTTTAATATAGTGGTAAAGATCTTCGCCGCATCTTCTACACTATTACCTCCGCTGATATCCTGTGCCGACACCATTCTTTTTCCTAACTGCTCTGGTGTCATGATCCGTTCGCCTTCATTCGTTATCACTTTGGTATCGTTGGTCAACGAAATCTCATCATACCCATCAAGGCTATGAATAATAGTAAATGCTTTTTCTGTTTGTTGCAACAAGTAATTATAAATTCTTGCCATTTCCAGGTTATAAACCCCAACAAGCTGGAAAGAAGGATTAGCCGGGTTCGCCATGGGGCCTAACATATTGAAGAAGGTTCGCATGGCCAGGTTCTTTCGTATCGGCCCGACTGTTTTTAATGCCGGATGAAACAAGGGCGCATGCAGAAAACAAATATTCGCTTCTTCTATTTCCTTCTTCAATTTACCGTTATCATTACTGAATGTATAACCCAATTGCTCCATTACATTACTGGCACCACTGACAGAAGAGGCCCCATAGTTTCCATGCTTGGCTACTTTTTGTCCTGTCCCTGCCACAATGAAACAAGCCAGTGTGGAGATATTGAATGTATTCTTTCCATCACCACCGGTGCCGACAATATCCATTGTTTCGTAACCATCCAGATCAACCTTAACCGATAACTCCATTAATGCATCCCGAAAGCCTTGCAGTTCTTCAATGGTAATGCTGCGCATCAAATAGACGGTCATAAAAGCAGTTACCTCATGTTCGTTGTAAATGCCTTTACCAATGTTAACCAATACATTCTTTGCCGCTTCTCTTGTCAGCGTTTTGTGTTCAAATAAATATTGAAGTATCTTCTTCATTGTCCTATTGTCAAATTAGTTCTTCAGCCAATTCCTCAAAATATCCTCTCCCATCGGTGTCAGCACACTCTCCGGGTGAAACTGCACTCCCTGCACATCATATGTTTTATGTTGTAATGCCATGATATAATTATTCTCATCCCTTGCTGTTATTTCTAACTCTTCAGGAAAATTTTCTTCGGCAATGATCCAGCTATGATAACGGCCCACTTCCAATATTTCAGGCAATCCTTCAAACAACGGAGCATTCTTTGTCTCATCAATTGTTATCGGGGTGGAAACACCATGATAAACGGTGGAAAGATTCACCAGTTTCCCTCCGAATGCTTCTCCGATGGCCTGGTGCCCCAGGCAAACCCCAAGGATAGATTTAGTAGCCGCATACTCTTTTATTAATGGCAATAACAGCCCTGCTTCTTCCGGAATACCCGGCCCGGGAGATAAAATGATCTTATCATACTCTTTTACGTTCTCCAATGTTATCTGGTCATTGCGAAACACTTCCACTTTAGTATGCATTATCTTCTCCACCAGGTGAACAAGATTGTAAGTGAACGAATCGTAATTATCAAAAACTAAAATCTTCATTAATACTATTTTAAATTTTGAATGTTAAATGCGAATTAATCATTAACATTCAACACAATTGTTCTGCCAGCTCAATCGCCTTTTTTAATGCTCCTAATTTATTACTCACTTCCTGCAATTCACTCTCCGGGTTGCTGGCTGCCACCACCCCGGCACCGGCCTGGTATGTCAATGTATTATGCCGGCTTAAAAAAGTCCGTATCATAATAGCATGGTTGCAACTGCCATCAAAGCCCATAAAGCCGATGGCACCACCATAATAACTTCTTGCTGTCGGCTCATACATATCTATCAACTCCATTGCTTTGAACTTTGGCGCCCCGCTCAATGTTCCGGCCGGGAATGTTTTTGCGAGTAATTCAAACGGATTATATCCTGCTCTTACTTTTCCGGTCACTTCACTTACCAGGTGAATGACATGGGAAAAATATTGTACCTGCCGGTAATGTGCTACGGTCACTTCCTCGCACAAACGACTCAGATCATTTCTTGCCAGGTCCACCAGCATTACATGTTCGGCATTTTCCTTGGCATCTTTTAATAATCTCTCTGCTGCTGCTTTATCTGCTTCATCATCTCCGGTTCGTTTAAATGTTCCTGCGATCGGGTGCACCACTGCTTTTCCATTTTGTATCACCAGTTGTGCCTCCGGCGAAGAACCCATCAACTTATAATCACCATAATCAAAGAAGAACAGGTATGGAGAAGGATTGATACTCCGCAAAGCCCTGTACACATTGAATTCATCGCCTGTAAACTGTTGTTGAAATCTTCTGCTCAATACGATCTGGAACACATCGCCCCGGTGGCAACTGGCAATTCCTCTCTTCACCATTTCCTTATAATCCTCATCCGTCATGTTGGAACTCTCCTGCCCTTTTACTGCAAAAGGATAAACCGGAACATCTTTGCTTTTTATCAGCGATTCCACCGCCGCCATATCACTTTCAATACCCTTTATTTTATTCTCACAAATGAACAATTCATCCCTGAAGTGATCAATAGCAATAACATACTGGTAAAGACGATACCGCATTAAAGGGATAGCTGCTGATTGCGGGCTCCGGGTTTCCAGGTTTACAGTATCAAAGAATTGAACAGCATCATAAGTAGTATAGCCAAAAAGCCCCTGTGCGAATTTTTCTTCTTTCGTCTCTCCTTTCCTGATATCAAATTGCTGCATAAAGTCCCATAACAGTTGTGGCACTTCATTTTTGTTCTTCAAACTGATCTTTTCCGGGTTTCTGCCGGGAATCTTGAACTCCACATTTTCTTTCGAGGTTATCTCCATTCCGCCTATTGCATTAATGCAGATGAACGAATAACTGTTATCAGACGAATGATGATCTGTGCTTTCCAATAATATCGTATCCCTGAAACGGTCCCGCAGGCGCAGGTAAATACCAACCGGCGTGTATACATCGGCCAGCATTTTTTTACAAGTAGTTATAATTTCAATTTTTTTCATAGTGCCCAAACAAAAAACCCCGGAGTAAACCGGGGCCTGAATATAATTGTACAAATACAGTTATGACATTACAGCCCCTTAAGAGTTGTATGCCACCACCATGTATTGTTATGCTTTCTCATTACAGGCAAATATAAAAGCTAAAACGACATTGGCAAATTCTTTTTAAATTTATGACATAATACAAACACTATGCTGGTACAGCATAAACAGGTGGGCGGTAAGGGGATGTTCTTTGTACAGCAGGAAGGTAATATCCTGGCCGAAATGATCTACACCATGGTATCAGCTGAAAAAATGATCATTGAACATACCGAAGTCAGCGATGAGCTCAGGGGTCAGCAAACAGGCTACCAGTTAGTAAGTACTGCGGTAGAATATGCAAGAACCCATGGAATAAAGATCATTCCGCTCTGCCCCTTTGCCAATGCCGTTTTTAAGAAGAAACCGGAATTTGCAGATGTATTGTATGTGTAATACCCGGTGAAATAACCGGCTTTCTTATCATGTATTACAGAAAAACAGAATCACCTCCTTTCTGTGCGGAAACCTTAATAAGATTTTTACAATTTATTGCACAACGAACATTTTGTGGCGTAACTTTCCTCCTGTAAAATCTTACAGTATGTCAACCAAACGAGTTCTCCTCTGCCTTTTACTCATCCTCTCTATAACAATATTACCTGCGCAGGATAACGGTGGGTATAAATCACCGCCCAAAGATGTGGCGGATATGCTGCTGGCCAAACGTCCTCCTAATGTAAGTGTAGATGATAAAGGAGACTGGATGCTGCTGATGGAAAGCAGCAGTTATCCCTCAGTGGAAGAACTGGCCAGGCCTGAATTGAGAATAGCCGGTCTTCGCATCAACCCGGCGAATTTTGCACCCAGCCGGCAGAACTTTGTTACCAACCTCTATTTAAAGAATATTAAATCAGACAAGGAATTTAAGATCACCGGGCTGCCTGCTCCCTTATACGCCGGCAGCATCAGCTGGAGTGGCAATAACAAAAAGATCGCTTTCACTCATACCACCGCCAGCCGTGTTGATCTTTATGTAATAGATGTGGCCACACAAAAAGCAATGAAAGTAAATAAGACGGCACTGAATACTATCACTGGCGCTTACCTGTGGTATGATGATAATACATTACTCTACCGCACTGCGTTAAAACCTGCCGGTGCAGCACCTGCCAGGCCGGCCGTACCAGCTGGCCCTACGGTGCAGGAGAACTATGGAAAAGCTTCTCCCCGGCCTACTTTCCAGGACCTTATCAAAAACCCATATGATGAACAGCTCTATGCCTTTTATGCCACTACACAACTGGTAAAGAATGTGAACGGCATTGAAACAAAAATTGGCCAGCCTGCTATTTATAGTATGATCAGTGTGTCGCCTGATAAAAATTATATGCTGGTCCGCACATTAAAAAAACCTTTTTCTTACACTGTGCCTGCCGGTGGTTTTCCTTCTGTGGTAGCTATTACTGATATGACGGGAAAAATAGTTAAAGAACTGGCTGACCTGCCTTCTGCTGAAACAGCCCCGGCCGGGTATGATAATGTACAACTGGTGCCAAGAGCTTTTGAATGGAGGGATGATGAACCGGCCACCGCCGTTTGGTGTATGCCGCTTGACAGTGGCTTTATCAAAAAGAATGTGGAGTACCATGATGCTGTATATGCTTTATCAGCGCCGTTCAAAGGAATGTCCAAACTGCTGTTTAAAACAAAGATGCGCTATGCCGGTACCGTGTGGGGTGATGCCAACCTCGCTATTGTAACCGAAGGATTAAGAAGCAAACAGGTAACACAGATCGACCGCTTCAATTCTGTAACAGAAGACCTGGAAAAACTGATGACCCGGAATACCACGGATGCTTATTCCAGTCCCGGCTTCCCGGTTACCCAACCCAATAAGTATGGCAAAGAAGTATTATGGACGATCGATAACGGCAATAAAATATTATTGAACAATACCACCGGCAGTTCGCCCAAAGGCGATCTTCCTTTCCTGCTGGCCTATGATGTGCATACCAAAAAAGCTGATACACTCTGGCGCTGCACAGAAGGTTATTTTGAAACAGTGGTAAAAGTGCTGGATGCAGATAAACTGCAACTCCTTACGTCGAGAGAAAGTGAAAAGGAAGTACCTAACTACTGGATAAAAAATTTACGGCTCCGCATTGCCGACAGGCAACTGACAAAATTCAGCAATCCTTATCCGCAGATGGAAGGGGTAACACAGGAAAAAATAAAATATAAAAGAGCCGATGGGGTAGATCTTACCGGCGATCTGTACCTGCCCAAAGGATATGATCCTAAAAAAGATGGTAAACTGCCCGTGATACTCTGGGCCTATCCCAGGGAATTCAACTCGGCGGCCGATGCGGCACAGGTTCGTGGCAGCGAACATCGTTTTACTATGGTAGGTGGTGGCTCACCGGTGTTTTATGTAACACAGGGCTATGCCGTACTCAATAATGCTGAAATGCCGATCGTGGCCACGGCAAAGGATGCAAAACCGAATGATAATTTTATTGAGCAGTTAACCATGAATGCAGAAGCAGCTATTCATGTGCTTGACTCTTTGGGTGTGGGTGATAAGAACCGGGTGGCAGTGGGCGGCCACAGCTATGGCGCATTTATGACGGCCAATTTACTGGCCCATACCAAATTATTCAAAGCTGGCATTGCCCGCAGCGGTGCATATAACCGTTCACTTACACCATTTGGTTTTCAGAATGAGGACAGAACTTACTGGCAGGCGCAGGACCTGTATACCAAAATGAGCCCTTTTAGTTATGCAGATAAAATAAAAACTCCGATACTGCTGATACATGGTGAGATGGATAATAATACCGGCACATTCCCCATACAGAGTGAAAGACTCTTCAATGCCATTAAAGGACATGGCGGCACGGTAAAATATGTAAGCCTGCCTTACGAAAGCCATGGCTATGCCGGAAGAGAAAATGTATTGCATACCCTTGCCGAGCAGTTTGAATGGCTGGAGAAATATGTAAAGAACCCGGAGAAAAAGAATCAAAAGGAAGAGAAGAAAGCATTTTAAAATCTTGCATAAACTGGCTTAGGCTACTGAAAATCAAACCGACCTTTTTTAAGGTCTTCGAATAAAACACTTCGTAGTTTCGTTAATACACACATTATATGCCATTTAATGCGTTTCCTAACAGTCTTCATATGGATTTTACTATTTGCGACATGTACATCTAATGGGCCAGCCACTGAGTTTTTAGCTAATACCCGGGACACAACAATAAGCCTGAAAGATTCATTAGGAAACTTGAAGATCACAATACCTGACCGTTATGACACTTTTTTGAAGTGGACACAGTATTCCGACTGCGGGAGTTGCGGAACTGAACGCTATAGGTTTCAGCCTAAGAGATTACCAATATTTTTGGAGTCGGGTTTCTTCTGGGATGATCTTAAAGATTCGATAGATCAAGTAACCGTAATACATCGGCAGAGAATAATTTATAGCGATTCAAGCGATAATGACTTCATGAAATCACTGCATCCAAAACTTGTTACGGATGCAAGGATTGATCCCCTGATTTATAAAAATAAGCATGTATTTGATACCCTTCAACTAATCAACGGAAAATGGACATCACTGATTACTTCAGATTATTATGATACGATAACAAGACAATACTCAAAAACTGTTTGGGGTGCTATTTTACTACGGGGAAAGTTAATTCAAATACAATTCTCCCTACTTACAAAAGAGAAGGACTCAATAAGCGAAAACTTTGTAAATAAATCAAAACAAATGATGAACAAGGTTTTTTCCCTAAATGGCATATAACACGAACTGTGTAAAACCAAACGAATCATAATCTTTTTTTACAGTTATGTTGAGCAACATACCTGGCTGATCGAAAGATTAAAGAAATAAAACAGCGACTGTAAAAACAGATATGAAAAAGTGGTTTTTTGTTTTGCGAAGAGACTTTTCATTTATAGCCGTACCACCTTTATCACTTCCCTTGCTTTTGTTCCTATTTTTACTTCGATGAAGTAAGCCCCGCTGATAAAGCCTGTCATATCAATTACTTTATCGGTAGTAACCTGATTTCGCCGAAATTTCTCTTCATATACAATATTGCCTGAAACATTGTATATAGATATCATTGCAGGGCTGGTAAAATCTGTTGCGGTAACAGACAGGTTAATCAATCCTGTCACCACGGTTGGATAAGCCTTAACAAGAATATTTCTACCCTCCGGAAGAATAGTGACCGCAGTAATCAGATTTACTGCTACCTGTACTGTGTCCTTATTGGCTGCTCCGTTATTATCAGTAACAGTTAATTCAAACTGATAAGTCCCCTGAACCAATCCGGTTACTGGAGTTGTCGCGGAAGCAGGATTAGTTATTGTTCCTGCCACCGGCCCACTGATCTTTGTCCATGCATAACTTGCAATCGTTCCATTAGCATCTGTTGAGGCGGAACCGTCAAGTATTGTATTATCGGTAGGTAAAGTAATAGTCTGGTCAGCACCTGCATTTGCAACCGGCGGCACATTCGGTGCAGGATTTACTGTTAACTGCATGGTGTCTTTATCCGTTGCGCCGTTATTATCGGTAACGGTGAGTTCAAATAAATAAATTCCTTGCACCAGTGATGTAACAGCCGTACTAACTGATGAAGGGCTGCTAATTGCTCCTGCAACCGGACCTGATATTTTATTCCAGGAATAAGTTGCAATCGTTCCATCCGGATCGTTGGATGCTGATCCGTCAAGTGTGGTATTGTTCGTTGGTAAAGTGAGAGTCTGGTCAATACCGGCATTGGCAACAGGCGGAACGTTTGGTGCAGGATTCACCGTTAACTGCATTGTGTCTTTATCTGTTGCACCGTTGTTATCGGTAACGGTAAGTTCAAATAAATAGGTTCCTTGTACGAGTCCGGTTACGGAAGTTGTAACGGAACCAGGACTGG
>Ga0116142_10004580_pt1 | contig 13013 bp, 9 predicted proteins | sample AD_UKC033_MetaG_FD_89785 | JGI IMG/M metagenome (GOLD analysis project Ga0116142, IMG submission 89785) | Active sludge microbial communities of municipal wastewater-treating anaerobic digesters from USA - AD_UKC033_MetaG | ecosystem: Engineered > Bioreactor > Anaerobic > Digestate | place: USA... | reverse complement strand
GATCGTCAGTAATTGTGTGCTGAACCTAGTTCCCAATAAACATAAAGTATTCAGCGAAGTGTACCGTGTATTAAAACCCGGTGGTCATTTCTCTATCTCTGATATTGTGCTGGAAGGTGAGTTACCGGCCAAATGGAAAGAAGTGGCGGAACTCTATGCCGGTTGTGTATCGGGTGCTATCCAAAAAAGTGAATACCTCGGTATCATTGAAGAAGCGGGTTTCAAAAATATCACCCTGCAAAAAGACAAGACCATTATAATTCCCGATTCGATCCTGTCGGAGTATTTAAGTGCGGATGAAATTGCTGACTATAAGAAAGCAAAAACAAGGATTACCAGTATTACGGTCTATGCAGAAAAATCAGCTAAAGACGACAGAAACTGCTGCGAACCCGGCAGTGGTTGTTGCTAATGTATTTTTTAACCATAAATAGTATAGCCATGAACACAAACATTCAATTACAGAAAGACCCCGGCTGTTGCGAAACAGGCAGTCTTTGCTGTGGAAGCGGCGGTGGTTGCTGCTAAAATTTGAAGAGGAGGGACTATTCCCTCCTCTCTTATAAACTAACTGAACATGATGCAAAAAAAACTATCCTTTCTGGACAACTACCTGACGCTATGGATCTTTCTTGCCATGGGCATCGGGGTGGCTATTGGTTATTTTATTCCCTCGGCTGAATCGTTTATCAACTCCTTTCAATCCGGCAGTACCAATATTCCTATTGCGATCGGTTTAATCCTCATGATGTATCCCCCGTTGGCCAAAGTGAAATATGAAGAGCTGCCCAAAGTATTTGCCAATAAAAAAATATTACTGCTCTCCTTAGTACAAAACTGGATCGTGGGTCCGGTGCTGATGTTTGCCTTAGCGGTCATTTTTCTCCGGGATGAGCCCGGCTATATGACAGGGTTGATTCTGATCGGCATTGCCCGTTGTATTGCGATGGTGATCGTCTGGAATGACCTGGCAGGCGGTGACAGGTTGTATGCCGCAGGTTTGGTTGCCTTCAACAGTATCTTCCAGGTGATATTCTACAGTTTTTATGCCTGGCTATTTATTACCAAACTTCCTCCCTTGCTGGGATTGAAAGGATATGAGGTCAACATCACCATCGGTGAAGTGGCACAAAGTGTATTTATTTATCTCGGTATTCCTTTTCTCGCCGGGATGATCTCGAGATACCTGCTCATCAAATGGAAAGGAGAAGACTGGTTCACACAAAAATATCTTCCTGCTATCAGCCCTATTACATTGATAGCCTTGTTATTTACAATCATTGTTATGTTCAGCCTCAAAGGCACCCTTATTGTTCAAATACCCGGGGATGTATTGCTGATCGCTATACCGCTGACCATCTATTTTGCCATCATGTTCTTCTCGGCCTTTTTTCTTTCCAAAAGAGCCGGGGCTGATTATTCCAAATCCACATCACTTGCTTTTACGGCGGCCGGCAACAATTTTGAACTCGGTATCGCCGTGGCTATTTCTGTTTTTGGCATCAATTCGCCGGCAGCTTTTGCAGCGGTGATCGGGCCATTGATTGAAGTGCCGGTATTAATTCTATTGGTTCGTTTTGCCCTTTCACATCAAAAAAAATTCAAATCAACCAACGCATGAAAAAGAAACTTCTTTTTGTTTGTATCGAAAACAGCAACCGTTCACAGATGAGCCAGGCTTTCGCCAACATGCTTGGTGGCGAAAATGTAGAAGCTTATAGTGCCGGATCCAAACCTTCGGGTATCGTGAACCCGAAAGCCATTGCCGCCATGAAAGAACTGGGTTACGACCTCAGCACACATGACAGTAAAAGTTTGGACGAAGTAAAAACTTTTGCCCCTTTTGATGCCGTGGTTACCATGGGTTGTGGTGATGCCTGTCCCTGGATGCCTGCCAAACAATTCATCGACTGGCAGATACCTGATCCTAAACATATGGAGCCCACTGAGTTTAATAAAGTGAGGGATTACATTAAGGAGCAGGTGAAAGAACTTCTTGCTTCCCTTTAGTTTTTTTCAAGGTATTTTTCGGGAATAGGGTTATCCGGTGTTTCTGCTTGCCAGAAAACAGATACGATCCACCATCGTTTATCATCAAACCACAACTGAATGCTGTTGATGCCCCGCATAAACGGTTTTGTATCCTGTAAAGTTTTTTTTGAATCATAGGTGCTGAATACATGAGCCACACTGCCGTACTGTTCTGTTTTACGGCCTATCTCTCTTTCAAAAAAACCTTCTTTTTCCAGGAATGGGCCTGAGGTTACGATATATTCTTCCGGTGTCATCACCCTTTTACCCATGGTCCCGTCTGCTTTCTTGGCGGTAGCCATTAGCTTTCCCTCTTGTAAAAAAAGAGTCCGCATCCTGTCCCAGTTTCTTTTTTCCCCCGCCGGACCAGAGATCACATCATACAAAGCAGCTATAATAGCGTCTATAGATTCTGTGTCTTTCTGGTTGGCAGGAATGCTGTCTGCCCGGTTGGGTTTTGCTGAGGCCGGTACAGAGAATGAAAAACATATCATCAGCATTGCTATTGTTTGTTTCATAATATCTTTTCTGGTCAAGTTACGGATATACCCGTGAGCAAAAATTCCATTCATCAAACTCCTGCTTCTTTACTTACTTTGCTAAAATGTTTTCCTTTTGACCCCCCCTTTTCTATCCCGGAATCTTTATATTTTCCTTTTTTCTCTCCTGGGCATTGTTTATATCATTGGTTTGTTTGTCCCGTTGATGGATAATGATTCTGCTCACCATGCCAATATTGCCCTGCGAATGCACCTCACGGGTGACTACGTAAACCTGGTCGATTATGGAAAAGACTACCTGGACAAGCCCCATTTACATTTCTGGCTTTGTGCAATAAGTTATAAAATATTTGGTGTTACCGCTTTTGCCTATAAGCTGCCTTCTTTATTGTTTACCATTGCCGGAACCTATTCTTCTTACCGTCTTGGAAAAGCTCTTTACAACAAAGAAGTGGGAAAGCTGACCGCACTGATAATTGCTTCTTCGTTTTCTTATATACTAGCCAACAATGATGTCCGCATGGATGCCATTCTCACCGCTTCAGTTGCCCTTACCAGCTGGCAACTGGTGGAGTTTATTCAACATAAGAATCTGCGAAACATTGTTGGCGCCTCGTTGGGCTTTGCGTTGGGCTTTGCAACAAAGGGCCATATAGCAATATTTGTTCCTGCCGTTGCTACCTTATTTTATATCCTATACCTCAAACAATGGGAGCTTTTATATACCTGGAAATGGCTCCTGCTAATTATTCTTTTTGCCTTCTTTGTTTCCCCTGTTGTGTATTGTTATTACCTGCAGTACAACCTGCACCCGGAAAAAATAGTACGGGGAAAAGATCATATCAACGGGATTGGGTTTATTTTATTAAACCAAAGCTTGGAGCGATTTAGTGGAGAAATGGGTACAGGTTCAAAGAATGATTATTTCTTTTTTATTCATTCTTTTCTTTGGGCCTTTGCGCCCTGGAGTATTCTGTCTTATGTGGCTATCGCCGGCAGGATTAAGTCTTTTTTTCAGCGCCGCGAGGAGTGGTTAACAACCGGTGTCTTTCTTATAATGCTACTTGTTGTGTCTTTCTCCAACTTTAAACTGCCTCACTACCTGAATATCATCTTCCCGTTTACCGCAGTAATAACGTCGGCTTTTATTTTAAACAGAAGGGGGGAGAAAAAATGGGTAAGGGTCATTTACAATTTACAATTATCTCTTTCTCTTCTTTTGTTGCTGGTTGCTGCCATTATTAATTTCTGGGCATTCCCTGTTGAGAACTACCGGGTAATGGTGCTGGTGGTGGTCATTCTTTCTGTTTTCTTCTACTTCATTAAAAGTACAACGCTAAATAGTTTACAAAAGGCAATTGCGATGTCTGTATCCGCAATTTCCCTTTGTTTTCTTTTGTTAAATGCTAATTTTTATCCTCAGTTGTTACGTTACCAGGGGGGTAATGAATTGGCGGAAATCACAAAAGAAAAAGTAAAACCAGAAGATGTTTATTTCTGGAAGGAAACCTACAGCTCCTCTTATAATTTCTATACCTCCTCGATGCGCAATCCGTTTACTGATTCCTCTATAAAAAAAGATAGGAAAACCTGGTTATTGTACGATAAAGGGAGTGAAGAAGAAATTAAGACCGCCGGTATAATGCTGGGTGAAAAGTTTGAAACATCAGATTACGAAATAACTATGCCGACCTTTAAGTTCATCAATCCTGCAACCAGAAAAAAAGCCTGCACAACAATGGTTATAGCCGAAATACAAAAAAAATAATCTATTGACAGTTTTTCTTTAGTAACTCGTTCACCTCGCTCCCGTACATTTTTTCAAATTGAAGCTCCCTCGCTTTGTCCAGGTCTTTACAAGCCTCTTCCTTTTTCCCGGTAGCTAAATATACCAGGGCCCTGTTTTTAAAAGCATAAGAATTGTCCGGGTATAAACTGATTGATTTATTAATATCTGATAACGCACCTTCATAATCTTTCAGATTATATTTTGCAAAGCCCCTGTTGTTGAGTGTGAGCGGCTCGTCCTTTTCCAGCTGCAACGCTTTATCAAAATATTCCAGCGACTCCTTGTATTTTCCCATCAGTGTATATTGAAAGCCGATATTTACATAAGGGCCCACAAAAGTGCTGTCCAGCTTAATCGCCTTTTTTAAATACATAATCGCATCTTCTCTTCTGCCTAATTCATCCAGGACAATACCTATGTTGTTAATTACTGCAATACTGGTAGTATCATAACTAAATGCCCTGGAAAAATCTTCGAATGCCCCCTGGAAATCCCTTTTTTGCTGCTTTGCATTTCCCCTGTTTAAAAAACAACCGATCAACAGATCCTCATTCTTTGCCCTTTCAATTGCTTTTGTATTATCTAGTATAGCTTCTTCTGTATACATCAATGTATAAAAAAGAATAGCCCGGTAATGATACGCTGCAGCAGAATTCGGCTGAATAGAAATTGCTTTTGTAAAATCCTTAAAAGAATTCTCAAATTCCTTTAATTCATAGTAGGCGGTTCCCCGACCGGTATAAATATCATAGTTAAGCGAATCCTTCTGCCATGCTTTATTGTAGGTTTCCAGCGACTCTTTAAATTTCTTTTCGCTGTAATATTCGCCGGCTTTCTTTAATAACTCCGGTATAGTCTGTGTTTTTGCTGAATAAGCAGCAAACAATAGAATTAGCAGAAATATATTTCGCATAAAATTCAGGTATTATCCTTTTCTCTTCGTTACAATCCTGCTTTGGCAGAAATCTCCAGCATTCTCTCTATAGGTTTTCTTGCCGCCAGTCTTAACTCCTCATCCATTGATATTTCCGGTAACTCATATTTCATACAGAGGTAGAGTTTCTCCAGGGTATTCAACTTCATGTGGGGGCAGTCGTTACAGGCACAACTATTGTTTGGGGGTGCCGGGATAAACGTTTTTTCCGGCGAAGCTTTCATCATCTGGTGCAGAATACCTGTTTCTGTTGCTACTATATACTCTTGTGAGCTATCTGTTTGGGTGTACTTTAACAAACCTGTGGTAGAGCCTATATAATCTGCTATGCGAAGAATCGGTTCCTCACATTCCGGGTGTGCAATCAGTTTTGCTTCCGGGTGTCTCACTTTTAATTTGGTAATTTTTTCAAGACTGAAAATTTCATGCACCATACAAGCACCATTCCAGAGCAGCATATTTCTTCCTGTTACCTTGTTGATATAAGCTCCCAGGTTTTTATCAGGCGCAAAGATGATCGGCTGATCTTTTGGAAAACTTTCCACTATAACCCTCGCATTGCTGCTGGTTACTATCACATCACTCAAGGCTTTAATTCCGGCGCTGCAGTTGATATAACTAACCACCACATGATCAGGGTGTTGTTCTTTGAATTTTTTAAAGAGGGGAGGAGGACAACTATCACTAAGCGAACAGCCTGCTTTCAGGTCAGGTATAACCACTTTTTTTTCAGGGTTTAAGATTTTTGCTGTTTCCGCCATAAAATGCACTCCTGCAAAAACGATCATATCCGCAGTTGTTTTTTCTGCCTGTTGTGCTAATCCAAGACTATCGCCGATATAGTCTGCCACATCCTGGATATCCGGCTCCTGGTAGTAGTGCGCCAGTAAAACAGCATTTTTTTCCTTCTTCAGTTTCTCTATCTCTGCAAAAAGATCAAGCGTTGGATCCAGTTCAATATCCAGGAAACCTGCTTTTTCAACGTTTTGTATGGCTGTATCCAGTGCTTGAATCAACATGTCATTTCATTTTTCGAATGATGGAGCAATATTCCAACAAGTCACACAACTTTTCAAAACAAATTTTCTCAACCCCTGTATTAATACAATAATAGTATTAATATATTTTTATAAAAAAGAGTATATTATTATTACAGCTGTGGATTAGTGGAAAACTATTTATTCTAAAAAACACAAAGTTACAAATCAACAGATATTAACATAATTAACAGAGAAATTCACATAATGTTTGCCTGTTTTACCTGCCTCTTGTTGCTTTATACACATCAATGTGAAGTAAAGCATGATGATAACTTTTTTACATATTGTTGCAACAGGTATATGAACAGAACTTGAATAACTACCGAAATATGTACACCCGAATTACAATTCTTATATAATTCACATTTTGATTTCCAATCATACTGTTTCATATCCACGTTTCACACCGGGTTATTCACAGTAAAGTGAATCTCTGCACACGATGTTGGGGAGAAAAAACCACAGCTTAACGGGATTTTGAAAAGAGTAATTTGCAAATAAACCTGGTGTATTGATATAAATCAGGTGTTTTACTAAATATATGAGCGGATAATCCTTTATTGGTTAATGACCTAATTTTACAGTCACACAAAATTTACCATATGAACTTGCTTAAAAAATTATTGGTTGCTTTTTTACTACTTCTAACCACAATTTCCAGGGCCGACGAGGGTATGTGGCTGCCTCTGTTCCTGCAGCAGCTGAATGAAAAGCAGATGAAGACGATGGGTATGAAGATCAGCGCTAAAGACATATATAATATTAATAGCGGAAGCCTGAAAGATGCGATTGTAAGTTTTGGAGGGTTTTGCACAGGAGAAGTTATTTCTTCTAAAGGACTGGTTTTAACCAATCACCACTGCGGTTTTGATGCCATACAAAACCATTCCACGTTGGAGCGTAATTATATAAGGGATGGATTTTGGGCAAAAAGCCTAAGCGAGGAAATACCCAACCAGGGATTATTTGTCACTTTTATTGTACGAATTGAAGATGTAAGTAAACAAGTATTGAATGGTGTAGATATCAATATGAGTGAAAGTGAAAGGCAGTCGGCAATAGATAAAAACATAACCGCACTGAGAAAAGAGGTAAAAAAAGAAAGCTATCAGGACAGTTTTGTCCGTTCTTTTTTTGAAGGCAACCAGTATTTTTTATTTGTTACCGAAACCTACCGTGATGTACGACTGGTGGGAGCACCGCCATCATCGATAGGTAATTTTGGAAAGGATACTGATAACTGGATGTGGCCCAGGCACACAGGTGATTTTTCTATGTTCCGCATTTATGCCGGCAAGGATAATAAACCGGCGGACTATTCAGCAGACAATGTACCCTATACCCCAAAAAGATCATTATCTATTTCACTGGACGGTGTAAATGAAGGAGACTTTACCATGGTATTCGGTTTCCCGGGAAGAACAAACCAGTATTTGCATTCAGCGGCAGTACAGCAAATAATGGAAGTAAACGATCCTGCAAAAATTGCCATCCGGGATAAAGCATTAGCAGTGATCGACGGGTTTATGAGAAAAAATGAGCAAATAAAAATACAGTATGCCGCCAAGTATGCCAGCATCAGTAATGCCTGGAAGAAATGGCAGGGTGAAGTGCTGGGTTTAACCAGCACCAATGCGGTGGGCAAGAAGAAAACATATGAAACAGAATTTCAGAAAAGGGTAAATACCAACCCGGCACTGAAAGAAAAATACGGCAACTTACTGGCTGGCCTGGAAGCAGCTTATGCTGAACTGAAACCATTTGGCTATGCCAGGGATTATTATTTAGAAATTACAAGCAGGGTGGAGCTGTATACCATTGCCGGCTGGATGAGCTCATTACGCATGGCCCACGAAAGAGACGGACAAAAAGGATATGAGCAAAGATTGAAGCAGTTAAAAACACAGCTTTCCGGGCTATATGATGAATACAATGCCGAAGTGGACCAGAAGCTGTTTGAGACCCTGCTGAATATGTATATAAAAGACCAGGATGAAAAATACCAATCACCGGTACTTCGCAAATGGCTGACCGAAAACAATAATGATATGGCAAAACTGGCAGCATCTGTTTATAGCGAAACAATACTGGATGAAAAAGAAAAACTGATGGCCCTGCTGGAAAAACCGATGACAGAGGTACTAGACTTTATTAAGAATGAAAAACTGGTTGGGTTGGTAATAGACATGGTGAACACCTACAGCAATAAAGTAACCAAAAACCTGAACGAGATACAGGCACGCATCAATAAGTTTAACCGGACTTATATGCAGGCACAAATGGAAGTGATGAAGGAAAAGAAATTCTACCCGGACGCCAACAGCACCCTAAGAGTAACCTATGGTAATGTAAAAGGATACAACCCAAGGGATGCGGTGAAATATGATTTTTATACCTATCTCGACGGCGTGATGGATAAATATAAACCCGGGGATTATGAGTTTGATGTTCCTGAAAAACTGAGGGAGCTTTATAAAAACAGGGACTTTGGCCAATATGGCAATAAGGGTAAGATGCCCGTCTGTTTTATCGCCATGAATCATACTACAGGAGGTAATTCCGGCAGCCCTGCGCTGGATGCATATGGCAACCTTGTCGGCCTGAACTTTGACCGGGTGTGGGAAGGAACCATGAGTGATATCAACTACGACCCGTCAATCTGCCGGAATATCATGGTCGACATCCGCTATGTGCTCTTTATTGTTGACAAATATGCCGGAGCAGGCCACCTGGTAAAGGAAATGAAACTGGTTCACCCCAAAAAGAAGTAAAATCCCCTGAAACCGGTGGTTGAGGCCGGTTTCATAAACTTTAAAATGCCTCCTCAGGGGGCATTTTTTATCGATTTTCCACAGTTTTTCCCCTATTTTTGCCATCCTTAAAAAAATCAGTAATAATATATTATGTCTATTATTCAGGATATCCGAGATAAGTATGCAAAGCTTACTGTTGTGCTGATCGCTTTGGCCCTGGTGGGATTTATTTTAACCGACTATTTTGCCGGTCAATCAAGAGCTGGCGGCGGCAATGTTTCGAATACGGTGGGTGTGGTAAACGGGAAGAAAATTCTTTTTGAAGAATTTAATACCAGGGTTAACCAGATGGAAGAACAAATGAAAGCCCAGGGATATCCCCAAAATGCAGCGCTGACTCAACAAGCCATTGAACAAACATGGAACCAGGAAATAAGCAGGTTGTTACTTGCCGGAGAATTTGAAAAACTGGGTATTGAGGTTGGAAAAAAGGAACTGGGCGATATTCTATATGGCGCTAATGCACCACAGGACATAAAGCAACAATTTACAGATCAGCAAACAGGACAGTTCAACCCGGTGCTGGCCAAGCAGAACATTGACCAGATGCTTAAAAAAGGAACGCCGGAACAAAAAGCAAATATCAGCAGCTATATCAATCAGCTGGCGGATCTGAGAATGGCTGAAAAATTTAATTCTCTTCTCGCAAATAGTATAAACTTTCCCCGCTGGATGGTAGAAAAACAAAATGCGGATAACAGCCAGGCCGCAAAGATCTCTTTGGTAAGGGAAGTGTACAGCAGCATTCCTGACAGTACAGTAAAAGTGGACGATAGTGAAATAGCATCTTATATAAATAAAAATAAGAGCCAGTTCAGGCAACAGGAAAGCCGCAATATCAGCTATGTAACTTTCAGCGCTGTACCATCTGCAAAAGATAGTGCCGAAGTAAAAGACAGGCTTGCGGCACAGAAAGAGGCTTTTAAGACAACAGAAAACCTGGAACAATATCTTGCCGGCGAAGGAGCTAATTATTATTCAGGTTATATCAGCGGAAAGACAATACAAATTGCATTAAAAGACTCCATTTTCAAGACACCTGTAGGAGAAGTATATGGACCATACCTTGACGGAGGAAGTTATTCTTTGGCCAGGGTATTGGGAGTAAGACAAATGCCAGATACCGTTAAAGTAAGACATATACTTATTGGTACGCAAACCAGAGATTCTGCCACGGCATATAACCTGGCCGATAGTCTTAAAAATGCAATTGCCAAAGGGTCAAGCTTCGATTCTTTAGCAGCTAAATTTTCAGAAGATCCGGGAAGCAAAGACAAAGGCGGTGTGTACGAAAATGTTCCTTCCGGACAAATGGTGCCACCATTCAACGATTTTATTTTCCTGAACCCTGTAGGCACAAAGGGTATTGTGAAAACAGATTTTGGTGTTCATTACATAGAAATTTTATCTCAAAAAGGAAACGGGGCCGCTTATAAAATAGCGTATCTGCCGAAAGAAATAATCGCCAGCCAGGAGACGGATAATGCCGCACTGAATGATGCTAACGCTTTCGCCGGAGACAGCCGTGATCAAAAGTCGTTTGATGCCAATTTTGAAAAAACATTAAAACCAAAAGGTATTCAGAAGGGTATCGCAACAGATATTACTCCTGCTGCTTCCGAAATCCGCGGACTGGGTCTTTCAAGATCTTTTGTAAGAAGTATCTATGAAGCGAAAAAAGGTGAGGTACTGAAACCGGAACGTATTGAGAACAATTATGTGGTAGCGGTAGTAACAGAAATTTTTGAAGAAGGAACAATGGATGCCTCAAGAGCCCGGGTATATGTGGAGCCGGTATTGCGCAACAAGAAGAAAGCAGAAATACTGAAAAAGAAAATCGGAAAAGTAACCACACTGGAAGCAGCCGCGGCTGTGCTGGGTGGAAAAACAATTGAAACAGCAGACAGCATCCGCATCAACTCTTCATTAAGCTCTTCACTGGGCTACGAACCAAGAGTTACGGGAGCAGCTTTCAATCCTGCTAATAAAGGCAAAGTGATTCCCGAAGTGCTGGAAGGACAAAACGGGGTATATGTAGTAAGGGTGGACAATGTATTTACCACACCGGTTACCGAGGGAGATGTAAACAGCCAGCGGACAGCCCGCTACCAGCAGGCAAAACAAGGACTGAACAACCAGTACAGCCCCAACAACCCGCTAAGCATTTTGCGCAACGCAGCTACCATAAAAGACAGAAGATCGAACAGGTATTAATAGTATCTTTAAAATACAACCAAAACCACCTGCAACCTTGAAGCACAATCAGCTTCAGGGTTTTGTTTTGCGGATGTCGCAAACAAGAGCCACGGCTAAATTGTTATTTTTACATATTGATTCAGTAATAAAATGAGCGAACCCTTTATAAATAAAGTAGCAGAAAGCGGACTGATCACCCTGGATCTCGAAAAATGGTATCCCCGGGACGAGACAGCCGTGTTTGACATGAAGGATTATCTGTTCATGGGGATGATCCTTAAAGAAAAAGATTTCCGGGACGCATTAAAGAATATTGATTGGGAATCTTACCGGGGTAAAAATGTGGCCGTTACCTGCAGTGCCGATGCTATTATTCCTGTATGGGCCTATATGCTGGTAGCAACTTACCTGCAACCGTTCGCCAAAGAAATGGTTATGGGCGATGAAAAGGAATTACATAAAACTATTTTCCTGAAAAATTTATCCGCCATTGATGTCAATGAATACACAGACAAAAAAGTAGTGATAAAAGGCTGCGGCGAAACGCCAATTGCTGATTATGTGTATATGGAAATCACAAAACTGCTGCGCCCTGTAGTAAAAAGTATAATGTACGGAGAGCCCTGCAGCACGGTGCCGGTTTTTAAAAAGAAATAACCATTGATCCGGGCTCAGAACCACCCTCTCTTCCTGAACATCCACAACATCGCTACCGGAATAATAAGCATCATACTGACGGCGGCATAAAACCCCCATCGCTGATGAAAGAAGTTTACGTTCTCGTCGAAGTTCATGCCAAACACCCCGCCAATAACGGTGGCCGGCGCCAGCAAACAGGTTACTATTGCCATCACCTTCATTACCTCATTCATTTTTAGGTTTACGTTGTTGATGTGCAGGTCCTGCATACTCACCATGATATCACGATAGTTTTCCATCAGGTCGATAGCCTGTACGATGTGATCATACACATCTTTATAATATTTGGTGTGACGGTCTTCCAGCAACTCACTTTCGCTGCGTAAAAAACCATTGACGACCTCTCTCACCGGGGAAAAATTTCTTTTTAAAATGATCAGCTCCTTACGAAGATGGGTGATATGTGCCAGCGAACGGGGATTATTGCCCCTGGCTATCTCATCTTCCACTTCTTCAATACGGTCACCCAGCTTTTCCATCACCAGGAAATAATTATCAACGATCATATCCAGTAATACATAGCAAAGAAAATCAGCCGTACGTTGTCTTATTTTACTGTTGGCCATTTTTAATTTGTCGCGGAGAGGAGTAAACACATCCCGGTGCGCATCTTCCTGGAAACTGATCACCACCTCTTTGGCAAGGATGATACTGATCTGCTCCTGCTCTACTGCATTTTTTTCTTCGTTGTAATAAAGCATATTCAGCAGGCAGAAAATACTATTGTCGGCTTCGTCAAGTTTTGGCCGCTGATTTATGCTAAGTATATCTTCAATCACCAGCGGGTGAATATCAAAATGAGTACACACAGCTTCCACTTCGGCTTTGCGCAAGCCATCAATATTGATCCAGGTTGTGCGGCCACTGGCCTTGTAACGGAAACAATCGCCTACTGCAGCCAGTTTTTTTTCTTCCAGTGTATCGGCATTATAGTCGGACACCGAAACAACAACTTCTTTGGCGGCTGCCCTCTGCGGCTCAATCGTGGGGTTTACAGATAATATCTCTTTT
>Ga0116142_10004577_pt1 | contig 13019 bp, 9 predicted proteins | sample AD_UKC033_MetaG_FD_89785 | JGI IMG/M metagenome (GOLD analysis project Ga0116142, IMG submission 89785) | Active sludge microbial communities of municipal wastewater-treating anaerobic digesters from USA - AD_UKC033_MetaG | ecosystem: Engineered > Bioreactor > Anaerobic > Digestate | place: USA... | reverse complement strand
TACGAGGAGGTGTTCGAGCATTTCGCCTCCTCCGGTGACAATACCCTTGGGGGCGAACAGCTGCTCGAACACTTGGCCTACCGCGTCTTCGTCGCCAATCTGGAGGTGCTGCGCGACAAGCGCATCCATTTCACCCAACCGGTGGATGCCTCGCTGCAGCCGGGCACCGAGGCGTTCATCCAGCCCACCCAAGCAGCCCAGACCAATACGGCGATGTTGATGAACCGCCTGCGCCCGTTCTGGGAAGGGGACAAACCGGAATTCGCCGCACAGATCAAGATCGACCTGCTCGATGCGTATGGTATGAAGCAGCCGGTGGAACTGGCCGTGGACGCCGAAGCGCTCGAGCAGTTCCTCTCCGAGCGCATCGCCCAGGGGGTGGCGCTCTTTCTGCGCGAACTCGCGCGCAACCTGGACGAACACACGCCAACGCCGATCCACGTGCTGCTTGCCGGCAACGCCTCACGCGCGCGCCACGTGCGTGCGGCGTTCGACCCGAACGAAGCGCGTTGGGCGCAGCTCCTTGCCGAGGTTTTTGGTGAGGCGCCACCCGAGATCATCGTCCATCAACCGCTCCCCATCGATCCCGAACGCCCGTACGGCCCCACCGCGAAAACCGGTGTCGCGCTGGGACTCCTGCGCCTGGTGCCCGGACAAGGTGTGAAAACCGTCGATCATGTCCGCACCCGAAACGAAGGCGAAGCGCCGTTTGCGTGGTACGTCGGTCACGGCCGCAAAAGGCGGTTCGTCGCGGCACTCACCCCCCACACCCCTTACGGGCAATGGCGCGAATTGGGGCCCGTGGTCGATGGCGTATTCAACCTGTACGCTACGCAAAGTCGGCGCGCCGAAGCAGAGCTGGCGCTCACCGATCCTGAAATCCAACGGCAGCGCCTCTCCTATGCCGACGCCGCCCCCGGGATGCGCTTGTGGGCGCGGATCGTTGCCCCCAACGCGATCGAAGTGGCGTTGGGCAACGCCAGCGAACCTCCCCGTGCCAGCGCACCACACCACCGGATAACGTTACACAAATAAGCCCGACGGAAACGGAATCACACCATGTCCACCGCACCGCACCCTTCCAAACCCGCCCACGACGCCGCACCGTCGGCACGGCCCCACCCTTCGGCGCCGCTTCCGCTGATGCGGCTCGGGCAATGCCCGATTCCCACGCTGGTCGTGCCAACGCGCGCCGTGCCGCAGGGTTGGCGCTTCATCGCGCTCGACGAAATCAACGAAGAAGCGCCAACGGCTTATCGCAGTGCCATCGCCAACCTCTTCTCCGCGATCGACGCCGCGATGGGCATTCGCATCCTCTACCTGTTGCAAGGGGACGCGCACGGCGTTCGCCTCTATTTCGGCCTGCAGGCGGCGGCGCACGAAGCAGACCTTTTCGAGGCGTCGCGCAATTTGCGTGCCACGCTGGAAGGACAGCTTCCCGGGGTGGTCTTCGGTCAAGAGCACGAAAACGAGCGCGACACGATCCTGCACCGCTTTGCCGCCGCGAACCATTGCGGCTTGATGTTGGGCGTTCCCACACCGTCGAGCGACACCGCCCCGGACAAAGAGCGCGATAGCCAAGGGATCGAACGCTTGGTGCGCAACCTTTTGGCCTCAGGGCAAAGCGATGGCAGCCCCAACCCCTACTTTTGGCAACTGGCGCTGGTGGCCGAGCCGCTCAGCGCCGCTGAGGTTCAGGCGCTGTACGAGGAAGCGCTGGCCTTATGCGATCAGGTGGCGCTTCAGGTGCGCGCCAACATCCAGGGGAGTTACAGCCAAAACACGCAAAAGAGTTTCGGACGGAACGAAAGCGTCACCCAAGGGGAGAGCGACAGCAAGTCGGAAAGCCGCAGCCGCAATGAAAGCGCGAGCATGGGGAAAAACTGGGGCAACTCCTCATCGCGCGGCAGCGGTTCTTCCTCTTCGGGCACCTCTTCTGGGTCGTCCGAAACGAAGACCGTGGGCACTTCCGAAGGGGTGACCCACACAAGCGGCCACAGCACCAGCCTGACCGTCGGCGAAAACAGCTCGTTGGCCCGCTCGGAAGGCACGAGCTTCGGCATCTCGCAGGAGCTGGTCAATAAGGCCGCGGAAAACCTTTTGAAGCAACTCGAAGAGGAGCTGCTGCCGCGTTTGCAACTGGGTCGCACCAAAGGGCTTTTTCGCTGCGCGCTCTACCTGGCCGCCGAAAACCGCGCGTTGTACGAACGGCTCAAAAGCGCGGCACGCGCAACCTTCCAGGGTGAGCGGGCCACGATGAGTCCGCTGACGGTCGTCGACCTTCCCAAAGGGGCGCGCACGCTCACCCTGCCCCAAGCGCCCAAGCCCACCGATCCGGTCGCGCACGCCCAATACCTCTTCCACAGCCAAAGTGTCGGCGCCCACGGGCAGTGGGGCGCGCTTTGGAATACCCAAGAACTGGCGCTGGTGGCTGGTCTGCCTCAGCGCGAGGTTCCGGGCGTGCGACGACGCAAGAGCGTCCCTTTTGCGGTGGATCTTCCCGACGTGCCCGACGCCAACGCCGTTCCGCTCGGGTTCGTGATCGATATGGGGCGCCGCTACCCGATGTATCAGGCGAAGCTCAACCGCGACGACCTCAACAAACACCTGTTCATCACCGGAGTCACCGGCGCGGGGAAAACCACCACGTGCCTCAAGCTGCTGCTGGCAGCCGAACTCCCTTTTCTGGTGATCGAACCGGCAAAAACCGAATACCGGGTGCTCTACCCGATGGTTGATTCGCTGGCGATCTACCGCCCGAACGACGACCCGCTGCAAAGCCTACGGATCAACCCTTTCGCGCTGGTGCGCCCGGCGCAGCGAATCAAAAGCCACGCGAGTTTCCTCAAAAATGTCTTTGCCGCGATCTTTCCGCTCGAAGCCTCGATGCCGCAGATGGTAGAGGCAGCGATCCTGGCAGCGTATGAGGCGAAAGGCTGGGACGTGGATGACAACGTCTGGCTGGGCGGTAGCGGCAACCCGTTCGAGCCAAGCAGCCGCGCGTGGCCGACGATGAGCGAGATGATTCGTGAACTCGACCGCCTCATTCCCACCTACAAGTTGGGACGAGAGTTCGAGGAAAAATACCGCGGCTCTCTGGTATCGCGCCTGCGCGGCCTCACTTCGGGCACGCTGGGGGAGATCATCGATGTCCCCGAGTCGATCGACTGGCTGCGGCTTTTGGAACGGCGCGCCATCATCGAACTCGAAGCGCTGCAAAGCGGCGAAGAAAAAGCGCTGATGATGGCGTTGATTTTGGGGGCGATCCACGAAGCGATCCGCGCCATACACGAACGGGACCCCCGCTTTCGCCACCTGACGCTGGTGGAAGAGGCGCATCGGTTGTTGGCCCGCCCCGAGCCTGGCGAACGCTCGCGCGCAATGGCCATCGAGGCGTTTGCCGATATGCTGGCGGAGGTGCGCAAGTACGGCGAAGGCTTGATCATCGCCGACCAGATTCCCGCAAAGCTCATCCCCGACGTCATCAAGAACACCCACACCAAGATCGTCCATCGCCTTTTTGCCGAGGACGACCGCCGCGCGATGGCCGCTGCGATGATGATGAACGAAGCGCAGTCGGATTTTCTGCCCAATCTGGCCACCGGCGAAGCGATTCTCTTTTGCGGCGGCTGGCATGGACCTGCCCACGTGCAGATCGAAAACCGCCAACTGCCCACCAGCGAGCGGCCGCTCGACCACGCCACAATACAACAGCTTCAGGCAGAACAACTCTGGCATGAACGGCACCGCTATTACCCCCATTTGACCAAACTCCTCGAACGCTGGTCCGCACCGCCCGGGCAAGCGAATGCCCACCCTCAAGCACCGCACCACGAGGCAACGGATGCTTGCCACAGCGCAACCGGTTTTTCCCAGTTCGTACGCACGTGCCGCCAAGCGGCGCGCCATCTGCTGGTGATCGCGCACGCGCTCGAAGCGAACGACCATGCGGACGCTGCGCCTGTGATCCAACGCGTGCAGGACCGCTTGGCGCGGCTGCGCGAATGGCTGACCAACGGGCAGCGCTGTTTCGTGTGCCCCCACCCGCAGCAGCCAGCACGTATGATGGCGGAGGTAATGATGGCGTACCTGCAAGACGGGAACCCCAGACCGCGCGCCCAAGCCGAAAACCCACCGCCGCTGATTCCCCACCCCGACGATGCCAAGGCGCAGGAAAAATTCCTCGACGCCTTGACAGTTTTTTTCACCGCGGTAATCAACCACGCAACGTCATGGGCAGATTTCAAGGAGGCTGTGCGCGCGACGCAAACCAGCGATCGGGTTGTCATGCACTACCTCTTGCGCCCCTTGATCCACTTCGAATCCTTGTGATCTGAAGACAAAGGAGTCGTCTCATGGGAATCTTTGGTTCTATTGGCAGCGCGATCTCGAGCGTCGTTTCGGGAATCGGCAGTGCGCTGTCGAGTTTCGCTTCGGCCATTTCCACCGGTTTGGGCGTCATTTTCAAATCGGGGCTGAATATTGCGGAACGGATCGTCGCGATTGCCAGCACAATTTTGCACGGGTTCAAAATTTTCAAAGAGGACGAATCGGTCGAAGAAATTGGCGAGCGGGCGTTGCAAGCGGCGGAAAAAGGGATCACGATCGACCGTTTCCCCAATTTCCAAGAATACATGGCAGCGCTGCGCAACTTCGAAATCGATCCCGAAAAAGCCGCGAAACGCTCCCTGGCAGAAAAACAACTGGCTGGAATCGGCGTGGGCACGGTGGGGTTGGAAAAGCAGTTGCACTACAGCGAAGGGCAGCTCAGCACCCTGTGGTTCCTTGCTGCCGCGAACCCCGAGTTTTTCAACGCCGAACGCCTGCAAAGCCTGATCACGACCGGGCGCTTCTCTTCTGATATATTCCACTATCTCGAAAAGCGTCTTTCGGGGCCCGCTGCGGAGCGCTTGGAAGGAGATTTGATCCAGACGTTTGGCGCACGCGAAGGGCTTGCCCCCAATGCGGTCTATCAGGCGCTCGATGACGCGGTGACGCAATGGCAGGCGTTGAAAGCCGCAGCTGAAAAGGCAAGCACTGGGCAATGACCGCCTGCGTGACGCTGGCCGAAGTACCCGTACCGATTGGGAAATCGTGACATGTCGATCCAAAGCCATCTCGTGCTGCTTCTCTGCACCCAAAACCTTGCCGCGTGGTTCGTACCCCAACCGCACGAAGCGCCTCTGCGCTTACGCATCGAGGGGGAGCGCTTCTTACCGGTTCCCCATCCGGAGCGACTGGCCGATGCCCTCAACGCATTGCGCGCCCGGTTAGAAGACGAAAAGCGCACGATCGGCGCGCTCCATTTTCTGTTGGACGAACACGGGCGAACGGTGGTAAAGGCGGAATTGGGCCACCTGCTGTCGATCTTATTCAAAGACGCTGCCAATCCCCCCTGGCAGATACTGGCGTGGGAGTTTCTTGCCCGGCTTCATGACCTACCGCTTGCATCGCCTTGGGGCGAGGAGGCGCGAATCGAGAACGCCTTGATTCCGTGGCTCGTGCATCGCAACATCGCCGAAACGCGCGCGCACGAGGCCAAACGTCTGGCGAAAGAAAAGGAAAAACTGGCTGCCACTTTCGACGCCGAACGGGCCAATCTCCTTGCCGAAATCGAACGGCTCCGCACGCAGCGCGATGCCCTTCGGCAGTTCGATTGCGAACGGATGGCCACTTTCTTGCCAGCGCTCTACGAATCGTTTTTCCACAAAGTGAGCCCGAACGACCTGGCGCTTCTGTGCGGACGGCTCGAGCCGCCGCGCATCCCCAATCCGTGGCCAGAACCGACGCCGGAAGTCCTACGCAAGCTGCAGAAAGATTTTCGCGCGCTCCCCCCCGAAGTGCAGCGCGAAATCATCGCGTTCGCAAAGCAGATCCCCGCCGCGTCAGCGCTTCGGGTGCGCAGCGAAATGCGCGATCTGTTCGAATCACACGAGGGTTGAAGGGGGTCCGGGAGTCCCAAAATGACCAAACTTTCTAAAGACGCCGAAAAGCGCCTCAAGAGGCTGGAAGAAGATTGGGAAAAACAAGATGAATTACGTTTTTTTTCTGATCTCCGTGCCGCCGACCTTCGCCTTATGCTCGAGCATTTCGAGCCGCTGCGCAAACTGATTCGCGCGATTGCCACCGAAACCGGAAAAAGCGCGCCATTGGCAGGCGTGCGCGAAACGAGCGCGACGCTCGAAACGGCGTCAAAGGAAACCGCGCACGAACAGGAAGCCCTTTTGGCCGAATGGACCGGTGCCAACGCGCGGATCCGCGAGCTGGAAACTGCGTTGGCGCACGCCCGGGACGAAAACGAGCGCCAGTCCGCTGAGCTGGTGGCGCTTCGAAAACGCCTCGCTGCTTCCGAAAAAACGATTCGGCACCTGCGTGCCGAGCTTGACGAGGCCACACACCAACAAGGCGCGTGGGCTTTGGCGCATCATGTGGTCGAGTGGTTACAAGACAATCCTGCAATGGCCAGTCGGTTCCACCTCGATACGGTGCGCGCGAACGATACCACCAGCGCGATTCGGGTGGTTGCGGTTTTTGCACAGTGGGAAAACATCGAACGGCTTTATCAAGCGTTGAAGGAACAAGCGGAAACGCGGAACGCACCGCTCGACGAGCGAGATCGGCGCACTCTGGAAGCCGCCCTTTCCTGGTTCAACTACAACTGGGAACGCCCTTATCAGCTCGTCGTCCCGAAGGCCGGGGATGCATTCAAGTACGATTGGCACGTCCGCAGCCGCCATACGCCCAGCGGCGAGACGATCACCGCGACCCTCTGTCCAGGAATCGCTGACGGTTTCGCGAAAATTCGGTGCAAACCGGTGGTGCTGACCGGCAACTGACCCAGGTGCCGAAACGCATGGCGACAAGCCCCTGTTTCGGCTCAAGAGAAATCACCGATCGCGAGGAATTCACAATGCCCATCAAACCTCCTTCTCTGACGATCCGCTGCCCGAAATGCGGTTGGCAGCAAACCTGGCAACCGTCATCCGATGCGCTCACGCCAACCGATCTACCACCCGAACGGTGCCCCCGTTGTCAGAACACGGAATTGTTGGCGCGGTCAGCCACCACTACTGAAACGCTATGGGCGCGCCTCAAAGACGCGTTCATGCCAAAATGAACGTTACGTGCCCAGCGTCGCACCCCAACGGCTGGCGCACCGTTGCACCGGAGCAGGCAAATGGCACGCGTTTTTCCTGATGATTGGGCGCAAGCAGCCGATGCGCTTCCGGCTGGATTGGCGCGTGAGCTCGAGATCGTCTCCCAGCTGGCGCGCGATTTGCCCGACGATTGGCTGTTGTTCCACTCGATACCCTGGGAAGGGGAAGTCTATGGCACCTTGCGGTTGGGGGAGTGGGACATCGTTGCGGTGTCGCCAGCGGGAAAACTGGCGATTTTGGAAGTGAAAGCCGGTGAAGTGCGGGTCCAAGGTGGCCGCCTGATCAAGCGCTATCGCGATAAAACGAAACACATCGACAGCCAGGTGCGCACCCAGCAGCACGCGATGATCGGAAAGCTCAAGAACGCTGGGATCGATACCTACGTCGGCCATGTTCTCGTCCTGCCCGATGCGCAGGGCACCGAGGAGACCGCTGCGACGGTCAAAAGTCGTGTCGTTGATGCCGCGGCACTGCCGCATCTGGCGCAATTGTTGACGTCATGGATCCGCAGCACTCCGCCGGATGCGGAGAAGGTAGCGCGCATTGCGGCTTTTTTACGCAACGAATTCGATCTGGCGCTCGATGCGCGGGCGTTCGCCAACCGGTTGCGACTCGTTACTCGGCGGTTGCAGGAGGGGCTGGCGACCACGTTGGCCCATTTGCACCTGCCGCCGGGCGGAACGTTGCAGATCGACGCGGCGGCGGGCAGCGGCAAGACTATGCTGGCCGGACGCTGGTTGGAAGCGGCGCGCCTTCGAGGCGAGCGCTGGCGCTATCTCTGCTTCAACCGCCCTCTTGCGGATGCCTTGCGCGCAGCCTGGCCACAGGCTGAAATCAGCACTTTCCACGAACTGGCCATCGAAGCGTTGCGCCGTAAGCGTGGCAAAACCCTTGATTTTTCGCAGCCTCAGATCTTTGCCGACGCCGTAGCGGCGCTAGAGGACGATACCTCTTGGGCCAAGGAGCTCGATGGGCTCATCATCGATGAGGCAATGGATTTGACCGGCCCGTGGTTTGCGGCGGTCGCTGCCGGCTTGCCCAGCCAGACGCGTCGCGTGCTACTGTACGACAGCGAGCAAAGGGCGCATCTCCATGCGTTGGCGGAAACGACGCCCTGGTGGACCCAGGCGTTTGCGCATGCCCCTGTGCTGAGTGTCGAAGACAACTTCCGCTCCCCGCGCCGGATCGTTGACGCCCTTGCTCTATTGGGCATCAGTCAGCGTCCCATGCGGGCGCGTTCGCCTTTTGCCGGTGACGTCCCCGAATTCATCGTCTGTGCCGATACGAACGCCATACTGGAAGCAACCGCAAAGGTGCTCGAAGAGTGGCTTGCTGCAGGCATCGCTGTGGACGATATCGCGGTGCTCAGCTTCGCCTCACGCAAATCGAGCTTTCTCTTGCAGCAAGAGAAACTGGGGGCGCGAACCCTCAAGCGTTTTCTGGGCGATTACGAAGGCGCGCAGCCCCGTTGGAGCGAAGGTGAGGTGCTTTGTGAAACCGTACTCCGCTTCAAAGGGCAATCGGCACCGGCGGTATTACTGACCGAAATCGATTGGCACCAATTCGATGATGCCGCTCGGCGCAAGCTCTATATAGGAATCACCCGAGCCGAATGGCGCGTGGCATTGGTACTGACACAACGGGCAGCCGACGATCTCGAACGGTTACTGACACGCGAAGACTAAATGCAACGAAATCCCCCACCGACCACCCCGCAGCAACGCTTGAGCACGATGACGCTCACCCATAACCCAACGCACCGACCAACCCGCCCATCAAAATCAACCAGATCGGGGCCAGTCGGGTGCGGAGCATGCACCAAACCGTCACGGCAATCAGAAGGATTGGACCCCATGGAACCGTTTCTGCGCCATCCAGGAAGGGTTTGAGTAACACCCAACTGGTAGCCAGAAGAAGCCCCACGGTCATCGGCGCCAAACCTGCGGTGAAGGCTTGTACCCCCACGGACGTTCGGTGGGTGCGCAGCCAACGGCTGACCCGCAAGGAAAGCAGTGTCGAGGGCAGCAAAATGCCGCACAATGCGGCGAGCGCACCCACGAGCCCAGCGATCTGATATCCGACCACAGCAACGAACGTGACGTTCGGGCCTGGCGCGGCTTGCGCCAACGCGATCGAGGTCACGAACCCGGTCTCGTCGAGCCAGCCGCGCTCGACGACGAAATAGCGGTGCATCTCCGGCGCTGCAGACATCGCGCCCCCGATCGAAAGCAGCGAAAGCAACAAAAAATGGCTGACCAGGTCGAAGAGATCTGCCGCTGAGAGTCCATTCACTCTCGATTCTTCCCCGTTTCTTGGCGCGCGAGCTGGCAAAACGCAATCCCCCATCCGGTTCCGCCAACGAAGAGCACGACCCAAACCAGAGGCACGTGCCACACCGCCACCAGCGCCACCGTGACCCCGACCAAAAGCAACGTCACACCGCGACCCAATGGGTTTCGGCGTAATGCGGCAATGAGCTTGATCGCCATCGCGATCATCAAGCCTGCCGCGACCGCTCCCATACCGCGCAGTGCGCCCGCCACCATGGGCAAATCGGCAAACTGCTGGTAGCTGGCGGCAAGGGTCAAAACGATGGCGATTGGCGCGGTCAACATCCCGGCAAGCGCCGCGAGCGCGCCTGGCCAACCGAAGAAACGATCACCAAGCATCAACGCCAGATTGACGACGTTCGGCCCGGGCAGCACTTGGGCAACCGAATAGAGCTCGAGGAACGCCTCGCGGCGTAACCAGCGCTTGCGATCCACCAACTCCCGCTGCGCAACGGCCAGAACACCACCGAAACCTTGGAGCGCCAGGACGGTGAACGTCACAAACAACTCAACCAACGATTGCGGTCGGGAAGTGGGTTCGTGTTCGGGTGCCGAATCGTTCATGGAGAAACGCTACGCCGTTTCAACCTAAAACCCCGCCGCTACCCCTTCGCGCCGCGAATCGGCCGCCCCCAGCCAGCGCCCTCCCCTAAGCCCATTCGCCAATGGGGCAGGCGTGCCGTCGCGCAGTGGCGCCGTGCGAACGATCGCGTGAATGCCGCTCGCCATCTCGCGCGCCCGCACCTGATGCCCTTTCGCGGTGAGCGCCGCGGCTACCTCAGGCGTATCGAGCACCGTGCCTGCTTCCACCCAGGTGGTGGCGCTGCGCTGCGCGCCGAAGTGCGGCTGTTCGATCGCGTCGGAAAGCGGCAGACGCCAGTCGATGAGGCCGATGAGCGTCTGCGTCACGTAGTGGATGATCGCGCTACCTCCCGGTGACCCCAGCACCGCGAGCAGATCGCCGGTGTTGGCATCGAATACCATCGTCGGGGCCATCGAACTGCGCGGGCGCTTGCCGCCCGCGACGCGGTTCGCCACCGGCCACCCGTTTTCATCGACAGGACGAAACGCAAAATCGGTGAGTTGGTTGTTGAGCAAAAACCCTTCGACCATCAGCAGGCTGCCGAACGCGTGTTCGATCGAACTGGTGAGCGCCACCGCCCGTCCGGCGCCATCGATGATCGACAGGTGGGTGGTCGACGGAAACGGCACCGTTTCTCCTCTTCCCCACACCGTTTCGTCCGTCACTCCCGGCGGCTGTCCGGCGACAGGGGTACCGAGCGTGCGCTCGCGATCGATCAACTGCGCCCGTTCTGCCAAATAGCCCGAATCGAGTAGCCCCCGGACGGGCACCGCGACGAAATCGGGATCGGCCACGTACCGTTCGCGGTCGGCGAACGCCAAGCGGTACGCTTCGCTGACCAAATGGATCGCCTCGGGAGAATCGGGCGACAACGCAGCCAGATCGAACCGCTCCAGCAGTTTCAACGTTTGCAACACCGTAACGCCGCCGGAGCTGGGCGGCGGCATGCCGCAGATCCGAAAGCGCGCGCGGTAGGTGGCGCAAACCGCTTGGCGCACCACACTGCGATACGCTGCCAAGTCATTTTCGGTCATCAGTCCCGGGCGCGGGTCTTGGGCGATGCGGGTGACGATCGCGCGCGCAATCGCCCCGTGGTAGAACGCATCCGCGCCGTGCGTTGCGATCGCTTCGAGCGTTGCCGCGAGCTCCGGATTCTTCAGCCGGGCACCCACCGGCTTCGGATCGCCTTCTGCGGTCAAAAAGAGACGAGAGACCGTTTCGCCGCGGGCGCGAATACGCTCGACGTTGCGGGCGATCAGCGCATGCAGGCGCGGCGAGATCGCAAATCCCTCCCGGGCGATGCGTATCGCAGGCGCAAAGAGTTCGGCCCAGGGCAAATTCCCGTGCGCGCGGTGCGCCGCTTCGAGCATCCGCAGCAATCCGGGTACCCCAACCGACAAGCCGCTATCCACCGCAGCGAAAAAGGGAAGCGGCTTGCCGTCCGCATCCAGAAACCGATCGGCGCGGCTTGCGAGCGGTGCGGTCTCCCGCCCGTCGTAGGCGTGCACCTGCTCCGTGCTCGGATCGAAAAAGAGGAGAAATCCGCCGCCGCCGATTCCCGAGGATTGCGGTTCGACGACGTTCAAGACGAGCTGTGCCGCGATGGCTGCGTCTACCGCACTCCCCCCGCGACGCAGCATTTCAAGTGCGGCCTCGGTCGCCAACGGGTGCGCGGTCACCGCGATGGCACGATCGGCACTGGCAGACGGACGAAGCTGCCGCCCGGCGGCCCCTTCGGGCGCGATCGTTTCGGAACCTTTCGCACCGCCTGCGAACGCAACCCCGGCGGTGCAGAGCAACAGTGCAAAGGCGCACCACCACCGCGCAATGCGGCGCGGTGCCACCGTGCGCCCGGCACGCCGTTCGAACACGTTAGCCCCGGAACCGCGCCGATGCGGCGTGCGCGGCAAGCCCTTCCCCGTCGGCGAGCAACCCGGCGATCGGCGCGAGCTTCGCGGCTCCTTCGCGCGAAACTGCAAGGAGACTGGTGCGTTTTTGAAAGTCCCAAACGCCCAAGGGTGAGGAAAAACGAGCGCTGCGCATCGTCGGCAACACATGGTTGGGCCCCGCGCAGTAATCCCCGAACGCTTCCACCGACCAATGGCCGAGGAAGATCGCGCCGGCGTGGCGGATCTCCGGTTCCCAGGCTTCGGGGTCTTCGACGGCGAGCTCAAGGTGTTCGGGCGCCACCCGGTTGGCGATCGCGATCGCCGCCGCACGGTTGGGCGCGTAGATCAATGCGCCGCGATTCGCGAGCGACTGCGCGATGATCGCCCGGCGCGGTTGCTGGGGCAACAACCGCGCGATCGATTCCTGAACGCGCTCAAGGAACGCGCGATCGGTGCTCACCAAAATGGCTTGCGCGAGTTCGTCGTGTTCGGCTTGGGCGAAGAGGTCCATCGCCACCCAGTCGGGGTTGCCGGAACCATCGTTCAGGATCAACACCTCCGACGGCCCAGCGATCATATCGATCCCCACCATCCCGAAAACGCGCCGTTTCGCTTCGGCAACGTAAGCGTTCCCGGGGCCGACGATCTTGTCGACCTGCGGGATCGTCTGCGTGCCATACGCCAGCGCCGCCACCGCCTGCGCACCACCGATCGTGAAGACCCGATCGACTCCCGCAAGATAGGCCGCCGCGAGCACGAGCGGGTTGCGTTCGCCGTGCGGCGTGGGGGTCACCATGATCAATTCGGAAACACCAGCCACTTTCGCCGGAATCGCGTTCATCAATACCGAACTCGGGTACGCGGCGCGTCCACCCGGCACGTAGAGCCCGACGCGGTCGAGCGGCGTCACCTTGAGCCCCAAGCGCGTTCCGTCGGCATCTTCGACCATCCACCCTTCGGCTTTCTGCCGTTCGTGGTAGCGGCGTATCCGTTCCGCGGCCACTTCGAGCGCCGCCCGCTGCGCGTCGCTCAACGCGCGCCATGCCGCTTCCCATTCGGT
>Ga0116142_10004569_pt1 | contig 13034 bp, 8 predicted proteins | sample AD_UKC033_MetaG_FD_89785 | JGI IMG/M metagenome (GOLD analysis project Ga0116142, IMG submission 89785) | Active sludge microbial communities of municipal wastewater-treating anaerobic digesters from USA - AD_UKC033_MetaG | ecosystem: Engineered > Bioreactor > Anaerobic > Digestate | place: USA... | reverse complement strand
CGAGGCGGGCTACCGGACAGCGTACATCGGCAAGTGGCACCTGGACGGGCATGGCCGCTCGAATTTCATCCCACCCGAACGGCGGCAGGGGTTCCGCTTCTGGCGCGCGCAGGAATGCACGCACGACTACAATAAGTCGGCGTACTTCGCGCAGACGGACGCGCCGTTCATGTGGGACGGCTACGACGCCATCGCGCAGACGCGGGAAGCGCAGCGCTATCTCCGGGAGGATGTGGAGGAACGGCCCTTCGCCCTGTTCCTGTCCTGGGGCCCGCCGCACAATCCCTACGAGACCGCGCCGGAGGAGTACCGCGCGTTGTACGACCCGGAGCGCTTGGAATTGCGCCCCAACGTGCCCGAAGCGGCGCAAGCAGCGGCCCGGCGCGACCTCGCCGGGTATTACGCCCATTGCACGGCCCTCGACGCCTGTGTCGGGAATTTGCTCGATACCTTGCGCGATCTCGGCTTGGACGACAACACCGTGTTCGTGTTCACCTCGGACCACGGCGACATGCTCGGATCACAGGGAGAACAGCGCAAGCAGCGGCCTTGGGACGAGTCCATTCGCGTGCCGTTGCTCGTGCGATATCCGGCGCGTCTCGGGCGCGCGGGACGGGTTATCGAACATCCGATCAGCACACCGGACCTCATGCCGACGCTGCTCGCACTATGCGGCGTCGATCCGCCGGCCACAGTCGAGGGGCGGGATTTCTCCGGGCATCTCAACGGCGGGCCGCCGCCGGACACGGCCGGGGCGCTCATCGCGTGTTACTCCCCGTTTGGCGAATGGACGCGCGAAAAGGGCGGGCGCGAGTATCGCGGACTACGCACGGCGCGCCACACTTACGTGCGCAGCCTTGACGGACCGTGGCTGTTTTTCGACAACGCGCGCGACCCGTATCAGCAGCGCAACCTGTGCGGTGTTCCCGAGCACGAGGCACTCCGGCAAGAACTCGATGCCGCGCTCAGCCGCGTCCTCGAGGAGCGCGGCGATGCCTTCCTCCCCGGCGATGACTACGTCGCGCGGTGGAGCTATCGGGTCGACGCATCGGGCACCGTGCCATACGCGCCGTAGCGCGCGGCCGGGTCCGTGAACGGCGCTCTCACTCCTCCTCGTCGCCGGCGGCCTCCTCGGGCACGCCGTCTTCCGAATCGATCGAGGTAGGGGCAATAGGATCGGCCATCGTCGGCGCGGCTTCGGTGACGGCTTCTTCCTGTTCCTCGGCGACGGCGCGGGCCACGGCGCTGACTTTCGCGCCTTCGTCAAGGCGCATGATCCGCACTCCCTGGGTGTTGCGGCCAATCGTGCGGATGTCGCGCACGGGCGTTCGGATGACGACGCCGTCCGTGGCGACGATCACAATGTCGTCTTCGTCATCGACGGTGAGCATCTCGACCACGTGGCCGTTGCGCTCGGTGGTCTTCATGTTGATGATGCCTTGGCCGCCGCGGTGCTGCATACGGTATTCGCCGATGGTCGTGCGCTTGCCGTAGCCGTTCTCGGAGATGCTGAGCACGGTGCGGTCGTCGTGGGCGAGCGACATGCCAATGACGTAGTCGTCTTCGCGGGCCAGTTTGATGCCGATGACGCCGCGGGTGTTGCGGCCCATGGCCCGCACGTCCTTCTCCGGGAAGCGAATCGCCATGCCCTCGTGCGTCGCTATGAGGATGTTGTCCTTGCCGGACGTGATCCGCACGTCGATCAACTGGTCGTCGGCGTCGAGCAGGAGGGCGATGATGCCGATGGACCGCACGTTGCTGAAGAGTTTCAGCGCCGTCTTCTTCACGATGCCCTTGCGCGTGACCATGAAAATGTACTTGCCTTCCTCGGTCAGATCGCGCACGGCAAGATACGCCGTGACTTTTTCGTCGGCCGCGAGTTCAAGGAGGTTGACGATGGCCCGCCCCCGCGCGGTGCGGCTCGCCTTCGGCAACTCATGCACCTTGCGCCAGTAGACCCGGCCCTTGTTCGTAAAGAACAGAATGTATTCGTGGGCGCTGGCGATGAAGAGGTCCTTGACGAAGTCCTCGTCCTTCGTCTCCATGCCCGTGACGCCGCGGCCGCCGCGCCGTTGCTTGCGGTAGGTGTCCACGGGCAGCCGCTTGATGTAGCCCTGATTTGACACGGTGACCACCATGTTTTCGTCGGCGATGAGGTCCTCGACCGAAAGGTATTCGGCCTCGCCTTCGATGATGGAGCGCCGCGGGTTCCCGTACTTCTTCTTGACCTCTTCGATTTCCTTGCGCACTTCGGCGAGAATCGTTGCGCGCCCGGAGAGAATATGGCGCAAGCGCTCGATCTCTTTGAGCAGTTCGCGATACTCCTTGAGCAATTCGTCCCGTTCGAGGCCGGTCAACTGGCGCAGGCGCATGGCGAGGATCGCGTTGGCCTGGACCTCGGTGAATTCGAAGCGTTGGATCAGCCGCGTGCGCGCCTCGTCCACGTCGGCCGATCCGCGGATAATCTGGATAACCTCGTCGATGAAGTCGATGGCCCTGAGCAGCCCCTCGAGGATGTGCGCCCGGTCCTCGGCCTTGCGCAGGAGGAAGCGCGTCCGCCGTTCGATGATTTCCGCGCGATGCTCGACGTAATGAAAGATGAGTTCGCGGAGGGATAGGACGCGCGGCGTGTTGTTGACCAACGCGAGCATGATGATGCTCTGGTTCGCCTGCAACTGCGTGTGCTTGAACAATTGATTCAGGATGACCTGCGGCTCTTCGCCCTTGCGCAGCTCGATGACGAGGCGCATGCCGTCCTTGTCGGACTCGTCGCGCAAATCCGTGATCCCCTCGATGACCTTGTTATGCACCAGGAGCGCGATCTTTTCGATGAGCGCCGTCTTGTTGACCTGGTACGGGATTTGCGTGACGACGAGGCTGTCCTTCCCGCTTTTCTGGTCCGATTCGGTCTCGACGCGCGCCCGGACGGTGCAGCGGCCCCGGCCCGTGCGGTACGCCTCGACGATGCCCTCGACGCCGCAGATGATGCCGCCGGTCGGGAAATCGGGCCCGCGCACGAAACGCATCAACGCATCGGAGGTCGCGTCGGGATTCTCGATGAAATACACGACGGCGTCGCACACCTCGGTAAGGTTGTGCGGCGGCAGGCTCGTCGCCATGCCGACGGCGATGCCATACGAGCCGTTGACCAGCAGGTTCGGGATCGCCGAAGGCAGCACTGTGGGCTCCTGCTGGCTACCGTCGAAGTTGTCCTGCGTATTGACGGTTTCTTTGTCGATATCCGCCAGCATCTCGGCGGCAATGGGCGCCATGCGCGCCTCGGTGTACCGGTAGGCCGCGGGGTTGTCGCCGTCGATCGAGCCGAAGTTGCCTTGCCCGTCCACGAGCGGGTAGCGCATGTTCCAGTCCTGCGCCATGCGGACCAGCGCGTCGTACACCGATTGGTCGCCGTGCGGGTGAAACTTGCCGAGCGCCTCGCCCACGATGGCCGCGCACTTGCGGTAGGGCCGGTTATGCTGCAGGCCGATCTGTTGCATCACGTAGAGGATGCGCCGGTGCACCGGCTTCAGCCCGTCCCGCACGTCCGGCAGCGCGCGGCTGACGATTACGCTCATCGAGTAGTCCAGAAACGCCGTCTTCAGTTCCTGCTCGATGGCGACCGCTTTCACCCGATCCTGAGAAGTAGGCATGTCAAAAACGTCCTTATCCGTGCTTTCCTGTCGGCAGCATTATCTTGACGCGGTCATTGCAGAACCACCCGCCCTCCGCGTCCGTCCGCGCACGGCCCCGTAGACGCCGCGGTGTTTACACATCCAGGTTCTGCACTTCGGGGGCGTGGCGCTCGATGAATTCCTTGCGCGGCTCGACGATGTCGCCCATCAACTGCTCGAAGAGCTCGCGCGCCACGGCCTCGTCTTCGGCTTTGACCTGGAGGATGGTGCGCTTGGCCGGATCCATCGTGGTTTCCTGAAGCTGTTCGGGGTTCATTTCACCGAGACCCTTGTACCGTTGGATTTGCAGCCCCTTGCGGCCCGATTCCATGAGGTAATCGCGCAACGCCATCAGGTCTTCCGTCTCGAAGAAAACCTGCGTCATCTCGTTGTCGCGAACGCGGAACGGTGGCTGCCCGATCTCGGCCAACGGATCGGCGTGGCTGAGCAGCGCGGAGAATTCGTGGCTGCGGAAGAAGGCGAGGTCGACTTCGCCTTTTTGCCGGGTGCGCCGTTCGCGGCCATTGCCGTTGCCGTTGCCGCGCCCGTTGCCGTCCGATTCCTCCGGAATGTCCAACTGCCGTTCGGCGGTGTTGATGAACGCCACGACCTCGCCGAAGAGGTCGCGCCGCTCCCGCTCCGTGAGTTGCCCGGGGTCGAGGTACTTTTCCCGCGGCAGCCGCAGGCACTTTTCCGTGGCTTCCCGGGTGACACCGTAGACGCGCTGGAGCCGCGAGAGCATCTTGTCTCGCTCCTGGGTGGTGCGAATGGCGCCGGTGAGCGCTTTGGCGTCGATGTCGATGCGCTTGCCGTTACCGTCACTGGCAATGACCTTCAGGTTGTCAAAGACGGTGTCGTAAATGAAGCTCTCGAATTCGGCTTCCGTGTTTACGTAACGCGCCTTCTTGCCCTTGCGGATGAGGTAAAGCGGCGGCTGCGCGATATACAGGTGGCCGCGCCGGATGACCTCGGGCATCTGCCGGAAGAAGAAGGTCAGCAGCAGGGTGCGGATATGCGCGCCGTCCACATCGGCATCGGTCATGATGATGACCTTGTGGTACCGGAGTTTCTCCGGCTGGAAGTCGCCCTCGCCGAATCCCGCTCCCAGCGCCGTAATGAGCGCGCGGATTTCATTGTTATTCAGAATCTTGTCCGGGCGCGCCTTCTCGACGTTAAGCACCTTGCCGCGCAACGGCAAAATGGCCTGGAACTTGCGGTCCCGCCCTTGCTTCGCGGATCCGCCGGCGCTGTCGCCCTCGACGATGAACAACTCGCATTGCGCGGGGTCGCGCTCAGAGCAATCGGCGAGCTTGGCCGCCTGGCCCAGCGTGTCGAGGGGACTCTTGCGCCGGGTGAGGTCGCGGGCCTTGCGCGCCGCCTCGCGGGCGCGGGCGGCCTCGAAGACCTTGTTGACGATGCGGTTGGCAACGGTGGGGTTTTCCTCGAAGTACGTCTGCAATCCTTCGTAGACCATAGAACCGACGACGCCCTGTACGTCGCTGTTGCCGAGCTTCATCTTGGTCTGGCCTTCGAACTGGGGATTGCGCACGCGGACGGACACGATGGCGGTCAGCCCTTCGCGCGCGTCGTCGCCCGAAATGGCCATGCCGCTCTTCTTGAATAGGTTGTTCTTCTTCGCGTAGTCGTTGAGGCTCTTCGTCAACGCCCCGCGGAACCCGCTGAGGTGCGTGCCGCCCTCGTATGTGTTGATGTTGTTCGCGAAGCTGTACATGCTCTCGGAATAGGCGGTCGTGTACTGAATCGCCACCTCGCATTCGAGTTCGTCGCGCCGCGACTCAAGATAGATGGGTTTGCGGTGCAACGGCTCGCGGCTCCGATTTAAATACTGCACGTACTCGATGATGCCGCCCTTGTACTGCATCACGACGGGCTCGGTGTCGATGCGCTGATCCTCGAGCACAATCTTGAGGCCCGCGTTCAGAAACGCGAGTTCGCGCAGGCGCGTCAGAATGGTCTCGGAATTGAATATGGTCTCTTCAAAGACTTCGGCGTCGGGGAGAAAGGTCACGCGCGTGCCGGTCGTGCGCGCGCGGCCGCGCCGTTCGAGCGGCCCCTTGGGCTTGCCGCGCTCGAATTCCATGAAGTACACGTTGCCGTCTCGCTTGACCTCGACCTCGAGCCATTTCGACAACGCATTCACGCAGGACACGCCGACGCCGTGCAGACCGCCTGAGACCTTGTAAGACGAGTTGTCGAACTTGCCGCCGGCGTGCAGCATGGTGAGAACGATCTCGAGTGCGGACTTGTTCCGATAGTCAGGGTGGTTGTCGACGGGAATGCCGCGTCCGTTATCGATGACTGTTACGCTGTTGTCGATGTGTATCGTAACGTTGATCTGGGTGCAAAATCCGGCCAGCGCCTCATCGATACTGTTGTCCACGACCTCATACACGAGGTGATGCAGGCCGCGCGTGCTGGTGTCGCCGATGTACATGGCGGGCCGCTTGCGGACGGCCTCGAGGCCCTTTAACACCTGAATGGATTTTGCGTCGTAACCTTTTTCACTCATTAGACTTACCTCGGTGTGCTCGTGTCGCCCGCGAGGGGCTTCCAGGAGGTGGCTTTATTATAGCAAAACGGGCAGGGGAAGACAAGGGAAAACGCAAGATTTTGCGCTTTGTAAGTCGTTGCGCCACTTCATCTTGTGGATTTACGAGAAAAAGACCACTTTTTGACACGGGAATGACTGGGATTTTCCATCCAATGAACACTCAATTTTCAGTATTTCTTCTCGAATACGGCTTGCGACTTTACGTAGTAATCCATTACGATAGACAGACTTACAGCGTCTATATCGCGACCGCATATTTTCAGTAGATTCGCCGCCCGGCCGCCGTTGGAGGCCGCCTCGCGAAACGCCGCCGCGCGCGCGCTCACTTCGGCTGCATGCGCAGCGCGCCATCCAGACGAATCGTCTCGCCGTTGATCATCGTGTTTTCGACGATGTGCCGCGCAAGAAGCGCGAACTCTTCGGGTCGCCCGAGGCGCGACGGAAACGGCACGGACGCCGCCAAGGCATCCTTTGCTTCCTGAGGCAGCGCGTCGAACATCGGGGTGTCGAAGAGTCCGGGCGCGATGGTCACGACGCGGATTCCGGCGCGCGCAAGTTCTCGGGCGACGGGCAGCGTGAGGCTGACCACGCCGCCCTTGGAGGCGGCATAGGCCGCTTGGCCGAGCTGTCCCTCGAACGCGGCTACCGACGCCGTGTTGATGAAAACGCCTCGCTCGCCGTTTGCTTCCGGTTCGCACTTGAGCATGGCGTCCGCGGCGAGCCGGATGACGTTGAATGTTCCGATGAGGTTGATCTCGATGACCAGCTTGAACAGGTCGAGCGGGTGCGGCCCCATCTTGCCGCAAACGCGCTGCGCGGCGCCGATGCCCGCGCAGTTCACCGCGCCGTGGAGCCCGCCGAACGCTTCAAGGGCGGCGTTGACCGTCGCCTGCACCTGCGCGTCGTCGGTCACGTTGCACATGGAGAAGCGCGCCCGCGCGCCGAGCGCGTCCGCGACAGCCGCGCCCTTCTCCTCGTTGACGTCCGCGACGATCACGTTGGCGCCCGCCGCCGCGAAACAGCGCGCCGCGCCCTCGCCGAGCCCCGATCCGCCGCCGGTGATGATGAAAGTCTTTCCTTGCAGTTCCATGTTGGCGTCCTCCCGTTCTTAATCCTATCGGGACACGCTGAAGCGTGTACTACGAACAAGACACGCTGATGCGTGGGCTACAATCTGGTTTGGACCGCCGCGAGGGGCAAATCGCGTTCAACGGCCCAACGCTCCCAAGCGATCGCGGTGCGCGTGCGAAAGACGGAGTGCAGATCGTCGTACCCGGCGCGGTCCAATCCAAGTTCACGCTTCAAACGATCAAGAAAGTGCGTCTCGAGCGCCGCGACGGCCAGCCAGCCGTCCGCGGCGGCGTACAGGTTGTAGTTGGGCAAGCCGCCGCCGAGCACGCCTCCGTGTGCCGTAGCGCCGTGCCGCAAAGGCGCGGCAAGGGCCGCCGCCGCGTCGGAAAGCGCCACCAACCGATGCCCGGCGTCCGCGCCCCGCTCCCGCGCGAGGACCAGTGCCAACCCTTCGCTTGCGGCGCGCTCTGCACCCGCGAGGTCCGCCACGAGCGTGGGCGGCATCCGGGGCGGCGTCAAGAGCCCATACGCGGCGGCGTAGGTCAGGTCGTGGCCCGCGCGATTTTCATTCGGCGGCGGATACCCGACAATGGCGACATGACACAGGCGAGGCCAGGCGACATGCAGCGCGCTCCAGTCCAGCCCGAGATTCGCCAAGGCGGCAGGACGGTTCGACGTGATGAGCAGATCGGCATCGGCCAGGTGCGCGTCCAGTTCCGCGCGTTGCGCCGTGTCCTTGAGGTCCAGCGTGACGACACGCATGCCGCGCGTGAGTTCGGCGTACCACGCCGGGGACGCAATCGCGAGTGGGTCTCCGGAAGGCGGCTCGACTTTGGTGACCCGCGCGCCAAGGTCGCGCAAACGCGCGGCGGCGGCGGGGCCGGGCACATTGGCGGCGACACATAGTACGCGCACCTCATGCAGAAGCGGCATAAGAGTCCTCGGGAGGCACGGACATCCCGCGTCGTGCCGATGGAGTCAAGGGTAATCGAGGGCGAAGCGGTTTTCAACCCCGAAGCGCGGGAGACCTCGTCCGGTTCCTACTGCGTGACGGTTTCAGCAATGACCGCCCTGAGAAATTCACTTTCCCAGGAATTGCTTTCGAGCACTTGTCTGAGTTGCTCGAATTCGTCGCTCAACGTATTGGCGAGCGTGGAAACGGCGTCCAAGCCGCTGGTCCGGACCCGCTCCTCGATTTCGAGGGCTATCTCGTGGACCCGGGTTCCCCCGACGGAGGAGGCGGCGCCCTGAATGGAATGGGCGAGGCGGTGAACGCCATCGAGGTCGTTCTTGCTGATGGCCTCCTGGAGTTCGGTCAGGCGCGTCGGCATGTGTTGCAGGAAGACCGCGGATATGCGTTTGAACATGCCCAGTTTGCCGCCCGTGACCCAAATGGCCTGCTTCGTGTTCAACACGGGGACGCCGCCGTCCTCGGCGCCGCCGCCGTTGTCGGGGCCGGCCTCCGCCTCGGCGGCCCGTGCTTGTTCGGGCAACCAACGTTGCAGAATATTCAAGATGCTCTGCGGGTCCACGGGCTTGCTAACGTAGTCATCCATGCCGGCGGCGAGGCAGCGCTCGCGGTCGCCCTTCATGGCGTGGGCGGTCATGGCGATGATCGGGGTGTGCTGATTGTCGCCCTCGGTCCTGCGGATTTCCGCCGTGCTTTCGAAACCGTCCTTCTTCGGCATTTGACAATCCATGAAGATGATGTCGTAGTTCTCCGCGCGCTGAAGGAGGGCGGCCTGTTCGCCGTCCGAGGCGACGGTGACCAGGCAACCGAAGCTCTGCAGTATCTCGCGGGCGACCTGCTGGTTGACGTAATTGTCCTCGGCGACCAGCACGCGCGCATTGATAGTCGCGGCCGTCTTCTCGCGGGCCTGCGCGAGGGCGCCGCGGTTCTCGGCGATCGTATGGCGCGTGATGAGCCCGATTTCTTCGCCGCGCAGGTGCGCCGACCACAGCGTCGCGATGGCGTCCATGAGTTCGCTCTGGCGGATGGGCCGCGTCAGGTAGGCGGAGTACCCGAGTTCCTGCATGCGCTGGGCGTCGCCACGCTGGCCCAAGGCGGTTACCAGGACAAGGAGGGTCTCGCTCAGCACCGGATCGCTCTTGATGGTGCGTCCAAGCGACTCGCCGCGGATACTGGGCATCTGATCATCGATGAGCGCGATTTGGTATGGCCGGCCCTCCTCCGCCATCGCGCGCAAGCGCTTGACGGCGTCGGTGCTCGACGCGACGGTATCGGCCTCCATGGACCAAGCGGTAACCTGCTCGTAAAAGACACGGCGATTCACGGCGCTGGGATCGACGATGAGCACGCGGACGCCGGTAAGGTCGGCGCGCGGCTCGGCGGCGGCGGGCGCGCCCCGGTCGAGTTCGAGGAAGAGGGTAAAGTAGAAACGGGAACCCACGCCCTCGCGGCTCTGCACGCCGATGCTCCCGCCCATGAGTTCGACCAGGTGTTTCGATATGGCGAGGCCGAGGCCGGTGCCGCCGTACTCGCGGGCCACGTCGGCGCTCGCCTGGGCGAAGCGACCGAAAATCTGGTTCAGCTTGTCCTCGGGCGTACCGATGCCGGTGTCCTCGACAATGAAGCGCATCGATGCGGTGGCGCTCGTGAGGCCGGTGCATTCGACATTGATCAGCACGTAACCCTCATGGGTAAACTTGATGGCGTTGCCGACGAGGTTGGTCAGCACCTGGCGGATGCGGCCGGCGTCGCCAACGACACGGCGGGGCGCGTTGGGCGCGTAGCGGACAATGAGCGAGAGGCCCTTTTCTTCGGCGCGGGGCGAGACCATTTCGACAACGTCTTCGCAGGCGACCTGCAGGTCGAACCCGATCGGCTCGATGACCAGTTGGCCGGCCTCGACGCGCGAGTAGTCCAGAATATCGCCGATGACCTTGAGCACGTCGCGCCCGGACCGCTGGATCGCTTCCGAGAACTTGCGCTGGCGGGCCGTCAGGGGCGTCGAGAGCAGCAGTTCGGTCATGCCGATGACGCCGTTCATCGGCGTTCGTATCTCGTGGCTCATGGTGGCCAGAAAGTCGCTCTTCGAACGGCTGGCGGCTTCCGCCGACTCCTTGGCGCTCTGCAGTTCGGCCTCTGCCCGCTTGCGCTCTTGGACCTCGCGTTCGAGTGCCGCCTCGGTCCGCTTGTGATGCTCGATTTCCTGACGCAACTGGTGCGTTCGCTGTTCGACGCGGTCCTCGAGTTCGTTTCTGGCATCGATGAGCGCGTGCTCTCGCCGCTCGATCTCGGAAAGCATCTCGTTGAACTGGTCGGCCAACTCGCCGATTTCGTCGTTGCTCTGCGTGACGGCGCGCATGGCGAAGTCTTTTTCACGGGAAACGAGTTTCGAGAGCAACGTGAGATGGGCGATGGGGCGCGTGATCATTTGCTGCATGCTGAGCGAAAGCGCGAGCGCCAGCAAGGCGCACATAACGACGATGACCAACGCGCTGACAATATACATGAAAATGGTGGATTGCAGGAACGAGGCGTCAGCCCGGACGTACAGCGCGCCCTTTACCTGGTCCAGGTGATCCTTGATGGGCTCGAATACATGCAGGAATCCGTCCTGGAAGTACGCCCGCGCATGGAGCGGCGCATGCTCGGGAAACGTCTCACGTTCCCGGCTGCGCGAATAGTGGGCGTAGGGCTGGCCTTCGCCGTCGTATACGCACGCCGCGAGAATGCGCGGATTCGCTTCCAGTTTGTGTAGTTTGTCCTGCGCAAATCCATGGTACTCGGGGATGAACGGCCGGACCATCTCGCTGCCGGCATACGTCACGCTCAAGGCGATTTCGTTCTTGAGGGATTGACGAAGAAAACGAATCTCGAACTGGACGAGAATCGCACACGCCAGAAGCAACACCGCCAAGGCGCACACCATGACGATGAAGATCAACTTCGCCTTTATGGAACGGTTATTGAGACCGTACACTCTGACCCGCTCCTGACGCCCTCCAAGGCGCCGCCCCGGCGACGCCCGGCAACTTACCGTAATCCTCCCTCCCTATAGCCTATCACAAATCCGAGGAAAACGCAGCACGCGAATCTCGCGCGGGCTACACCGGATAAGGCCCCCCGGATCGGCGCGGACTATGCCGGAATTCCGTCCTTTGCGGCCCGCCGCGGCCGTCGCTTCGCCCGAAACGAATTGCGCATTACCACCTGCTTTGTTAGAGTGATGGTGATCGCCGCGGCTCGGTAAGCGCCGACCGCCGGCGGGACCGGCGTGCGCGAAAGGGAATGGGTATCATGGAATGCATGGTATGCGAGGTGCGGGCGGCGGCGGGTCGGTGCCCGGTGTGCGGAAAACCGTTATGCGAGTCGTGCGGGGCGGCGTGTGAGGTCTGCGGGCGCCCTTCATGCGGCAATCACACGTATTGGACGTCGGCGGGACAGGCGCTATGCAAGAAGTGCATGCATGGCCACCGCGGCAATCGGGCCGCGCCCGCGCCAGCGCGGCCCTCGGAACAGCCGACTCGGGCCGCCAGTTCGACGAGTTTCGCCGCGTTGCGGGACGCCGCGCCGTATATCGAGGAGGATTCCTCCGAGACCGACGCGCCAAGGCAGCCGAAGAAGGAGATTTCGTCGCAGGCATTGAGCGGCAGCGCGCCGCGAGGGACGCCCGTCTGGGTATCGAGTATATTCGTGGGCGGCCTTGCCTGGGTGCTTCTGATCCCGCTCGTGCCTTTCCTCTCGCGCGGCAACGTCTTTCGCCAGGCCCAGCCGTGGATGTCCTATTGCATTGTGTTGCTGGGGCTCGGCGCGATGGTGTGGGCGGGCGCGGGCGCCGTCGGGGCGCAGCCGCGCCGGGAACGCTGGTTGTGTCTGATCGGATTGGCCATGGGTTTGGGCGCCGCGGTGGTCGCGTTTCTGGTGCGGCTTCCGGGACCGCCCGCCTGAGGCCTCGTATGCGGAGGCGCATTCTATGGAAATTGTCGAGACGGTCGTCGAGTTCGTAGTGGCGAACAAATGGTGGTTTATCGCGGTAATTCCGATTTTGCTGGCCGTGATTGCGGTCAAGGCGCAAGGCTGATCCCAGGTCTCAACGGGAGGCGGCACGCACTTTCTCGCGGATAAACGCGCCCGCCGCGTCTAGAGCCTGCTGTCCTTCGTCAAGCTGATGCGCGAAAAAGTGCCATACGTGCACCATGCCGTCCCAGATATCGATCCGCACGTCGACGCGGGCGGCACGAAGACGGCCCGCCATGCGGGTGGCGTCGTCAAGCAGCGTTTCCCGCTCGCCGACCTGAATCAATATCGGGGGCAAGCCCCGCACGTCCGCGTACAGCGGCGAGGCCAGCGGGTGCTTGAGGTCACCTTCGCCCACATAAGCCCGCGCATAGAGGAGCGCACCGGCCTTCTGGATGACGGGATCGGCCGCCACCTTCGTGCGCATCGACTCGCCGCTGCAGGCCAGGTCCGTCCACGGCGAAAAGCACACCGCCGCCGCGGGCCGCGGCAGGCCGCAGTCGCGCAGGGCCACGAGCACTGCCAAGACCAGCCCCCCACCCGCGGAATCGCCCGCGATGACTACACGCTTCGGGTCTATGCCCCGGCCCAGGAGCCCGCGGTAGGCGGCGACCGCATCCTCGACGGCGCCGGAACACCCTTTCCCCGGCGCCGTCGAGGATGCGGATGGTCAGGCGCTCGGGTGGGAGGTCGTCGCCGCCCCGCTTCACGATCCGGACGCCGAACGGCAGTGGGG
>Ga0116142_10004568_pt1 | contig 13035 bp, 6 predicted proteins | sample AD_UKC033_MetaG_FD_89785 | JGI IMG/M metagenome (GOLD analysis project Ga0116142, IMG submission 89785) | Active sludge microbial communities of municipal wastewater-treating anaerobic digesters from USA - AD_UKC033_MetaG | ecosystem: Engineered > Bioreactor > Anaerobic > Digestate | place: USA... | reverse complement strand
GGGCGTCCACGGAGACAATCGTGGGGACGAGGACCATGTCGCAGCCGCGTTTCCAGGCGAGATACTTGGCCGAATCGCAGCAGGAGCCGCCGCCGATCCCGACCACGACGTCGCAGGGCGGCAGGGTTTCGTGGAGGGCTTCGACGGTGGCCTTGTCCATGTCCGCAACCATGTGCACCTGGTCGGGCGTCCATTGCAGGGATTCCTGGGCGAGTCTCCAGGGAATTTCCATGGTGCAGACCAGTACGCGGCCCTTGAGGTCGCGCAGTTGGCGCACGACGCCTGACCCGGAGATGATTTCGGGCGCTTTGTACATTTCGCGTAGCTTTCGTAGTGGGCGGGACTGGACCGCGGTGCAAAGGGCCGCCCGCGGCGGGCGAGCGGCCCAATTCCTTATCGATATTAGGCGCGGCGGTTACGGCAACAGTAATTGCATGTTGAAGACGGCGTAGCCGCTGCGCCTGAACGCCTCGAGGTCTTGCTGGGCGTAGGTGACGTAGAGGTTCAGGAACTCGGTATCAATCACGACGTTCTGGATGTTGCTTCCGGGCGTCGAAAATTGATTGGTCAGTGCCCGAATGCTGCTTGGCACGAAATTGCCATAGCCGGTCGCGATTCCGGTGAACACCTCTCCGGTCCCGCCGCCATACACGACGCCCGGCAGCACCGCCGGCGAGAACTCGTCGGTAAAGTCGTTCTCGAACCAGGTAACCGCCGTCCCCGGCGAGAGGATGCGCACCTTCGCGGCGCGCGTCTCGTAACGGCCATCGCCGATAATGAACGTGTGGCGCGTGCCGAGGGGGGTGTTGTAGACCAGCGACAAGGCGTCGCGCAGGTTCGTCGTGTCGTAGAGGACCTGGCGGAACAGCGGCAGGAAGTGGCTGGTCCCGCGAACGTAGGGGTCGGCGGGATTGCCGACGGCGCCCACGCTGATGCCGCCGAGATTCACGCCGATGGGGGACATGGCGAAGCCGGCGTAGGTGAGCGTGGTGTGGTGTACGCCGTTGGTGCGGCTGGGGATGTAGACCACCGCGAGGGGATAGAAGTGGGTGATGCGTCGCAGGTTCTGGTCCTGGCTGAACGTGTGATAGACGCTGTTCGCCCGGAATATCGCGTCGTCCCATAGGGCCGTCGAATGTCCGCCGTACGACTCGATAACGGGAACCATATTCGCGCGCTGAATCACTTGCACGTCCACGCCGGCACCGTCGGCGATGCCTTGGATTTCCGCGACGATCCGCGGGTCCATCGGCGGGTTCGCGCCATTGGTGAAATCGGCCCAGACCGCATCCAGATACGCCTCGGTAATGATCGGGTTCTCCGAGATGGCCGCCGCGATGTACCGCGGAATGAACTGCTGGATTTCACTCTGCATCAATTGTCCGTGCTGGCGGCCCATTTCGTAGGCGTTGCCGTGCACGGTGATGTAATCGATAAATACAGGGTCGGCCGCGGTGCCGCCGAAGACGACGTTGCGCTCGCCGCCGAACTCGGGGTACACGTCGGGCAGGACGCGCACGGGGGTGCTGAACACGAAGGGCGGCGTCTCAAGACCGGGAAGCTGCACGGCGAGGGTCGCGTCGTTTTCAAACACGAGCTGGACATAGCAGGCGTTCCAGGCGTTGGGCACGAGCGTGGGTCTTGCGACCACTTTTCCGTCCGTTCCCGGCGTCTGCGGGAAGGGAATCCACGCGGCGCCGATGGTGTCCTTGCGGAAGTCGCGGCTGTTTTCGTTAATGGCCTGCCACAGGATGGCCATGGTCGGTCGCTTGCTCGATTCGACGACGATGGTTCCGTCGGGTTCGAAGGTCCATGATATCTGGGGCCGCGGACGGTCTTGTACGACGGCGAGGTAGAAGGCGAGGACGCTGCTCAAGGCGCTGCTTTCGTCCAGCAGGTTGACGGAATTGTCCAGGCTGTGGTCCGTATTTGCCACGTAGTTGAGGTGATTTTCGCCGGAGAGGCCGTCGAAATAGAACTGCGACGAATCGGGCAGGAAGAACTGGTCGCCGGTCGAGTTCAGGATGAGTTTGGGCATATCGAGTCTGCCGCGATACTCGTAGGGGTCCACGAGCTTGAGCAGGGCGTGGCCGCCTGGGGTGTCGAAGCGGTCAAAGACGCGCTCCTGCGCGTAGGGGTAGATGGCGGGCGCCCAGTATCCGTAGGCGCTGTAATGGTGCATCATCTGCTCGTCCATGTTCAGGACGTCGATGACAATCGGGATAATCGCCTTGACGCGGTCATCGACCGCGGCGGTGAGCCACGTGGTCCAGCCGCGCTTGGACGCGCCGGCTACGACGAAGTCGGCGACTTGCGCGTCCTGGGGCGCCTTGTCCGAAAGGAACGGGAGCGCCTGCTGGATGGTGTCCATGGCGCGCACGGCGGCCTTCGTCATCGGGAACAGGAGCGGCCAGTTGTAGTCGGGACTGCCCGCCGCGTAGGACTCGAGGAACTTGTCATAGCTGTAGGCGATAATCGCGTCCTCGGTGCGGCGCTCGCGAATGCCCGCTTCGTCGGCGAAGGTGATGGGCTGGGCCGGAATGTTTTGCGCGACGGCCACGACGGTGCCCGAGGCAATGGCGAACTCGACGAGGAAGTCGTCGACGTTGTTTTCGGTGGGCGCGGCGGAGTTGAACGAGCCGCCGTCGATCAGCATGAGCGCGGTATCCGAGACCTTGATGTCGGGCTCGACAATGGTCAGGTAGTGCCGCCAGATGCGGCCCTCGGTGATTTCGGTCTGGCCGCGCCACGCCTGGGAGGTCATCTGGAGCACGTGGATGAAGGCGCCGACGAGGTCATAGGAGTTGAGGTAAGTCCAGCCATAGAACGGGTCGACCCGGTTCACGAAATCGCGGAGGATCGCGATGTCGCCTTCCCCGGCTTCGCGAACCAGAATGTAATCCTGCTTCGTCCTCGTGGCGGTATTATTGGTGTCCTGGTTCGAGGTGACCGTCAAGGACACAGTATAGAGACCGCCCTGGTGGTAGATATGGGTCGGGTGCTGCTGCGTGCTGGTGTCGCCGTCGCCGAAAGTCCAGAACCACTGCACGACGGGCCCGCCCGCCGAGGTGGACTGGTCGGTGAATTGCACGGGTTGCCCGGTAGCCGTTTCGAGCACGTCGGCCACGAACGCCGCCACGGGTGCGGGTGGTCGCACCTCGACATTGCCGGTCGTCGTAGTGGCCGTGCCGTGGTTCGTGGCGACGGTCAACCGCACGTCGTAGAACCCGGGCGCGGTGTACGTGTGCGTTGGATGCTGTACGGCGCTCGAACTGCCGTCGCCGAAATCCCACAGCCACGTATGAATGGGCGCGGAACCCGGCTGCGACAGGTCGGTGAATCTCGCGGGCGACCCGGTATCGGGCTTGGCGGGGTCGATGCTGAAGCGCGCCGTCGGCGGGATGCGCGTGTTGACCAGCACGGTCTTGCTTGTCGAGTCGCTGCCGCCGGCCGTCGAGACGGTCAACGTGACTTCGAAGACGCCCGAGGCCTGGTAGACGTGAACGGGGTTGGTCTCGGCGCTTGTGCCGCCGTCGCCGAAGGTCCACGCGTGGCTCGTGATCGCGCCCACGGTCGAGGTCGAGAGGTCCGTGAATTGCACCGGATCGCCTTGATAGACCGTCGCGGGGCTGATGGCGAAGTCCGCCGTGGGCGCGCCGCCGCCGACGGAAATGAACGCTTCGCGGCGCAGCGTTTCCTGGCGCGTGTCCGCGCGGACCGTCAACGAGACGGCGTACAATCCCGCCGCTGCGTAGGCGTGCTGCGGCGCGGCGGCGGTACTGGTGGTTCCGTCGCCGAAGTCCCACGTGCGGGACGTGATGCCGCCGGCGATGGAGGTATCGCTCCAATCGGTGAAATTGACGGTCTGCCCGACCAGGGGCGTCTGGGTGCTCGTCTCGAAATCCACCTCGATGGTATCGTCCAGAACTACATCCACCGTGACGTTGGCGGCATTGTCCGCGACCAGCGTGAGGAAGCCGCGATTCGTGCCGAGGCGCGTCATAGTGCGGTCGACCCACACGCGCACGGTCACGGGGTCCAGCGGACCGTTGGTCACGCAGCCGTCCGCCGATACGAGGCAGTTCCGCGGCTGTATCCAAAGCTCCGAGGCCATCACCGTCACGGGCCCGATCGGATCAGCCGACGCGGACTTGGTCACCCGGAAGGTGAGTTCCGTCAGCACTTGGCCGAAGTCCAGCGTACTGACGGACGTTTGCAGTGCCGCGTCCCCCTCGGACGGCGACAAGGGACAGCCGGCCAGAATGACCATGGCCGCCACGAGACTTAGCGTCATGCCTGCTGAGCGTATCGTGCGAAGCATGTAAACAGACTCCTTCCTTGCCTGCGGCGGGCGCGTCCCCCGCGGCAGCGCCAGAACAGTCCAACTCCTTGGCTTGTAACATCATGCCAATTTTGCGGTGCGCTGTCAACAATATTTCACAGGGGAATCGGGGAGAGGCATCCCGCGGAGGGCGGGACGAAGGGCGGGGTCGCTTGGGACACGGACGGATCGGACGGATCGGACGGAGACGGGCGACGTCTAATTTGCGAAGGGCGGGGCCGCTTGGGACACGGACGGATCGGACGGATCGGACCGATTGGAGGGACCGGAGGGGCACGAACCACGTTCTTACCGCGATGTGCGGGATCGCGTGTGCCAGTCCCCATTGTGGCACGGGCGTGCCGCCCGTATTGTGGACCACGGGCAAGATACCCATGCCACACGTTGCGGGGGGAAAAATTAAGGCGCCGTGGCGGGTTGCCAAGGTGCACTTCCACGACCTAGGCCGGCGGGCTTGTCACCGGCCGAACTACATCTCGTGGCGCTACGCAAGGTCCACGACACGGCGCCCCTAGGGGGGATTGGGGACTGTTTCAGGCCTGCCTATGTGCTCGCCGCCTCCTGGAGCATCGGGTTGCAGGCGCCCCCGACCTCACTGCTTCGGGCTCTATTATACACCATTCAGGGCCCGAACGAAAGCCGTAATTTTGTTACCCTCCTGGTTGAACTCGAGCTTCTCGGAAAAAGCGTTTATCAACTTGTATCCGCGTTCGCGTATCCGGGACGCTCCCTCGGGGAGGGCAAGGTCCAGTTCGCGATAGTCGAACCCTTCGCCTTCGTCTTCAACTGTTATCCGAAAAATGCCGTCCAGGCACTTCTCAACATCCACGTAAACGTGCTGGTACGGGTCCCGTCGGTTCCCATGCACCACTGCGTTCATCAGCAGTTCCCGCAGTACAATCATCACTCCGGGCGAGGTCGTACCCTGCTCCGCGAAGAAAGCGCCCGCTTCCCGCAACACATCCGCCGCCGTGCTCAGTTGCGAGGGGATGACCAGCGAAATCGCATTGGGCTTTCGCTCGTACTGCATCATCGAAACCGCCACGCCCGGCATCCTCTCGCAGTGTTTGAGCCCTGACCATTATGGCGCTCTCCCTTTGGGGAAGGAGCAAGGCGCGTGCCGATGGCGCGCTATTCTTGTAACATATTGCGAGACAGTGGCTTATAGGTTTCAACAGTCAGAGGGCGCTGACGCGAATGGGTGTCAAGAATTTGAACGCGGGTGGGTGTCTCGCGCTATAAGTAATTGTTACTAAGAGCGTTCGCCGCTGTTAACAAATCGGACTTGTTAAGAAATTGAACCGGGGTTTGGGGAAAGCCGGCGGCAATGTTTGCGAGGGGTGCTTGAGGGGCCAGGCATCGGGGGCGGTTCTACGTTTCAGCCGCGATGAGGACGCGAGTTGGCAACGGCGCGAATCAATGCACTAGAATCGCGGTTGGGGGAAGGGCAAGCGGCGGCACGCCCGGGGAGAGCCGGCGGCGTCGCATGGTCTTCGCGGCACACGAACAAGGAGTAGTCAGCCATGCGTAATGTTTTGATTCTGGGCGCGGTGCGCACGCCGATCGGATCGATGGGCGGGGTGTTCGCGAACACGGGCGCCGTGCAGTTGGGGATAACGGCGGCGGCGGAAACGTTGCGGCGCACCGGCGCGCAACCCGAGCAGATCGACGAGGCGATCTTCGGCAATGTACTCACCGCCGGCCAGGGGCAGAACCCGGCGCGCCAGGTCGCGATCGGGGTTGGGTTGCCCGAGTCCATGCCCTCGTTTACCGTCAACAAGGTCTGCGGATCGGGGTTGAAAGCCATCGAGCTGGGCTGGCAAAGCATCCTCCTCGAACGGGCGAACCTTGTGCTTGCGGGCGGCATCGAGAACATGAGCATGTGCCCTTACCTCCTGCCGACGATGCGCGCGGGGGCGCGCCTGGGCGACGCGCAGGCCGTCGACGGCATGATTCGCGACGGGCTGTGGGACATATTCAACAATTACCACATGGGCATCACGGCGGAGAACGTCGCGGAGCGTTTCGGCATCACGCGCGAGGAACAGGACCAGTTCGCCTTCGAGAGCCAGCAGAAATACGCGCGGGCCTTCGAGGCGGGGCGGCTCAAGGACGAGATCGTCCCGGTCGTGATCAAGCAGAAGAAGGGCGAGACCGTCGTCGATAAGGACGAGCATCCGCGGCCCGACACGACTCTCGAAAAGATGGCGAAGCTGCCGCCCGCGTTCAAGAAGGACGGCACCGTGACGGCGGCGAACGCGTCGGGCATCAACGACGGCGGCGCGGCGGTGTTGCTTGCGGGGGAAGACGCCGTGCCGAAGAACGTGACGTTGGACAACGCGGCGGTGCTGCGCGACGTGCGATCGTGCGGGTGCGACCCGAAGGTCATGGGCCTGGGCCCGATTGGCGCGGTGCGCAAGCTGCTCGATAAGAACGGTCTTGGCGTTGGGGACGTTGATCTCTGGGAACTCAACGAGGCATTTGCCGCGCAGTCGCTGGCGGTGTTGCGCGAACTCGGCATCGACCCGACCAAGGTCAACGTGAACGGCGGCGCGATCGCGCTCGGGCATCCGATCGGGTGTACCGGCGCGCGGGTTACGACGGCGCTGATCCACGAAATGAAGAAGCGCAACGCTCGCCTGGGCGTGGCCGCCATGTGCATCGGCGGCGGCATGGGCATCGGCTGCCTGATCGAAAATCGGGCGTGACCGCGCGTTGCGGGCGGCTCGATTCCGTGTCCATCGGTGGAGAGAATCGCCTTCGATGGATCGACGTCAAGAGTCCGCACGGCCGGGGATTGCGCCCACAAAGGAGGTACGGTGATGAGTTCGGAAGCGTCAGACAAGAGCAGCGGCACGACACGGCGGGATTTTCTGAAGCGTTCGGCAATAGCGGCCTCCGCCGCGGTCTCGGGCGCCCAGAGCATCGCGAGGAACGCGCACGCCGCGGGCAGCGATATCATCCGTGTCGGCATGATTGGCTGCGGCGGACGAAACACCGGGGCCGCGGTGGACGCACTGACCGCGGACCCGGGGGCGCGACTGGTGGCGATGTGCGATATCTTCATGGACCGCATCAAGGCCAGGCGCGATCGACTCAGGCAGCAGATGAAAGACCAAGTCGGCGTTGATGACGGCCATTGTTTCGCGGGTTTCGACGGTTACAGGCACGTCATCGAGGCGTCCGACGTGGTGTTGATCGCGAACGCGGCGAAGTTCCACCCGTTTCACGCGATGGCCGCGCTTCAAGCCGGCAAGCACGTTTTTGTGGAGAAACCGCACGGTATCGACCCGGCGGGTGTCAAGCTGATGCAACGCGCGGCGGAGGTGGCGAAGGAGAAAGGGCTGTGCCTGGTTTCGGGCCTGCATAGCCGATATCACGCCGGGTACGCCGAGACCGTCCAGCGCATACACGATGGGGCCATCGGCGATGTGATCAGCATCGAGGAAAACTTCCTGCGCGAGCCGTATGTGATCATTGACCGCGCGCCCGGTCTGTCCGAACTCGAGTGGCAGTGCAGCACGCAATATCATTTCCGCTGGCTCTCCGGGGATGACGTGCCGCAGTCGCTGGTGCACAATCTGGACCGCGCGAGTTGGGTGCTGCACAACGCCGCGCCGGTCAAGTGTCATGGTCTGGGCGGGCGATCCTCGATGACGGAGCCGATCTACGGCGACGTGTTCGATCATCATTCCGTCGTGTACGAGTTCGAGAGCGGCGTCCGGATATACGCGTTCTGCCGGACCACCAAGGGATGCTACAACGAGTCCTCAAGCACGGTGTTTGGGAGCAAGGGCAAGGCGTCCATTACGAGTTGTCAGATATGGGGCGAGAACGAATGGCGGTGGCAAGGAGACTGCAATCCCTATCAGGTCGAGCACGACGTGCTCTTCAAGGCGATCCGGTCGGGCGAACCCGTCAATAACGGCGATTACATGGCCCGCAGCACCATGATCGGCGTGATGGGACAGATTTCCTGCTATACCGGCGAAGAGATCACGTGGGAGCGGATCAGCCAATCGGACTTTGCCTACGCGCCGAAACCGGAGGATTGCCACGACGGCATGGAACCGCCGGTCGTGTCCGGCGCCGACGGCAGTTATCCGACGCTCAAGCCGGGTTTTACAAGACTGCTCGAAGCCTGACACGGCGGGCGCGCACATCAACAGGGATACGTTCCCGGCGGTGACTATTCGATCTTGTGAATGCCTTCGAACATGACGTAGTGCCTCTTGATGGGCATCTTATCCATCCAGCTGCGGACTTCGAGAGTACGCCAGGGGCCGGAGTCCTTGCCGCCGCCGTTGTCGTTGTCCCAGAGCCATTTTGGCGTGGGCCAGAGGCAGTAAGCGGGCCTCACCCGCTGGTAAAAGGCCTCGTTCACGCCATTCTGTCCGTGGTGCGCCATCTGGACGTAATCGGAGGGGAGACGCCCGGCGTATGGCCCATTCAACAGTTTTTCGCCGCCCTCCGCACCGAGGTCTCCTGGGAAAAGAACGGACTTCACCGCATCGGCCATGCGCAGCACGACACTCGAATTGTTGATGGCGTTTGCGGTGATTTCCGGATTCCTGACGCCGAGCACTTCGACACGGACGCCATCGATGGTGATGACCTGACCCAGCGCGAGATCCTCGACCTTGCGGCCGGATTCAGCAAGCGCCTGTTCAAATAGTCCGTAACTCTTTTTTTCCGTTTCGGAGCCCCATTGATGTATCCAGGCCGCATCGGGCAACGAACCGTAGATTACATCTATCCGAACAGTTTCTCGCTGTTTCAATATCTCAATGAGCGCGTTGAAATGATCGTCGTGGGCGTGGGTGACGATCCAGGCGTCGACGCCACCGCCCAAGCCCTTGAGAAACTCGATAAGAAAAAACGCGTCGCCGGTCGTGCCTCCATCAATGACTATCACCTTGTCGTGGACAGTCCGGATGACGTACGACATCATTTGCGTTGGGGTCTGATTGGGAAGCTGCCACAGGGTAAAGGTGTCGCGGACCGGACGATCCGTATTTTCGCCGGTCGCCGACGCAAGGGCCGCGAGCGCAAGGACGGTCAGCAGGACGGGGATGGAATGTTTCACGTGTCAGGACCTCCTTTCGGGAGGATGTTGAGTAAGAGCACTTCGCCCAAGGGTGCGGACAATTTGAGGACCACGGCGCCCTCCTCATTGGTGAATGCGACGGGCCGGGCGTCTTCCAGGTTGATGATCTGGCCAATCTCGAAGGCGAGGTCGCGCAGTTGAACCGTGACTCCGGGTTCCCGGGCCTCGTGATTGATGACGAAAAGAAACCCTTCTCGGTCGTTTGCGCGCACAGCCGCCTCGATATCCGCATTAGACGAATACACGTGCGGCCGGATGCCGCTCTCCCTGACGATCGCATTCATCAGGTTGCGCAGTTGTTCGCGGGCCGCCGGGTTATCGTCTTCCCACATCTGGAAGTACGTATCCTGTAGACAGAACCCCAGTAGAAAGGCGCGTCCCTCACGCACATCGCGTCGAACGACCGCAGGCAGACCGGAACTCGTCTCAGCCAGCACGCGGCCGCGCGTCACGGTGCAGGAACGAGGACTGACCACCTTGATATCGAGCGGCTGGCCCAGTACGTTGGCGCGCAACGCATCGGTGGCATACACGGTCTCGTCAGGATGGTTTTCCGGTCTGTTTGCCCATATGGGGTCCTGCGATTTATAGGGCACCCAGTGCCCGGCGCGGCGGATTCGGTCGGCATTGGTTTCCGTGACTCCGAAGACTTCCTCCAATATCGCCATGGGCTCCTTCCACGCATTCAAGCGGGGGACACAGTCGGCGATTACCGTGCCGCCGTTGTGAACGAATCGCGCGATGTAGCCGGCTACACTCTCGGGCAGCAGTTCCACGTCGAAGAGGACGAGGATATCGTATCCGCCGAGCGTGTCGTCGGTTACCTGGTTCTCGTGGATGACGTCCAATTCCCCGAAGGCGCGGAGGAACAGCTCGAAGGAGAGTCCGACGTTAAAATACTCCTGTTGCAGTTGAACATATTGTGTTCGGGGAAAGAGCATACAGGCTCGTGCTTTCAACTTTGGCGCGCTGAGCATTCGGCCGCCCGCCTTCTGGAGGAGGCGAAGCCCGGCCCCGAAACTTTCCCAGTGACGTTCATCCACGGGAATCTTGTAGCCCGTCAGCAGGTAGTTGGCCCCTTGGGCGACGGCGGTCAGACTCATTTCCCGCTCGCTCCAATGCATCGCCGCCAGATCGGGGCAGAGAAAATGTTCAAACCACGCCGGGTTGTATGTGCCGACCCAGAACCCGAGGTCTTTCTCGCATGCCTGTGTCAAGGATCGCATTTGCGCGAAGGAATAATGGGTTTGGCTGATACGCGGCTTTTGAAGCTGGGAGGGGCGCCCGAAACGGAAGTCAAACATCATATAGGGATAAATATCGAATACAAAGAGATCGGCGAAGTCGCCGCCCCAGTGAACAACATCGTCAATGGCAATCTCTGAATGCGAACTGTAGCCGGCCCCAAAGGTGTTGTGGCTGTCGTGCGTCAGGGTAACCTTGAAGTCAGGGTTGATATCCTTGATGATTCTGTAGACTTGCCGCCATCCGTCGGGAAAATAACCGGCGCGAAAATTGATGACATCCAGCCATTTCCGAGGGTCGTCGCGGATGCTGTCCATGTCCGCGGGCAGGTCGTATTCGTAGCGCTTCTGGAATTCATCCTTGACTTCGGCGTTATAGCCGAAAGACTGCGGCCCCCAATGGAACGGCTCGTCTTGATAGGTGAAGACGTTATAGAGATTCGGGATGGTCTTCAGGGGTTCTAGGGCGATCATGGCGCGGGCGCGCACGGCGTCCGCATACTTGGGGGAGTACACGCAGACGTCAGGCGGCGCGGTGCGTTCAAAGCCTTCAAGCGCGCCGGCGTGGTAACTGACGAGCATGCCCTTGGACGCCGCATATTCGAGGATGAACGCCTGTTCCTCAGCGGGGCGATGGGTCGGCGCCTCAATGCCGGTGAAGCCGTGGGCGCGGATGTTGTCCATCGTATCCCGCAGGAGTTCTTGGCTCAGGGGGCCTTCCTCGCCTTTCCAGCCCGCGCCGGACGGGACCGGAGAGAACTGCGTCACAACGGGGAAGAAATCCGGCTTCATGGATTCCGCGGCCGCCGCGTGTCCGAGCATGACCAGGAAGGCCAAGCGGTGTACGGGTCGTATCCATTCCATTGCGTACCTCCCTTCTTATGATGCATTCTCGGGGCGGACTGCGCGCAGGGCGATGGTACTACAGGCCGCGCATCTCTTGGTACCCTTTTGTTTGCCCCGGATTTACGTGAGTGCCGCGACTTTCCGTCGAATGTGGACGAAAACGAGCTCTCCATGTACCATAGCAGGCGGCCCAGACGCGTAACCCTTGGGAGATCCCGTCGTGCTGGCACAGATTGGAATCCTGGATGGACTGGTCATCGTTGTTTATCTCGTAGGGATTGTGGCGTTGGGGTGTTGGGCGGGGATTCGCACGCGCAAGGGGGCCGAAGGGGCGGGCTACTTCCTGGCGAGTCGGACGCTCACCTGGCCGGTCATCGGGCTGGCCCTGTTCTCGACCAACATCTCGACCATCCACCTTGTGAGTCTTGCGCAAGAAGGTTACGACAATGGGCTGGCCTACGGAAACTTCGAGTGGATGGCCCCGTTCCTGCTGATAGTCCTTGCGCTGTTTTTCGCGCCGCTCTACATCCGGTCCAACGTGACCACGCTGCCGGACTTCCTGGAAAAGCGTTACAGCCAAGCCTGCCGCGACTTTCTCGCCTTTGTATCCATCGTCTCGGCGGTGTTCATCCACATTGGATTCACGTTGTACACCGGGGCGGTGGTGCTCAAGGGCATGTTCGGCCTGCCCATGGGGCTGAGCATCGTGTCGACGGCGGTGCTGACCGGCGTGTACACCATTATCGGCGGTCTGATGGCGGTGGTGCTCACGGAGTCGATCCAGACCGTGGTGCTGCTGGGCGGGGCGACCTGCATTACGGCCATCGCCTACGGCAAGATCGGCGGGTGGGACGGATTGACGGCGGTGGTCGAGCCCGTGAAACTGACCGTGCTGCGCCCGGCGGGCGATCCGTCGGGCTTACCGTGGTACTCGGTTTTTCTCGGCTACCCCGTCATTGGCCTCTGGTACTGGTGCGCGGATCAGACCATCGTGCAGCGCGTTCTGGGCGCCAAAGACGAGAATCATGCCCGGGTAGGGGCCTTGTTCGCCGGGTTTATCAAGATTCTGCCGGTATTCCTCTTCGTGTTGCCGGGCCTGCTGTGCTATGGGCTAATTCGACAGGGCGCGTTGCCGGACACCTTGGAGGACAGCGCCGATACCTACGCGCTTCTTATCACGCAACTCCTGCCCACGGGACTCAAGGGGTTGGTGGCCGCGGCGCTGCTCGCGGCGCTCATGAGCACCGTATCCGGCGCGCTGAACTCGATCGCGACCCTGGTCAGTTACGATATCTTCAAGCGCTGGAGGCCCGAGATGGCCGACCACAAACTGGTCATTGTGGGCCGCATTGCCACGTTTGTCGCCATGGTGGCCGCGATAGTCTGGTCGCCGTTCCTCGGCCATTTCGACAGTATCTTCCAGGGTGTCAGCGCGATGATCTGTTACATCGCGCCGCCCATAACCGCGGTGTTTGTCTGGGGACTGTTCATGCGGC
>Ga0116142_10004566_pt1 | contig 13037 bp, 13 predicted proteins | sample AD_UKC033_MetaG_FD_89785 | JGI IMG/M metagenome (GOLD analysis project Ga0116142, IMG submission 89785) | Active sludge microbial communities of municipal wastewater-treating anaerobic digesters from USA - AD_UKC033_MetaG | ecosystem: Engineered > Bioreactor > Anaerobic > Digestate | place: USA... | reverse complement strand
TGGCCAACGAGACCAATTGCGCCAACATCAACCTGCTGCACCTCACCTCGCGCAAGGCCGTCGAGTCGGCGCTGCGCATGGCGAAGGCCTTCCCGCACGTGAATTTCCGCCGCGAGGTCACCATCGCCCACCTGTGCCTCGACTACGACACACCGGTCAAGGCGCTCGCCAAGGTCAATCCGCCGATCCGTTCGCGCGACGACGTGGACTTCCTCTGGCAAACGCTGCTCGATGGCAAGCTCGACTGGGTGTGTTCGGACCATGCCTGCTGCAAGTACGAAATGAAGCTCGGCAAGCAGGACCGCAACGACATCTTCCAGGCGAAGTCCGGCTTCGGTGGCACGGAATTCATGCTGCCGGCGCTGATCACTGCTGGTAAGGCGCGCGGCCTGTCGTACAACCGCGTGGCGGAACTGCTGTCGTGGAATGCCGCGCAGCGCTTCGGGCTGAAGGGCAAGGGCGACATCGCGGCCGGCTTCGATGCGGACCTGGTGCTGGTCGATCCGGATCGCAGCTTCGTCGCGAGCGGCGAGCTGTCGGAGTCGCAGCAGGGTTATTCGGTATTCGAAGGCATGGAAATGAGCGCCACGGTGACCGACACCTACCTGCGCGGCCAGCGCATCTATGGTGACGGCCGCGTGGTCGGCGCGCCACAGGGCCGCTACCTCTCGCGCCCGTACGGCTGACCCGTTAGGCTGTGGGCCCCCGGATTTCTCCGGACCGGCAAGGAGCAGGACATGACGATCAAGGCTGGCGACAGGATGCCCTCGGGCACGCTCAAGACGATGACCAAGGATGGCCCGCGGGACATCACGACCGAGGAGCTCTTCAAGGGCAAGAAGGTGGTGCTGTTTTCGGTGCCCGGCGCATTCACGCCGACCTGCGACGCGAAGCACCTGCCGGGCTACGTGCAGCATGCCGCCGAGATTCGCGCCAAGGGTGCCGACACGATCGCCTGCATGGCGGTCAACGACGTGTTCGTGATGAATGCCTGGGGCAAGGCTTCGGGTACGGACGACGACGTGCTGATGCTCGCCGACGGTAACGGCGACTACTCGAAGGCGCTCGGTCTCGAGATGGATGGCCGCGGATTCGGCATGGGCCTGCGTGGGCAGCGCTTTGCGGTCATCGTCAACGACGGTGTCGCGACGCAAGTGTTCGTCGAGGCGCCGGGCGAGTTCAAGGTGTCGGCTGCCGAGTACGTGCTGGGACAGCTCTGAGATGGCAGCTGTCTCCGACCGCAATCACCGCATCACCTTCCAGCGCACGCCGAAGGGATTGCCGGTGCCGGAGGATTTCGGTGCCGATACGACGCCGATCCCGGCCCCGGGTCCCGGCCAGTTCCTGTCGCGTACGGTGTACCTGTCACTCGACCCGTACTACCGCAACGTGATGAAGAACAGCCAGATCTATGCGGAGCGGCTGAGTCCCGGGGACGTGATGGTCGGCGAGACGGTCGCGCAGATCGTCGAGTCGCGCCACACGGACTATCGCGCCGGTGAGTTCGTCGCCGTGCGCAACGGCTGGCAGGAGTACGCGCTGTCGTCGGGGCAGGGCGTGCGTCGGGTGGATCCCTCGGTGGCGCCGGTTTCGACAGCGCTTGGTGTGCTCGGCATGCCCGGGCTGACGGGATACGCGGGCCTCGTGTATCTCGGTGAACCGAAGCCGGGCGAGACCGTGGTGGTCTCTGCGGCGACCGGCGCCGTCGGCAGCACGGCCGGCCAGGTCGCACGGCTGGTCGGTGCGCGCGCCGTCGGCATCGCCGGCAGCGACGAGAAGTGCGAGTTCGCGGTTCGGGAACTGGGTTACGCCGCCTGCGTGAACTACAAGAAGGGCGATCTCGCGGGCCAGTTGAAGGAAGTGTGCCCGAGCGGGATCGATGTCTACTTCGACAATGTCGCGGGAGACACGTTGACTGCCGTATTGCGCAACCTCGCAAGGGGGGCGCGCATCGTCCTGTGCGGCATGATCGAGGCCTACAGCCTCGATACGCCGCCGGCCGGTCCGTTCCTCGGACCCATCATCGGCGCGCGGGCGACGATGCGCGGCCTCATCGTCTACGACCACGTGCACCGCATGGCCGAGATGACCCGGGTCATCGGCGGCTGGATCCGCTCGGGTCAGTTCCGTTATCGGGAGGACATCACCGAGGGTCTCGCGAATGCGCCGCAGGCCTTCTGCCGCCTGATGCGCGGGGAGAATTTCGGCAAGGCCCTGGTTCGGGTCAGCGCCGAGCACTCCTGAGCGGATCGCGCGTGGCTGCATGCGCGGCCATGGCGACGCCCAGCGCACCGACGATCATCAGCACGGCGATCGGTGCCGCCGCGCCCTGGTACAGCGCCCCCGAGACGGCGGCGAACGCGACCGTGGTCAGCATCGCAAGCGAACTCGACAGGCCGCTCGCGAGGCCGGCAAGGTCCGGGTGTCCGCTGACCGCACCCGCCAGCGACAACGGAGCGACGATGCCGTTGGCGGCGACCAGCACGATCAGCGCCAGCATGTAGGCGCCGAGCCGCGGATCGCGCAGGGACGCGGCGCCGGCGAAGATCACCGCCCCGAGCAGCGTGAAGGCCACGCCTGAGTGCAGGACGCGGCGACTGCCGAACCGGCGCGCGCCGTTGCCGGCGAACCAGGCACCGGCGGCAAAGGCCGCGGCGAGCAGCGCCCACAGTAACCCGAAGCGTGCCGGTCCGATGGCGAACTCGCGTTCGAACAGATCGGCGCCCACCGTGATGAAGGCGTAGATCACACCGGTCGCGCAGCCGTAGATCATCGTGTAGCCGAGGAAGTGCGAGTCGCGCAGCAGCTGTCCGGCCTGGCTCACGATGCCGGCGGCGTGCGCCGGCGCGGTGTGGCTGACACGCGTCTCCTGCAGCGACACGGCCATCCAGGCAATCAGCGCGAACGCGACGACGGCGTGCATGGCAAACAGCGCGCGCCAGCCGAACTGCTCGACCACGATGCCGCCGAAGATGGGGGAGAGGATCGGCGAAATGCCCATCACCGCGGTGATGAACGCCAGGGCCACGGCCGCGCGCTCGGGCTCGTGCGTGTCGCGTACCATGGCGCGCGCGACCACGGTGCCGACGCTGGCTCCCAGCGCCTGCACGAAGCGCGCGAGAACCAGCAGCGTCAGCGACGGGGCGAACATGGCCGCGATGCTCGCTACCGCGAAGGCGATGAAGCCGGCGAGCACCACCGGGCGCCGCCCGAAGCGGTCGCACAGCAGGCCCTGTACGGGCTGCGCGAGGCCGAGCGCCAGCAGGTAGGCGGAGAGGACGAACTGGATGCTGCCGTAATCGGCGCGCAGGGCGCTTGCCATGACCGGCAGGCCCGGCACGAGGCTCGCCATGCCGAACGTGGACAGGCCGCTCACCAGCCCGAGCAGCAGGATCCACGAGCGCGAACCGACCCGGTTGCGGGTCACGCGCTCAGCAGTTTTTCGAGCTCGGGTACGATCGAGAACAGGTCGCCGACGAGGCCTATGTCGGCCACCTCGAAGATGGGCGCTTCGCCATCCTTGTTGATCGCGACGATCGTGCGCGCGTCCTTGATGCCCGTCAGGTGCTGGATGGCGCCGGAGATGCCGATTGCGATATAGAGCTCGGGAGCGATAATCTTGCCGGTCTGGCCAACCTGCATGTCGCTCGGTGCGTAGCCCGCATCGACCGCGGCGCGCGACGCACCAACCGCCGCACCGAGTTTGTCGGCGAGGCTGTAGATCAGCTTGAAGCTGTCGGCGCTGCCTAGGGCCCGGCCACCCGAGACGACACGTGCGGCACTCTGCAGGTCGGGGCGATCGGTGCTCGCGGCCGACACGCCGGCGAAGCGGGTATGGGTGGGCAGCGCCGCGTCGGTGCTGGCCGCTTCGATCACGGCGGCGCCGCCGGCTTTGGCCGCCTCGAACGAGGCGGTGCGCACGGTGGCGACGACCGTGACGCCGGCGTCGACTTCGACAGTCACGATCGCGTTGCCTGCATAGGTCGGCCGGCGAAAGCGCGTGGCACTCTCGACGGCCATGATGTCGGACAGCTGCGGTGCATCGAGCAGTGCGGCGATCCGCGGCATCAGATCCTTGCCGAAGGTCGTCGACGGTCCGAAGACATGGGTGTAGGGCGCGGCGAGCGCCGCCACCTGCGGTGCCAGCACGGCCGCGAGCGCATGGCCGTTCTCGGGCCGGTCGACGCGCAGCACCGTCTTGACGCCCTCCAGCCCGGCTGCCTCGGTCGCGACTGCCGCGCCGTCGGCGGCAAGCACCAGAATGGTGACTTCCGCATCCGGCACGTTGCGCGCGCAGCTGACGCACTTGGCAGTGCTGGGCTTGAGCTTCGCGCCGTCGTGTTCGGCCACGATCAGTATGCGACTCATCAGAGCACCCCCCGCGTCCTGAGGGCGGCGACGAGTTCCTGGGTATCCTTGACCATGATCCCTTTCTGCCGCTGCGCAGGCGGCTCGGTGCGCACCACCCTGACGCGCGCGGTGGCCGCGACGCCCAGGTCAGCGAACGGCAGGCTCTCGAGCGGCTTCTTCTTCGCCTTCATGATGTCGGGCAATTTGACATAGCGTGGCTCGTTGAGCCGCAGATCGGTGGTGACGACAGCCGGCAGGTCGACCTCCAGGGTCTCGAGACCGGCATCGACCTCGCGGGTCACGCGCGCCGTAGTGTCGGTCAGTTCGACCCTTGAGGCGAAAGTCGCCTGCGGGCGCTGCCACAGCGCCGCGAGCATCTGGCCGGTCTGGTTGTTGTCGTCGTCGATCGCCTGCTTGCCGAGCAGCACAAGGAAGGGCTGCTCTTTCTCGATCAGCTTCATGAACACCCGAGCCGCAGCGAGCGGCTCGAGGCCGGCGTCGTGCACCACGTGGACCGCACGATCGGCGCCCATCGCGAGCGCGGTGCGCAGTTGCTGCTGGCAGTCGGCGGGCCCGATCGTGGCGGCGACCACTTCCTCGGCACCGCCGCGCTCCTTGATGCGCAGCGCTTCCTCGAGGGCAATTTCGTCGAAGGGGTTGAGGCTCATCTTGACGCCGTCGGTGATTACGCCGGTGCCATCGGGCTTGACGCGAACGCGGACGTTGAAATCGATGACGCGTTTGGTGCAGACGAGAATTCGCTTCATGGTAGATAGTCTATCAGCATACCTGTGTGGGGCGGTGGCGTCGCTGCGGCGGGTCGCGCTGCTGCTCGAGGAAGTCGTGGCGGATCCGGGCCGCGGTGTCGTGCAGTTTCGGCAGGAAGCGCTCGGCCGCGAGCTTGAGTGGTACGGCCGTGCCACTGAAGCGGATCGAGACTGCGGCGAGCACGCGATCGTCGAGCGGGATCGGCACGGCCATCGTGATCTCGTCGGTGACGCGGCGCGGGCGCACGGCCGTGGCATAACCTTGCGAGCGGACGTCGGCCAGGATCTGCTGCAGCTCGGCGCGGTTCCTGGCCAGCTTGTCGTTTTCCCGGGTCGAGCGGCTGAGGATATCGAGCAACGCGTCGCGCTGCGCGGCGGGCGAGAATGCGAGGTAGGCGCGACCGGAGGCGGAGGTCAGCAGCGGCACCCGAACGCCCGCCGAGAAGCGCTCGACGGCGAGCGGGCTGCGATGGTCGGTCGTCTAGCGAACCATCATCGAGGTGCCGGAGAGCGAGGCGATCGCCACCGGCCAGATGATCTCCTTGCCGAGCTCGTTGATATGGGGGCGCGCGATCTGCGTGACCCAGGCCTCGTCGTCGAAGCCGTCCGACAGGCCGCGGACCATGATCGTGAGGCGGTAGCGGTCGTCGATGGAGTCACGATAGACGTAGCCGGCGTGGCTCAGCGTCTCGAGGATCCGGTAGGTGGTGGTACGGGGGAGGCGGATCTCCTGCGCAACTTCGGAAACGGTGGCACCGTTTTTCAGGTTGAGTACCGTGAGCGCATCGAGGCCGCGGATGAGGGCGCGAATCGGACGTGTAGATTCCATGGAGTACCCTTGTCCGCGACCACCGTGCGGAACGCAAGTTGGGGAAAACCGAAGTTTAGGAACCCCGGCGGATGCTGTCCAATAGGCGGACAGCTTGTGTCGCGTCACTGGAGCCACTCATGTCCACAGCCCTGTTGCAGGAACTGACCGCCATTCTGGGTGCGGAGAATGTGCTGACCGATACGGCGGAGCGGCGGTTCTATGCCCAGGACGTCTACCGCGAGGGGGTCCTGCCGCTCGCGGTGATCCGACCGGAGACGGGCGAGCAGCTCGCGGACGCGCTGCGCGTCATCGCGCGAGAAGGCCTCGCGGTGGTGCCGCGCGGCGGCGGCATGTCCTACACGGACGGGTATCTGCCCGTGCGCGAGGGCACGATCTCCGTCGACCTGTTGCGCATGAACAAGGTTGTCGAGATCAACGCCGAGGACGGTTATGTCACGGTCGAGTGCGGGGCGACCTGGCGCGGGCTGCACGATACGCTCGCGCCCCACGGCCTGCGCACACCCTACTGGGGCCCGCTCTCGGGCCAGTGCGCGACCATCGGCGGTGCGCTGTCGCAGGGCAGTATGTTCCTCGGCTCAGGTCGCTACGGTGTCGCTGCCGACAGCGTCGTCGGGCTCGACGTGCTGCTGGTCGACGGCACTCTGCTGAAGCTCGGCAGCCATGCGAATGCCAAGGGCGCGCCGTTCTTCCGCCAGTACGGCCCCGACACCATGGGCATGTTCCTTTCCGATACCGGTGCGCTCGGTATCAAGCTGCGCGCCACGTTCCGGCTGGTGCGACCGATGCCGGTGTCGCGTCACGCCTCCTTCCAGTTCGCGACGGCGCCGGCGCTGCTCTCGGCCATGGCTGCAGTGGCGCGCGCCGACGTGGTCTCGGAATGCTTCGCTTTCGATCCCGGGCTGCAGAACCAGCGCATGAAGCGCGCGCGCCTCGCCGACGACGTCAAGACGCTCGGCAAGGTGATGAAGGCGGCGGGCGGTGGCCTGAAGGGTCTGCGCGCGGGTGCCAAGCTCGTTGCGGCCGGGCGCGGCTTTCTCGACGAGAACAAGTTCTCGCTGCACCTGTCGCTCGACGGGCGTGACGAGGCCGACGCGGACGCCCGGCTGGCGATCGTGCGCGCGGCCGTCGGTGCCGAGGCTGCCGAGGTCGAGCCGAGCGTGCCGAAGGTGATGCGCGCGAATCCGTTTGCCGACGTGACCAGCATGCTCGGGCCGGGCGGCGAGCGCTGGGTGCCCGTGCACGGCATCACGAGTTTCTCGCGCGCGGCTGACCTCTTTGCCTCGTGCGAAGCGGTTTTCGCGCGGTTCGCTGACGAGATGACGCGGTTCGACATCGACCACGGCTACCTGATGGCGACCGTGGGCACGTCCGGCACGCTGCTCGAGCCGGTGCTGTACTGGCCGGAAGCGCGGATGATGTTCCACGAGCGCGTGCTGCCGGCCGACTACCTGGCGAAGTTGCCGACTTTCCCGGCGAACCCCGAAGCCACCGCTGCGGTGGCGCGCATACGCGCCGCGCTCGCCGAGAACTTCACGGCCCAGGGCGCGGTGAGTTTCCAGCTCGGCAAGTTCTATCCGTACCAGAGCGGACTCGAGCCGGCGGCCGCGCAGCTGCTGCGGCAGCTGAAGGCGCTGGTCGATCCGGACGGTCGCATGAATCCCGGCAGTCTCGGGCTCGGCAACTGACGAAGCGACCCTGTAGACTGGCTGGATGACAGGTTCCGGTACCGCGCGCGCACAGGACGGGTGGCGCTACTACGGCTGGTGGGGCATCGTCGTTGCCACGCTGGTGTTCATCTCGGTGACCAACGGGCTCACCATCGGCGGTATTCAGGCCTTCGATACCCACCTGCTGCAGGCCCTGCAGATCGAGCGCGGGCCGCTCAAGCTGGGCGATGCGATCCAGCTCGGCACGGCGGCGATATTCACGCTGCTTTCCGGTTGGGCCGCCGATCGGTTCGGCGTACGTCCGGTCATGACGATCGGCGTGCTGCTGCTGGCGGGCGCGTTCTACGGGCTCGGGCAGGTGGAGACCGTCGGCGGTCTCTACATGCTGCGTTTCGTGATGGGCCTCGGCCTCGCCGGCGCCGGTCTCGCCGTATGTGTCGTGATCGTCTCGCGCTGGTTCATTTCGAGTCGCGGGCTCGCGCTGGGTGTCATGCTCGCCGGCACCAGCCTCGGCAGCGGCATTCTGCCGAGCGTGTTCACGCAGCTGATCGAGACCTACGAATGGCGGGATGCGGCGTCGATGTCCGCGCTCGCGCCGCTCGCGCTGTTGCCGATCATCTGGTTCTCGATCAGGGAATGGCCGGCGCGGATCGGACTGGCTCCCTACGGTGCGAGCAGTCCGGCGGGCAGCGAGCAGCTCGCGGGCCCCTTGCTCTCATACCGCGACATCGTCGCGCGCAGACAGTTCTGGCTGATCGGCCTCGGCGCCTTCGCGACCTTCTATTCGATCCTCGGTATCAGCAACAACCTGTTCCTGCATTCGCGGGACCTCGGTTTCGCGCCGTCCGAGAGCGCGGCGCTGTTCGTGCCGCTGTTCATTCTGGGACTGATCGGCAAGGTGGTCTCTGGCGTGCTGTCCGACATCCTCGGCCGCAAGCGTGTCTGGATCCTGAGCCTGCTGCTCATGCTCGGCGGCGCGCTGATGCTGATGACGCTGCAGAAATCGCTCGTGATGTTCGCCATCATGCTGTTCGGCTTCGGCTGGGGCGGCAATTACTCGCTGCTGCAGGCGATTGCCGCCGATGCATTCGGTTCGCGCTCGCTCGGGCGGGTCATGGGCGCAATCACCGTGCTCGATGCCGGCGGAGGCGCGCTCGGGCCGTGGATCACTTCCTTGCTCTACGACGCCTACGGCAGCTATACGCCGGGCTTCGGATTGATCTGCGTGCTGATCGCCGTCGCCATCGCGTTCGCCATGGTGCTCAAGGTACGCGCACCGGTAGTCTCCCCGGCAGCCGTGTCGGCCGCCTGAGGTCGCTGCGATGATGCGCCATGCCGTCCTCCGCATCATCGGCCTGGTCCCCACACTGCTACTGCTGGTCACGGCGGCATTCTTCGTCATCCGTCTCGCTCCGGGCGGACCGTTCGACGACGAGCGGCCTGCGCTCCCGGAAGTGCGCGCCAATCTCGAAGCCGCTTACGGCCTCGACGCGCCGCTCACGACCCAATACCTGCGCTATGTCCGCGGCCTGCTGCACGGCGACCTGGGTCCCTCCTTCAAGCACAAGGACAGCTCGGTCAGTGAATTGATCGGTGCCGGCCTGCCGATCAGCGCCACGCTGGGCGCGGCGGCGCTGGCGCTGGCGCTGCTGCTCGGCATTCCGCTCGGCGTCGGCGCGGCGCTGCGCCGCGGTTCGCTCACCGATCGCGCCGTCGCACTGCTGGCGGCGCTCGCGATTGCATTGCCGACCTTCGTGCTCGGCCCGTTGCTTGCGCTGCTGTTCGGTGTGCGCCTGCGCTGGCTGCCCGCGGCCGGCTGGGACGCCGGCACGCTGCGCCATGCAATCCTGCCCGTCGTCACGCTCGCAATTCCGGTACTGGCCTATGTGATCCGCCTGACTCGCACCGGCCTGATCGAGGTCCTCGGCCTGGACTACATCCGCGCCGCGCGCGCGCGTGGCATCGGCATGCGGCGCCTCGTCGTGACCCACGCGCTGCGCCCGGCGCTGCTGCCCCTCGTCAGCTGGCTGGGGCCGGCAACCGCATTCGTTCTGACCGGCTCCTTGATCGTCGAGACGGTGTTCAGCATCCCCGGAGCCGGGCGCTTTCTCGTCGAGGGCGCCCTCAATCGGGACTACACCCTGGTGATGGGCATGACCCTCGTCTACGGAACGATCACGCTGATCTGCAACTTGCTGGCGGACCTGCTGTATGCCTGGCTCGACCCGCGTATCCGGCGGCATTGAGCTGCCGCAAGGTCGCGCGCTGCGCGTCGCGGCGGCATTGCTGCTGGCGCTGTGCATGCTCGCGTTGTTCGCTCCGCTGCTCTCGCCGCACGCGCCCGAGGCCATCGACTGGTCGCGGCTGGCTGCTGCGCCCGGCGCCGCCGACGCGCACTGGTGGGGCACGGACCGGCTCGGGCGCGACGTGTTTGCGCGCACGATGCAGGGACTGCGCATCTCGATGCTGATTGGATTCGTCGCGGCATTGGTCAGTGTCGCGATAGGCCTGCTATGGGGCGCAATCGCCGGCTACGCCGGCGGCAGGACCGATGCGGTAATGATGCGCATCGTGGATGTGCTTTATGCGCTGCCCTACGTGTTCCTGGTCATCATCCTCGCGACGCTGTTCGAGCGCGGCAGCATACCGGTGCTCCTGATCGCGATCGCGAGCGTCGGCTGGCTCACGACTGCCCGCATCGTGCGCGGCCAGACGCTCGCATTGCGACAGCGCGAATTCGTCACCGCCGCCTGCGCGATGGGCGTGCCGACCGCTCGCATCCTGTGGCGTCACATCCTTCCGAACGTCGCTGGACCGGTGATCGCGTATGCCACGCTGACTGTCCCGCAGATGATCCTCTACGAGAGCTTCCTGTCCTTCCTCGGCCTCGGTGTACAGGAGCCGCTGGCGAGCCTCGGCAGCCTCGTCAGCGATGGTGCCCGCGACATGGAAACGGCGCCATGGCTGCTGCTCGCACCGGCGGGCTGTCTCGTCGTGCTGACGCTGCTTCTGAACATCCTCGGTGACGGATTGCGCGATGTCCTCGATCCCCGCACCCGCGCTTGAACTGCGCGATCTCGCGGTGCGCTTTGCGGCGCGCGGTGGGCCCCTGGTCGCGGTTGCCGGTGTTTCGCTGCGCATCGCGCCCGGCGAATGCGTCGGCATCATCGGCGAATCGGGTGCGGGCAAGAGCCAGGCGCTGCTCGCGCCGTTTCGCCTGACGGCATCCGACGCCCAGGTGGGCGGTATGGCGCGACTGGCGGGCGAGGACCTGTTGGCAAAGTCCGAGGCGGAACTCGACCGGGTGCGCGGTGCGCGCGCGGGCTTCGTGTTCCAGGATCCGATGTCGTCGCTGACGCCGCATCGCACCGTAGGCGAGCAGATCATCGAGGTACTCGAATGCCACGGGCGCGCGCACGGCGCCGCGGCCCGCACGCGCACGCTCGAACTGCTCGAGCAGGTCCGGATCGACGATGCCGCGAGACGCCTTTCGCGGTACCCGCACGAACTGTCCGGTGGTCAGCGCCAGCGGGTCGCGATCGCGATCGCGATCGCCTGCGATCCGCCGCTGCTGATCGCCGACGAGCCCACCACGGCGCTCGATGTCACGGTGCAGGCCGGGATACTGGAGCTGCTCGCGGCGCTCAAGCGCGAGCGCCACATGGCGATGGCGCTCGTGTCGCATGACTTCGGGGTCATCGCGCGGCTCGCCGACCGCATCCTCGTCATGTACGCCGGCCGGGTCGTGGAGGAGGGGACGGCGGCCGCCCTGGTCGCCGCACCCCGGCATCCGTACACGGCGGCCCTGCTCGAATGCCTGCCGCGCCTCGACGATCCGCCCGGTGCACCCTGGCAGGCCATACCGGGACAACCCCCCGATCCACGCGCACTGCCCGCCGGCTGTGCATTCCATCCGCGCTGTCCGCGGGCCGCGGAGCGCTGCCGTGTCAGACAGCCGCAGCTGGACGGGGGCGTCGCGTGCCATCTCCCGGTGTCGGCATGAGCGCCAGCACCGGCGCGCCGCTGCTGCGCGTGTCGCAAGTCGGCGTGCGTTACGGGCGCGGGCGCGGCGTCGGGCGCGCGGCTGGTTTCGTCGCGCTGCACGACATCAGCTTCGATGTCGAGGCGGGTGACAGCATCGGCATCGTCGGCGAGTCGGGCAGCGGCAAGTCGACGCTGCTCCGCGCTCTGCTGGGCCTCATGCCGATCGCGGACGGCTCGATCGCATGGCACGGGCGCGATCTCGCCAGCTTCGATGCTGCGTCATGGCTGGCGTTGCGGCGCCAGGTGCAGCCCGTGTTCCAGGATCCGCTGGCGAGCCTCGACCCGCGCATGCGCGTGCGCGCCCTGCTCGCCGAGCCGCTGCAGGTACACCGGCCGGAACTCGCGCGCGCCGCGGTGGACGAGGCGATCGCGAAGATGCTGGATCTGGTCGGCATGCCCGCCGGCGTGCTGGCGAGCTACCCGCACGAGCTGAGCGGCGGCCAGTGTCAGCGCATCTGCATCGCCCGTGCGATGATGCTCGGGCCGGCGATGCTCGCCTGTGACGAGCCGGTGAGCGCGCTCGACGTTTCGATCCAGGCGCAGATCATGCAGCTGCTGCAATCGCTGCACCGCGATTCCAACCTGACCCTGGTCTTCGTCAGCCACAATCTCGCGCTCGTGCGCCGGCTGTGCCGGCGCATCATCGTGCTCCGACAAGGACGCATCGTGGAGGCGGGCGACGCCGTGCAGGTGATCGACAGGCCGCAGCACGCCTACACGCAGGCGCTGGTCGCGGCCGTCCCGGTCGTGGCGCGACGACGCCTGGGCTAGCTTCAGGGTCCGGAGCCCGGATTGGATCCGCCCGTCTCGACCAGTTCGATCCACTCGCCCGCCGGGCCAATCACGAGACCGGCGCGTCGGCCGTTGTACGGCGCCTCGCTCCGTACGGCCGGCTTCACCTTCCACGGCAGCCGCATGGTGTCGAAGCTCTTGACCGCGAAGGTCACCATCGCGATGCCGGGCGGCAGCTGGCCACGCCGGATCGGGCGGTCCACTGCGCCTTCCGGGTACTGGTCGAGCTCGATCAGGAAGCTCGACGGGAACTGCACGATCCCCATGAGTGTCTCGGCGTCGGGCGGCAGTCCGTAGGCATTCTGCAGCACGTTGATTTTCGTGGGCTGCGGGTCGGTCGTCGGGGCCTGCAGCACATCCCGATAGAACGCGCGCAGCGCGCCGACGTCGGGGCCGCCCACGACGACGATGAACGTGCGGTCGACGAAGGACTTCGCGCTGCCGAGCTTGAATACCGATCCGGTGGGCGGGATGCGAGTGAAGTAATTGACCTCACCGGCGGGCCCCGTGACCTGCATGGCGATGATGCTGGGGTTGAAATCCAGCGGCCGGGGTTTGCCGATCTCCTTGAACGGTTCGCGCAGG
>Ga0116142_10004565_pt1 | contig 13037 bp, 11 predicted proteins | sample AD_UKC033_MetaG_FD_89785 | JGI IMG/M metagenome (GOLD analysis project Ga0116142, IMG submission 89785) | Active sludge microbial communities of municipal wastewater-treating anaerobic digesters from USA - AD_UKC033_MetaG | ecosystem: Engineered > Bioreactor > Anaerobic > Digestate | place: USA... | reverse complement strand
CCCCGGTCGTGCTGCAGGGCGAACAGGTCGTCGATTCTTGCCATAGGTCAATCCCCTTCCGAAATCATCGTGTACGGCAAACGAAAACAGACAAGCATTTCTGCAAGTTCTGTGCCCCCAAAATCGGGCGAACAAGTCCTTGACAGGGGATTTTCCGCTGGTGTATAAACGGAACTCCTTTCAGACAGTTGTGCAAAAAGTGGGGATGTAGCTCAATTGGGAGAGCGCCGCGTTCGCAATGCGGAGGTTAGGGGTTCGATCCCCCTCATCTCCACCATGTAATTGAAATCATTGATGATTTTACCATAGAAGCCGGATTTCAGCTCCAGGTAGGGCACACAGTAGGGCACTCGGAGCTGAAATCATGGCGCGTCCTTTCTTTTCAACCTACCTTTATCGTCAGTCCAGGTCACCACACTTCTTCTTCAGGATACGCATACCCAAGTGGCTCAGGAGGGTTGTCAGTTCGAGGGAACTGAGGTATACCCTCCAGACGGCCAACCTTACGGACGCGAAGTATCGGGCGATGCGGCTGGCAAAGACCGCCAAGATACTCTTTGCCCGAATGAGAAAAGGGGAAATCATGGGAGAACTGACCAAAGAAACCCTCGACCGCATGATGCAGGAAGAGCTGAAAAAGATGCTGGAGGAAGCTGAAGCAGACAGGGCGGCTAGGGTTGTGCCTTGGACGAGGGAGCGACTGGAGAGCCAGGAGTTCGCCATGTGGTCGCTGGAGGGGGATGCCCGCGAGAATCTGGCCCTCAGCGACTACCGGGAGATCAGCTCCCATGTAGATGAATTCCTCAGGGAGAACGGAATAGAAGGCGTTGAAAAGGGGAGCGAGACGTACGGCAAGCTCTGTCGCGAACTCCTCAAGGTTCGAATACGGTTTTTTGAGATTGAGCAACACAGAGTTGTCGGGGACTATTCGGATGACCTGGGGGAAGATCAGTCAAATAGACCAGCTGTGGCATCCATTCCCGCGAACTCTGCGTCTGTACCTAAACAGGCCAATGCCACAGAGAATTGCGTGCCGTTGTCGCAGATCATCCGAGAGTATGCCAACGAAAAGAAGAGAGGTGCGTGGCGACCGAAAACAGAGTTGGAGAACATGACATCGTTCAGTCTGCTGATAGAGGTGCTCGGAGACATTCCTGTTGCCGAAATCACCAACGGGACGATGCGCGAGTACAAGCAGATCCTCATGAAGCTCCCTCCGAACATACGGAAGAGCCCAGAGTACAGGGACAAGTCCATCATGCCTATTTCGCTGATTCCGCCATCTGAGAACGGTTGAAGCCGCCACCCCGGTACGGGGGATTGCGCCATCCCTGCCGGAGCGTAGCGACGCTGGGTTATGTTCTTTCTCACAGTTGTGAGGTTCGGTCAAGCGCGTCGGGGTTTTCTCATGGAGGCTCCTTTCAGGGTGATCTTGTGGGCATTGTGGATGAGCCGGTCGAGGATGGCGTCGGCCAGCGTGGGGTCGCCGATCGTGTCATGCCAGTGTTCGATGGGCAGTTGACTGGCCACGAGGGTTGAGCCGCTGCCGTGCCGGTCTTCGATGACCTCGAGCAGGTCGCGGCGGTCGCTGTCGTTCAGGGGAGCCAGCCCCAGGTCATCGAGGACGAGAAGCTGGACCTTGGCCAGTCTGGCCAGGAGTCGTCCGTAGCTGCCGTCGGCCCGGGCAAGGGCGAGCTGCTGGAAGAGCCGGGGGCAGCGCAGATAGAGGGCGCGGTAGCCTTCGCGACAGGCCTTATGGGCCAGGGCGCAGGCGATGAAGGTCTTGCCCGCGCCGGTCGGGCCGGTGACGAGAACATTTCGGTGCTGGCGGATCCAGTCGCAGGAGGCCAGTCCCATCAGAACGGCGCGGTCGATGCCGCGGGGGGCCGCGAAGTCGATGTTCTCGACACAGGCATCAAGCTTGAGCTTGGCGGCCCGCAGGTAGCGCTGCATCCGGGCGTTTTCCTTCCAGTCCCACTGACGGTCGACGAGAAGGCCGAAGCGCTCGGCGAAGCTCAGTCCGTCGCAGGCGGGGCTTTGCAGTTGCTCCCGGAAGGCGTCGGCCATGCCGTGGAGTTTCAGGGCGTGGAGTTTTTCGAGGGTCTGTTCATGGAGCATCGAAGGGGATCCTTTCAGTGGTAGTAGGCTTTGCCCCGGATGTTGGGGTGAAGCGGGAGCGCTTTGGGGGTGCTCGGTTCATCAGTGGCCGCCTGGCGGTCCAGCCCCGTCTTGAGGATGCTCTCGACGCTGCGGTAGCTCAGGGCCCGGCAGGCCAGGGCCCGTGCGCAGGCGGCCTCGAGCCGCTCGGGGCTGTATCGTTTTCCCAATCTCAAGATCCCCAGACAGCTCCTGAAGCCCTGCTCGGGATGGCGGCGGGCCTCCAGGATGGCCGCGACGAGGGCCGCGGTCTGCGGACCCGTTTGAGCCGCCCAGGTGAGGATCCGCGAGGGGGTCCACTGCAGGTAACGCTGATGGGCCTTGGGCATGTGCGCCGACTCCGTCGTGTGGGCGCCGCGCCGCCCAGAGCGCGCATGGGAGGCCACGCGGCGGCCCTTGAAGAGGATCTCCACGGTGTGGCCCGTGATGCGCAACTCGACCGGCTCTTTGACCAGTTGATAGGGGACGCTGTAGTAGTGGCCCTCGAACTCGACATGGTAGTCGATGTTGACCCGGGCCTTCTTCCACTGGGCGTACTCGTAGGGCGTTGCCGGCAGGGGCTTGAGGGCGGGCCGGTCGAGCGCTTCGAAGAGGCTGCGGCGCGTGGCGTCGAGCTTCTGGAACTTGCGGTCGTTGAACTCGACGAGCTTCTCGGCAATGGCCCGGTTGAGCTCGGCGAGACTGAAGAAGCTGCGGTTGCGCAGGGCGGCGACGATCCAGCGCTCGACGACCAGGACGGCCGACTCCACCTTGGCCTTGTCCCGGGGCTTTGCGGCCCGGGCAGGGATGATGACCGTGCCGTAATGCCGGGCCATCTCCTGGTAGGCGGGGTTGAGATCGGGCTCGTAGCGACAGGCCCGGCTGACGCCAGCCTTGAGATTGTCGGGAACGCAGATCGCGGGCACGCCGCCGAAGAAGGCGAAGGCCCGCACGTGGGCGTCGATCCAGTCGGGCAGGCTCTGGCTTGCCGAGGCCCAGCAGAACGTGTAGTTGCTCGCCCCCAGGGTGGCCACGAACAGATAGGCCGGGTTGGCTTGTCCCGTGGCCGGGTCGGTCACCGGGATCGTCACGCCCGCATAGTCCACGAAGAGCTTCTCGCCGGCCCGGTGGTCCTGGCGCAGGCAGGCATCGAGCCGGGCTCGCCACTGCCGGTAATGAACACAGAACTGGGTGTACTGGTAGCCCTCGGGGCTGCTGGCCTTGTACTCCAACCACAAGAGCTTCAACGTCACCCCGGGGCGCTTGAGCTCCCGGTGCACCTCTTCCATCGAGGGCAGGGTGCGCGGTTCAAGGACCACGGCAAGCGGGAACAGCAGGCGCTCCAGCGCGGCGTCATCGAGTTCGTCCCCGACGGGCCAGGCCAGGCCTGCCCGCGCGGCCCGCTCCAGGTACTCCCGGACGGTGCTCCGGGCAATCCGGCAGCTTGCGGCGATCTGCCGGTTGGTCAGGGACTGCTCCCACTTGAGTCTCAGCACTTCACGGATCGTGCGCATGGATAACCTCTCGGCCGGCATCGGCTCCTCCTGATCGTTTTTCGGGAGGATGTAGCGGCTTTCCAGGGATTTATCCAGCGTCACCAAGCGCCGGCGGGGGGTGGCGGATTGGAGCGTTTTGGGGTGGCGCCTTGCGCCGTTTCAGGGTGGCGGAATCAACCGTTTTGGCATGGCGGGTTGGAGCGTATTACGCATCCATCAAGGAAATCCTTGCTTCAGGCCCCTCGAATTTCATGAGTACAACGACGCTCAACAAACAACTTGATCGAGCCTCTTCCCTTTTCAAATGGGCAGTGCGTAACGGCTACATGGATCGAAATCCTGCTGAAGGACTACAGCTTCCATCCAGTAAGCGAGCCGATGAATACAGGGCGGCATTTGATTCGGATGACCTGAAGAGGCTTTTTCACAGCCGCGAATACTTTGAGGACACCCACAAGCACAGCTACAGGTTCTGGCTTCCGATTATCGCCTTGTTCACAGGGATGCGACTCAACGAGATCTGCCAGCTCTACCTGGAGGACATCTATGCCGATGACGATGGGGTCTTCGTGTTCGACATCCGGGAACGCAAGGGAGTAACCAACACGAAGACATCCTCCAGTGAACGGCTGGTGCCGCTGCATGATTTCCTCAGGGTTGACCTCAACCTGCCAGGGTACGTTGCGAAACTGAGGAGCGAGGGGCAGACGCGTCTATTTCCAGAACTGCCCAAGCGTCGAGACGGCTACGGTCAGGCAGCATCCCGATGGTTCTCGCGGTACAGGGAGCATTGCGGCATTGTCGAGGGGCCAGGGGGGAAGAAGGACTTCCATAGTTTCAGGCACACGGTGTCGAACAAGCTCAAGCAAACCAACGCGGAACATTTTCCGACACAGGAACTCCTGGGTCACTCCACGGGTTCGATTACGTTCGGAAGATATGGGAAAAGATACTCACCAAAGTTGCTGAAAGAGCAGGTTGTGGACCGGCTGGCTTACGAAATCGACCTGTCTCACCTGAAGAGGTCGCGGTTCATTGTTTCCTGAGTCTTCATTCTACAGGGTTTTAAAGGCAGACGCTAAAGGTCATCACCGTGTGGAAACGGAGGCTCTGTATCTCCGACCCATAATGTTCGCAGTTCATAATGAAGTTTATTTTGATCGCCTGTGTAATATGTCCGCCCTTTAGAGATGAAATCTACAAGGTAATAAATTGTGTTGTCTGTTTTCTCTCGAACGTCTATTCTATCCCCTGAGGGAAGAATGCTTCTTGTACCGCTCTTGATAACCATGTTCCATCGCCAATTAATCGTAAGGCTGTTCATCGAAGAACCATTCTTCATGGGGACGTTGTATCGATAGAAGATATCACGCAACAGATAGTTTGGGCTTTCGATAACTCTAAAAAGATCTGGGAAGCGTTGTTCCAGGGTAACATCAATTATTCCGCCTATCCATTTCTGCTGTTTCTCAAGTGTTGCCGCTTGATTGATGGCTCTGCCAAGAAGGATGTCTTCTTCTGGGTTGTAATAGGTCTCTCCGAAGGTTACTGCCGCTCTCGGATGCCATCCAAATGAAATCATCTTTCTCATGGCACGCCATGCGGAGATGAGAACTTTCAAGCAACTTTCTTCACTGTCATCTGGAGAGATTAGGACAAAGGTGTCTGATAACGACTTTACAGCGCAGAGCAGAAGACTGGTATCATGATTGGGAAATAATGTGAGAGCGATGCTGCCCGATGATTGATACGCCGAGAGCAGTATGTAATCCTTTAGTCTTTTGTACTTTGATGCGGCTTCTTCCAACGGCATCTTATTGACTTTTTCTTTGAATCCGAGAATGTCGATGAACGCTATGGTTCTTTCTATCGTCATTACGATTTCCCCAAGTACGCCCTCAGTAGCGACCGAAAGAGCTTCCCGTGGTTCGGCACCTTGAGATGCACCAGTTCCTCCACAATGACCCGCCGCCGGAACTCCGCAGGTTGGGACAGAAGCTCTGAATTCAGGGTCAACCGCCCAGCCGTCGAGCAGCTCCCCCACTTGCGCTTCATTGTTCTGATGCGGATTTCCTTGGGTACAACCTTGATGCGCATTGCCCAGGCTGACACCTCGGACCTCAGCAGGTCTTTCGAGATGTCCTTCTCCAGGGGTTTCCAGCTTGTTGCCTTGCGTTCGACCCTATGTTTTCTCATCGTGTCGCTCTCCGCAACATCTTCAGTATATCCTGTGCTAGATCGACGACACCTTGAACTCCGGCATTGATGAGGGCCTTGTAGAATGCCTTGCGGACTTCCTGCTCCTGGTGGCTGCTCGTCTGCCAATGGGGATACTTCTCGAAGGCTTTCCCAGCTTCTTTCGCCACGGTGTCAGCCTGAGCCACACCTTCTTTTTTGAGGAGCCAGTAGACCGCAAAGGACTCTGGTGAAAGCTCTATTTCTTTCCTCTCAGTTCTGGCTTTGTTAATTTCTTGGATCAGCCTTCGGAGTTCTTCCAGCGTCTCCAGGGTGGTCTTCTGGCGGTCCTCGAATGCCTGGGCAATTTGCTCTGCCTTGTCACCAATCCCAAGGAGATACGGCTCGTGGCCTCCTTCTTTTGAAACCAGTTGCTCGATGACCTTGAGCAGGTTGAAAATCTTCACCGTGTCAGGCTTGTTCTCGTTGGCTATGGCTTCGAGTGCTTGCTGACTGACCTCGAAGACTTTCTGAGGTTCTCGAATCTCGGGTGTCTGCGTATGTTTCTGTACGAGCTGGGCTGTCTTGCGGAGGAAGCTCTTGTCAACGATGACCCCTCGGTCGTAGCTACTTCGGACGAGCCTGTAGACCGAGACTATGCTTTCAAAGTCCTTCAGGTAGGGCCGCATAAAGGGGTCGGGGGAAATGATCTCGTGCAGCTCCTCCAGTTCCTTGAAGTACCCGTAGAACTCTTCCCGTTTCTCCTTGTCCCTGAAGTGCTCCAGGATTGCCTCGACAGCCTTGTCGCCTTTCTTGTCACCAGGGATGGGTAGGTAGGTTGCACGGCCTTTGCCCATCATTCCGTCAAACTGCTCCTTGAGGACATCGAGTCCCTCGATAACCCCTTCCACATCCTGAGAGTCGAAGGCCAGTGCCTTCTCCAGCTTCTCGAAGATGCCCACGAAGTCCAGCACGAAGCCGCACGGCTTGCGGCGTCCATCATCATCCTCGTACGGACGGTTCACACGGGCTATGGCCTGGAGAAGCACATGGTCCCGCATCGGCTTGTCAAGGTACATGCAGTAGAGGATCGGGGCGTCGAAGCCGGTGAGCAACTTCTCTGTGACGATGAGTATCTTCGGTAGTTCAGTCGGCTTGCGGAACAGCTTGCGGACTGACTTTTCTTCTTCAACACTCAGGTTGTACTTCCTGAGTCTCTCAGGGTCTTTCTTGCCGAGTGAGCTGATGACGACAGAGGAGTACTCAGAGGGGAGATACCTGTCGAGGGCTTCTTTGTACAGCGCACAGGCTTCACGGTCCACACCTACGAGGAACGCCTTGTAGCCCATCGGTTCGATGGTAGTCTTGTAATGGTCGGCAACGTATCGGGCAACCTTGTCAACACGCTCCTCGTTCTTAAGCATATTCTTCAGGGTTACCGCCCGTTCGAGAACCTTGTTCAGTTCCTCGATGTCACTCACACCCTCTATTTCAGCCAGGGCCAAGAACTCCCTTTCCAGAGTCTCCCTGTCCACGAGGAGGTCATTCGGGGCAAGCTGGTAGTGCAAGGGGACTGTGGTGCCATCCTGAACAGACTCCTTGATCGAGTACTTGTCGAGGTAACCTTTCGCGTCGTCCGTCCCGAAGACCTTGAAGGTACCTTTGCCGTAAGCTGTTCGGTCTATGGGAGTCCCTGTGAAGCCGATGTAGGTTGCGTTCGGCAATGCGCCCATGAGGTAGTTCCCCAGGTCACCGCCTGTGGTCCTGTGGGCCTCATCCACGAGCACGAAGACGTTTTCCCTTGTGTTGATCTTCTCTGGGATGTCATCGAACTTGTGGATCATAGAAACGATGAGGCCTCGCCTGTCTGACCTCAGGAGGTCTCTCAGGTGCTTCTTCGATTCTGCCACTTCACAGCGACCAAAGCCTACAGCCTCAAGGTTCCCGAAGAGCTGCGCCTCAAGCTCATTGCGGTCTACGAGCATGAGCACCGTAGGATTGCCGAAGGATGGGTCTTCGATGAGCCGCTTGGCCACAGTTATCATGGTGTACGTCTTGCCGCTGCCTTGCGTATGCCAGATGAGGCCCCGCCGCTTCTCAGCCTCAAGAGCACGCTGGATGCACCGCTCGGCGGCTCGCATCTGGTGGGGCCTGAGGACGCTCTTCTCAAGCTCACCATCCTTGCGCGTGAAAAGGATGAACTCTGTGATAGCACGAAGCACACGCCGGGGTGCGATGAAGGTCTTCACCAGGGTCTCATAATCACCGGCTTGTTCGTCGCGCCAGTTGAAGAGACCCTTTCGGCTGAGGTTCCAGGTTGCACCATAGAAGAAGTGCACAAGGTGAGTCAGGCAGTGGAGTTGAAGAATCGCGAAGAACTCTGGCCCTTTCTTGTGGTAGTACCGGATGTCATCTAGAGCTTCAGCAATACCTTCCATTTTGTGGGCCGCTTTGGTTTCACCCACGATCACCGGCACGCCGTTGACGAAGAGCACAAGGTCGTTGCGGATGTCCGGCGGGACGCCGTTGGAGAAGGTGAACTCATCGGTGATGTGAAAGGTGTTGGCCTCGATGTTTACTGGGTCGAGGAGTCGGATGTTTCTCTCTCGTTTCTCATGCTCAACGAAGACCGTCTTGATGCCCTTGAGGTACTCCCATGCTGACAGATTGCCCTCTACGTTGGGCCTGACGCGAAACAGCCGGTCGCGGACTTGCTCAGCTCTCGTGTGGTCTACGACACCAGGATTGAGCTTCTGGAGCTGGTCTTCGAGAATGGTATCGAGGAAGGGACTCGTGATGCCACCACGGCGGTAATCCAGTGCTTGCTCGGGGTTCAAGTAGGTCCACCCCGCGTCCTCAGCATACCGGAGGAACGGGTTCTGAACGGCCTGCTTTTCACCGCCGATGGGCATCAGGATGACTCCTTGAGTTCGGGCAGGTCGAGGTCGTGGACACGGATTTGACCGGTCATGAGGTTATGAAGAAGAGACTGAAAAAGTTGATCCAATGACTGTCGGCGCGATTCTTCTGCGTCGATCTTCACATCAAGGGTTTCGAGACTGGCGGTGATCTGCTGTTGTTCGGAAATCTGGGGAACGGGAATAGGGGTCTGCTTGACAGCCCCGACATTCAAGTGCTGTTGGGCAAGTCCTGTCCTGTGCGAGAGTGCCCGTTTCTTGCCTTCTGTAGAGTTGAAGTAACGGCTCAGGAAGTGGCTGGTTACTTTTTCTTGCTGTGGACGGGCAAAGACGAGATCGATGCAGTTGGCTCCGTCATATTCTGGCGGGACAACGCAAGAGGTACCAGGATACCCTGTTCTCACAATCAAGACATCCCCAGTTCTGAGCTTCGACTTTGATAACTTTCCGTCATTAGACTCTGAAGAGAAAAACACAAGATCGTTGGGAACGAGCCGATCCTCACGCACATTGAATGAGCGGAACGCTGGAATGCCTGTAGTGACATAGTAACTTGAAGGTCTCACAACTACACCGACACTGACTTCATCGCATAGCACCTCGCATGACGCTGTTTTCCAATGGGCTGGAATCGGTCCAACTTCGGTCTCCTTCAGTTCAACCCTATCCGCCTCACCAAATGGCACCGGCCCGTACGTGAAAAGGTGCTTCATCAGGCTCTGCTTGAGTTGCTTCGCGGCCTCAATGACCTTTTCCGTAGCTTCCTTCGCTCGTTGGACTGTCCGTAGAACATGGGCTATTGCGCGCTGTTCTGCGAGGGGTGGTATTTCAACCTCGATAGCGAGAAAGTCATCCTTCTTGATCGAACGGCGTCGATTGACCGCCCCTGAAGACAACTGGTTGTACGCCTCAATCAACTTGTCTGTTCGAAGGATGAAATCTAAGTAGCCGCCATCGTCTTCAACTCGTCTGAACGTTGGATAAACAGGGCTAACAACTCCAGGTTCAATCCTTCGCAGTCCATGAATGGCTCCTTCCCAGATGACGTATGGGTTGTACACTATCCATCCAGGACGGACGACTTTGTATTTCGATATGTCCTCTGTAGCGACTCTCTTGTCAAACCGTTCGGTCTGTGGAATCAACCCCCAATTTTTTGTCAGGGATAGAACTTCCAGGTTTCTTGATTCCGCCTCAGGTAAATCGCGGACGCGCACATCCACTTCTTGCAGTAGATCTGAAAGTGCAAGACGCTTCCATGAGGTTTCAGCACGACGAGCCATTCCGCCACCCAACAAAACCGAGTTTCTTCAGCACCTCGTCCAGCTTGCGATCCACCTCACGCCGTTCTTCCTCTGCCTCGGCAAGCAGCACCACAGCCTCATCAAGAGGCAATACTTCAGTCTCCCCTCCGGTTGACACGTAGCGGCTTGGGGAAAGGTTGTAGTCGTTTTTCGCTGCGGTCTCCTTCGTTATCACCGCTGAGATTGCATCCTCGGTTTTCCACTCGTGGTATGCCTGTGCGATCTGATCGATGTGGTTTTCTTCAAGGAAATTCTTCGGCCTTCCCTTTGAGCAGAGCTTGCTGGCGTTGATGAGAAGAATCTCGCCGGGGTGCTTCTTCTTTCGATTCAGGACCATCACGATGCCTGGAGCAGTGGTGTTGTAGAACAGGTTCTCAGGAAGCAATAGGACTGTCTCAATCAGATCTGCCTCAACAAAGGCTTTCCTGATGTCTCTCTCCTTGTTTGAGCCCTGGTTGCCACTTCCTCTGCTGACAGCTCCGGTGTCGAGAACCACAGCCATGCGCCCATTGGTTCTCAAACAAGCAACCATGTGTTGCACCCAGCCCCAGTCCGCGCTGCTTGTCGGCGGGATGCCTCTACCAAATCTCTCGTAGGTGTCCCCCTCGTACGTCTTCGCGTCGAACTTCTGGTTCCACATGGGATTCGCTGTCACGATGTCGAACTGCCGCAACCGGCCATCGCCTTCGGTGAACGCTGGGCGGTGCATCGTGTCACCTAGAGCAATCTCTGCTTCCATGTCGTGGATGAAGGCGTTCATGCGGCTCATCGCGAAGGTGGAAGGGTTGATTTCCTGACCGTAGACCTTGATGGGAGCCACTGTGGAGGGGAGCTTGAGATGGCCGTTCTGTTGCTTGCCCTTCGTTTCCAACAGCCTTAGGTGACACTTGATGAGGAGACCACCAGATCCACAGCAGGGGTCATACACGGTCATCCCTGGCTGAGGATCAAGGATGCGAGCCATCGTCACAGCCACTTCACGGGGCGTGTAGAATTCACCGGCGCTCTGGCCCTGGCCTTCGGCGAATTTCCGAAGGAGGTACTCGTAGGCTCTGCCCAGGATGTCAGGTTCGACATCGTCCAGACCCAGTCTGTAGTTCGGGTTGTTCAGCACTTGAACAAGAGAAGCCAGCCTTCCGTCATCCACGATGCGCTGTCCCGCCGCTGTAGCGTTGAAGTCGGTCACATCGATGACCCCAGAGAGGCGAGGGTTTTCCCGAGCGATGGCCCTCACGGCATCTGTGAGTGACTGCCCCAGTCCCGTGGTGATGACTGCGATGTTCTGCCAACGGGCTTTCTCGGGGACGTAGAAGCGGACCAGTTTGTGGTCCTGCTCGACGAGCTTGGCAGCAGTCTCCTTGTTCCCGAACTCCTGGGCGAGCCTGGAGACTTCATCATCGAAGACATCTGAGAGTCGCTTCAGGAAGATGAGCGGCAGGATGTAGTCCTTGAACTTCGGAGCATCGAGTGGGCCACGGATCACACAGGCGGCTTCCCAAAGCCAGTTCTCAAGGGCCGGTGCATCGAGATGCTTGTGGTTGGTGGTGTTGTTTGAGGACTTTGACGCAGATGGGCCGTTGGACTGTTTCATCAACCTGCTCCCCCCTACAGATGACCCCGGTCGGGTTTCCTTGTGAACCCCTGAGGCAGGTCCGCATTGAGGTACTACCAGCAAGCCTGCGAAAAATCAAGGGATACTCGATGTTCTTGTTTGTCGAAGACTCAGTGGTGAATCAGGGGGTTCTGTGGGAAATAGAACAGGCTCTAGAACGCGCCAGGATGGCCCAGGAGGCGTTTTTTTTCGGGGTGCGACCCGGAGAGGATACCTGTTTGATTGAGGAATTGGTAACTACATGAAATCTGATACAATTTGACTGTGTGTTTCGCGGGAACTCAAAGAAACGAAAAAGATCGTGCCTCAGGATCGATTTTCGCCCTTTTTCCTTCTTGAGGCTGGGTGTGGCCTCGTGGAAACGCCCTGTCGAGCTTCTTGTTCCACTTTGTATCTCCTCATTTCATCGAGGTGATGGTCAACAACAAGCTCCGCAGCCTTTTCCATTTGAGTACCAATGTGCCGCAGCACCTGGCCACGACTGGCGGGGTATTTATGAAGCTCTTCGACAACAACCTTCCCGTCTGACTGTTCTCGTTCCCACCGCTTGTGAGTTCCGCTGGCTAGACGGTGGATGATCTTTGCGGCCTGTACCCTCTTGAACTCGGCCTTGCGTTCAGCTTGAGGGTCATCGAGCAGAACCATCTCGACTGCGAGCCAAGCTGACAGAGGTATTCTTGGATCGATTTCGGCATCCCTGAGCCGCGCCCAAGCCGCTCTGGCTCTCTCCTCAGGTGACCTTCCGGCCAACCTGAAGGCTTCTACACGAGGTCCGGCTTTCTGGTATAGACGCTCGATGGCTTTTAAGGCAAGGGCGACCAGGGTCTTCTCTCGGTTCAACGTCAGCCAGTCATACGCTGCCCTTCGGTAAGGGTTGACCTGTGCCGCTGGGTAGCTCTTCTTGACGTAGCTGCCGTGGCGCTCGAAATGGTCCTCGTGCTGGCGGCAGTAGAGCCTGTTGAGGCCCTTCGATGTACCCGCTGTAGTCGGGTTGGGGCACCCGATGATCCGACAGCGGGAGTACGAAGGGGAGGGCGTCTTGACCCGCCTGAGGACGTCAGATTTCCTTTTAATTCTGCGGTCGTGGCTCATATGTACGTTTTCCTCTTCTGATTCGGCTACTTGTACCCATGCTTGCCGAATGTCCTCGTAACTTCTTGATCCGGCTGACGATAATCTGCTCACCCACATAGGAGGGGTAGGTTAAAGGCCCATACCCTTGATTATTTATCTCCCCCTGTATCTCTCTTGAGTAATTCCCAGAGACATTCCTGTGGTACTCCCTGTGGTCCCTGCCTATTTCGCTGATTCCGCCATCTGAGAACGGTTGAAGCCGCCACCCCGGTACGGGGGATTGCGCCATCCCTGCCGGAGCGTAGCGACGCTGGGTTATGTT
>Ga0116142_10004556_pt1 | contig 13048 bp, 6 predicted proteins | sample AD_UKC033_MetaG_FD_89785 | JGI IMG/M metagenome (GOLD analysis project Ga0116142, IMG submission 89785) | Active sludge microbial communities of municipal wastewater-treating anaerobic digesters from USA - AD_UKC033_MetaG | ecosystem: Engineered > Bioreactor > Anaerobic > Digestate | place: USA... | reverse complement strand
CGTGTACAGCCACCATCCCAGCACCGGCGCCCCTGCGAGTGCTGCAATCGGGAAGGGGGTGGTTGCCTGGGGGGCTGATGCGGCATCCTGCCGGGCAGGCTGGCCAATCGTGACGGCGAGATCAACAGGGGTCCCCACCTTCACGGTCTTCTCGGCCCGGCCGGAAGATGCTCCTGCAGCACCCGCTTCCACTGCTATGGCATGGGTCCCTTCTGCCGCGGTCCACGGGAGCGCCACCTCAACCCAACCGCTGGGGGGCAACGTGACGTCCCGGCTTCCGGCCGAAACCCCGTCCACCATGAGTGTGATCGAGACCGGGCCTCCTGGTGCCGTTCCCGTGCTCCTCACGACCGCGGTAATCTCCGCCGGCTCTCCGGCATATGCATTCCTGACTTCGAGCGAGTCGACGGCAAGAGACGAGGAAGATGCCGATCCCGACCGGGTCACCGCCAGGACCGCGAGGCATGGATGGATGTAGTCCTCGCCCTCGGGAGTCGCACCCGCAGTGGTGATATTCCCATCGCCGTCAAGGTCGCGGCCCCGTTCGAAGACCACAAGGTTCCCGGCACGGACGAGCCCGGTGACATCGAACGACTCCATGTCCACGTACCGGCTCTCGACCCCCGCTCCGCCGGTCGCATCGTACGACTGCTCGTTCCCGATGTCCTTTGCCCCCGGAAGGTACGTCCCCATTTTCGGGGCGATCCCGAGGTCAACGCCGTTGAAGAGGACGTAATCTGGCTGGCCCCGGTTCGTTGCGACCAGGAGGACCGAGAGTTCCGCATTCTTCACCCCTTCGGAGGGCATCCCCCCGATGGAAACCTCCACACGGTCTCTCTGCGTGGGGTTCGTTCCCGACCATCCCTCGCCATGGAGGTTCTCGTTTCCTTCCAGGATAACATACCGGGTCGCGTCCCCGCCGTCCTTCTCCACCGCTGCGACCACCATCACCGCGTAGACACGGCCGTCGATCTTACTGCCGGCTTCTCCCTTGCTCGTAGAGGCGCTGATGGTGTTCTCGCCCGGACCGAGCAGGCCGGTTGCGTCCTGCGCAATCCAATATACTCCATGGCCGCTGCAGTAGACCCCGTCCGTCCGATCATCCTGGCCATAGAGGGTGATCCGGTCCGTCGGCATTCCATTCACCGTGAACTGTGCCCACCCGGAATACTTTTCGGTCCCGCCCCAGACCCCGCAGTATATCCTCGCCCATTTCGGTGCCCGGTCAAGGGTGATCGTGCATTCTATCGGGGGGTTTGCAAGCCCGAATGTTCCGGCACTGACCACCTCGCCCACAACCTCCCCCTGCGCCGCGGGGCGGAATGCGAGCCCCTCGAAGTCGTAGAGCGCGGTGCAGGGTATCGCGAGCACGAGGAGACTGAGAAGAATGCAGAGGCGGAGTGGAGGCCGGGCGATATGCATATAGAGATACTTATTGTGAAATTGTATTAACGTTGTGATTTCAATGCTATTTTTTTTATTCACGCTAAAAATTTACAGTAAAAATATGAAGAATTTAGAAAATTTGCTTATGAAGAATGAAAAAAGCATCGTTCTTATTTTTCAGTTACATGTGATAAATTGGACTATAAATTCAAGGAATTGATACTGGAGTTCCTACACAGAATATTGCCATTTTTTTGTGAAGAAGAGATCTAAAAGAAAAATATTGATTCCTTTTTCTTTTTCAAATTTCAAGAGTAAAGAAAAGTGTTTATAACTTTGTTTATATTTTGTACAAAAAGTATTACAAAATTGAAATTAAATCATAATATTTATTTGAATAAGAGTTGCAGGTAGAGGTATTCCTGCGGCATGCCACCCGCGGATGGAGTACTGATATGAAAATTCTGACAATCCTGGGCATTTTTGCCCTGTTCCTGCTCCTGGTGATTCCGGGAGTCGTATCGGCTGTGGACGTGACGGTGTCTGGTAGCATCGCACAGCCGGCCCCTGTGGCCGACTTTACGGTCACAGCAACGAACGGACTTGCACCAATTACCGTTTCATTCACTGATACTTCCACGGTTACAATTGGAAGCATTGACACATGGAAATGGGAATACAGGCTCGCTGACAACGGCGCATGGACAGAATTTGGTTCCGGTGCACAGAATCCGACAGATATCGTGTTCTCTACTCCCGGAACCTACGATATCCGGCTCACTGTTTCCAATTCTGGAGGAAGTGACACAAAGACCGTGACACTTGCTTTCTCAGCAGCGATGGCCAGCAATCCTCTTGTAACTGTCGGATCCGGTACCGTATCCGGTGACCTTTACATGAACTCGGTCAGCCCGTTCACAGCAACAGCCACCCAGACCTTCACCCTGCCGGCATCTGCTGTCGGGAATGTCCAGTGGGCACGATTGTATGTTAATACTTACAGCGGTTCTTACACGAGTGACAGAAGAGGGACTTCGGTCGTTACCCTTGACAGTACAACACTGGGAACCGAGACTCTGGATGTCTGGCAGGGATTCCCGACCGGCTCATCCGACCCTACTTATTCAGTGAATGGCAAATTTGCATACCCGGTCAACGACCACGTCATGAAGGTCATGTCGGACTATGAGGCTGTCTACGATGTAACCAGCCTGATCACAACGGCGACTCCGTCTGTAACGGTTACGAATACCCCGCTTGACGGATATACCTTCGATGGCAGGATCAAGGGCATCACCCTCCTCGTTGCCTACAACGATGGCGACACCGATCAGGTGAAGTACATCGTCAACCACGGCAACGACTGGATGGGACCCGCAGGACAAACCAGCTCAACAACCTTTGACGCAAGCTCCTTCAGCAGCGGCTGGGCGGATGCAACGGTTACGTCGGTCGCGCATTCCAGCACAGATGGCACCTACACATTCAACGCCGGCTCACCCACAAAGACCACTCTGTTGAGTGGAACGTATATCAAATGGGATTCCTTTGACGTGAACAGCCTGCTCACCTCCGGTTCGAACACCTTCGGGTACACCGCAGCCGGCTCATCGTTCAAGATCTGTACCGCAGCCCTTACGGCCAAGTATACCACCCCGACCGCCGCATTCAGCGGAACCCCGCTCACCGGCGACGCACCGCTGACGGTTACATTCACTGACGAGTCCACCGGAGCCCCGACCGCGTGGGCCTGGGACTTCAACAACGACGGAACGACCGACAGCACTGCGCAGAACCCGAGTTATACGTACGACACTCCGGGAATCTACACTGTCAAGCTGACGGTAAGCAATGCTCTCGGTTCCGATGACGAAGTCAAGGCCGGCTACATCACGGTCAAGACCCCGGCACCGGTCGCTGACTTCACCTATACGCCTGCATCAGGCGCAGCACCGCTCACGGTTGCGTTCACGTCAACATCCAATGGCGTGATCAACAGCTACGCGTGGGATTTCAACAACGATGGTACTACCGACAGCACTGATGCGAATCCGAGCTATACCTACAATGCAGCCGGCACCTACTCCGTGAAGCTCGCGGTCTCCGGGCCGGACTACAGCGATGTAAAGCTTAAGGAGAACATCATCTCGGTCGGCTTCCCGACCATCACAGTGAACGTCGCCCCGGACACCGTTAGCTTCGGCCAGATGGCCGTCGGTGACAACACCGGATTAACGAGCGTAGCTGTCACCACAGACGGTGGCACCGCCTGGTCGGTCACCGCGGCCACGAACAACGGCGGGTACATGAAGGACGGCACAAAGACACTCGCCCAGGCCTTCCAGCTCGCGAACGGCGGCGGTGCGTTCCAGGAGATGACCTCGCCCTTCACCGGGTTCATGTCCGGTACGGCTGACGAGGACAAGACTAACACCGCAAACGTGAAGCAGGTGAGGGAGAGTGGCGACCAGCCCGGGAGCTACAGCATCCAGCTGACCTTCACCGGGTCGTTTGTGTAACGTGGCTGATGGTGGGATCTTCCCTCCCACCAATTTTCCGGGTATTCCCCGGAAAACCGCTACAGAATGCTATAAACCGGAGTAAAACCCCCATGAACCGGAACACATACTCATATCTCTGCGTCATCATGCTCGCGTTCCTCATTGCCGGAACCGTTCTTGCACCACCTGCCCTCGCGCTTAAAGTCGAGGGAGCCCGAATTGCGCTTGATGTAGAGCCCGGGAAGACCTTTACATCCCCCATCGGGATCTCCATCGGCGAGAACGAGGCGGGAGGCGCCTACGCCATCGACGTGATGGGATTTGGTCAGGCGCCGGCGGATGGAAGTTACACTGCACTTGACGCCTTATCGGATACAAGCCCCTATTCGGCACGCCAGTTCATAACTATCGACAAACCGACTGTGACCCTGCAACCCGGAGAGCAGGCGGACGTAACTGCAACAATCAGCATTCCGTCAGGAACACGCGACGGGGGCCGATATGCAATCATCCTCGTCCACCCGGCTGTGTCCGCATCGGATGCACCAGCAGCTTTTGCCACAGCGGTCGCAATCCCGGTGTTTCTTACATTGAAGACAGGTACTATCAGGGAAGTCGGCGAGATCTCAGAGATAGGGCCGTCTCTTATCGAGGCTGGAAAACCCTTTACGGTAGCCACGACTTTCTGGAACTCCGGGAACTACCACTACTACGGTGTGGTGCATAACGTGACCATCACCGGTATAAATGGCAATGTTGCTGCTTCGGTGAAATCGGAACCGTTTATCCGGGCCATCGTGCCAGGGCAGTCTGTCACGTTCACCGCGTCAATCGCCAGTGGTCTCCCGCAGGGATCCTACCAGGTCATTGCACGGGTTGAGAAGCAGGACGGTCAAGTGCTTGCCGAGAAGAAGGCGACCCTTCAGGCCGGAAGCCCTCCAGCAACCCAGGCAACCACAGTTGCCCCGAGCAAGGGTTTTCTGCCCGGGTTTGGTGGACTGATAGCAATCCTTGGGCTGTCGGTTGCACTCTTCGGCATCTTATGGACCAGAAAGGGAGGAGAAGGATAATGGGATGATGATGAAGGCATATCGACACTGGAATCAACATCCCCCCTTCTTTTTCTCCTGGAGGTGGCAGGAGATACCGCCTGCTGCCGCCGACACGATGAGCATGGTCTCTTTTCAGGAAGAACACCTGCACGATCCCGAAAAATCACGAGGATAAACCCATGAAACTGATTACGAATAAACTGAAATGGGGCCCCGCGCTGGCTGTCCTGTTGCTGCTGCTCTGCCTTGTCGGGGTGGCGGCGGCGGATCCGTATGTCGGCGGTATCCCGCTCACCACAGTCCAGTCCGGCACAGTGTCCGGGGGTGTCTACGTGGACGCGTCCCTGGACGACTTCGGGCCGCAGGACGTGGCAAAGACCTTCGCCAGCATCCCCGATGTGAGCGACATTGTATGGGCCCGGCTCTACGTCGTGGTGTATTGCGGGCACATGGAGAACAACTACCAGGGCACCGCCACCATCACGTTCGATGGGAATGGGGACGACATATACGAGACCACGCTAGGTACAGAGGATCTGGACGTGGAATATACATGGCCCGGAAAGCAGTATCCGGAAGATTCCGGTAACTATGGGACCGGCCCGGTTATCATCAATGACCACATGAACCGGGTGACAAGCGACTACCAGATGTGGTACGATGTGACCTCGCTCATCAGTTCCCAGACGCCAAAGGCCCGGGTCGTGAGCACTAAAGTGGACCCATCCTTCGACGGCCGGATCAAGATGATCACGCTCATCGTCGCGTATAACGACGGCGACTCGGACCAGGTGTACTACTGGGTGAACCAGGGGCATGACACGGACACCAAAGAATATACAGGCACCTATAACGGCCCGGCCGAGTTCGATCTCACCGCGATATCGGGCACGGTTGAGTCGGCAACCCTGACCGTGAACCACCTGGCGAGTTCCGATGGGAGCTACGCCTGGTACGGCACACCCATTGATACCGACCCGGCCACCGGCAACTTCCAGGGCGATTATTTCGGGTACAACATCTGGGACCTGACCGATGACACCAGCTTCGGCGATATCTACGACCTCACGTACGACCGGACTGACAATTACTACAAGATCGCGCTCGCCGTGCTGGCGGTGAAGAAAGCACCCAGCTATGTAAAACCAGTGGTGGATTTCACCGCGACTCCGTTATCGGGGCCGACACCTCTCACTGTCCAATTCACCGATCTTTCATCTGGCCCGCCGACGTCCTGGATCTGGTATTACCGGCTCGGTTCAGGAAGCTGGATCCAATTCTCGACCGAAAAAAACCCTTCATACACATTCACGACGACCGGTACTTATGGTATCCGGCTTACCGCCAGCAATCCGGCGGGATCTACGACGCTGACAAAAAGCAGCTACATCACAGTCACCGCAGCAGCAAACCCGGATCTGACCATCACTGACATCCGACCGGTGGCAAGCACACCCTTTGCACGGGAGACGAACACGGTGAAGATCACCGTAAAGAACATCGGAGGTTCGGCCTCCCCTGCAACGACACTGAACCTGGTCGCAAGCGATGGCTTCACCGCCACCGGTGTGGCGGTTCCGGCACTCGCGAGTAATGGGGAAACTGAAATCTCCATCGTTGATACCACTGTGCGTGACCTTGCCGGAGGTTCCCTGACCTACACGGGAACCGTGGACCCTGACAACCTGGTCACGGAGTCGAACGAGGCCAACAATGTGGCTCCTTTCACTTACACGGTCGCCTACAACGGCTACAAAGGCAAGCGGTACTGGGAAGGCGGGAGCGACATCACCACGAAACTGACCTACGACCTGAACGGCGACATCGTCTACTTCACGCAGCCCGAGAGCGCTTACAGGGGTGTCGGCTGGACCACGAGGACCGAGACCTGGACCGCGGCAAACCTGCCCATCCCGGCCGGCGCAACGGTCGAGAAAGCCTGGCTCCTCTTCTCCTACAACTGGGACCAGACCCCCGGCGGGTACCCGAACCTGGTGACCACCTTCAACGGGAACCCCATCTCGCTTGGGACGCCCTACCGTGACTGGAGCAACTTCGGCGGTTACGCCGATTACGAGTACGGCCTTTACCCGGCCTATGATGTAACGTCAATCTTCAACGTGAATGGCGACAACACCCTCGTCACGACACCGGGCACAGGCAATGCGAACGCGCTGTATCCGAGCACGATCGCCGTCATCTATTCCGATGCATCCAAGACCCGGAAGCAGATCTTCATCAACGAGGAGATCGACCTCCTTGGCGTCTCGCAGACATCCTACGGGACGACCCTGGAAGAAGCCACAGCATATGCACACTTCACCGACATGACCATCGACATCGGGAGCATCCAGAGCGCGTACTGGCACAGTTTCGCAACGAATGCCGGGCCAGCGGAAGGCAACATCTTCTTCAATGGCAACAGCCTCGGGACCAATGTCTTTACCGGCAGCCCGTCGACCGCCGGTGCCAAAGTCTTCGATGTGAAGAGCTACCTCACTGCAAACGACAACGAGGCTGCTGTCCAGGGTACGGAAAGCGGTGGTATGGGCGTCATCCAACAGATCCTTGTGGTGGAGTACGAGGCCACTCCGCCCACCATCGAGTTAACCCTCGGCAACACCGGAGTCACTCTCGATAACATGGTCCCCGGCCAGGACGCAACAAACTCGACCACAGTAAATGTAGTCGCGAGCAATGGTAATATCTGGTCGGTTTCGGCAAAGGACGGGAAGACCACGAACAAGGGTTACATGGTGAGCGGGAGCACACCCCTTGCAAATCCCTTCCAATTGGGAAATGATGGAAATGCATTCCAGCCAATGACATCAGAATACACGAGCTTCATGTCCGGGGACAGTATGGGATTGTTTTCGGCCATAGCCAGCCTGAAACAGCCAATCGACTCTGGTGACGCACCTGGCGACTACGCGATCACCATCACCTTCACGGGGTCATGCTCATGATGAAAAGTATCGCTCCCCTCGCCATCCTCATAGCCCTGGCCCTCCTCGCCGCCCCAGGACTCGCCGGAAACTCGGTGACCGTCGTCGGCGAGATCCCGGCAGTGCATGCACCGGTGGCAGCCTTCGTTGGTTCTCCGACGTCAGGGAGCACCCCAATCACTGTGGCCTTCACCGACAAGTCGACCGGGACAATCACCTCGTGGGCCTGGGACTTCGACAACAACGGGGTGGTCGATAGCAACGCCCAGAACCCGAGCTACACATACACCACGGCGGGCACCTACACCGTGAATCTCATGGTCACTGGACCGGGAGGATCTGACGACGAGACCAAGACCGGTTATATCACGGTGACAGCGCCGGTGAAACCTTTCGCGGCCTTCATTGGCACACCAACATCCGGCTATGCACCGCTGGCCGTCCAGTTCACTGATCAGTCCAGCAACGCCCCGACCTCCTGGAAGTGGGAGTACAGGAAGGGATCGGGCGGCTGGACGCAGTTCTCGACCGATCAGAACCCGGCATTTACTTTCACTGGAACAGGAACCTACCGCATCCGGTTGACTGCCGCCAATGCCGCGGGAACCGACACCCTGACGAAGAACAACTATATTATTGTCAGCAACCCGCCCAAACCGGTGGTCGAATTCACGGGGACGCCGACATCAGGCGATGCGCCACTCTCCGTCCAGTTCACTGACCAGTCAAGCAACAATCCGACTTCATGGAAGTGGGAGTACAGGAAGGGATCTGGCAGCTGGACCCGGTTTTCAACCGAACAGAACCCGGCATTCACCTTGACCGCGACTGGGACTTACAGCATCCGCTTGACTGCGACAAATGCCGGCGGTAGCAATACAGTAGCGAAGACGAACTACATCACGGTCACGGGTATGCCGGCACCGCTGGCAGCATTCAGTTCGACGCCGACGTTAGGGACTTCACCGCTCACTGTCCAGTTTACTGACGAATCGACCAACAATCCAACCTCATGGAAATGGGAGTACTGGAATCTGACAGGCGGTTGGACCCAGTTCTCGACCGACCAGAATCCGACATATACCTTTCAGGATGCTGGCATCTACAGTATCCGTCTTACCGTGACCAATGCCGGAGGAAGCAACACCCTGACGAAACCTGTCTGTTTCACGGTCCTCCCTCCCCAGCCAATCGCTCTCTTCACGCAGGATACCTACATCGGGATGGCGCCACTCACGGTGCAATTCACCGATCGGTCCCTGAATGAACCGACCAGTTGGTACTGGCAGTTCGGAGACGGAGGAGTTTCAACTAAACAGAACCCAAGTCACATATACACAAGATCGGGAATCTACATAGTACAGATGCAGGTGACGAACGATGCGGGAAACAGCACCGCGTACGGCATAGTTATTGGTATGTAGTCCCTCATCGCTCATTTTTTTCCGCCTTTTTTCTTATGTGGTGAGAAGAAGGAAGAAAACGATTTGATATTAATAAAATTTAAAAATATTATTATGATATGTGATAATAATTTGATTTATTCATACAGCATCATTGAACGGATCATGAATTGCGCGAAACATCAGCCGAGATACATGAGAGGGTGTCAATCGAGGAGAATCAGGGTTACCCTGGCGGTGGCGCTGAGTGTCCTGGTATTCGTCGCATTGGGACTCCCTGTTCTTGCGGGAAACACCGTTACCGTATCAGGCGAAATAGTTGGCAGTCCCGGGCCTCATGCTGATTTTTCAGCAAGCCCGCTGACGGGAAACCCACCACTTCTCGTGAAATTTTCCGACAAGTCGACCGGGACAATCACCTCGTGGGCCTGGGACTTTCAGAACGACGGAACAATTGACCGTCGTACCAGGAATCCATACTTCCTCTATACCAGGGCCGGAACGTACACCGTGAGTCTCACCGTTTCAGGACCGGAAGGGACCGACAGTGAAGTCAAAACTGGTTACATCACTGTTGGTTCGGGATCAACCGGGAAGAAACCTCTCGCCTTGTATACGCAGGACAAATACTTTGGGATAACACCCCTCACAGTGAGATTCACGGACCGTTCCAGAGACAACCCGACAGAGTATCTCTGGAATTTCGGGGACGGGTGCACTTCGACAGAGCAGAACCCTATACACACCTATGCCTCCGCAGGAGTCTATACTGTCCATCTCAAAGTCTCGAACCCTTACGGGAGTAATACTGCGAGAAGTATGGTGATCGTGTTGGACAACCTGTGGTGGAGAAGGTAAGGGAAAAGAGCTCCTGCTCACATCGGACCCTGCACTCATTTTTTTTCTGAGTCAGCATTGTTGCGGGAGTTGCCAGTGATAAAGATCCCTGCAAATTGAGAATTGTTCAATGCCAGTGAGAGCCCCTGAATTGGTGGTAAATGGTAACCGGGGATCTTCGGTAACTAAATAACATAAATTCACACGAACTTTCATTGAATTAACATTTCCTGGAATGCTATTCCCTTCGTTTATACCCCCCACAATGCCAATCACAGTATACGAAAAACCCCGCATCTTTCATCCTCACCATTCTGGAAATACTACGAACCTGGATTTGTATTCCATACTTCCAGATAGCTTCAATTTGCTTTCTTCAATTCCCTCTTGTTTGCATCGGATCCGCTGATAATTATTAATAGTTGTGTATGAAATAATCAGATGTTCGTTTGAAAGGTGGCGACATGATGACTGGTAAGTGTATTATATCCACTCGATATGTGAAACATCTTGCAATTGTACTTCTTCTTTCCCTCTGCCTTGTTCCCAGTATCCCTGCAGACGGGTACGTAGGAGGAATTCCACTCAATACAGTCCAATCCGGCACCGTTTCGGGAGGACTCTACGTCGATGCAGAACTCCCCTCGTGGGGATTGACGGATGTCACAAAGACCTTCGCATCAATCCCAACAGTTGATGATATAGAGTGGGCCCGCCTCTACGTGTCGGTCTATTCCGGGAATATGCAGAACAACAACAGGGGGACGGCAACCGTCTCGTTCGACGGTATCGGCGATGGCTTATCATGGATCGTGGTGGGCGCCGAGACTCTCGACACTCCCGGCGGCTATACCTACCCTGGGGAAGGAGGTTCAGGACCGATCACGGTGAACGACCATTGCAACCGGGTGACGAGCGATTACCTGATGTGGTATAATGTGACTTCGCTGATAGCCTCCCAGACGCCGAAGGCCAGGGTGGTCACCGGGAAGACCGATGGAAGTTTCGATGGCCGGATCAAGATGATCACCCTTGTCGTCGCGTATAACGATGGCGACACCGACGAGGTGTACTACTGGGTGAACCAGGGGCATGACGTCGACTCCTATCTTGCTGATGACGCCGGCATGCCGTATTCCGGCCAGACCATCTTCGACCTGTCTTCTGTCTCCGGCGATGTCGAGAAAGCAACCCTTGTCGTCAACCACCTGGCAAGCACTGACGGGACCTACGCCTGGAACGGGGACCCTATTCCAACCGATCCCTCCGGAGGGAACTCCCAGGGGGCATTCTTCGGGTACAACATCTGGGACCTGAGTTCCATAGTCATTCCTGGTGAGTCGAACGATCTTGCCTATGACCGGACCGAAAACTTCTACAAGATCCCTCTCGCCACCCTTACGGTCGAGAAGACATCCACGCCACCCGGCGACCTCGAGGTCACGTTCGTGAACCCGGTGACAGGGAACGTCTTTGCAAAAGAGCCGAACACCGTCCGCATCACGGTGAGGAACAACGGACCCAGCCCGTCATCCCCCACGGAGGTGCGCCTCACCTCTTCAGACGGGTTTGACGGCCGCGGCAGTGTTCCCTCAATCGCCTCGGGGCAGACGACAATCGTCCCCGTGACCGATGCCACCGTGCGGAACCTCGCGGGCGGAACGGTAACATACACCGCCGTGGTCGATCCTGATACCCTTATCCCCGAGACCAATGAAGGGAACAACGAGAAGAGCAGCACCTCGAAGACAGTCCGCTATAACGGCTACAAGGGAGCCCGCTACTGGGAGGGGAAGAGCGATCTCACCACTTCCCGGACCTATGACCTACGGGGAGACCTTCTCTCTTCGCCAGGGGACAGCGTGTACAAGGCAGGTGGCGTGGGCGGATCGGGATGGTCCTCCTACACCGTGACCTGGACCGGGGCCGACCTCCCGCTCCCGGCAGGGTCATCGGTCCTGGAAGCCCGACTGTATGCCCCCTATACCTGGGACGATTCACAGCAGATCCCGGATCATTTCCACCTTTCTTTCAACGGGATCGGACTCGCCCCTGAAAACCATTATGTGGACCAGAGCAATTTCGGCGGCTATACAGACCACGTGTATGGGTTGCTTACCTACAACGTGACTGAATGGTTCAACCCGGCAGGAAATACGGCGCTGCTTACCAAGGACAACGTCGATACCAATGTCGCCATGTACGGCCTGACCCTTGCCGTGGTTTACGAGGACTCCTCTGCTTCCCGGAAACAGGTGTTCCTGAACGAGGGCTTCGACATCCTTGGTGCTGACGAGACCCAATACGGAACCACCCCGGAAGAGGCAACTGCATACCTCCCGTTCTCGGGGATGGCAATCTCCCCGGGAGACGCGTCCCATGCCCACCTGACCACCTTTGTTCCATCAGGAAACGGGCCTGAAGGCGACCTCCTCTGGAACGGGGTCACCATTGGCACGAATGTCTGGGACTACGGTCCGTCCTCAGGAACGCAGGTTGCGGTGGATACACGGGACGTGAAGAGCTCGCTGCTCGCATCCGGCAACGAAGTAGGAATCCGGAGCACCGCCACGGGTGCAACCCCTGTAATGGCCGCCTCCCACGCCTTCCTGGTCGTCGAGTATCCTGACACTGGCCCCGTCGCGGCATTCACCGCGAATGTAACCGCAGGGACAGCACCAATCACGGTCGCGTTCAGCGACCAGTCCTCGGGCACGGTAACCTCATATGCCTGGGACTTCCAGAACAACGGGATCATTGACAGCACTGAGCAGAACCCGACATACACCTACACCGCTGCCGGCACCTACACAGTGAACCTTACGGTCAGTGGGCCGGGCGGATCGGACAGCGAAGTCAAGACCGACTTCATCACTGCGACCGGGCCTTCCCACCCGGACCTCGTGATCACGCAGGTCACCACG
>Ga0116142_10004555_pt1 | contig 13048 bp, 10 predicted proteins | sample AD_UKC033_MetaG_FD_89785 | JGI IMG/M metagenome (GOLD analysis project Ga0116142, IMG submission 89785) | Active sludge microbial communities of municipal wastewater-treating anaerobic digesters from USA - AD_UKC033_MetaG | ecosystem: Engineered > Bioreactor > Anaerobic > Digestate | place: USA... | reverse complement strand
GAAATGCTTAAAAGTGCAATACCTGTCATGCGGCAATAAAAACTGCCGCGTGAAAAGGGTTTGTTAAAAGTTCTGCTTCTGGTTTCAGCTGCGCCGACGTGGGCCACGCTGGCCGCCGCGCTCGCCGCCGCGCTCGCCGCCGCGTTGTCCACCGCGCTGACCACCGCGTTCGCCGCCATACGATCGGTGACGTTCCTGATCAGGCTTTCGGGTTGAAGCATTTGAGGCCGGGATTGCGACAGACTCGTGATCGATGCCGCGGCCGATTCTGATCAGCTGCTGATGGAATGAGTCTATGAGCATCAGCAGCATCTCTTCGCCGTGCTCATGGTCGTTAAGCTCTGTCAACAGGCCGTGGTAGCGTTTCATTCGTTCCTTGACCGCTGTCGAGGCATCCCTGAGACTGCCTTCGAGGTGGGCAGCCAGTTTTTCAGAAAGGCGCTGTCTGACGTGTTCTTCGGTTGGCAGCGGTCGTTCTTCGAGTGAAATACCGGCTCTTTTGGCGAATTTTTTGAGATCGACGGCTTCGATCTGGCTGACCAGGCTTATGGCGACACCGCGATTACCGGCTCTGGCGGTTCGGCCAGCCCGGTGAATATACTGGTCGGTATCTTTGTGCATATCATAAATGAAAACGTATTCGAGATTGCTTATGTCTATGCCTCTGGCTGCGATGTCTGTCGCAACCAGAAATCTGAGACTTTTCTGTTTGAGCTTTGCCATGACCAGTTCGCGGGCATTCTGACTGAGATCGCCGCTGATCTGATCAGCGTCATAACCGAAACGTTTGAGAATTGCAGCCACGTATTCGACTTCGTTGCGGGTATTGCAGAAAATGATCGCGTTGTCAGGGTCTTCGAGCTCGATAATACGCATCAGAGCACGGTCTTTCTGCATCGGATCCGCGACATAAAAAATGTGGTCCATTTCAGAGACATGAACGCCGTCGCCGCTGAAGGTCAGAAAGTCAGGGTTGTGCAGGAACTGGCCTGCCAGCCTTTTGACGCTGTCAGGCATGGTTGCCGAAAACATGGCCGAGCAACGGCGCGTTGGCAGAAATTCGCCGATTCTGACCATATCACGATAGAAGCCCATCGACAGCATTTCGTCGGCTTCATCAAATACGAGATACTTGAGGGTTTTAAGATTGAGTGTGCCCTTGATCAGATGGTCGAGAAGGCGACCTGGCGTACCTATGATAAGATTGACACCGTTTCTGAAGGCTTCAAGCTGAGGTCTATACGAGGTTCCGCCATAGACGGCGACGGCACTGATCTGCATTTCGGTAGTAAGCAACTGAAATTCGTTGTAAACCTGCTGTGCCAGTTCGCGGGTCGGCACGAGAATCAGGGCCTGGCAGCCTTTGGGGGCATTCTTGAGGCGTTCGCATAATGGCAGCAGAAATGCGGCGGTTTTACCGCTTCCGGTTCTCGACTGAACAATCACATCGCGGTTAGCAAGCAGATAGGGCGAAACGCCAGCCTGTACCGGCATCAGTTCTTTCCATCCCCGGCGACTGACGGCGGCCTGCAATTCCTGACTGAAATCCTGGATTGCGGAGGGGGGGAGTACTTCAACAAAGTTTCCCGGAGTTTCGTGCTGTAGCTGTTCGTTTGGTTCTGTTGCCAGTTCCTGGGTCATTTTTCTTACCTTTCATCTTCTTCTTGATTAATTGCAATTATTTTATGCGTAGCCGGGCCAGCTGTCCAGATATAAAATATGTGGGGCAGATTTACCGCATAGAAAAAATAAATTTTCCCGATATGCCTGTGGCAAAATTACCTCTAAATTCCAGACATGGCTTGTGATTATTTTATAAAATGCTTCTGTAGAGAGTTTTAATGTGAATTGTTATTGTGGCATTAAATTTGCTAGTTAGTTAAACAGGTAGAGTTAAAGGCAATTCTTCAGCTCTGCTTCATGGTATCGCCTGGTAATCTGGCCTGGCGTCTCTCCAATAATGCCAGATACAAGGCTGTTAACCTGTTGCTGCAGTATATGAGATTACACACGCTGCCCTGGAAGGTTGGGTTAAAAGGAGCTGAGAATACAGCACCCCGGGAAACCGGGGCCTTTTTTTTGCGTATACAAAAGCTTTTTGAACAAAATGTTCTCCAGGGCACTTCGAGTGTCTGGCCTGGCTGGTGGAGCTGATGCGGGACTGATTTTTCGCCGCGCCCGAAAATTCGCCGTTTTTTATTTGTTTTCACCGGTTACTGCGTCGGACTTGCTGTCAGAAACGCCTTCTTCGTCTGTGTTTTCTTCGGTTACCAGCATGGCCTCAAGTGGATTTGGGGCCTCTAAATCTGTTGTTTCATCCTGATCGGTTTTCTGCTCTGGTTTTATAAAGAAAAAAACTACCAGAAAAAGAATCAGAAAAAATATGTCGCCGGCATACTTGACCCAGACCGGTGCTTCGATTCCGCTCAAGGGCGAAGCCCTCCTTTGATGCGGTTGAACGACTTTAGCCATCTTTTTAACTTTGTCATCAGCTCATCAACTGTTGCATCGATTAATCGGGCCGCTTTTTCGGGCGAGAAATCAGGTTGTCCCTGACCTGCGTGGTCAATAATAACTTCGCCCGGCGGCGGGTACATCCAGATGCCTTCGTCTGGTATATAGTCATCATTGTCTGACTGATAGTTTTCTTTTTTGACCAGCTCAGGGCAAAAGCTGAGAATGGCTGCAGTTTCTTCGACAGCTGCGTGTCCGCCAGGTTTGCAACCATAGATCCTGTCTACGAAGTGTTCTGAGATAAGCCACCAGTTAATTACTGCGAGTCCTGTGGGTCGCACGCGCGAAAGCTTTCTGACGACTTTCCTGAGTGCATCCCGGTTGCCGCCGTGCCCATTAACGATGATAATTGTTTTAAAGCCCTGTAATCTAAAGGTGTCGATAATTTTTTCGACAAAGTTTTCGAACAGCTCTTCTGCGAAGAAACTGCCTGGTGAAGTTTGTGCCAGAACATTGGTTATGCCGTATTCAAGGCTCGGAGCAATGACGGCGCCAAGTTCGATGCTGAGGCGCTCAGCGATTTTTTCAGCGCAGATCGTATCGGTGCCGACCGGAAGGTGACGGCCGTGAGCTTCGAGGGTGCCGACCGGCAGTAGGAGCGGCGCTTCACGTTGAAGCAGTTGCTCTACTTCGACTGTGTTGAGATTTTTCAGAAATATGGCTGGTTTTACAGGCATTTTTATCCTCTTTTGTTTATGTTATCACAATTTTCATGCCGGCAAAAATTAATCATTCAATTTCAGGTCAGATGATATAATACCCGTTAATTCGCAAGACAGATAAAGAATGATCACCAATCCCGAAAACTTTAAGAAAAAGACTTTGCAATTGCCACCATTGCCATTGTGGAAATGGCTTGCGGCAATTTTTCTGCTTTTGAGTATTCCATTTGCCATTCTGTTCAGGCAGGCTACCGCGGCTTTTACCGCCACAGCTGCCATGGCCCGCAGTGAAATTGCTCAGGAGGTAGAAAAGCTGGCCAGCCGACTGACTTTTGAATCGAGAAAGTCGGTTCAGGTCAAAGAACTTCTTAGAGATTTCACACAGAAATACAACGAGCCATTAAAGGCTGCCGCCTTTTTCAGACAGATACTTGAAGATTTTGCAGTGGGTTGCCATCCGCATCTGGTCGGAGGATTGAAAATTCACGAGTCTGCTTTAATCGCCATGCAGAAACATTATGAAAACAGGCTGAAGAGGCTGTTGCCTGGGGTTAAGCTTGTTAAATGGGGGCTTGATATGCGCGAGCGCCCAGACAGTGACCAGTTGAAGCCAAAGTGGGTTTATCAGAAGCTTGCAGAGTCTGTTATACGCAGTGTCAACCCAACAGGCAGTCGGCGTGGCGCTGCTTTTGACTACCTTGAGCATGTTCCGATGCTTAACCGCTATTTTACAGAGGCTTCAGGCCTTGGCAATTTTCTGAAATATTCTGGGGAACTTCTTGAATGCGGTAACCCAGCCGGTAATAAGCTGATGATGTTCTGGGATTCTGAGAAAACATTCGACATGGATTCCAGTCGTCGCACTGCTGGCGGTTTTCTGGCTGTTATTGAAGCTGAGTTGTCTGAATTATTTGGTCTTCAGACCTTGATCAGAAGAAAATCGCATGAGTGGGAGGGGTCAGGTCTTTCAATCGGCTGGATTTCTGAAACCCAGGCTTTGCGGCATCACCTCCCATACCCATTCCCGGCTGCTGAAGAAAAAAGCTGGGCAGCGCATATCCTTACTCAGCCAGATGGCCTCTATGAGCGCAGTGGGGTAATGTTCTCTGTTAAGCGCGCTGGTGAGGGCCTGGTTATTCTTACTGCAGCAAGCACCCATTCATTGATTATGCAGTATGAAAGAAAAGTTTTCTTTTTGACTCTGTTTTTTCTCTTTATTGCGGTTCTGCCATTTCTGATAATTTTTTCCGGGCGCCGTAACGATGGCATGGCTTTCAGTATACGCTTTCAGATTGCCGGTCTATTCATTTTTGCGCTTCTTTTGCCGGCCGTTGCAGTATTTCAGCTTGGCTTTGAGCTGCTCCAGGATCGCCAGAAATCTTTTGAAACCGGTGCCTACAAGGAAATCGACCAGATACGCAAAGACCTCGACGAAAACATGAGTTACGCATTCAGACAGCTTGAAAAGATTGCTGACGCGATCGGAACCGATCTGATGAATCTGGAATTTGATACTAAGGGCCGTTTTACCAGGCCAGATAAGGCAGACGAGATTCTGAAAAGGCACGGGGATAAGGTTAACATTCTTCATACCTATCTGTTTAACTCTTATGCCGAGCTTGTTACCATGTTTTCGCCCCATGATGCTGATACGAGTGAAGGCAGTAATCTTCTGCCACTGGTGCAGTCACTCGCTAAAATTAAACTCAGGGCTTCAGGAAAGCTTCAAACCAGAGGAAAGGTCCTTGACGTCAGTCTCATGGACCTTGTGGTAGAGGCTACTGGTGGCTCGAACCTCGAAGAAATCAGGGCGATTCTCAATGCCCGTGAAAATCGTGCCTTTGAAATGAAGTTCAGCGGCCGCAGCAGTATTTTTTACATTGGGCAGTTCGTTTCCAGAAACTTTCCGGGCGAAACCTTCAGCATGGTAATGCTGCTGCGTGACGCGCACTTTGAAAGAATGTATCTGCGCATGATGATCGAAAAGATCTGCAGTCAGCCAAAGTTCAAGAACCGCATTCAGCTGTATTTTGGTGAGAACGACTGCGGCACTTCTCATTATTTTTACGACGCCCCTCTCGCTGACCCCTGGTTTAATTATATTGCTGACAGTCCAGATTCTCTCAGGGTTGGCCGCCTGTCAGAAACCACCCGCCTGAATGGCACCAGCGTCAAGGATAAGATTACTCTTGAAGCCGGCAATCGGAAATGCCTGTTTTACAGCTTCAGACCAATCAGTGTTGAACAGCAGACGGTGGTTGCATTGTTTAACTATGCCGAAATCGAACAGGAACTCAGATTTCTCTGGCAGTTTATCCTCGTGTCAATGCTGGTTTCACTTGTTGTGGTTTTGGTTCTGGCGCGTATAATGGCCCGTTCATTGATCGAACCGGTTGTTCTGCTGCGCCAGGGTGTTGAAGAGGTCGAGAGTGGCAATTATCAGACAGAAGTGCTTCTGCCCGGGCAGGACGAAATTGTCGAGCTGGCACAGGCTTTCAATAAAATGAACCAGGGACTCGACGAGCGTGAGCGCATGACCCGTTATCTGTCGCGGTCTGCTGTTGATGCTGTAGTCAGGGGTGAAGACCGACAGATGGGCGGCAAAAAGGTGCCGGCGACCATTCTCTTTTCAGATATCCGCAGTTTTACAACCATTTCTGAATCCAATTCTGCCGAAGACGTTGTCAGCCTTCTTAATGAATATTTCGCCGCCATGAATGAAGTAGTCGAAAAGTTTGGTGGCGATATCGACAAATTCATCGGCGATGCAATTATGGCTCAGTTTATTCCACCAGCTGGAGAGAATCCGGCTGATTACGCACTCAATGCTGTGAAATGTGCGCTCGAAATGATGGATGCCCTCGAAAAATTCAATCAGCAACGCCTCAGTCGTGGCCTGTTTGCCATTAAAATTGGAGTGGGCATAAATTCAGGCGATGTAATTGCCGGTAATATCGGTTCGCCTGGCCGCATGGATAGAACTGTAATCGGTGATACGGTAAATGTCGCTTCCCGCCTTGAAGGCATGAGCAAGCTTGGCAGGCATACGTGTGTAATCATCAGTCGTTCAACTCTCGATCTTGTCAAACAGGCGGTAGAAGTCGAGCAGCTTGCTGAAACAGCTGTTAAAGGCAAGACTTCGGCAGTTGAAATGTTTGAAGTTATTCGTCTGAAAGTATATAATTAACCGCCTTTCCTAAATTTTTCCGCACTTTTCTATTATGGAGAAATAAAATGACGGCTGACGCCGGGCAGACAAACAGCAATTCTCTCAAAGGCCTGACATCAATTCAGGTTATTGAGAATCGGCGCAAGTTTGGCGCAAATATCCTTACTCCGCCAGAGCGTGAACCATGGTGGCGACTTCTTCTTGAAAAATTCGATGACCCGATAATTCGAATTTTGATGATTGCCGCATTTATCGCCATTCTTGTCGGGTTTATCAACGGCGAATATTTTGAAGGCATCGGCATTATAATTGCCATTCTTCTGGCCACTACACTCGCTTTTCTCAATGAATACAAGGCCGGCAAAGAATTCGACATTCTTAATCAGGTTTCCGACGAAGCTCCGGTTAATGTTATTCGCGATGGCGCCTTCACCACAGTCCCGATAAAAGACATCGTCGTTGGCGATGTGGTGCTGCTCGAGCCGGGTGAAGAGATTCCTGCCGATGGCAGGGTTATCGAATCAATCTCGCTGCAGGTTGATGAGGCCAAGCTCACGGGCGAATCGATGCCGGCTACCAAGTATGCGGCTGATTCAGCCTCATTTAAGTCAGAGCATGAGGCGGCATATCCTGCAGATGTACTTTTACGCAGCACCATGGTCAATGATGGCCACGGTAAAATGCTGGTTACCGCTGTCGGTGACGCGACTGAAATCGGCAAAGCTGCCCGTGCAGCCGGTGAAGACAGTGATGAGGAAACGCCACTCAATCGCCAGCTCGATCGGCTCAGTAAGCTGATCGGGGTTGTGGGTTTTTCGATTGCGTTTTTGACGTTTTCTGCCCTGGTTACTCGCGATTATGCGGCAGGTGAACTGACTCTAAGTTCTTCGCAGTGGGGATTTGCGCTGATTCTGATGTTAAGCGCCATGATTTCGCTGGCCAAAGTCTGGCTTCCTATTATGGCCGACGGGTTTGAATTTGCCGGTCGTGAACTGCACCTGCCAAAGGTAATAGCCCGCTCTGATCTTAAATCATGGGTAAAAGTTGTCTCTTCTGGAGTCATATTTGGCGGTGCTTGTACGCTTACCGGTATTTTGACCGGCTTTTTGCCCGAAGACCCCTCGCTGTGGCTCACTGGTGAAGCCGTCAGTGAATTTCTCAAGTTCTTCATGATTGCTGTAACCATAATCGTAGTTGCTGTTCCTGAAGGTCTGCCGATGAGCGTTACTCTGAGTCTTGCCTACAGCATGCGCAAAATGACTGCCGCTAATAATCTGGTGCGGCGCATGCATGCCTGCGAAACCATCGGTGCTGCAACGGTTATCTGCTCAGATAAAACAGGAACCCTGACTCAGAACCGCATGGTCATGAGTTCGGTACATTTTCCGGCGTTGAAGGGTTCACGTCTGAACCGGGACATGGCAAGTGATATCGAAAAAATCATCGCCGAAGCTATGGCCGCCAACAGCACCGCGAATCTTTCGCGCAAACCGGGTGAGCCGGTCACAACTCTCGGCAACCCGACTGAAGGGGCAACCCTGCTCTGGCTTGAAGACTCAGGCATCGACTACCTGGCTCTGCGCGAAGCTTTTTCGCTTGAAAAGCAGTGGACCTTCTCGACTGAACGCAAGATGATGGCTTCTTATGGTCTTTCTGGCGCTGGCAAAGAAAAAATCATGTATTTTAAGGGTGCTCCAGAGCTGGTTCTGTCGAAATGCTCCGAAATTCTTACCGACAAGGGGCTTCAGGCAATCGGCATCTTCTCGGCAAAAATCAGCGAAGAATTACGAAACCAGCAGGCTCGCGGTATGAGAACTCTCGGGTTCGCCTTTTTGAGAGGGTTCGACAGCGCGCCAGATGGTGATCTGCAGAATATTGCCCATAATCTTACCTGGCTCGGCTTTGTTGCCATTGCCGACCCGATAAGGCCCGATGTGCCGATGGCTCTCAACGTCTGTCGCAGTGCCGGTGTTCAGGTTAAGGTAATTACGGGTGACAATTCAAACACCGCCTGGGAAATCGCCAATCAGATTGGCCTGCTCGACCAGGGCGATGTTCAGAATCAGGTTCACATTACCGGTAGTGATTTTCAAGCCCTCAATGACCAAGAGGCCCTTGCGGTTGTCGAAAAAATCAAGATAATGTCACGGGCAAGACCGGCAGACAAGATGAAAATGGTCAAACTGTTGCAGCAGCGCGATCATGTCGTGGCGGTTACCGGTGACGGAACCAATGATGCTCCAGCTCTTAATCACGCCAATGTTGGTCTTGCGATGGGTAAAACCGGCACATCAGTCGCCAAGGAAGCCAGCGACATCATTCTTCTCGATGACTCATTCCCAAGCGTTGTCAAAGGTATCATGTGGGGCCGCTCTCTCTACGACAACATTCAGCGCTTTGTCATGTTTCAGCTGACCATCAACGTGGTGGCACTGGCTGTAGCTCTGACGGGGCCTTTTATTGGTATAAAAATGCCGCTGACGGTTGTGCAGATGCTCTGGGTGAACCTGATTATGGACACCTTTGCAGCGCTGGCACTTGCTACCGAGCCGCCACACTGGAAAGTCATGGGCCGAACCCCGAGGCGCCCCGAAGACTTTATTGTCTCGCGGCCTATGTGTACGCATATCTTTGGGGTTGGGGCAGTTTTTTACCTGGTGTTGATCAGTCTGCTCAAGTATTTTCAGCAGGATGGTGATGTCAGTGTGCGCGAACTCTCGATCTTTTTCACGGTTTTTGTCATGCTGCAGGTCTGGAATATGTTCAATGCCAGGGCACTTGGGCTTAAAAAATCAGCATTCAGTCGTATAACCGAGAACAAGGGGTTTATATTTATTCTTCCGACTATTGTTCTTGGGCAGTTTCTGATAGTTCAGTATGGCAAAAGCATGTTCAGAACCGAGCCTCTCGACCTTGTCACATGGCTGATAATCATTGCCAGCACTTCTCTGGTTCTCTGGACTGGCGAATTCTTCAGATTGTTTGTGTCAGACAGGGCTCACACAACCGGCGCCAACGACCAAAACCCCTTCGAAGCAGATTGATTCATCTGAACTGCGTAAAAAGAAAACCCCCGAAGCCATATGGCTCCGGGGCATTTTCTTTACAGGGGGAATGAAACTTTTTTCAGGGCATCAGGCAGCGAGCTGTTCGCGGCGATCTTCATCTCTGAAGAGGTTGATCTGACCGTTGCTCATGTCATAGAGTCTCTGCTGAATCTTCGCCTGAACAATTTCGAGGCCATTGGGCAGGTCGAGCAGATTGGCGTCTTTTCCCAGAATGTCCTTGTATGCGGTTTTGATGTGCTGGATCATTCTGATGCGGAATTCGGCATCGGTCTTTGCCTGATAGAGCGGGGTATTCGGAAGAATCATGCTTGCGCCTCCTTTGAACTTTTAAATGTTCCTGAGGAACTATCGACACAATTCTTCGCAGGCTTTAACAGGATTTTTTTACAGATCCAGCCCGACTTTCAGGCCGGTGAACGAATGCATTTGCCCGAGCGCAAGGCCAATTCCGGGCATAAACGAATCGCGATTCAGTGAATCATGTCTGATGGTAAGGGTTTGCCCGATGTCGCCGAAGATCACTTCCTGGTGTGCGACCAGACCCGGCAGTCTGACCGAATGTATCGGAACCTGTTCCGCGGCCGATTCATCGTTTATACCAAGCTCGTCAAGGATACCCTGGCGGGTTTTAATTGCAGTGCCGGATGGCTTGTCGAGTTTCTGCGGATGGTGCAGTTCAATGATTTCAACCTGTTTCATGTAGCGGGCGGCTCTTCTGGCGAAATCCATCATCAGAATGGCCCCGATGGCAAAATTAGGAACGATCATGACCGCGGTATTCATTTTTTGCGCGAGGTTGTCGAGTTTAACCTGATCTTCCTGACTGATTCCGGTGGTGCCGATCAGAACAGGCACTTTTGCCTGAAGACAGACGGCAGCATTGGCTACAACAGCATCAGGTGTCGTAAAATCGATAGCGATATCAATATGTGACTCGGAAATGGTCGACTGCAGATTTGGAGAAATGGTGATTCCGGTGTTGCCGAGACCAAGAACGGCACCAAGATCATCGCCGGCCCGGCCGCTGTCAATGCCGGCAGCCAGCTCGTAGCTGTTGTGAGAGAGCAGATATCTGCAGACCACCTGGCCCATCTTCCCTGCGCAACCAATTACTGCAACTTTTTTTCGCTTCATTTTTACCTCGTGTTTAGACTATCTGACGCCGGTTGAACCGAACCCGCCTTCGCCACGGTCAGAAGACCTCAGCTCGTTGCAGGCCCGAAACTCGACCTCGGTAACTTTTGCAAAAACCATCTGGGCAATACGCATGCCCGGTTCGATAACAAATTCATTGTCGCCGTGATTGATCAGAATTATGCATACTTCGCCGCGGTAGTCGCTGTCTATGGTGCCGGGAGCATTCAGCACCGTTACACCGTGCTTTGCCGCAAGACCCGATCTCGGTCTGATCTGAGCTTCGAGGCCATGTGGCATGGCTATGCGCAGTCCGGTCGGAACCATTGCGAATTTGTGGGGTGCGATCACCATGTGTCGGCTGGCACAAAGGTCATAACCAGCTGAACCCGAAGTGGCCATGGCGGGCATGGCCACTCCAGGAGCTTTTTCAACCTGAATGTCGACGGTCGGTCTGGTCTGTTCAGGCATTGGCAGAGGCTGTCTTCTCCTGCTTGTTTTCTTTTTCTTCGAGGCGCCGGAACTGATTCACTGCGACTGCAAGAGCATCCATAGCTTTTTCAAGCTTGTTGACTTCGAGAACGTAGCTGATTCTTATTTCGTCGAGTCCCAGGCCCGGGTTAACATAGAACCCGGCAGCCGGAGCTACCAGAACCGAACTGCCTTCATGTACGAAATCAGTCAGCAGCCATGCCGCAAAGCGGTCTGCATTTTTTATCGGCAGTTTGGCAATAACATAAAAGGCTCCGGTTGGAGTTTTGCAGACGACATCGGGAATTTTGGCAAGGCCGGCCATTACTGCGTCGCGTCGGCGTTGATATTCATCGAGAATGGGCTGAAAATAAGATGGATCCATGAGGATGCCGGCTCTGGCACCCCACTGTTCAATAGTTGGCGAGCTGAGGCGGGCCTGGGCGAATTTCATGCAGGCGCCCATCACTTCGCGGTTGCGACTGGCAATGAGACCAATGCGGGCACCACAGGCAGAATAGCGTTTCGAAATGCTGTCGATGAGGATTGCGTGCTGACTCATGCCCGGGATCTGCAGAATTGAAGTATGCTGCAGGCCATCGTAGGTGAATTCGCGATAGACTTCGTCAGAGATTACATAAACATTGTGCTTTTTAGCGACGGCAGCAAGTTCTTCGAGAGTCTGACGTGAATAGACCGTGCCGGTCGGGTTGTTGGGGTTGCAGATGAGAATGGCACGGGTACGGTCTGTAATTGCCTTTTCTATGGCAGCTGCCGGGGGCAGCTGGAAGCCGTCTTCGGCATAGGTGGTCAGGGCTTTGAGTTTGACACCGGTTTCGAAGGCGATGCCGTTGTAATTGGTATAAAAAGGCTCAAAGACGATTACTTCGTCGCCGGCATCACAGATTGACAGAAAAGCAAAAAAGATAGCTTCACTGCCACCGGTAGTAACGATGATATCTTCGGCGGCGATATCGATATTGTTCTGTTTATAATAACCCGCAAAAGCTTCAACGAGAAAGTCTTCACCCTGAGAGGGGCTGTAGGCGAGAACTTCCTGGTCGAAATTGCGAATCGCATCCCGGATCGGCTTCGGAGTCGGAATATCGGGCTGGCCGATATTGAGCGGGAAGACGTTTACGCCCTTCTTGCGTGCTGCTACGGCGAGTGGGATGAGCTTGCGGATTGGTGATGCCTGCATGTCGCGGGCTCTGACAGAAATCTTCTTCATTACCAGTTTCCTTTCCGGAATTCTTTTGTTGTGCTCGAATTACAAGCGTGCGTATCAAAAGAATGTAACTCTAATCACCCTTTTCTTTCAATCTTTTGTTTCTAAGGTTTAGTGCAAAAAATACCGAAAAGTATGTCTGAATGAAAAAAATCAGACTTATTGCCATTTTATTGTTGATTATTGTTCTCATGTCACATGCCGGCTGCATGAATACAGATTCACCGGCAAGTGGCAGCATTACCGGCATGGTAACCGATTCGTCGGGGAATCCGCTGAGTGCGGTGAAAGTTTATACAACTGAAGCCTCGACCTTTTCTGATGTCTACGGCAAGTGGGCCCTGAGTTCTCTGGCTCCGGAGGTGACAGAAATAACTGCCGCCCGCGAGAATTATCAGACTCAGCGACAGAATATCGAAGTGGTGAGCGGAGAGACCGTTACAGGGGTTAATTTCGCTTTGCCGGCTGACAGTGAAATCTACGATATTCAGGTTACCGGCGTGACTTCGAGCCGTGCAAAAATTATTTTCTATACAAAATTTCAGGCGCGCGCCAGTGTCAGTTACGGTGTTAATGCCCTTTTTGATAAAAACACTCCGACCGACGCCGAACTGCTTTTTATGCATCAGTATGAGCTGACAGATCTTGTACCGGCTTCAAGCTACAGATTTAAGTGTGTTGCAACCGACAAAACCGGCCGAAGGCTTGAGTCAGAAGTCAAGACTTTCAACACTTCTGTCACAGCCCGCGGCGAATCACCGACCGGCCTGAAGCTTAGCAAAGCTGCCAACAGCAATGCAAT
>Ga0116142_10004549_pt1 | contig 13063 bp, 11 predicted proteins | sample AD_UKC033_MetaG_FD_89785 | JGI IMG/M metagenome (GOLD analysis project Ga0116142, IMG submission 89785) | Active sludge microbial communities of municipal wastewater-treating anaerobic digesters from USA - AD_UKC033_MetaG | ecosystem: Engineered > Bioreactor > Anaerobic > Digestate | place: USA... | reverse complement strand
TCTGCTACAGGCGCCGCCACGTCCAGGACGCCGCCGGCAACTGGGTCACCCAGTTGGACGAGTCGAAGTTCGGCAGCCTGGAAGCGCTGTAGTCCACTATCGACCACGGCTTTCCCGCCCGCGCGCCCCCCCCGCGACCGCTTCGTTCCGTGTCGCCTTGCTTTACAGCGGCTTCGCGTACGAGAAAGCAAATGCAATGAATTCAATGACTTGCAAATGTGGCTCGGATTTTGCATGTGCCGGTCTGAAGGCGCTCGTCATGGGCGTCGTCGAGGGACTCACCGAGTTCCTGCCGGTCTCCTCGACCGGCCACCTGATCCTGGCGGCGTCGCTGCTGGACTTCACCGGCGAGCGCGTCAAGCTGTTCGAGGTCGTGGTCCAGACCGGCGCCATCCTCGCGGTGCTGTCCGTCTATGCCGAGCGCCTGTGGGGCACGGTACGGGGCCTGGGCAGCGACGCAAGCGCACGCCGCTTCGCCGCCAACGTGGCGATCGGCTTCGTGCCGTCGGCCGTCGCCGGGGTGCTGCTGGCCGACTTCATCAAGGGCGTGCTGTTCAACCCGATCGTCGTCGCCAGCGGCTTCATCGTCGGCGGGCTGGTCATTCTGTGGGCCGAGCGCCGGCAGCGCGGCGGCGCGCATGTGCACATCGACGATGTCGACGCGCTGCGCTGGGCCGATGCGCTCAAGGTCGGACTCGTGCAATGCCTGGCGCTGATCCCCGGCACCAGCCGTTCGGGGGCGACGATCATCGGAGGCATGCTGCTGGGGCTGTCGCGCAAGGCGGCCACCGAGTTCAGCTTCTTCCTCGCGATCCCGATGATCTTCGGCGCCGCAGGTTACGACTTGCTGAAGAACCACATGCTGCTGAGCAAGGCCGACCTGACGGTGTTCGGCGTCGGCATGGTGGTGTCCTGGCTCGCCGCCTGGGCCTGCGTGCGCTGGCTGCTGCGCTTCGTCGCCCACCACACCTACACGCCCTTCGGGTGGTACCGAATCGCCTTCGGCGGCGTCGTGCTGGCGACCGCCTGGGGCGGCTGGGTGGACTGGTAGGCCCGATGCCGTGTTGCGCTGGAGCGCCCGGACATGGACGCTCGAACGAAGGGCCGCGCTGGATCCGTTGCTGCCCGTGTTCACGATACAGGACGGCCGCCGTTCAGCGTGGCCCGGGGGCCGGTTGCGGGGCGCTAGGAAAGGCAATGGCGATGATCTTCAGCTCCCCGGCGCCGCAGTTCGGACAGGTGTGCATGTCGACGTCGAACACGCGCTTGAGCAGCCGCGCCCAGCTGATGCGCGGCGGTCGGGCCTGAACCGTCTCGACCTTGCATGGGTCGGCAGCGGCTGCCTCGTTGGCCTGCTCCGGCGCCGGAGGTCCCTGCGGCACCACCAGCGGCCTCAGCTTCGCGTTCGGCGCCAGCACCCCATGGAAGCGGATCAGGTGCAACCTTGGCCGCGGAACCAGCACCGCCAGCCGCTGCATGAATTCCAGCGTGCTCATCACCAGATGCGTTGTGCCGTCGCGCCACGGTGTCTCGAGCTTCAGCTCCACCTGCCCGGCGGCGTTGAGCTGGATCCTCTCGTCCGACAGCGCGGGGCGGGTGATGCAGCGGCACAACTGCTCCAACCGCTTGCGGTCGTGCGCTTGCACCCGCACCGCGGCATGCAGGCTGAAGCCATCGATGTCGGCGCACAGCGGCTGGCGGGCCAGGCCCTCGCGCGGCATCGGCCTTGCAGGCCGCGCTCGCGCTTGCAGGCGCGAGCCCTTCGCGAGGCACGGGCCCGCCCGCAGGGGCGGCCCCGTGTCCACGCTCAACCCCTCAGAGTCAGCATCTTCTGCCCGGCTCGCGGGCCGAAGGCGATGCGGCAAGCTGAGCCCGGACACGAACAGTCCAGTGGACTGTTTGTGCCTGGCGAACGCCCTGGCGGCAACGCCTGGGCAGTGGTCGACCAGGTGCGCCGCCGTCTGCGACATCCGCCGCGCACCGCATGACGGGCTGCAAGCCACGCCGCTTGCAGCTGAACGCCAGCAGCTTGTCGTGGCCGCACTCGCCGCCGCGCAGCCTCAGGAAACCGTGGGCGAGGATGCCGCACTCGAGGAAGGCGTCGAACTCGTCCTTGATGAACCGGGGCAACTCGGCGCCGGTGCTGGCCTCGGCGTGGGCGATGAAGCTGGCCGCATGCTGCTGGCCTGGGCCACGGCGTCGGACACTGCGCGCAGCCGCGTCTGGTCGTCCTCGGTGTCCACGCGCAGCGCCCCCAGGTCGGCCAGCATCGCGGGATCCGACAGGTCGATGCCGTCTTCCGCCCAGGGGTTGCCTTCGTCGCGCTGGAGCAGGGCGGCGATCTGTTGTGGTGCGCCAGCTGCGGCCTCGAGGTGGCTGCTGTGGCGGCTGGTGGGCATGCCGATCAGGACCACCCTTGCCGCGCAGGCCGCGAGTCGCGCCTGCATCGCGTCCGGCTCTATCCCATCCCAGGGGTCGTCTGTGTGGATCGTCATGCTGACCCCATATCGAATCCAGTTTCGATTCTGGCACGGACTCCGGCGCGGAGCGGCCCCGCCCGCTCAAGGCATCAGCGAGCGCCTGCGGGCCTCGGCCACGGCCTCGTCGCGGGTGCGCACGCTCAGCTTGGCGAAGATGTTCTTCAGGTGGTGCTTGACGGTTTCCGGAGACAGCACCAGGCGACGAGCGGCCAGCTTGGTGCTGCCGTCGACCGCCAGCGCCCGAAGTACATCGATCTCGCGCGGCGTCAACGGCGAGGCCAGCCGCTGCCCGGTCTCCAGCCGGAAGCGCTGCTCCCAGCGCTGAAGCACATTCTGGGCGCACTCCCGCAGCGGGGAGGCCGCATCGGGGGCCGAGGCAAGCCACGCCCGCAGCGCTGCCATCGTCTCGCCGCCGAGCTCCACGAAGAATTGCAGCACCCCGCACTCGGCGCTCAGCGCCAGAAGCTGCTCCAGTTCGGGCTGGGCACCGCGCGGCCCGCCACGCTGCAGGCGCACCAGCAGCATCAGGCTGGCCGCGAGTACCTCGCCCAGCCGCTGCCCGGCCTCGACCGCCTTCGCCTGCAGCATGCGGATCGCCCCGTCGGCGCGTTCGAAGTCGTCTTCGGCCAGTGCCAGCCTCACCTGTGCCCGAGCGAGCGCCTCGACCAGCATCCACGGAAGCGCGAACGGGGCCTGGGCCAGGCGCCACAGTCCGTCCAGGTCGGCCGAGCGGGCGCTGGAGCGTGCCAGCGTCAGGTCGCCATCACGGGCGCGCAGCTCGATCTGGGTGATCGCAGCAACCTGCCCCAGCAGCACCAGGTCCTCGTCGTCGGCCCGCTGGCGGGCAGCCTCGATCAGCTCCCAGGCACGGGCGGCGCGACCCAGCGCATGCTCGGCGCGGGCCGCCTCCACCCAGGCCGAGGCGCTGATCTCCAGCATGTGCATCGAAGACTCCTCGCGCAGCGCCGACAGCCGCGATGCAGCGCCCTCTGCATCACCTTCCAGCAGCGACAGCCGCGCCAGCAGCGCCTGAACGAGGTGGCTCAACGAGTCCTGGCGGAAGCGCACGAAGGTGTCGTCCGAGGGAAGCTCCTCGCGCAGGATGCGTCCCGCCTCGGCCAGGCGCCCTCGCGCCATCGCGTTTCGGGCCCGGTACATCCACAACCAGGGGCTGTTGTAGGTGTAGGCGCCCTGGGCATAGAGCCGCTCGATCTCCTCGGTGCGCCGCTCGCTGCGCTGGGTCGGTCCGTACCGGTGCAGGAACAGCAGTTCCAGCGCCAGCGTGAGGACCAGCATGCGCGGGTCGGCGAGCGACTCGCGCCGCGCCGAGCGGTGCGCCTCGGCCAACGCAGCCCAGGGAGAGAATCGCAACTCGCGCTCGCTGTCATGGATCAGCAGCATGCAGCGCGTCAGCTCCAGTTCGGCCCGCACCGTGGCGTCGGCCAGCGCGCGGCCGTCGTGCAGCTGCCGCTCGATGCGCTCGAAGGCCTGGCGCGTGCCCGCGGGATTCTGCTCGGCCAGCATCTGACCAAGACGAAGCAGGGCCAGCCGCGGCCGCTGGCGCACCGTGGCCTCCGGCAGCTGCTCCAGCAGCAGGCGCACCCGCAGCGCGCCCTGGTCGGCACACAGGCGGACGCCACCGGCCTCCTCGAGCAGGTCGGCCGCGCGTGTCAGCCGGCCTGCCGCCACCGCCTGCGACACGGCCTCGTGCCACTGCCGCCGCTCGGCCAGCAGGTCGGCAGCGCGGGCGTGCAAGGCCGTGCGCCGGGCCTGGGCCTCGGCCGACGCATGCGCCAGCAGGTACTCGCGCAGCAGCGGGTGCAGGCGCACGCATGCCCTGGCCTCGTCGATGCTGACGATGGGCTTGAGACGGTGGAGCTCGCGCACCAGCAGGACGCTGTCGTCGCGCTCGCGCAAGCGATCGGCCAGCGGGGGGTCGAAGGACTCCAGGATGGCGGTCTCGTGCAGCAGAGAGAGCAACGGCTCCGGGAGCCGCTCGATCACCTCGCGTGCCAGGTATTCGAACAACTGCTGGCGGGGGATCCCGGCCACCGACCCGCCCGGCGCCGGCGTCGGTCCTTCGCCGGAACCAGCGGCGGCGCGCAGGCGGGCCAGCTGCAGGGCCAGCGGCCAGCCCTCGGCCAACGAGAGCACCAGGGGCTGCTGGGGCTCCGGCACGCTGGTGCCGATCAGGCGCCTCGCCTCGTCACGGTCGAATCGCAGCGCCTCGACGTCGATGCGCCGCAACAGCCCCGCCAGCTGCAACCGGGTGAAGCGCGGACCGGGTGCATCCCGGGTGGCCAGCAGGATCTGCTGCCACGGCGAGAGCTCCGGGGCCAGCCGTTCGAACATGGCATCGACGCTGCCGCTGCCAACCGCTTCGAACTCGTCGATGCACAGCAGCAGGGGTCGGTCGAAGCCGGCGATCAGGCGAGCCAGACCGACGCTCGCGTCGAGCGCGCGCCGGCCCGGCATCCACGCACGCGCCAGGGCCTGCTCGAGGTCGGCCGTGAAGTGCCCGATGTCCTGATCGCGCACATCGCAGTTGAGCCAGGCCACGGCCTGTCCTTCCCGGCGCGCCTGAACCGCCAGCTGGGCCAGCAGCGTCGTCTTGCCATAGCCGGCCGGTGCGACCAGCAGCGTCATCCGGGCCGTGGCCGGCGGAGTCTCGGTCACCGCCCGCAGCAGGCGCGGCCGGTCCAGCGCCTCGTCCACCTGGACCAAGGGGATGAAGCGGTGGTTGTCGTCGTCAAGCATGGCGTGATTCGGCGCGATGGCCGGAATGTCCGGCGACCCGATTCAAAGGTACCCCGCATCCCCCGATGCCACGCGTCCATCCCCCGCCGCTGCGCTTGAGAGGCCGGTGCGCCGGCCCGCATGATTCCGAGCAACGGGGCATGGAGGACACGTCCTCCGATCCAGAACCCGCCACCGTCCGCCCAACCCGATCCACGCGGAGACCGACATGCCCAACCCGATCCACGCGGAGACCGACATGCCCAACCTTCCGAACTCCATCCGCCCCCGCCGTCACCCCGTCGCGCTGGCCTGCCTGCTGCTTGCCGGTGGGGCGATGGCCCAGCAGGTGCCCGACGACAAGCAGAAGCCCGAGGAGAAGGACAAGGTCGACACGATCGTCGTCACCGCACAGAAGCGCCTCGAGCGCCTCCAGGACGTGCCAGTGTCGGTGAAGGCCTTCACCCGCCAGCAGATCGAGGCGGTGGGCATCAGCAGCACGCAGGACTTCGTCAACCTGACGCCCAACATGTCCTTCGACCAGTCCTTCACCTATGGCAACAGCTTCGTGGTCCTGCGCGGCGTCACCCAGATCAACAACGCCGACTCGCCGGTGGCGGTGGTGATCGACGGCGTGCCCCAGGGCAACCAGAAGCAGCTGCGGATGAATCTGTTCGACATCGAGCGCATCGAGGTGCTCAAGGGGCCGCAAGGCGCGCTGTATGGGCGCAATGCGATCGGTGGAGCGATCAACATCGAGACGCGCAAGCCCAGCAACGCACTGGAAGGCTTCGTCGGTGCCGGCTTCGGCAATGGCGCCGGGCGCGAGTACTCGGCCGGGCTCAGCGGCGCGCTCGTCCCCGACACGCTGCAGTTCCGCATCGCCGGCATGAGCAAGCGCAGCGACGGCACGCTGGAGAACACCTATCTGCAGCGCAACGTCGACGGCATCGACCGCGACGACAACCTCCGCGCCCGCCTGCTGTGGAACGCCTCCGACACGCTGCAGGTGGACCTGCGGGCCAGCGCCACCGACGTGCGGGCCGGTGCCACCTACGACAGCATCGTCATCGACGGTAACCCCGGCACGATCTACGCGCCGCGCACCAACCTGCTGGGGGTGACCACCGGCAGCACGCGCGACGGCAGCCTGAAGATCGACGTCGACCTTCGCTTTGCACTGCTCACCTCGATCACCGGCTACACGGACCTGCGCGAGTCCTACCGAGGCGACGTGGACTTCAGCAACCCGATCGATCTTCCCGGAGGCTTCTTCGGTTTCGGCTTCCAGGCCGGGCAGGGACAGGATCTCTCGGTGCGAATGAGCAGCCAGGAACTGCGCCTGACCTCACCCGACGAGCAGCCGGTGCGCTGGATCGCCGGCCTCTACTACCTCGGCACCGATCGACGCCTGACCACGAAGGCCTTCATCGACAGCGACGGCACCCTCGGCCAGTACGACGATCCGGCCAAGCAGCTGGTCAACAACTCCGAGAGCAACGCCAACCGGGCCAGCGCGCTGTTCGGCCAGGTGGACATCGACCTGAACCCGCAGTGGACGCTGTCGACCGCGCTCCGGTACGACCGCGACCACCGTCAGCAGACCGACCTCAACAGCGGTGCCGAACGCAGTGCGGGTTTCAGCAAGACCCAGCCCAAGATGACGCTGACCCACAAAATCAGCCGCGACGCGGTGGCCTACGGCACCGTCAGCACCGGATTCCGCTCGGGCGGCTTCAATGCCCCGGGCATTCCGGATTTCCGGGCCGAGTCGCTGACCAACCTCGAGGCCGGCTACAAGACCGTCCTGGCGGACGGCCGGCTGCTGCTCAACACCGCGGTCTTCTCGGCGCGCTCGAAGGACTTCCAGTACTTCCTGGTCGACGGGGTGCGGATGGCGCAGATCATCGCCAACATCGACCGCGTCGACCTTCGCGGGTTGGACCTGGACTGGCGCTGGCTGCCGACGAAGGGCCTGGAGATCGACGGTGGTCTGGGCATCACCCACAGCACGATCAAGCGCAACGCGGCCGAGCCTGACTCCGTGGGCAAGCGCACGCCCAAGAACGTGCCGTTCAAGCTCAACCTGGGCGTGCAGTACGTGACGCCCGTCGCCTCCGGCCTGCTCGGAAGCGTCAGGTTGGACTGGGAGCACCGCGACAAGAAGTACTGGCACCCCGACAACGAGGCCGTGTCACCGGCGCTGGACCTGCTGGGCCTGCGTTTGGGCGTGCGCGATGCGTCCGACCGTTGGTCGCTGACCCTGGTCGGCCGCAACCTAACCGATCGGCAGTACTACGCGGACATCAACGCCAGTAAGTACTCGGGCCTTCCCTACGACATCGGCTGGCGTGCCCCGGGCCGCAGCGTGTCGATCGAAGGCAGGCTCAAGTTCTGACCATGACCTTCGATCTTGCCCGAGCCGGTGCACCGTGGCGCATCGGGGTCGACGTCGGCGGCACCAACACCGACGCGGTGGTGATGCGCGGCCGGGAGGTGGTCTTCGGCTGCAAGACCCAGACCACCGGCGACGTCACCAGCGGCGTGCGCCAGGCGCTGAGCCAGGTGATGGCGGGTGCCCATCTGGCCCCGCAGGACGTGGCGGCGGTGATGATCGGCACGACCCAGTTCACCAATGCCATCGTCGAGCGTCGCCGGCTGGCCCCGGTGGGCCTGCTTCGGCTGGCACTCCCGGCCACGCGCGGCGTGCCGCCGGGGGCGGGCTGGCCCACCGACCTGCTGGCTGCGGTGTCGCTGCGTGCCCACCTGCTCGGCGGTGGCCACGAGTTCGACGGGCGGGAGATCGCCCCGCTCGACGAGGCGGGCGTGATGGCTGCCGGGCGTGCGCTGGCCGAGGCTGGCGTGGCCGATGTGGCCATCGCCGGCGCCTTCTCCTTCCTGAACGACACCCACGAGCGCCGCGCCGAGGCGCTGCTGCGCGAGGCACTGCCGCAGGCCCGCATCACGCTGGCCTCGCGTATCGGGCGGGTCGGGCTGCTCGAGCGCGAGAATGCCGCCGTGCTCAATGCCAGCCTCGGTCCGTTGGGGCTTCAGGTGGTGGCGGCCTTCGAGCAGGCGCTGGCCGACAGCGGCATCCGCGCCCCGTTCTACCTGACGCAGAACGACGGCACGCTGCTGGCCGCCGACGATGCCGCGCGCCTGCCTATCCTGACCGTGGCCTCCGGGCCGGCCAACTCGATGCGAGGCGCGGCCTTCCTGTCGGGCCTGAAGGACGCCGTGGTGGTGGACATCGGTGGCACCACGACCGATGTGGGCATGCTCAAGGCCGGCTTCCCGCGCCAGGCCGGCGTGGCAGTGGAAGTGGGCGGCGCGCGCACCAACTTCCGCATGCCCGACGTGCTGAGCATCGGCCTGGGGGGTGGCTCGCTGGTGGCACCCGATGGCAGCGCCGTCGGGCCGCAGAGCGTGGGCTGGCGCATCGCCGAGGCGGCCCTCGTGTTCGGCGGTGACACGCTGACCGCCAGCGACATCGCGGTGGCCGCAGGCTCGGCCACGCTGGGTGATCCCGCGCGGGTCGAGAAGCTGCCGGACGCGCTGGTCCACACAGTTCAGCAGCGCATGCGCGAGATGGTGGCCGCGGCAGTGGAGCGGATGCGCACCTCGCCCGACCCGGTGCCGGTGCTGCTGGTGGGCGGCGGCAGTCTGCTGCTGGGCGGACGGCTCGATGGCCACGACCTGCGGCTGCCACCCCACCATGGCGTGGCCAATGCGGTGGGTGCCGCGATGGCCCAGGTCAGCGGCGCGTCCGACCGCGTCGTGCGCCTGGCCGATACCACACGCGAGGCGGCGATCGCGACGGTGCGCGAGGACGCGGTGCAGGCCGCGCTGCGGGCCGGTGCCGAGGCCTCGACGATCGAGTTGCTGGACTGCGAGGACGTGCCGCTGTCCTATCTGCCCGGCCAGGCCACGCGCATCCGCGTGCGCGTGGTCGGCAACCTGGCCGCGATGGGAGTGAGTGAATGAACCTGGTCCACGCGAGCGACCTGGAGGCGATCGCCATCGGCAGTGCCGTCTATGGGACGGGCGGCGGCGGGGATCCCTATGTCGGCAAGCTGCTGGCGCAGCAGGCCATGCAGAACCATGGTCCGGTCGAGCTGATCGATCCGGCGCAGATCGGCGACGATGACCTGGTGGTGCCGGTGGCCATGGCCGGGGCGCCGACGGTGCTGCTGGAGAAGCTGGGCGACACCGAGTCGGTGGTGCGCGCGCTGCGCGCGCTGGAGGCGCGCATCGGCCGACCGGCCAAGGCGCTGATGTCGGCCGAGGTGGGCGGCCTGAATTCCACCATTCCGTTCAGCGCCGCCAGCGTGCTTCGGCTGCCGTTGGTGGACGCCGACACCATGGGCCGGGCCTTCCCGGAGATCCAGATGACCCTGGCCACGCTGGCCGGCGTGTCGGCCTGCCCGATCGCGATGACCGACGAGAAGGGCAACGTGGTGCTGGTCGATGCCGTGGACAACCGCTGGGCCGAACGCCTGGTGCGCAGCGCGCTGACCGAGATGGGTGGCGCCTGCTTCATGGCCCTGCTGCCGATGAGCGGCGCGCAGATGCGCCGCTCGATCGTCCGTGGCTCGATCACCCAGGCCTGGCGCACCGGACTGGCCTGGCAGCAGGCGCGGTCGCGCCAGGAGGACCCGGTGGCGACGCTGTGCCGTGTCACGGGAGGCGTATTGCTGTTTGCCGGCAAGATTGTCGACGTCGAGCGGCGGCTGGACGGCGGCTTCTGCCGCGGCACGGCGCGGCTGGCGGGCCTCGATGCCCACAGCGGCAGCCAGGCGCTGCTGTCGTTCCAGAACGAATTCCTGCTGGCCGAGTCGGGCGGCAGGCTTCTGGCCTCGACACCCGACCTGATCGTCACGCTGGACCTCGAGACCGGCGAGCCGATCACCGCCGAGCAGGCCCGCTACGGCCTGCGTGTGGCGGTGCTGGGCATCCCCTGTGTGGCCGAGTGGCGCACGCCGGCGGCGCTGGACCTGGTGGGGCCGGGACACTTCGGCTACACGCACGCCTACCGGCCGGTCGAGCAGCTGGCCCTGGACCATTGAGGGCCCCCATGCGCATCCGGGTCGTCACTCCCATCGTCACCCGCGGCCTGCGCGATGCGGGCGACCTGCGCGCCTTCGAGGGCCCGGGCTGCCGCATCGAGCACGAATTGATCGACCACGGCCCGGCGTCGATCGAGTGCGCCGCGGACGAGGCCCTGGCCGCGCCGGCGGTGATGGCCGCCGCCCTGCGCGCCGAACGCGAGGGCGTGGACGCGCTGCTGATCGATTGCTTCGGCGACCCCGGGCTCGACGCAGCGCGCGAGTGCGTGCGCATCCCGGTGATCGGCCCGGGTGAAGTCAGCCTGCACGCCGCCGCGATGCTGGGTCGCCACATCGCCCTCATCAGCGTGCTGGAAAGCGTGCGGCCGCTGCTGATGCACCTCGTGCTGCGTTACGGGCTGTCCGAGCGCCTGGCGGCGATGCGCATGGTCGAGATGCCGGTGCTCGATCTGCAGCACGGCATGTCGCGCCTGCAGCAGGCGATGGCGGCGCAGGCGGTGGCAGCGGTGCGCGAGGACGGCGCCGACGTCGTGGTGCTGGGCTGCACCGGCTTCCACGGCTGCGCCGAGTGCGTGCAGACGGCGCTGCAGGCCGAGGGCCTGGACGTGCCGGTGGTGGACCCGATCCCGTTGTCGATGCGCTGGACGCAAGCCCTGGTGGCCGGCGGTCTGCGCCACTCCAAGCGGGCTTGGCCGACCCCGTCGCCCAAGCCGGTGGCCGGGCTGGGCGGATTGTTCGATGGTTGGCGCTGACGCGGGCGCGGCGGCGCCGCGCATCGGTGCCGCACGCATCGTGCTGATGCTGCTGGCGCTGATGATCGCGCTGCCGGCCTTCGTCACCGGCGCTGAGCTGGCGCACGCGATGGGCGGCGTGCGCGCCGGCCTGGCCAGCCTGGGCGGCGGGCTGCTGCTGGGCGTGGTGGCTTCGCTGGCGGGCGCCGCGGGCGCGCGCCACCGAGCCTCCACCTACGAGCTGATCGGCGAGGCCTTCGGCCAGCAGGGTGCGCGGTGGGTCAACGCGCTGCTGGGCCTGACGATGCTCGGCTGGTTCGGCGTGGTGGCCACGATGTTCGGCGATGCGCTCGGCTCGGTCGCACCTGCCCTGGCGCAACGGGTCTCGGCACCGGTGCTGGTGCTGGCCGGTGGCGCCGTGACGACGCTGACCATCATGGTGGGCTTCCGGGCGCTGGACTGGCTCTCGGCCCTGACCACGCCGCTCAAGCTCGGGCTGCTGCTGTGGGCCTTCGCGGCCGCGCTGGGCGGCGGCACCGAGTCGGCCCTGGCCTACCGGCCGACCCAGCCGCTGGCGCTGGGCGCGGGCATCTCCACGGTGGCCGGCGGACTGATCGTCGGCGCCTCGCTGTCGCCGGACATCTGCCGCTTCGCGCGCACACCCCGCCATGCCGCGCTGGGCTGCGCGCTGGCATACGGCCTTGGCTTCCCGGCCATCCTGGTGATGGCGGGCCTGCCCAGCCTGGCCACTGGCGATCGCGACCTGGTGCGCATCATGCTGGGCCTGGGCCTGGGGTTGCCGGCCATGCTGACGGTCCTGCTGGCGGCCTGGTCGAACAACAGCTTCAACCTCTACGCGGCCACGCTGGTCGGCGCCACGCTGCGGCCAGCCACGCCGGCCTGGCTGCTGGCGCTGCTGGCCGGCGCGCTGGGGACTGCGCTGGGTCTGGTGGGCATCAGCCAATGGCTGATCCCCTACCTGGTGTGGCTCAGCATCCTGATCCCGCCGGTGGCCGGTGTCTACCTGGTGCTCGCCTGGATCGTGCCGGCGCTTGGCGCCGATCCGGTGGCCTGGCGCTGGAGCGCTTTTGCGGCCTGGCTGGCCGGCAGCCTGTGGGCACACGGAGCCCCCGGCTGGGGCTGGCAGATCACGCCAGTGCCGGCCCTGGATGCGCTGGTGGTCAGCGCCGCTCTTGCCGCACTGGTCTACTGGAGAGGCAAGACACGATGAGCACCAACGAACTCGCCAGCCTGCCACGCGATTGCTGGTATGTTGCGGCCTGGGACCACGAAGTGCCGGCGGGCCAGATGCTGGCGCGCCGGATTCTGGGGCTACCACTGCTCTTCTACCGACGCGCCGACGGACAGGTGGTCGCGCTGGAGGACTGCTGCCCGCACCGGCAGGCCCCGCTGTCGTGCGGGGCGCCTGGAGGGCGACCACGTGCGCTGCGGCTACCATGGTCTGCGTTTCGACAGTAACGGCCGCTGCCAGGAAGTGCCCGGCATGGCCACGCCCCCCGCCCGTGCCGCCATTCACGTCCGGAGCTTCCCGGTCGTGTGTCACAACCGCTGGCTGTTCGTCTGGATGGGCGATCCGGCAAAGGCCGACCGCACGCTGCTGCCCGACAATCACACCTGCGACAGCCCGGACTGGACCTACCTGCCGGGCTACCTGCACTACGATGCGCCGCACTGTCTGATCTGCGACAACCTGCTGGACTTCTCGCGCCTGAGTTGGGTCCACGAAGCGACGCTGGGCGGCAGCACCGAGATCGCACTGTCGCGCCCCAGGTGGCGCATAGGGCCTATCTGAAGGACGTGTTCGAGCGGCTGCCGACGCTGAAGAACGCCGAACTGGCGACGTTGCTGCCGCACCACTGGCGCGCGCCACACCCGCGTGTCGATCTGCCGTACAAGGTGCCGCTGGCGGGCATAGATTCTTTTGCTGTGAGTTCTTTGCCTTTCGCGAAGAAGATCAGGCAGTGATCAGGCGGCGCGGGCAACGGCGGAGTACGCGTTGGGGAAGTGGTGCTCACGCAAATACAGCGAC
>Ga0116142_10004535_pt1 | contig 13092 bp, 8 predicted proteins | sample AD_UKC033_MetaG_FD_89785 | JGI IMG/M metagenome (GOLD analysis project Ga0116142, IMG submission 89785) | Active sludge microbial communities of municipal wastewater-treating anaerobic digesters from USA - AD_UKC033_MetaG | ecosystem: Engineered > Bioreactor > Anaerobic > Digestate | place: USA... | reverse complement strand
GTGACACTCGTGCGCATCAATCCCGACGTCAGACAGGACGAGGACTCGTTGCTCGCGTTGCCGATGGGCGCGCTCGAAGCGCTCATCGCGATCGGCGAGGCGCGTAGACCGCGCACTCGCGCGGCGCCAGCGGCCCGGCGCCGGCAAGCACGAGGCGATGCTGGGCGAACTGATGGCCATGACGCTCGTGTGGCATTTCCCCGAAATTCAGGACCTCAGCCTAGGCCGGTCATGCGGCCGCACTGAACATCGACTTCGATTCGTCAGGCGACCGGTAGGCGATGCTCGAGTGCAAGCGGGCCAGATTGAAGTACCTGACTGGGTAAGCGATTTGTTGGCGAAGCTGGCAAACCATCGTCGGCGCGCGCTGGAAATGACACGGGGCCTGCAGCGAAGCTTGAGAACCCCTTCCCGCTTTCGGTACTAAGCCAGCACCGACTTTCGAAGTGCGTCCAGTGTCCGTAGAAATGTGGGTGCACGAAGCTGCAAGCGCCGGAGCCGAAAACCGAGTGTGCTCGGAATGTCGATCCACCAACTGCAGCTAGTGGCGCGGGATACGCGTGAAAACTCGCAAGGCATTTTCACGCATCAGAAGCTGCTTGGACTCGGGACGGAAGTTTAGGCCCTTGACCTCTGCAACGGCGCGCTCGGGGTCAATGACTGGCCAATCGCTGCCAAAGAGAACCTTGGTACGCCCATAGCTGTTGGCATAGTGCACATACGAGGCTGGCCAGTATTTGGGCGCGTACGCGTCGCCGGCCGTGTATATGTTGGGATGCTTCCAGCACATGGATATCATCTCATCAGTCCAAGGTATTCCTATGTGGATGCCAATGATCGCAAGAGATGGAAAATCAATTGCAACCTGATCAAGAAGAATTGGTCGCGCGACAGACGGCAAGCGACGCTGCTCGCCGTACACAAGGTTGTGACCCACTTGCATCATGATGGGAATGTCGAGTTCGCAACAGCGGGCATAGACCGGATAAATCTGAGGCGCGTCGGGAGGCATGCCGAACCAGTGTGGATACCAGTGGGCTCCGACAAAACCAAACTCATTTACTGCAGTGTCGAGATCCTTCAGCTGCTGAATACCCCGGGTGGGGTCGATGCCGGCAAGGCCGGAGAAGCGGTCTTCATGTCGCTGGCAGATTTCCGCAACTGTCTCATACGGGATCTCCCATGAGCCAGCAACCCGCAGGTCACCGCAGCGAGCGGCGATGAGCAGGGAACGCTCTATGCCGGCGCGATCCATCTTTCTAAGGTAGTCGTCGACGGAAACGCCGCCGCGAATGTCGTCAGACATGCGCACCTGTTCCTTAAAGTGCGGGCTCTGGTCTTTGCGATGCTGCTGCAGAATCTCGGGCGTGTACAGATTGCAGACGATGTCAATGTAGCCGGACACACGCGCTCCTGTCAGTGATCACCGACGTACATGCAACTGAATACACACTGGCCGGGCGTGTTTCCCATGGCGAGCCAAGGAAGCCATCCTGTGACGAATGTCCAAGTGCCTTGCAGTGGCACGGTGGCAACTGCAGGATTCTGCAGATCGCTCAGGGCGCCCATCACATTCCGTATTGAAAGTCCCGACAAGGCTGCGCGACTATTCCGATTGCCAAATGAAAGCATTGCGCAATCTCGCGCATTGAACTGCCCGGCATGCTCGGCCCATGTCATGTCCGTAGATGCGTCAATCTCGTCCTCAAGTACTGCTGCAGAAATGTGGTCCGGGCGCACTTCAATCCCACTGAACGGATTGCGCAATATCTCGAGGCGGTCTCCGCATGCCCGATCGTAGTACTCACCCGAAAGCACTCGGCATCGCCGCCAGCCCACGGCTTTGGCGTGTAGGGTCGTCTCTATACGACCACGAATCGCCGCAAAGGGCGTGGCCCGCCCATTGGGAGCGACAGCCAGGACCTCGCCATCAAACGAGTCAACGCGCGACCGGGATGTATCGAGGCAGCCAGTGACGCGCGCTTCGGCAAGAATTGCGCCCTCTCTATCGTCTACGTTCAGGTACGGCCCGCGCAGCGTCGCAATGCTCGAGGCGCGTGGGTAGCTGGGCACTGTGGCCCCAATCGCCGAGCCCATTCCAAGGAAGGCTGTCCAGGAAAGCAGGCTTCTTCGCGTCCGCGAATGCCCATTCATGGCTCTATACTCATGTGCGAGGGAACATTGGGGTGTGTCGGGACAATTCGACCTTTTGAGAGCTCCATTTCTGTCGGATGGGTGAGCGTATCGACAACAACGTGGATCAACGCGGTGCGGTTTCGGAAGTCGCGGGAACGCAGTAACTCTTCCATTTCGGCGGAACTAGTCACCCTGTAACCTTCGATACCGAAGGCGGCAGCAACGCGGGCAAGATCCGGCGTATCGTAGTCGGCGGTCCACGTGTCATCTCCAAATTTCTTGAAGATCCAGCGCTCCGACTCAAATCCCATGTTATCCATTACCACAATGAGAAGCGGAACACCTTCGGCCTTGACTGTGTCTAGCGCGTGCATGGCGGCCATCATGCCGCCATCGCCCAGGAATGTGACGACAAGCCGGTCAGGGCGTCCAATTGCAGCCCCCAGAGCGACAGGTAATCCACATCCGACGCGGCCGAGCTGCCAGGGAAATACGATGTCACCCGGGGAGAGAACGCGCATGTACGAGGCAGGAACGCCTAGGAACTGGCCAATATCGGTTGAAATGATGCGTTCTTTGGGAAGCAGCCTGTCACATGCATCCACAACCAGCCGGGGATTGGCCTTGCCCGGTCGCTCAGTCAAGTCGCGATTGTGGAATCGATTGACGGACTTGATTCTTCGCGCCATCGCCGGGCCGCGCCAATCGGGTCTGGAAACCCTTGGTGCGCTGAGCAAGAGTGCTTGAGCCATCTCTTTGGCGTCGGCGTTCACGGCGCGCGCCATTTGGAGGCGATCCTCAAGCGCCGCAGGATCGGAGTCGATCTGGATGATTTCGGTCTGCGTGTGGATGTTGAAGTAGACGAGCGTGTGGGAACTGAGCGATGCGCCAAAGGCGATCAGCAAGTCGCAATCCCTCATGATGAGTTGGCACTGCTCGTACGCGAATCCACCGCTGACACCTAGTGAGAAAGGACTCTCAGCGAACAAGTCGCGCGCGAGCAATGTCGTCGTAAGCAATGCGCCAATCCGGTCAGCGAGCTCCAGTAGAGCGGGCTTGGCTCCCGCCAAGTGGGCGCCTCTTCCGGCGAGGATAATTGGCCGCTCGCATTTCTGTATGCGGGATACGACATCCTGGATGTCCGCAGCTGCCGGTACAGTGGGTGTGATCTCTACCGTTGAGAGTCCTCGGGGCGTGTACTGCCAGTCGGCAGGCATTTCTGACGAGGCGATGGATCCAAAGAAGTGAAGGGCAATTGGTCCTCGGCCGAGTCGTAGATGGCGGAACGCCAATGCCACGTCTTCCGACAAAGTGGCGGATGTTCGGCAATCTTGGATTGATCCTATGGTCGCACGGAGAAACGGCGGTTGATCTGTGAGCATGTTGCCGTGGCGGTCCGAGCCCGGGGAATGCCCACCCGTAATGACCAACACGCGAGACTTGTTCATTTGCGCCGCCAGCATTGCCGCGCCGCAATTTGACAGCCCCGGCCCTGACCCCACTATGGCCACGCCAATCTTGCCAGTAGCGCAGGCGTAGCCATCTGCCATTCCAATCGCCACTTCTTCGTGGCGGACCTTTACATAGCGGATCTTGTGCTTCGAATGCAGTATCGCGGACAGGCGATCCACTCCACCGGCGATCTCTCCGAAGACGGTATCCACGCCTTCGGCTACAAGGGCCGCTGCCAAAGCCTCAAAGCCTCTCATCCCTGTCCCCATAGCTGCTCACGCAGTCGGTAGGAAAAGTGGAGATCACATAGATGCACGTTGTACCTCCAGGGGGCCAACAAATTTACTATCCATGTTGCCATGTTAACATGTAAATAAGATGACTCTCATGCGCAAAGAGCCATCGACATCAAGTCAGGATCGCGCCTTCGTGATGCGGAACCGTCCTGACGAGGATGTGCGTTGTCACCAAGCGGCCGGTTCTGGAAAGCCGTCGGCTTTGGCGCTGAGTCCGCATTGTTGATCATTGATGTCCAGTACCGCACCGCAGCTACCAGTGCATGCGTTACTGGGACGCACTCGCCATGCTACCGGAGCATGGATATCACCGAAACCGCCTCTCGCTCCAGCGTACTGCAGAACTGTTGCACGCCAAGCGCGGAGATTTTTCCACTCAGCAAATCCAAGGGGCGCATCTCGCCGGGATTTGATGCGGACCAAGCTTGGTCGACCTGACCGCCGAGCGCATCGCGCGGGCGGCAGAACTGAGAACATTCTAAGACTGCAGACTTCATGAGCGCAGGTCACTGAAAGGGTGGCTGCGGCACACCATGCCGCGCGGAAGGACGATCACGCTGAACGGCGCAATTTCCGGGTCCGCTGGGTGCGTGCGTTACGTCCCCAGAGTGTCCACGCTGTAAGAATAACCCGGGTGGGCGCTGCGACGCTCAACCAGTAATTTCTTCCCAAGTGGCCTGCAGTTCGTCCTTCATAACCTTGCCTAAGGGATTTCTTGGCAGTGATCCGCGAAAAGCAATTTCCCTGGGAATCTTGAAGGACGCAAGTTTCCCTTGGCAGTGGGAGATTATGTCGTTCGCGGTGACTGATTTGCGGCCGCTCATTACCACGACGGCGCGCAGTCGCTGGCCCCACTTCTCGTCCGGTACCCCAAAAACGGCAGCTTCAGCTACATCGGGGTGTGACACAAGGACATCCTCGACTTCTCGCGGATAGATGTTGATACCTCCGGAAATTATCATGTCCTTCTTGCGGCCGACGATGTACAGGAATCCTTCATCATCCTGTCTGGCGATGTCGCCTACCGAGACCCACCCATCCTTCAGGGCCGATGCAGTCTCAAGGGGCTTGTTCCAGTAGCCGTCGAATTGATATGGGGAGCGGCTGAAGAGCTCTCCCGCTTCTCCAAGGCTGCACCCGCGCCCATGTTCATCGAGGATTCTTATGTCGGTATCGGGGAATGGGGTGCCAACGCAGTCAAGTTTGCGCAGTTGATCCCCGGGCCCAATGCTGCTGACTATTCCTGCCTCCGTGGAGCCATATGTCTCGTATAGGACATTCTCGCCGAAGTATCCGACGATCTGCGCCTTCATGGATTGTGACAATGGGGCTCCATGAGATAGCAGAACACGGAGGTCCATAGGCCTGTTGGCACTGAGGAATTCGCATGGAAGGGCGAAGATGTCATGGAAGTGGGTCGGCACGAGAGCCGTTGATGTAAAGCGCCCTTCGGTAAGCGTGCGCAAAAGGCCCGCGGCGTCAAACTTGTCCTGAACTTCGACATATCCACCATGGAATAGGGTGGCCATGAGACGTAACAAGGCCCCGCCATGGTTCAATGGCGTCACAGCCAAGTATCGATCGCTTTCCGAATAGCACCCAAACTTGGCTGCTGTGGCACGCACCAGTAAGACTCTGGAGCGATGCGATAGCAGCACCCCCTTGGGTTCGCCTGTCGTGCCGGAGGTATATCCGATAATCCAGGGTTTCGCGTCGCACACGGCAGCTTCGAGCCGCGAACCCCGGGCACCTTCAAGCCATCTCTCGTAATCTGGGCCGACCGTAATGACGCGTCGGACACTGGGAAGGTTCGCTGCGCGGACGATTTTGGCAGTCTCTGAGTCCGCAATGAGCAATCTGGCGTCCGCGTCTGCGCAAATGGCCTCGAGCTCCCGCGGAGCAATGCGCGCGGTAATTGTCGCCACAGTCAGTCCCGCTTCCCCCAGGCCGCAAACCAGTTCGGGGTACTCGATGCAGTTCCTCGCAACAATCAGCGCGTGATCGCCGCTTGAAAGTCTGGATTCCGCTGCAACTGCCGCGGCGACCTGCTTAATGCGTGCGGCGAACTCGCCATAGCGTCGAGTCCGGGCACCGTGCCGCAGTGCAACTTTCAATGGGTCTCGACTGGCAGCAGCTAGGATCCCGCGCGCAACCGTCAGCGGCTGACAAGCAGACTGTTCGGTTTGTAGGTCCACTCGCTACACCTTCACCTGAGTGCCCATCGAGCTGCACGAGTCGTTCCCGGGCCACGGAAGGCTTGGCGCCCACCGTGTTCCCTCGGCGCAGGAGCCCTTGCACAGCGCGCATCCTGTCATGTATTGTTGTCCGCGATTAATGTAGACTGTTTGCATGTTGTCATGACATCATACAGTCTGAATGCGGTCTTAACAACCAACGCGTCGCGAATTGAAGTGACGCAACGATTGAATTGCGGGAGGCGGAGTCATGCAGATCATCGTGGAACGGGTAGCAAGAAGGGCCGGGCCGCTGACGTTGCCACTGCTGCTTTGTCTACCAGTGGGTCCAGCGATTGGGCAGGAAACGCAGGCGGGGGTGAGGGGCCTTGAGGAAATCACGGTCACAGCGCGGCGCAAGGAAGAATCCCTGCTGAGCGTGCCAATGTCCATCAGCGCATTGGGCGCTGCTGATTTGGACGAAGCCAACATCAAAACCTTTGTGGACCTCGCTCAGTTTGCGCCCGGGTTGTCATTCAATGAGAGTTCAGCTGGGCGCCATGATCGGTATACGCCCAACTACGTCATTCGAGGCCTGTTCCAGTCCGGCGGAGTGGGCGGTCCAGGTGCATTTGTCTTCCTCGACGGCGCCGCTGTAACTAGTGGCCGCATATATGGGTTCACAGACATCGAGCGTGTGGAGGTTCTCAAGGGCCCGCAGGCGGCCTACTTTGGTCGAAACACGTTCGCTGGCGCCATCAACGTTGTTACCAAGACGCCTGATCTGGACGAGTGGGGTGGGACTGCGTCCATGGAGTTCGCGCAATACAACTCCCTGGATGGCAGTCTGAGCGTGGATGGCCCCCTGATTCCGGACAAACTCAGTGTGCGCATCTCGGGGCGCGCCCAGAGCAGCGATGGTCAGTATCCAAATCGAGGGGATGGCGGCAAGGCGCTGGGCAGTCAGAAGACCGAGTCGCTCAGCCTTACCCTCTATGGAAAGCCGACCGAACAGTTCACCGCGAAGCTCTTCGCCACCTTGGATCGGGTGGATGACGGCCCGGGAGCTCATGCCAAGTTCCAGAATTGGCCCGGAGAGCCCGATCAGCTGACCTGCGATCCGAGGAATACAGGCGTCAATACATACATTTGCGGGGTGGTCCCAGCCTTCCCGGAAGAGTGGCTCGGCGTCGATGACGCAGTCACGCCGCGTATGATCAACGGACTCTCTCCGCTCTCGCAGTTCGGCAAGTTGCTCGGTGGTCACGGAGGCGTGACGGTACGGCAGCACTCCGCAAACCTGCAGCTGCAGTATGGGTTCGCCAATGGCATGAGCCTGGAGAGTCTGACTGCTTACACGTACTCGGAGGCACAGAACGTATCTGATCAGGACTATCGTGCCTCGCTCGATCTGCCCAATCCCAACTACCCAGCGAATCCCAATGCTCCGCAGTATTTCAACTTTCTCTTCGCGGTGGATGCGACCGATGAGGTCTTCTCCCAGGAGCTTCGACTCACGTCCGCACAGAACCAGCGACTGCGCTGGACGGGCGGGCTGAGCTACGTGGAGTACTCAGGGCTGAACGGCCAGGCTGCGGATGGCCCCGTAGGATTCCAGCTCTATCCAAACAGCGGCGACAAATCGACAATAACAACGGGAGGGTTCGGCGGCCTGTACTTCGACGTCACGGACAAATGGACGTTTTCTGCCGAGGGACGGTACCAGGAGGATGAGGTAGGAGTCACGCGGCTGAATGCTCAGTTCGTTCCCACTGGCCAACCTGAACTCAGTCGAAGCTTCACGTCGTTCACGCCGAGAATCTCCGTGGACTACAAACCCAACAGCGACATCATGTACTACGCCTTCTGGGCTCGGGGCTTCCGACCGGGCGGGCTGAACATAGCGCTGTTCGCGCAGCCGGACTACATCGTTGACCAAATCGAGGCCAATGTTGGAGGCAACCGCGAGGTCGATCCGGAGAAACTGGACAGTTTTGACATTGGCATTAAGGGCCGATTGTGGAATGGGCGCGTGCAGTACTCACTGGGCGCATATTACGGAACGTTGACGGACCAGCAGATCAGCCAAGGCACAACTGTGTTTAATGACCAAGGTGCCCCCGTGCGCTTCACTGTAGTTCGCAACGGTGGCGAGACGGAGCTCCGCGGAATCGAACTGGAAGCCACGGCTGCGGTGACGGACAAGCTCACGTTGAAAGCCACGTTCTCCGACAACTATGCGGAAATCAAGGAGGGTTTCTGCACGCTCTGCCAGACCATCTCCGGAAATGGCGATACTGCCGGCAAGCGCGTTCCACAGGCGCCGCGCTACAAAGCAAGCCTCTCCGCCATGTACAGGACACCGGTCGGCGATAATTATGAATGGTACGCTGGTGGGTCATACAGCTATAGCGGTAACCAGTACGATAACGAAACCAATCTACTTGGAACTGGCGAGGCTCACCTCGTCAATGTTCGAACGGGTATCGAAACGGGGGATTGGCGTATCGAGGGTTTCGTAACGAATCTTTTCGATGACGATACTGCGCTGTCAGTGTCGTCAGCACTGAATCTTTATACGTTCCAGCAGACGGCTGTTACCGTGTCGCTGCCGGACAAGCGCCAGTGGGGTGTTCGAGTGCGCTATGACTTTTGAGTGGCATTGAGAAAGTTAGAAGCTCTGCATTCTAGGAGATTGCATTATGACCACGCGTTCCGAATCGAAACTCTCGCGACGGCGTGTCCTTTCGCGCACGTTAGGTATTGGCGCAGTTGCCGCAGTTGGTGGGGCCGGGCTTGTTCACGCGAAACAAGGCGCCAGCACCTCAGCAGGGTCAGAACGGTCCATCTATGGAGAGGGTCGTGTTCAAGACATTTATCACCGCATCATCCATGATTTTGAGCGCCCGGATCCTGAGCTGATCGCGCGCCTGAAGGCGAATCGGCATGCAGGCGCGCCAGTTACACACGCAGGGCCGCTTGGTACCTGCGGCGCGGACGGCAAGGATCAGTATCGACCGGCAGAGACTTCGGGGCGCAGCGAATGCAAGCTGGGACATCTGCGGGCGCTGCCCTCGGGCATTCGGCCTGTGCGCCCGGGCTTGAAGATCATGGGACCTGCTTTCACGGTCGTCGCACAAGACCACCTGATTCCAATGTACGCCATCAACTTGGCGAAGCCCGGGGACGTGCTCGTAATCGACGCTACTGCATTGGGTCCTGATGTAGCGGTTTGGGGCGGTTCCATGAATCAGTCATCGGCTAGCCGCCAACTCGGTGGGGTCGTTATCGACGGGCGTCATTGCGACAGCGGCGGCTTTCTAACGCCACGTCCAGGCCGTGAGGTCCCGCTGTTTACACGCGGGCCGGCGGCCGCAAACACGACGTGGGAGCTTCCCGGATCGATCAATGTGCCCATCGCCATCGATGGTCGCATTGTCGAGCCGGGTGATCTTGTGGTCGGCGCCGACGATGGCGTGGCGATCATTCCGAAGCGAATGATCAAGGAAGCAGTCCTGCGCGCAGAGGCCTATGCGGAAGGCGTGAAGTATTGGACTCAGGAAAAGGACAAGGGGCGTACCTGGTTCGATATTCTCAATCTGCGCGGCAATCTCGACCGCCTGGGAATTCCTGAGTATCCGGGCCCGTAGGGCCCCTAGCTCGGCGCTGGACGCGAGTCGCGCGAAGAGGTCACCCACTTCTTCACTTGTGGCACGGGATCGGCCGGCCATGCCGGACGAGTCCCGTGGCCGCATTTATGCGGGCATCGCTTTCGGCGATGCAGCCGCACGCGGGCACAGGCGAAGTAGATGGCGTCGGTGACATAGATAGGACGATAGTATGAGCACCTTGTCCAGAGCGGAGACTGCGACCGGCAAGGCATTCCGGCGGCTAATGCCTTGGCTCATGCTCTTCTATGTACTCTCGTACATTGATCGGGTGAATCTCGGATTCGCCGCCTTGACGATGAATGCCGACTTGGCGCTTAGCGCTACGGTATTCGGCGTCGCAACCGCGGCTTTTTACGTAACCTATATTCTGTTTGAGGTGCCCAGCAACCTAATGCTGGTCCGTTTTGGCGCGAAAGTTTGGATACCCCGTATCATGATCACATGGGGGCTCGCGTCGATGGCGACAATGTTTGCGGCGGGGCCCCACAGTCTTTACGCATTACGAGCGTTACTAGGTGTTGCCGAGGCTGGGCTTTTCCCTGGGATCCTGTACTACTTGAGCAGTTGGTTCCCCGATTCCCAGCGGGCGCGCGTAAACAGTACATTTCTCACGGCACTTCCGCTCGCCCTGGTTATTGGGGCGCCGTTCTCCGGGCTGTTGCTGGAGATGGATGGGCTGCTGGGGCTCAAAGGGTGGCAGTGGCTCTTCCTGCTACAAGGCGCTCCCACAGTCTTGGTGGGCATAGCGGCCTATTTTGTTCTCCCAGACTCACCTGCCGTCGTTAGTTGGTTGACGGATCAGGAAAAGGAAGCGTTGCAGAGGCAGATTGAAGACGAGAATCAGGCGAAGCGTAGTCAGAAGAGCACGAGGGTAGAGAAGCCATCGTTATGGAGCATGATCGCCAATGCAAGGGTCATTGGTTTCGGATTCGCAAGTTTCTGTCTTATGGCGACGCTGACGGTGCTGGGGACATGGACGCCATTGATCGTTCGTGAACTGATGGGAAATACGGACAGGGTCTTGTTCGTAAGCTTGGCGGCCGCAATCCCTCCGATTGCCGCCGTCCCGGTCATGTTGCTTGTTGGGCGAAGGTCCGACCGCTCAAGTGGGCACGTCCGCTACACCGCCGTTGCGATGGCGTGCAGTAGCGCAGGATGGCTCATATGCGCGCTGGCGGTATCACCGGCTGCGAGGATAATGGGGCTGGTCGTCACTGCGACGGGAGCCTTCACCGCGATGACTACTTTTTGGGCAACAGTTGCACGGTCACTAGCTCGTGAGCAGCATGCGGTTGGCCTTGCACTGGTGGCCTCGATTAGCACCATGACGTCTGTGGTTAGCCCGATTGTCATCGGGTTTCTGCGGGACACCACTGGTAATTTTGCAGCCGGCATGTGGTATGCAGCGGGCTTGTTGATCATCGGAGTTGGGCTCTTTCTGGCGTCCGCGCGTCCACGATCGGACGCTTTGTCTTAGTCTTGGCAGCCAGCTGGGTGCTTGCGCGGTTAGAGTCCAAGGAGGGAGTCGCGATAGCGAATCAGGCACTCTTGCGATCCACTGGCGTCGACAGATAGATATGGTATTCGTATTTGTCGGCAATGTTGTACAGCGTACTTCGCTCAATTGGCTGGCCAGTGTCATCAAAGGTCAAGAGGCGTACGCGCACAAGGGGCGCGCCAATGCTTGTCTCGAGCAGGGACGCGAGACGGCTATCGGCTAAGCAAGCACCGATCAGCTGATCGGCGCCCATGACCTTGATGCCCTTGCTCTGAAAGACTTTGATGACAGGCTCGAACATCAGGTCTTGGGCCGTGATGTTCAGTCTTGGGTCCAGTGGCACAAAAGACTGACGATACCCGATCGGTCCATCCTTAAGTCGTCGGACATACGAAATCTCCAGTACGCGAGACCTCTTAGGCAGCTTCAGATCCGCACATATCTCGTCGCTCGCAATCACCTCGCGAACTGTGACACTTGTGATCTTGGACCGTTCCGCCAGTCGTACTGTCTGGCGAATGAGGTGCTCCATGTTCTCAAGTCGGGGTGCATCACCCAAGTCGGCGCTCACGAATGTTCCCTTGCCTTGGGTTCGAGTGAGCAAGCCCTCCTTGACGAGGATTTCGATTGCTTTGTGAGAGGTTTGCCGTGAGACCCCAAATGTCCTACAGAGCTCTGCTTCAGAAGGAATCCGGGACCCAGGGGGGTACATGCCGCCGAAAATCCAACCCCTTAGGATCGTGTATAGCTGGTGGTACCGTGGTGCCGGAGACGCGATGGAACGCGTAATCTTGTTTACATTATTAATGGGCATGTTCGGCGCCTGGGGCGTATCCATCACAATTGCCAGCGCATGGTTCAGACCCGGATAGTCCGCTATCAATGGCCGTAGTCCGGGTCTTCCTAGAGCCCGCGGAGCCTTATTCTAGCGGCATTCTTGGCTGGTTTGTGTATCGGCGTGGCTGATGCGGCCCACCGAGGGGACACTCCCTGGGTGCTAGCATTCGCGCATGCCAGCCGATCACATCATCCGGCGGGTGCGGGAGGCGGCTCGGGCCCTGGGCAGGGCTGAAGCGCTGCTGGTCACCGCCGGTGCCGGCATGAGCGTCGACTCGGGCCTGCCGGACTATCGCGGCAACCAGGGCTTCTGGCGCGCGTATCCGCCGCTCGAGAAGCTCGGCATCTCCTTCGAGCGCATGGCCCAGCCGTACTGGTTCGCCGAGAAGCCGCAAATGGCCTGGGCCTGGTACGGGCATCGCGCGCAGCTCTATCGACAGGCCACGCCGCACGCCGGCCACCAGCTGCTGCGCGAGTGGATGGCGGCGATGCCCGCCGGCGGCTTCGTCGTCACATCGAACGTCGATGGGCAGTTCGTGATGGCGGGCTGCGCCGAGCGCGGCGTCTACGAACTGCACGGCAACATCCACCGGCTGCAGTGTGTCGAGCCGTGTCGCGAGGAAGTGTGGTCGGCGGGGCTGCCGGACCTGCGCATCGATCTCGCCACGCTGATCGCGCACGGCGAGCTGCCGCAATGCCCCGCCTGCGGCGCGCTTGCGCGGCCCAACGTGCTGATGTTCAACGATGCGCACTGGGTCGATGCCGTCGCGCGCGAGCAGGGGCGGCGCTTCGACCAGTGGCTCGCGCAGGTGCGGGGCCGGCGCCTCGTGATCCTGGAGCTCGGCGCGGGCAATGCGCTGCCGACGATCCGCCGCCTCGGCGAGCGCGTCGCCGAGCGCTCGCTGGTGACACTCGTGCGCATCAATCCCGACGTCAGACAGGACGAGGACTCGTTGCTCGCGTTGCCGATGGGCGCGCTCGAAGCGCTCATCGCGATCGGCGAGGCGCGTAGACCGCGCACTCGCGCG
>Ga0116142_10004533_pt1 | contig 13095 bp, 9 predicted proteins | sample AD_UKC033_MetaG_FD_89785 | JGI IMG/M metagenome (GOLD analysis project Ga0116142, IMG submission 89785) | Active sludge microbial communities of municipal wastewater-treating anaerobic digesters from USA - AD_UKC033_MetaG | ecosystem: Engineered > Bioreactor > Anaerobic > Digestate | place: USA... | reverse complement strand
GCAGAGCAAACATTACTGAACGGGGTAAACGGCCTGAACGTAAATAATGAAGAGGATACTACTCCCTCCAATACAGTTGTAAAGGGAATAATATCAAATATAAACAAATCCATGGAGAATGCCAGGGAAATAATGAAATATACCCAGACCATGCTTAAGGGCAAGGCTAAAGACTTGAAGGCGGGAGAAGAAGCTGCAAGGATCGAGGAATATGCCAGGAATTCCAAGGAAATTATACTGAAGCTTGATAAATACACAGAAAAAATTAAAGAAAACCTGAGCCTGATATCGGTAATGATAGATGAAAGCAAGCTGCTTTCAATGAATGCCTCAACTGAAGCGGAAAATGCAAGCTCGGGAGGCAGGGGTTCTGCAATAATTGCCATGAAGGTGGAAAAGCTGGCTGACGAATCGGTAGAGTCGGCTACTCACATACAGGAGTTATTGAACAATGTGGTGAATGATGCGGAAAATACGGTAAAATCAGTGGCAGAGGCTTATGAGGAAATGTTTAAAAGCCTGGAGCTTATCAATAGGACAGTGGAGACTTTGATAAAATGGCTTATGTACAAAAATATGAAATAAGTACTCTACGCCTCTATATTTTTTTTATTTTCCATCCACCGGACCAGGAACATCTTGATAATTGCGGCAATGGGAACGGCAATAAGCATTCCCAACAGTCCAAGGTATGAGCCTCCGATTATCATGGCAAGCATCACAAACACAGGATGCAACCCCACACTGCTGCCTACAATCCTCGGAGAAATCAGCGTGCCGTCTATCTGCTGCACTGCAACAAGCACGATAATTGCAAGAAGCGCCTTAACGGGGTTCCCGCTGAGAAGCCCTACGATTACCGCAGGTACAGAGCCTAATATAGGGCCAAAGTAAGGAATGATATTCGCTATACCTGCAGTCATACCTATGAGAATTGCAAAGTCAAGCCTTATAATGGACAATCCTATGGAACTCAGGATGCCGACAATCAATGCCGCCAGCAGCTGCCCCCTTATGAAATGAGACAGTATAGAATTAATATCTTCAAACAAATTGCTCAGTTTTTCATTTTTATGCTCTTTTATCAATGCTTTTATGGTTTTTCCGTACAGCTCTCTGAAGTATTCGAGATCCTTCAGAATATAAAAGGCAATAATAAGTCCCAGGACGATATTTACAATATTGCTTCCGAAGCTTTTGATTTTGATGAAGGAATTGGATATAGCCGAGCTTATCAATTCATTGGCACTCTCTACGGTATTGATAAGCTGCTGCTTCAGGTTGTCCGACAAACCGCTGTTTTCAAGCCAGGATCTCAATTGACCGAAAATGTGGATGTATCTTTCCGAATAGCTTACCAAAGAATCAATTACCGAATTAATATCCACCTGGCTGCTGAATTTTCCGCCGATCATTGCATAGGAACTGTAAAGAAGAACGACAATCAAACCCAGAACCAGAAGATATGTAATAAGTACACTCATTGTGCGCTTTAATTTTTTGTGCTTGTCCGAACTATCAGCTTCTGCCTTTGTTATTCTTTTATTGTACATAACATTGGATTCTATCCAGCATACTAACGGATGAAGCAGATATGCAACCACCAGCGCAATCATAAAGGGAGCCAGAACGGCCAGTAATCCTGATAAAGCGCCGATTAGCGCGCCCAAAATATATTCAAAGTTGGAAATCAGCCTGTATATCACATACAGGATAGTCGCAAGTACAACGAAATATACGTATTTTAAAAGGGTTCTGTCGATTTTCAGCTTCATTTGCTTTTCCTCACAGCTTAAGCATAATAGTATATGAATACTCTATCATAAAAATTGCCATTTTCATAGCATTGCATACATTTCGGCAGCAAAAAAATTATGTAAAATAGCAAACAAAATACTGTTGATATTTAAAGTCCAATTTAGTATAATACTAAAGTACGAGTAACAGCTCTGTTTATGGAGAGATGGCTGAGTTGGTCGAAGGCGCACGACTGGAAATCGTGTGACTGTTAACGCGGTCCGAGGGTTCGAATCCCTCTCTCTCCGCCATTAAAGAAATCAAACCGTCCGGCGAGGACGGTTTTATTTTTTTATGCTGAGAGAGATTGTGAGAACCCTCATAGAATGGCCGATTAGTGTTTATGTATCGGCAATTGTGTATGCCACTTAAGAACGTAATTGCACTATTCAAGATTGGCTGCCGGCCACCCGGCTTCGAATCCCTCTCTCTCCGCCATTAAAGAAAAATAAACCGTCCCGCAGGGGCGGTTTTGTTTTTCTTTTATGAAGAAATTTGGAAGGGATTCGAACCCGTGAGGGCAATTTGCGTAAAGAAAATGCTCCTGTGCGAGCATTTTTAGCAAATTGTAGGAGCCCGGCACCGAAGCAGAGCGACGGTGGGCGACGTCACCAGCATGCAAGCAAAGGGTCGCAGGCGGCGAATCCCACTCTCTCCGCTGTAATGAATGCTTCGGGGTACATATATAATAGATTTATTTGAGAAGAATAAGTCCTTTATGATTAATTTAATAACATTTTGCAAATATAATATTAGTTGTGGTCATCCAAGATACTATTTAGAATAAATTCTTATTGCTTCTACTATACTTTCAGTATTCCATCTTACAGTGCTAATTGCATATTTTGTTACAGCTTGAGATACTCTTTCTTGTCCTCTTGGAATTACTCCTATAATTGGAATCTTTGAAGAATAAGCCGTATCTAGCTCCCAAGCCATCCAATCACTATAAGAAGCATACATTCCTGCAATACCTAATACAATATCAGAATTAATGATACGTTCTTTAAGCTTAGTTTTGATATAGCTTGCATTTACTGAGTTTATAGGATCATGAGGGGGAACTTCTTGGAAGTCTACATTGAAGTATCCTCTTGATTCTAATAGACTTCTTAGGTTTCTTAGGTCATCTACATAATTCCATGAGTGACTAATAAAAATCTTATATGACTTTGCCATGGTATTCCTCCTTAATTATTTGTTATGAAATTTTTACTTTCGTTATAAGTATTTTTTTCCCACTCTTCTATAGGCTCTTGTAAAAACAAATTTTCATATGTATCTCCATTATCATGATCCCCTATTGCATAATAGCAATGGGCTAGAGTCGCATATATCCACTTCTTATCCTGTCTTTCATTAATATTCTCAGTATCAATGATATTATTAAGTGTTTCAATTAAACTCTTTCTAGTTTTTTTTGCCTCTATTTGCAAGTATATTTTCTCATCAGGATCCGTTTCTACAAGAGATTTCATGTGTAAGCATAAAGCGTAGTTTTCACCTGTATAGTAGTCATTCCGCACCTTAAAACCTTTACCATAATATTTGATAGCTCTGTTTATATACTCTATATCTTTTACTAGAAGATATAGATTCTTATATATTGCACCTGTAATACCTAATGTCTCTGGATCATTAGTGTTATCTTCAGGATTCAACTCCTCAATAATTTTCAGTGCATCTGTTAAAGCTGTGTGCCTGGAAGGATATGAAGATTTATATGTACAGAGAGCTAATTGTTGAACAAAATATGACTCATTTGGATTAAGCTTGCAAGCACTTTCCCAGTATTTTGTTGCATTAATAAAATCGTTGTTATGCATATATTCTTTTGCCTTGTCTACCACAGCAAAAATATGTTTTTCCTTTTCGGCCAGTTCACTAATGATTGCATCATACACCTCTTCTGGCAAGCTTGGTGGAACAATTTGCATATATTCATATAAAGGACTATCTGGTTCGCACTTTTTTGAAATATTATGTATAAGGGCAGTTAACTCAGCTTGACAACGTTTTGCTTCATCTGATCCAATATCTTCTCCTAAGTGTGAATACATGAAAATCCTATTATGGTCTAAGTCGAATGGGATACGGCCATCTTTTTCCTTTAATACTATTGTTGAAAATGGGCGTACTGCGTGTCTTACGCCTAACTCATAGATTGCATTAGGGTTATAAGTAGAAATGTCAGCTATTACAAGCTCGGAGTGCATAAGCAAAGCATACATATTCTTATCAATCAAACCTGAATCTTGAATTTCATCTGCTCTTATACAATCATAACCAGCGTTTACAACAGCAGGTTTGATTATATTTTTATATGTTTTATCAAGGTCTAAAGTACGACCAGTAGAATAATCAGTTTTTTTACCAAATCCCATTATTACAAAACACTTTTTTTTCCTGATTTCCATATAAAAAACACCTCGCAAATTTAGTTTTATTGAGTTAAATGGATAAGCATTTTATTTTACAAGCCATTCTCTTAACCATAGGTTATTTTCCCTCTTGTCCGGATATATTACTGCCCAGTCATGAATCGATTTGTTATTGCTATAAGCCTTTTCAATATGACCATAAACACCATAGTATTCTACTTCATCCCATTTGTTTGCAGATTCTGTAACTGGAAGTATTATTGTATTCTGATATGTAATATATCCATCACTTAAGCCAAGTTCCCAAGGAATCCAAGTAGATTCTTTACTGTTTTGGGTAGCCAAAAGTATAAACTTTTTAGAACTTCTAATTCTGTCTCTTAGAATTGAGGCTGTTTCATAATTGGGTATATCAGGTAAACTATCATCTAAAAAGTCAATATAAACTTTTGCACCGGCTTTTAATAAGAATCTAACAACAGGAATTACTAAGTTTTATCCTTTCTTCTGTAAGATAAAAATACCTTATTAGTTGTTATAGTAGTACCAACGCTTTCGTTTATAAGAAATGACTTTTGGATAGGTTGATATCCTAGTTCTGTACGCGTCAAGAATGACATAATAACACCTCCAATATCAATAATTTATAGTGGGAAAATTTACTATTTACCTACTTATAAAACAAATTGCTACAAAAGCATAATATAATATTCAAAAATTATAAAAGAAACCTAATATTTCAGAAAGAAGTTCTAGCTTCAATTGATTCATGACGCATGTCCAATCCTATAATACAACAATACTTGGCATATCATATATGATATGCCTTATTTCATGTAGGAAAACTCTGCATGAAGTCTCGTAGTTTATTTTCCTTAAACACTAGAAAGAAATCATTGGCCTGTTTCTGTATACAAGGCCATAGTCTGTTCTATCAAGTAAATAATCAGTAGATTCATTAAAGAAGTCTGCGAATCTACTAAGAGTATCAGTGTCTGAATGATGAACACCATTCTCGTATCTATTTATATTTGAATGGGTTGTATTGAATTCTTTAGCTAAATCAATCTGAGTCATATTTTTTTAATCTAAATTGCTTTCGTCTTTCACCATTAAACATTAAAATTCTATTCTTTTGCGATATTCGTAATTTTATTATAACATGTGGAAAATTTTTGTAAATGCTTATGAGAAATCCGCACATTTTATATTGATATTACATATAACGCACATTATAAATAAAAGTGCGTATTGAGCACAGCGTATTTTGCAAATAAGGAGGTAAGTAAATGAATAGATTAGACGGAGTAATACCCAAAGGTAAAAAGTTAGGTCTGGAAAAGTACTTAGAAAAGACAACAAAATGATGGTTGACTTATATATACTGAACGGCTTTGAACCAATGAAATTGAGAATAAGAGACACTAACCTGATCAAGCGGCTTAACGAAAACCAAAACAGGAAGCTGGTTCTCTTTTGATCTGATTCCGTCCAATACCTGTTTAAGTATCATTTTGAATAGAACCACTTGATCTATAGAAGTAGAGCCCTTGTCATTGTAGAATGGCTCTACCAAGTCATATAGAGTAGAAAATCTATATGATTATCAATTTTTCTCAAAATGTGATTTGGCTTAACGAGTTGGTCGAGTATCACCATTTCCATTTCGAGCTGTTGATTTTCCTTTTAATTTTCCAATAACCTCAGCCTTATACCGATTATCTATAAGATTTTCTATTCAATGTTTAAGGAATAAAGAGGAATATGTGGAATTATGTAGAAATATGGTTGTATGAAGGGATAGTCTATGAATGAAAAAATTATAATACAGAAAGAGTAGATCATCAGATAGATTGGTATGATAGGAAAAGTCAATCTAACCAGAAATGTTATAAACGGCAAAGAACACTTGACATATTCCTATCGTTATTAATAACGTTAGTAGCAAGTTATATAGCCTTTGATACAAATTATTTAGAGGCGTTAGTTGCAATACCTGCTATAACTGTTGCTTTAATAGCCATTTATACAAATTCCAAGAAAATTGGATTGAATATAGAACTACAGCAGAATCGTTAAAACATGAGGAATATTTATTTTTAACAACGAGAGTACCATACAATGCTCATAGGCCATTTGAAATTTTCGTTTAAAGAATTGAAAGTCTTATTTCAAAGGAAAATACGAATTGGGCTCAATATATACAAAAAGTAAAAAAGGAAGGTGAAGCAAATGGCTAAAAAGAAAATATTTATTAGTTATGACTATGACAATGATAAAAACTATAAAAATCTTCTATTAGCATGGGATGCAAATAAAGAATTTGATTTTAACTTTGAAGATCATTCAGCGGATGTATCAATAAATTCTACAAATGCAGTAGCAATTAAAAGAGCTATTTCAGCAAAGATAAATAATGCAACTTATTTTTTGTGTATAATTGGGAAAAAAGCTTATAAAAGTGATTGGGTAAAGTGGGAAATTAGTAAAGCGGTTGAACTTAAGAAAAAAATTGTAGCGGTTAAAATTGATTCAACTAACACATCACCAGATGAAATAATGGGTGTTGGAGCATCATGGGCAATGTCTTTTACATTTGAGTCAATAAAGGCAGCAATTGATAAGGCTTAATTAGTGTACAAGCCCAATTCGTATAAATAATATGTGATAGGAGGGTATATTATTGGAATTAATAATTTCAGCTATACTTAGCATCATAATTAGCATATTGCTTGTGATAGCCATAGTTAAGAAAATCAGTGATATACTTAAACTTACAATAGCAATTATAAGAGGCATAAAAGAGAAATGGAAAATAAGACGCAAAAACAAAAATAAGGGACAAGCCTCCTGGAAAAAAATTAATTATAAATATTTTAAAATTAAACTAAATGGATTTTTCAATAATGATCTTAATAATAAAATTAAGATTTTATTTATAATGCTAATTTTTGTTATTACTCCAATAGTAAATAAATATATGACGAAAATTCCGAAAAGCATAAGCATTGTATATACAATCCTACTATCATACTTATTTATGATTGCATTAACGTATTTTTGTAAAATGTTACTTAAGACAAGTGATTCTAGTAATAGGTATATAAACTTGCTATATGCATTATGTGTTCTACTCATAGTGGGATTATCATTTGTAGCAGCAGTATCGAAAAATTTTGTGTATGGAAAAATCAGCTTTATAGTAATTGTATTTATTGATCTAATATATCTATTCCCTATGATTTCTTTTATGAAAGCAGCTTTAGATACAAAGTTTAGTAAAAACATAACTATACTGATTTCAATAATAGTATTTTTTGCAGCTGAAGGATATATGCTGTTTAATTTTGGAATGTATAATTTATCTGTTAATAAACTAATTGCTGAAAAGCTAATATTTAATTCTACACTAGAATTTTTTATTAAAGTGATTCATTTCGGTGGTATATACGTATTCCAATATCCAAACCCAGAAATATATACAGAACTTGCTTATTTAGCACAATTCTTTATGGGAATGATATTGAATGTAATAATAATTGGTTTTTTTGTATCGTATTTATCAGCTATAATTAATAAAAAAATACCATAGGTTTAGCATAAATACCCAGAAATAGACATTAATCCTTCAATGTCAACAACAAACATTGATCGGCTAGATGAAATACTTAATCAGCAGGCAGGGAAAAATTTTTTGTTAGAAAACTAATATATTAAGCACAAAAATATAGTATAAGTTAAGTGATAAAAGTGGACGGAAATTCTGGGTGATGAACAAATGACGGCAGCATTACTGGATTGGCTAACCCATAATGCGCATATTCTGAACATCAACGAGGACAGCTACCTGCGTATACCGGAACATCCGGACGGCGATTCCGGAAACATCCGGACACGAAACCGGAGGTATCCGGACATCATCTATGCAGGATATGGAAAATATCTGTAGAATATTTTATTCAGAAGGTGAAATTTGTAACTTTTTATGAATATTGAGGTGATAAAAGTTGAGTTTAAAAGCAAAGTTCTTCGAATACTTAGGACCTCGAAATAATCTTTCGGGATACGTGAGATCTTATAAACTGATATTTCTTATTATCTTATTTGAATTACTCAATGATAGAGGAATGGCAAAGGCTATTAATGTAGCAAGACGCTTTAAGAAATTCTATGAAGATAGAAAGAAAAGAGGCCTAGTTCCAGATACCGATGTTGAACCTAGAATAGAGAATATTGAGAACTCTACTGTAAATCAGGTTCTTTCCGTAATAAAAGACAACCCATATAGAGTTGTTAGTGACAAGGGTTTCATAAATATTGAGATTATTGATGGTGAAGAATACTTTGCTTTAGATGAAGAGTTGTATAAAGAGATAAATGATGCGGATAGAGAGCACATTTTGCAATTATTGAGAGACAAAATAGACTTATATTTCAGAAGGATTGATAGTGGGGTGGATAATTTGCAGAATCAAGGGATATTAAGAAAACTCATTGAAGATTTTATGGAAAGTTATATAAGTATAAGGAAATCAACTCCATTTGGCAGAAATCCTATAGGCAATATTATTACAAATAAGATCCCAGAGCTAATTAGTAATTATAATTTTATTGATAAAAGTATGTACCAAATTAAAGGTTCATATGGTAATGGGAACTGGACATATACACCTTGGATTGCGATATATGATAAGAGAATTACTACAACTGTACAAGAAGGGGTCTATATGGTTTACCTTTTCTCCTCTGATATGGAAAGGGTTTATTTGACTCTAAATCAAGGATGTACTAGATTAAATAATGCTATCGGTAAGAAAGAAGCTATTAATACAATGCAAGAGTTATCAAAGCAGATAAGATCTCAAATAGATTCGAAAGGGTTTTATACGAATAATAATTTAAATATCGGGCATGAGCTTTATGAGAAAGGCACCATATTTTACAAAATGTATGTGAAGGGCAGTATCCCTGGAGATGATCAGCTAATTGATGATTTAACAAAAATGATAGATATATATCAAGAGTATTATAGTCACTTCGTTAATAAACCAAGTGTTGATGAACAAGCTAATATAAGTATTAGCACACCTTCGACACAAGATATGGATCTTAGTGTAAAAGATGAAATTGAAAGAATATCCTTGTACATTAAGAGTAAAGGGTTTACTTACTCAGACGACTTAATTAAAAACTTTTATCTAGCGCTTAAGTCAAAACCATTTGTTATTTTAGCAGGCACTTCCGGCACAGGGAAGAGCAAGCTTATAAGATTGTTCGCAGAGGCTATTGGTGCAACTTCTGAGAATGAGCGATTTAAACTTATTTCTGTGCGCCCAGACTGGTCTGATTCTACAGATTTATTAGGTTATAGAGACCTAAATGGGAGATTTCACGCAGGTGTCCTGACGAATATTATTGTAAAAGCCTTACATAATCCTAATTATCCCTTTATTGTTTGCTTAGATGAAATGAATTTAGCAAGAGTTGAATACTATCTAAGTGATATATTATCAATAATGGAGTCTCGTAAATGGAATTCTGGGGAAATTGTAACTGATAGACTAATTGAAAATGAATACTTAGAAAGTTCCTACATCGATACCAATCACCATAGAGACATAATAATTCCGGAAAACCTATATATTATCGGGACTGTAAATATGGATGAGACAACATTTCCATTTAGTAAGAAGGTTTTGGATAGAGCGAATACGATTGAGTTTTCATATATTGACCTTGATATAAAAGCAGAAAGTATTGAAAAACAACAACCTGTAATTCTTCACAATGGCTTTTTGAGAAGTGAATATTTATTACTCGAAGATTGCATGAAATATGAAGAGCAGATTATTGAGACAATTTCAATACTCAAAGAAATAAATAGTCAATTGCAGCCTGCAAATTTGAATTTTGGGTATAGAATTAGAGATGAAATTTGTTTTTATGTGATCTATAATCACATACATAGTCTATTATCGTTTAATGAAGCTATGGATAATGCAATATTGCAAAAGATTCTTCCTAGAATTCAGGGTAGTAATAGTTCGATAAAAAGATCGCTGACAAGCTTGTTTAAAATATGTATAAATAATAGCGCTCAAATACTCTCATATGAAAGTGCTGGAGTATCTGAAGAAATGTTCGAGTATATAAATGAGCACATAAATATTCCATACAAGAAATCCGCAGAAAAGATTGCATTTATGATGAGGAGGTTTGAAGAGGATGGCTTCACCTCTTATTGGTTATAAGGATCAGGAACTTGTATATATAGAAACGCAAAAGTTAGATTTGATAATTAAGGGAAAGCCGTATCATCCAAAAGCTGAGGCTCTTAACAAATCACAATCAAACTCTAGCATATCAGTTGTTTGCAAAGAGTCATACAATATTGATATTGCGCATTCTGTGAAGGACTTTTTAGGAGTCAGTTCTGTCAGTAAGAATAAGTCTATCTACAGAACAATTCCACTGTTTTATGAGAATCAGTACTATGAGTTTATTATTGAAAATAAAGGTGAATATGAAATCTCATTTTGGCACCAAAATAGTTCAATCAGAGATAGGGTTAATGCAGTTGGAAGGAATAAGAGAACATTATCAGGTATACTTAATTTTGGAAGTGAAATTGGGTTCTCGGAATTCATTATTATGGTTGACGGAGAATCTTTCCTTGAAATATGTATTGAGATATTTCCATCTAAAATTGATTACAATGATGATTACGTTGCTATCCTTAATGATGTTAATAATGAAATATACAACTTGTCATTTGACTTTTTAAAGAAGACGTATCTTTGGTCTAGTATAAGGGATAATGTGGGAGGAAGCCTTACAGAATTCTTTAGCATTATTAAAATCATTTTTGATAAATTCATCATTGCTTCTGATACAGTAATAAAGTCACCTCATCATGTACTTCAGAAGGAAAATCAGATAGTACCATTTCACAAGTTGAAGAAGGCAAATTCGGATACTCTAAAATGGCTTGCTAAAAGACCTCATAATTTATTAATGATAAATGAAGATTACATACCAATAAAAGCTTTAGCAACTAAGAAGAGTATTTGCTTTGACACTTTTGAGAATAGATTTATAAAGTACACTCTCAAAACAGTTGCAAAAAAGCTAGAAGGGGTAAAGGCCAATTATATCAAGCTTGGACGAAAGACAGATGATAATATTATAAAACAATTGGACTCCATGAGACATGAGATTAATAGGAGACTTGAATTTAGCTTCTTAAGGGGGGTAGGGGACTTATATACACTTAATTCTCTATCTCTTGTTTTGAATATGGCTGCTGGGTATAAAGATCTGTACAAGTACTATTTAATGTTAATAAAAGGGCTCTCTTTAGATGGAGAAATTTTCAAGGTATCAATTAAAGACTTGGCAGTATTGTATGAATACTGGTGTTTCATTAAGTTGAATAGCTTATTAAAATCTAAGTATAAACTTATTAAACAGGATTTAATAAAAGTAGATAATTCAGGTTTGTTTGTAACACTAAGCAAAGGTAAGAAGGCCGCTGTAACATATGAAAATCCACAAAACGGTGAAAGGTTCACTATATCATACAATCTTCCTATCAACGTGTTGCCTACTGTCTCACAGAGACCAGATAATATTCTTTCTTTAAAGAAACATAGATCTAAAATAAAGTACGAGTATATTTTTGATGCAAAATATAGAATCAATCCTGCCCTTGAAGGGAGTAGTTATAGAGAGGCCTATCAATCACCTGGACCAGAAGAGGATGATATTAATACTATGCATAGATACCGTGATGCAATTGTCCAGGATTCTATTCAAGGAAATGAATTCGAAAGAACCATGTTTGGCGCATATGTTTTGTTTCCATATAAAGATACTGAGGAATATAAAAACCATAAGTTCTATGAAAGCATAGATAAAGTCAATATTGGAGGGTTACCTTTCCTTCCCAGTGCTACTAAGATAGTTGAAGAGTTGTTAGAAGAGCTTATAGAAGATTCTCCCGAAACAGCATTTGAGAGAACTGTATTACCTAAAGGTTCATACGATTATATTAATAGCATTGACTTTACAAACCGGGATGTTCTTATAGGGGCATTGAGTAAATCTGAACAGCTTGAAGTATGCCTAAAAAATAAATTCTATCATATACCTTGCAGTGAAATAGCTAAAGCTAGGTTGCCCCTAAGGTATGTAGCTCTATACCAGTCGAGCAGCAAGTTTAAGCATAACACTGGAATATACTACTATGGAGAAATAACCTTAGCCGAAAGAGTAAAAAGATCTGATATAACTGAAATACCAAGCAGCAGAAATATAGATATTCTATATTATAAATTTCATGTAAAGGAATGGAAGAAGCTTGAGACAAGTATAAAACCCAAGGAGTTAAGGATAAGTTCAAGACTTTACACAAATATGTTCTTGCTCTTAAATTCAGAGTATATACCGGAGCTATGCATTAAGTCTAAAGAAGAATATAGACTCTACATGGAATTGAAGAGATTAAGTAGTAGTATATGTGTTAGTGTAAGCGACGAAAGACAAGATGACTGGAGCACCAACATTGTGCTTGAAGGCAGTCGAGTGTCTGTAGAAGATAATATGATCAAAGTATATAAGGGGCATAGATATTATGAATATAGACTAGAGGATTTCGCTTCAAAGCCGAGGGCAGTAATATCACGGATACAACGGTTTTTGAGAGAAGAATGAGATTAATCAAAGTATGGAATAGAATTACAGCACAGGGATACCAATGGTATTTCATTAAAAATATTATAAGTCAGTAAGTACTGTTCGTAGTAAAAAGAATATTGAATAATTAACAACCGTAAATTATATATACACGACATTCTGAACGTATAGTGTGTAGAGGAGGTTATAGTATGATAGTAAATGATTATTCGGCTGAGCTTGT
>Ga0116142_10004532_pt1 | contig 13095 bp, 8 predicted proteins | sample AD_UKC033_MetaG_FD_89785 | JGI IMG/M metagenome (GOLD analysis project Ga0116142, IMG submission 89785) | Active sludge microbial communities of municipal wastewater-treating anaerobic digesters from USA - AD_UKC033_MetaG | ecosystem: Engineered > Bioreactor > Anaerobic > Digestate | place: USA... | reverse complement strand
GCGAAGCTGCGCGGCCGCCGGGCCCAGCAGCCGGTATTCCGCCTCAGAGGGTTTATATTCCTCCTTGCACTTGGGACAGATTTTACGCACCAGGCGCTGGGCCATGATTGCGCGCGTGGACGATGCCACCAGGAAGGGCTTGACCCCGATGTCAATCAGACGGGTGATCGCGCTCGGCGCGTCGTTGGTGTGCAGGGTGCTGAACACCAGATGGCCGGTGAGGGACGCATTCACCGCAATTTCCGCGGTTTCTATGTCGCGAATTTCACCGATCATGATGATGTTGGGCGCCTGGCGCAGAATGGATCGCAGGGCTGATGCGAAGGTCAGACCGATGTCGCTTCGGACATGGACCTGATTGATGCCCGACAGCTGATATTCCACCGGGTCTTCCACCGTGATGATTTTCCGGTCCGGGCGGTTGATCTCGTTCAAACAGCCGTAAAGCGTGGTGGTTTTTCCGGACCCCGTCGGCCCGGTCACCAGCAGGATACCGTCCGGGAGACCGATCAGGCGTTCAAAGACCTTCTGGTCGTCCGCCAGGAAGCCCAGTTCCGGCAGGCCGAGCATGAGCCCCTGTTTGTCCAGAATACGCATCACGATGCTTTCGCCGTGATTGGTTGGAATGGAGGACACGCGCAGATCGAGGTCCCGGCCCATCACATTCACCTGAATACGGCCGTCCTGCGGGACACGCTTCTCGGCTATTTTCATGTTGGCCATGATCTTCACGCGGCTGATGATGGCCGACTGAAGGCGTTTGGGCGGACTCTCCACCTCGTGCAGCACGCCGTCAATGCGGTAGCGGACTCGGAACTGCCGGGCCAGGGGTTCCAGATGAATATCCGATGCGCGGCTTCTGAACGCTTCAAGAATGATCAGGCTCACCAGTTTGATGATCGGGGCATCGGCCTCGGTGGCCTCTCCGTCCTCGGCCAGGATTTCCGCCCCGGTGGGCACGGCCACAGTGCCCTCGGTGATTTCCTCAAGCATCGTCTCAACCGTTTCCGGTGTATGCGCATAGTAATGATTGAGCGCCACCTCGATTTCCTCGGCGGGCGCCACCACGCCTTCGACATTGCATTTCAGCAGATAACGAAGGCTGTCGAGCGTTTCGACATCCAGCGGATCACTGAGCGCCACGGTGAGCGTGTTCTCATTCTTGTATACCGGAACAATTTTGTAACGGCGGGCGATTTTGTTGGGAACAAAATCAATGACTTCCTGGGTGACCTCCATATTGGCGAGACTGACGGTCTCCATGCCGAACTGATAGGCCAGTGTTTTCAGGATATCCAGCTTGCTGGCCATCTCCTTTTCCACCAGCACGTCCTGCACATCCTTGTCTTCCTCCCGTGCCGCCGTCAGTGCCTCTTCCGCCTGCGCTCTCGTTATCAGTCCGACGCTCTCGAGAATCTCAACAATGTATTCGTCATTTGCCGTCACTTGGGGCAGCTCCAGTTGAATGTAATGATTCTATTTTTCAAGAAGGCCTCATCGTACACAGCCCCCTGCTCTTTGTCAACGAATGGCGCCGGGCGACTTGCCGGGCCGCCGGCCCGCACAGAGGCGCAGCATGAGAAGCGAAATGGACAGGCAAAGCCCGGGCATGCTCCACGCGGGCAGGCCGCGGCTCAGGAAAGCGCCGCAACGGCATCGGCACGGGTCTCAAAAATCTCCACAACCGCATCCAGCCGGAGCAGTTCGATGTTCTTGAGAATCACAGGGCGCGGGCTGCATACAACAAACCGGCCTCCCCCGAGCGCCGCCTGTCGGCTGAACTCAATCATCAGGCCCATCCCGCGGCTGTTGATGTAATTCATGCCGGAGAGATCAAGAACCGTCTTATTGCTGGTGCCCCGGCACAGCGCGCCAACCTTCTCGCTGAAAATGTCAATATTGGACACATCCACCGGACCGTTCACACAGGCGATTTTCACATCGCCCTGCTCCTCAATCAGAATGTCAAACAAATGAGAATCCATTCATACCTCCTTCAACAAAGTCAGGCTTGCGCCAGCATGACCCCGCTGGTCTTTAAATACTGCTTCAAATCCGGAATTGAAATGATGCCGAAATGAAAAACCGAGGCCGCCAGCAGGATGGTTGCGCCGGCTTCCGCCGCCTCCAGGAAATGCTTCATTTCACCCGCGCCGCCGGAGGCGACAACCTCCGCTTTCACGGCATTTCTGATGGCGCGGATGACGGGCAAATCATAACCCGTGCGGGCGCCGTCGCCGGCCTTGCTGGTCGGGAGGATGACCTTCACTCCATAGCCGTCCACTTCCTTCGCCCACTCGACTGCATCTTTGCCCGTGGCGGTGCGGCCGCCGTCTATATAAACCTCGTAGCCCGACGGCAGCTTCGGATTCTGATCCACATCAATCGCCACGGTGACCTTGTCCGCGCCGAACTCTTTGATCATCTCCCTGATGACCTGCGGCTTGCGGAACGCCGCGCTTGAGGTGGATATTTTGTTTGCGCCGGCCTTCAGCACATCGCCGGCGGATTTAACGTCGGAAATTCCGCCGCCGACGGTGAAAGGGATCGTGGTGACATCCGCCACGCGGCGGACGACATCAAGAAGCGTCCCGCGGTTTTCAATGGTGGCCGTGATGTCCAGCATCGCGAGTTCATCGGCGCCGGCCGCGCAGTAGGCCTTTGCGCATGCGACGGGATCGCCGGCATCCTTAATGTCCACAAAATGCACGCCCTTGACCACGCGCCCGTTCTGCATGTCGAGGCACGGCATGATTCTGACCGGCTGCTTCATATTGAATATTCCTTTCTTCAAACTGCTCACAGCATCTTTGTATTGGAACCATCCCGCAGTTTCCATCTGATTCTGTAAATTTTTGCATCCGCAGCTTATGGTGCCGACAAGCAGGAATGCCGGAAAACACGGATATAGTACTATTTTAGTACTATTTCCATGTTTTTGCAGTTTTTGGTCATTTTTTGACGTTTTGGGGCTATTTTCCGCTGTTTTTGGCCGTTTTTCGGTGTTTTTGGGCCATTTTTTGCGTTTTTTGAGCATTTTGGGGCCTTTTCTTGATGTTTTTCGGATATCCGCCACAAAAAGCACATAATTCACAAAATCGAATCGGGAACTCAGGAAGACAGGAAATATTTCGACAGGATCAACAGGATTTACGGGATTGCAGGGTAACAATGATCCGTTTCATGGTTTCATTCCATCGGCCATTTGGGGATGGCTTGGTCTATTTCCCGCATGAGTTCGATGGTGCGGCCGAGGGCGGCTACAATTTTTTTGTAGTGCTGGAGATCGTCGTTGGTCAATACGCGCTCGCGGCGGTCTTTGAGCCATTTTTCGCAGACCTGGTAGCCGCCGATGGTGAAGTTCCAGACATTGGAAGGCACGTTGTCGAAATATTGCGTTTTGTTGATATACACGCGGCCATCCTTGAATTTCGGGAAGCCTTTCGCGACGATGTTGTCCCCGGCAACAGGGAAGGACGTGGCGGGCTTGTTCAATTCGGGCGATTCCATCAGGTGCAGCGCGGTGAGTTCGCCGCCGAGTTTGACCAGCGCGGCAAAGAGCTTTTTGTCGGAGGTGAGCGGTACGCGCGGGAAATCAATTTTCAGAAAGTCGGCGTAGCGCGTGCGGTAGGTCGGCGAATGAAGCACCGCATAGATGTAATAAAACACATCCTCCGGCCCGACGGTTTTCTTCAAATCCCCCTGCCCGTCCGGAATGAATTCCAGCCCCATCTTCCCGCTGAATTCTTTGATGAATTTGTTCGACAAGTTCGGCTTGCGCCCCGATTCGCCAAAGTTAAGTTCTTCGGTATCGTGGTAAAGGTAGAGGGGGAAAACATTCACTCCTCCCCGACGGAATACATTTGCATCCAACGGATACTTGGCACACGTCAGCAACGACCACACTGGATCATTTACAGCCATTCCTTGGCGACCGATCCCCAAACAAAAGTTCTTCCGTCCAGCAACATTGGTAAGCAGTTCGCGGCGAGGGTAATCCATTGCCACATAACTAAAGCACGACCAGCGCTGATCAAAAGGACGGTAGTTACATTGGTGAATTATCGATTCTTTGTCTGAAACCTGCCGGAGATTTTTTCTGGCATCCGCTACTTTCCAATCTCGATTATCTTTCAACCTATAGGTTTCAGCAAATTTATCATCAGTCAATATCGTTGCTTGCATAGCAGATAAGCGATCACGAATTACTGATTGATCGTAAGCTATCGCAAAATCATCCCTGTGTGTCTGAAATCCTAAAACATTTAGTGGTGCAATTTCAGCCACTCCCCAATACTTGCCGTATTCATCAGAAGCAGCTTCATCTTGCGGCACAAAAACAAAGAAGGGTTCTTTGGGCTCGGCCTTCTTCCACTTCGTCTTGCTGACATCAAGTTTATCGAGTTTGTCGTATTTGTTCTGCCGTTCGCCCCAGAGGTCGGCGTAATGGATCTGGCATTTACGACTTGAATCAGGCTGTTTGATAAAAATGCCAATGCAGACGCCCTGCTGGATGTCGAAGACGTTTTCGTCTTTGCCACCGTCTGGCGCGGTTTCCTTTTTCTTGGAGCTTCCGTGCAGGTTCAGTATGTAGATGTCATTGAAACTCTGCATGAGCGACCAGCGCATGCCGCGGAAGGTCGGGTTGTCGAGATAGCCGTTGTTGGAGATGAAGGCGAGGATTCCGTTGCCGCTCTCGTCCAGCCGCCACTGCGCAAAGCGGATGAATTTGACGTAGTCGTCCTGAAGCCATTTTGAATTCCGCTCATTGAGGGGCTGGCCATTCACGAATTTGTAGTCTTCGATCTTGTCGCTGATCCACGCGCCCTTGTTTTCGGAATGGCCGGAATACGGCGGGTTGCCGCAGATGACCATGATGGGCAGGTCGCGCTTGACCTCGTTGGCGGCTTCGGTTTCTTCGGCGATCCAGCGGGCGAAGAGCGGCAAGCCGCTCATTTCGTGCATGTCCTCAAGTGTGTTGGTGAGGAAAATGCCGAGGCGGTCGTCGTCCTCCATTTCGTATTTCCAGCCCGGCGCCTGCAGCTCCAGCAGGTCGCGCCCGGCAAGCTGAAGGCTCAGCTTGAAATGGGCAATGGCGTATGGCGCCATCATCAGCTCGAACCCGAACAGGCGCGGGAGCAGGGATTTTTTGACATAGCCGGGCCACATGCCCGCGTCGTTGCGCTCCATGAACTGGTTTCGGATCAGCCCGATGATGTCATAAAGAAAAGTTCCGGTTCCGCAGGCGGGGTCAAGAATCAGGACGCGGTGGCATTCCACTTTTTTCTTCTGCGTCGCTTTTTTGGTGCGATTTTCAGGCTTCCAGTTGTCAACGAGCACTTTGGACTTGTCCGCCAGTCCGTCCGCGCATTTGAATTTTGTTTTCAGAATGTGGTCCACGGAACGGACGATATAGGAAACAACCGGATCGGGCGTGTAATAGACGCCGCGCTGTTCGCGAAGTTTCGGATCGTATTCCGCGAGAAAGGTTTCATAGAAATGGAAAACCGGATCGCGGGTTTTCTTCGAGACGCCGAAGTCCTCCAGCACCCGGTTCATGTCGGTATGCCCCAGCACGCTCACCAGGTCTTCAACAAACGGCGCAAAAGGCTCTTTGTCCAGATCCGGGCCGGTGATCTGATAGAAGAAATTCCGCAGGAACGGATTGGATTTCGGGATCAGCGCCTGTGCCTCCTGGCGCGAGAAATCTTCCGGGGTCGGGTCCATCACGCGGGCCGAGAACAGGCCGTAGGCAATGGTCTGCGCGAACATGTCGGCAAAATCTCCCGTGCGTTCGGGCTGCATCAGGTCATGCATGAGTGTCTGCGCAAAGGCGGTGCGCCAGTCCTTCAAGGTGTCGGATGCTTCATTCTGCTCCAATGCTTTGACGATGATGTCGCGCACCATGTGGGCGAGGTTGGCCATCCGCTTGGCCAGCTCTTTGGGCCTGCGAATGGTCTGCGGCTTGTGAATGATGAACTCCCGGAGCATCTTATCAACTTCCAGTGCGCCCTGTTCATCCATCCGCACATTATTTCCGGAAAGATACCCCGCGCGGGCGGTCTGCCGCCATTCCCCGTTCACATACCAGCGGAATTCGAGATAATCGGTCAGGATCAGGTTTTCCAGCGCCGGGAGATAGCGCTTCAACTGGGCGCTCTTTTCAATCTCATTGAGCGAAACGCCGATGTCTTTGGCTTCGATATAGCCCAGCGTCAGATTGCGACGGGAAATCAGATAATCCGGCGCGCCGCAGGTGTCTCGCCTGGGTTCATTCACGGCTTGAATGCCTTTATCGAGGGATTCCATCAGATTCTTGAGGGCCGGCCGGTAGGTGTGTTCCGTGGCAATGCCGCGCGAATGCTCTTTTTCAACCGCCTTGAGATAATCCTGAATGCATGCTGTCATTGCTTCAGGATATTGACTTCCTCCTCGTCAAAATGCGAGCAGGTTTTTTATTTGTATCGGGTGAGGCGACCGGAGGAAATCGTCTAATGCAGTAGCCGCTCTGTGAGCGGCATCTTAGAAACTGCGCCTCACAGAGGCGCTACTACAACTGCGCACCCGGCCCTGTCCGCAATTCATTCCACAAAGCGGGGTCTTGGTTTGCCCTCGGCGTCCATCCAGGTTTTCTCAAGCCTGGTCGAGCAACAGATCACTGTGTAATCAAACCGCATGAGATAGAAAGGAGGCGGAATGCGCGTCCTTCCAAGATTATTAACATGGCGACTAGATCGCATCCCGTCTCTCTAGCTCACACTTGAGAAGCATACTCCCTCTCCGGTCCGTCGCAAATTGAATTTTTCAGTTTTAATCCCGTAGATCCTGTAAATCCTTGTCTGAATCTAAATTCTCCGCGTCACTGCGTTTTTGCGCGCATTTTCATGGTTTTCTTCATTTTTTGGCCGTTTTTCGGTGTTTTTGGGCCATTTTTTGCGTTTTTTTAGCATTTTTTGGCCTTTTTTCGGGATCCGGTCGCGACAGAACGCCCCCCATAACGAGGAGAAGGTGAAGCGAACGGACTATTTTTTCTTCCACCAGACGCCGGTGCATTCGGGCAGGATGCGTGACTGTTGATTTTCCAGCTTCTCAGCCAGCACATCGCCGAAGAAGAAGCGTGTGAGGTCAACGGCTTCCTGCACGGAGTCAAAGTAGTAGTCGGTCCTGATCCATTTGAAGGAAAATCCGCCGAGGGTCAGATAGTCATAGTATTCGCGGAGCTTTGGAAGCGGAGCGGGCTCCTCGTTCCCGGTGCCCAGCGTGTCGAGCAGGATCACGGTTCCGCCGGGACGCAGGATGCGAAAGATTTCCTCGAAGGCCCGATTCAGCCCGGCTGTCGAGTCTGTGCCGTCGCGCGCCGAGGCATAGCACAGCGCCCAGCCGCCGACCGCGAGGTCCGCGGATGCATCCGGCAGAGGGATGCTCTGATGATCCGCCAATCCCAGAGTCCAGTTCTGCAGGCCGGCGGCGCGCAGCCGGGACTCCGCCACCTGAAGCATGTGGCCCGATGAATCAAATCCCCAGATGTGCTTTGCGAAGGGCGCGAGCATGCAGGTGAGACGCCCCGTGCCCGCGCCGAGATCCGCGATTTCCAGTCCCGCCGGATCGCAGATATTCCTGATCGCGGGCAGGATATTCTGCTGACAGTCCTCGCGTGCAATCAGCCGCTCGTAGCGCTCGGCTTCGGAAGCGTAGGTCTTCGCATGGTCCGGCATGTCAGGCGCCGACGGGAATCTTGATATTGAAGGTGGTGCCCTTCCCCGGCGCTGTGTCGAAGCCGATTTCGCCCCCGTGGGCGTCAATGACGTTCTTGGTGATCGCCATGCCCAGGCCGGTGCCTTTTTTCTTTCCGAAGGTGGCAAAGGCCTCAAAAATGCGCGGAGCGATTTCGGGGGGGATGCCCGGGCCGTTGTCCGTGACATGGAAGCTGACATGGTCGCCCAGATCGCGGGCTTCGACCGTGATTTTTCCGGGCCCGCCCTTGAAGCAGTCCACGGCGTTGTTGGTGAGATTCTGCAGCACCCGCAGAAGTTTCGCCGGATCGGCCTGAATTGTTTTTTTGATCATCGTGACCTTCAGTTCCACGTTCTGCTTGGCCAGGTACTCGCGGTTCAGCAGTTCATAATGACTGAGGAAATCCTCCACCTGAACGGCCTCCCGGCTGAAGCGGGTTTCTCCGCGCGAGAATTCCAGAAGTTCATCCGTCATGCTCTGCATCCGGGTGACCTGTTCGGCAATCAGCCCGGCAAATTTGACGGTCTCCTCGTCACCGGTTTTCTTCCCGAGGATTTCTGTTGCGAGCGCAATAACCGCAAAAGGATTCCGATAATCGTGAATGATCTCGCCCACCATTTGTCCGACCATCGAGATGCGTTCCTGCCGCAAACGCTCCTCCATGTATTTGGCATTGGATTTGCGGAATTTTTCAACAATGTCCGCCGCAAAGCGGATAATGGAATGGGCCGAGGTCTGGGCAAATATCTTTTCGAGGTCCGTGTTGGATATCTTGGCCAGCACGGAATCTTCGACTGCGGCGGCGGCGGCGCTGCGAGGCTGTCCGTCCAGCACCCCGAACTCTCCGAAATAGCTGTTGGGTTCAACAAGCGCAATCTGGAACCGTTTGCCTGAGGCGTCCTCGCGGCAGATTTCAATCTTGCCGTCCACCAGGATATACAAACCGTCGGACGCATCGCCCTCGCGGAAGATAAAGCCTCCTTTTTTGATCTCCAGCATTTCGGAAAGCTCCGCCAGGCGCTCGGCCGCCCGGCTGTCAAAAAAGGAGAAAAATTCAAACTGTTTCAGGTCCATGGTTCCATCCCCTCTTTCTCCACTGTTTCACTGGAGACTTTATAACGGAGCGGGCCCGCAAAGTCGAGCGCGGGATAGCCGATTCTTCTTTGTTTGGCTGTACAATTTCACATGGTTTGTTCATACTAAGAATCGAGGAAGGCAGGATTTGAAAACCGGATATGCGGGGTGTTCTATGAAATGGATGAATCTGCTGCTGTGCATGCTTCTGATTCCAGTGACGGGGGCAATGGCCTCGGAGACTTATCGGGATGGTCTCATCGCATATGAGAAGGGCGAATACGAAAAAGCCTTTGAAATTTTCATGGCCCTTTTCCGGAGCAATCCCGGGGATGAAGACCTGAACTACTCCATGGGCCTGGCGGCCGCGCGGGCCGGGAGAGTCTCGCATGCCATTTTTGCCTACGAGCGCGCCCTGACTCTCAATCCGGAAAACGGCCCGGCACGGCTTGAACTGGGCCGCAACTGGATGTCTGTCAGGCAGTACGACCTGGCAAGGGATGAATTCGGCCGGCTGCTTGCTCTTCATCCGCCTGAAGATATTCGCCGGGCCGCAGAAAGTGAACTGGACCGGCTGGCCGGATTGGACCGGAAATGGCGCTTTGAGGGAGAAGCCACTCTTTCCGCCATCTGGGACGACAACAGCAATTACGGGCCGGAATCCGATGTGATCCGGACGGCTTCCGGGAACTATGCCGCGGATGCGGACATCCGCCCGGACGAAACCTGGGGCAGTGCCGGAAGCGCAAAAGTTCTTTACACCTATGATTTTGGCGATGCGAACGGATGGGAATATTCGCTGGGCGGCCACGGCTATATTAAACGTCATGAAAAGGCCCCGGATGAGGAGATATCGTTTATCAGAGCTGACGCCATACTGCGTCATGTCAGGCGGGACACTCTGCTGGAACTTCCACTGAAGGTCAGTGCCGCCGAATACGGAAACAGCCATCTGTTCAATCTGCTGGGCTCCGAACCGATGTTCCTCTATGCCGTCAGGCCCAAACTGCAGATTCTCGCACGCGGCAATATCGAATACCGCGACTACAAGCGGGATGATGAGCGCGATGCCCTGTTCGGAGAGGCCGGCCTGATTCTGCGGCGCCTGCCCGAAGGGCGGCAGCCGCTGCTTTCAGTTCAGGTTCACGCATTCAATGAAGACGCCGAAAGCGAAGCTTATGACAATGACGGATGGCGGGCCGTCGCTTATGGCAATGTTGAGGTGGTCAGTGCGCTCTATCTTTATGCCAGCGTGCAGTACCGCGAGACATTTTATGATGCGGTGCTGTATCCGGGCTATCAGGCAGAACCCCGTGACGAGGAGCAGATGCAGTACACCGTGGGACTGCAGTCCACGGCCATCCCCCACTGCACACTGGATTTCAGTTTCAGGCACACGGACAATCGGGCGAATTTCGATCTTTATGATTATGATAAGAACGTGGCCACCATTTCCACAACATTCACTTTCTAGGAGGTTCACATGAAAACATCCGCCATCTTTTTCATCCTGCTGGCCGGCGCATTGATCATCCCCTCATTCGCGGAGGCGGCTGATCCCGTCGGAAACGTTGTGGCCATGGAGGGCCGGGTTTCCGCGGCAGCCGGTTCATCCGGGAAAGTTCGGACGCTGGGAACAGGCGATCCCGTCTACCTGAACGATGTCATCAAAACAGCCGAGAAAGCCAAACTGCAGATTCTTTTCACGGATGACACGCTTTTCGCGATGGGGGAAAACAGCGAAGCGACAATCAGCGAATATCTGTTCAATCCCGCGGACAAAAAGAAAAACGGAATGGGCATCAGCATGGGCATGGGGCTGTTTCGAGTAATCACGGGTAAGATCACCACCCTCAATCCGGAACGCTTCAGCCTGAAAAGCACTCGTGCCACCATTGGAATACGCGGCTGCGAACTGGGGTTCATCCTGACGCCCAAGTATGACAAAATCATGATTATCCGGGTTCCGAAGGGCAAGGAGATCTATATTGACGACATCCCGGATGTCGTATCAGGCCGGAAGGGCGCACTGTTTCCTCCCGTCCGCATATTCGACGGGGGCACACTGCTCTATTTGAGCGACACCGACCGCCCGCAGAAAAGCAAGCTGTCGAGCGAAGACATCAATGATATCCTCAACGGCACGGGGCCCGGCCGGGGGAAAAGCCATGCCGGGCAGGGATTGAGCCATCAGGGCCGGGGCGCAGGGAAAAGCGGAGCGAAGGGCCAGCATCAGCTTCCGGGAACGAAGGAAGTGGGCGATGACCCCACAGGCCCGCTTTTTGAGGAAGAACCCGGGTTCGTTCCGCCAGTTGAGCCGGTGGATGAGCCGCCGACACAGCGAGGCGGCCGCAGCATCAGCCGCGATCCCGTCCCCAAACCCGTCTGGAACGGGCCGGATCATTCTTATCATTATGGAAATTGAGCCTGCCGGGGCAAAAAGGCGAATTTTAAGCTTTCACCTGATGCAGGGGTATCTCTATAATCCTCACCGCAAAGTAGATATGTGAGGAGGCATCATGCTGCTGCAAAGGCAATGGACGTTGTTCTTTCTTTTTTCGCTTTTGATTTTCAACCCGGGGCTGCAGGCGCGCGCAAATCCTCTTACGACGGAAGCCGGCATGCAGGCATACAATGCCGGCGAGTATGATCGCGCATACGACATCTTCTCCGAACTGTTCCGCAAAGACCCGCAGAATGTTCAGATAAACTACGGGCTGGGCCTTTCGGCGGCGGCCAGAGGCAAACTGTCGCATGCCCTTTTCGCCTTTGACCGTGTGCTTCAGGTCGAACCGAACAACATGCGCGCGAGGCTGGAACGGGCCCGCATATATTATTCCCTTGGCCAGTATGAACTGGCGCGGGCTGAATTCTCGCAGGTTTCGGGCACCCGGCCGCCCGAACAGGTGCAGAAGAACATTGGTCTGTTCATGGAGGCCATGGACAGGGCCGAACGGAAATACTCGTTCAGCGCGAGGCTCGATTTTCGAGTGGTATATGATGACAATCTGAACTTCGGACCCGCCGCTGCCACCATTGACACCCTCCTGGGCGAGCTGGAGGTTCTGGGTGACAGCCGTCCGCTGGAGGCATGGGGCCTGAACACGGGGGTCGGGGCGGGAGGAGTTTATGATTTTGGCGAGCGCGGCGGATGGCTGAGTTACGCCGACGCAGGATTTTCACAGGACATCTATGATGATGCGCCCAGGCAGGAAATAACCATGCTGCAGGGCGGCGCAGGTTTGCGGCGCTTCGGACAGATCACCCTGCTGGAACTGCCCGTGCGATTCATCAGTCTGGATTATGGACACGATGACCTCGTGGATATGGCCGGGATATATCCTTCAGCCGTGTTCATGGCCGCATCCCAGTGGCACCTGATCGGGCGTCTCAGTCTGGAGGACCGCAACTACAAGGACAACGATTTGCGCGATGCAGATTTCGTTCAGGCGGCAGGAACACTGCGGCGCCTATTTGACGGCGGGCGGGCCTCGCTCAGCCTCAACGCAGGTGTCTTCGACGAAAACTCTGACGGGGACATGTTCCAGAACGAGGGCTGGACCGCGGGCCTGTCAGGAGACTGCCGCGTGAGCGACTGGTTCACGGCCTATGCCGGAGCACAGTACCGGCGGTCTGAATACGGTGCGATCCTTTATCCGGATCTGCAGGATGTTCCGCGCGAGGATGATCAATGGCAGTTCATTGCCGGCCTGCGCCGGGAACTGAAAAAATATTGGACCGTTGATTTGAATCACCGTCATATCAGCAATTCTTCGAACTTCGGCCTGTATGACTACGACAAGAATGTGACCACAGTTTCGACATCGCTGACTTTTTAGGGGAGAAGCCATATGAAAACAGCAACTAAACTCATGCTTGCAGCAGTCCTCTTCATGGCGGCCGGAGTACTGGGCGCCGAACCCATTGGCAAGGTGATAAGCCTTCAGGGCTCCGTCACAGCGACGGAGGAAGGCGGAACCGAACGCCATCTTAAGATCGGTTCCGCAGTCTTCCAGAACGACATCATCAAGACGGGACCGCAATCCAAGGTTCAGCTGATGTTTACCGATGACACCCTGTTTGCGCAGGGTGCCGAGAGTGAAGCCCATCTCACTGAATATATATTCACGCCGGACCAGAAAAGTGAAAATGCCATGGGCATGAAGCTGGGGCTTGGGATGTTCCGTGTCATCACCGGAAAAATCACCGACCTGAATCCCGACCGCTTCAGGGTGAAGACGGGACGAGCCACCATCGGCATACGCGGCTGTGAACTCGGATTTGTGC
>Ga0116142_10004522_pt1 | contig 13113 bp, 11 predicted proteins | sample AD_UKC033_MetaG_FD_89785 | JGI IMG/M metagenome (GOLD analysis project Ga0116142, IMG submission 89785) | Active sludge microbial communities of municipal wastewater-treating anaerobic digesters from USA - AD_UKC033_MetaG | ecosystem: Engineered > Bioreactor > Anaerobic > Digestate | place: USA... | reverse complement strand
TACGCCGATCCCGGTACCGTTGGTTTACAAACGGCTTATGCGGCGCTCGCAAGCGAACAAGTGCTGGAGCCTGAAGAATGGGTGCTCGCAGTAGCTTTTCATTCCCGACGGGCCCTGAAGCTGGCCCTGCCTGCCATGGAACTGGGTGCGGAAGCAAACCTTACGGTCTTCGATCCGGAAGCCGAATGGGAATTCGGACCTGAACGGGTGAAGTCGCTTTCAAAAAACACCCCTTTTGCCGGAAAACGCTTCAAAGGCAGGGTTTTGGCCACGGTGCATAAAGGCATCGCTTATTTGAACAATTGATTTTATTTAACTAATTTTCAGCAAAACAGCCGATTCCATGCAAGAAACTAAACCGGGACCAGTGATCCTGAGATTCGGACTTACCGGGGGCCTTCTTTCCGCTCTGATATTCCTGATCTTCACCGTTACGGGATTGAGCAGCCCCGACAAGCCCACCTCGGGCTATGTGAGCGGGTTTCTCACCTTTGCAATCCTGGTCACCCTTGTGGTACTGGCTATCCGGCGGCAAAGGGATGAAGTGCAGGGAGGATATATCAATCTGGGGCAATGCATCCTCGTGGGTCTCGGCGTGGTCCTGCTGTCCACCTTGATTTCAAGTCTTGTTTCGCTGGTTTATACCCAGTTCATCGACCCGGGTTTTACCGAAAGGATGATGGCCCAGATCGAAGACGCCTGGGAAGCCCAGGGCATGAGCGAAGAACAAATAGAAGCAGCCCGGTCCTGGACCTCGTTTATGAAGAGTCCTATTTTGACCATTGCCTACAACCTGGTTTGTTTCGGCATCGGCGGCCTGATCCTCGCCCTGATCACCGGCCTGATCATGAAAAGAGAGAGGCCGGAGATCTCTTGATTTGTTGGTAAAACAGGGAGAGTTTCGAAAACATCCCCTGTCTTGAAAACACCCCCGGTGTTTCCGAATCCCTTACTATCCGTTTAATAGCCGGAATCATTAGCTTTGTAAAAATTTTACCGAGGGGCCTTGGATATTTCTGTCGTTATTCCATTATACAATGAAGCCGAATCGCTTCCGGAGCTGGAAGCCTGGATTTCCAGGATCATGCGGGAAAACAATTTCAGCTATGAAATCCTGTTTGTGGATGACGGCTCCACCGACCGCTCCTGGGAAGTGATTGAAAAACTGGCCGCTTTTAATGAAAACATTCGCGCTTTTCGCTTCCGGAGAAATTACGGAAAGGCCGCCGCGCTAAACACCGGTTTCCATGCCACCCGCGGCCACTATGTGGTCACCATGGATGCCGATCTGCAAGACAGCCCCGATGAAATCCCGGGCCTGGTGGAAAAGATCCGAAGTGAAAAACTGGACCTGGTCTCCGGATGGAAAAAAAAGAGGTATGACAATGCCCTCACCAAAAACCTTCCGTCCAAACTCTACAACTGGACCACAAGCAGGATGTCCGGCATCCGCTTGCACGATATGAATTGCGGGCTCAAGATTTACCGGCAGGAAGTGGTCAAGAACATCGAAGTGGATGGAGAAATGCACCGCTACATCCCGGTGATCGCCAAATGGGCCGGTTTTGCCAAAATCGGTGAAAAAGTGGTCGCCCACCAGGCCAGGAAATACGGCACCACCAAATTCGGAATGGAACGGTTTGTCAATGGTTTCCTGGACCTGGCCACCATCATGTTTGTCGGGAAATTTGGAAAACGGCCCATGCACCTTTTCGGCACCTTCGGTCTCCTCATTTTTTTTATCGGCTTTTTTATCCTGACCTACCTCACCATCGGGAAATTCTTTTTTGATTTTATTTCCATTGCAAACCGGCCGATCTTTTACCTGGGCATCCTTTTCCTCATCGTCGGCCTGCAATTGTTTATGTCCGGATTTATCGCGGAACTGGTGACCCGGAATGCGGCGGTCAAACACCACTACCAGATCGAAAAGCAGATCAGGGCATGAAACACATCGTGATCCTGGGCACCGCCTATCCCTTCCGGGGAGGACTCGCCGCCTTTAATGAGCGGCTTGCGGAAGAACTGATCCGGATGGGCCACCGGGTCGACCTGGTCACCTTCACCGTTCAATATCCTTCCTTTTTATTCCCCGGGAAGTCCCAGATGAGTGAGGATCCCAGTCCTCCCCTGACTATTTACCGGTGGCTGCACGCCTTCAACCCGTTCAACTGGATACTTACCGGACTGAAACTGCGCCGTCTCAAGCCCGACCTCATCATCTGCAAATTCTGGCTCCCGCTCATGGGTCCAGCCCTTTCCAGCGTGATCCGGATAGCAAAAACCAAAAACACCCTCGCCATCAGCATCCTCGACAATGTGGTCCCCCACGAAAAAAGGCCCGGAGACAAACTGTTTACCCGCTATTTTTTAGCTTGCATCGACCGTTTTATCTATATGTCGGAACAAGTCGGGCGTGACCTGGATGACTTTAAGACCGGCAAACCCAGCCGGCTGATTCCACACCCGATTTACGACAATTATGGCCAGGCGGTTTCCAGGGCCGAAGCAGTCGGCCATCTGCGGCTGGACCCGGATTGCCAATATGTCCTTTTCTTTGGATTCATAAGGGAATACAAAGGGCTGGACCTCCTGCTCGACGCCATCGCCCTGCTCCCCCCCAGCCTGGACAAACTGAGGTTTATCATCGCCGGCGAATTTTATACGGACTCCGCCCCCTACCTTGCGCGCATCGAGGCCCTGGGCATAAGGGAAAAACTGATCCTGCATACCCGGTTTATCAGCAATGAAGAAGTGAGGTACTATTTCTGCGCCGCCGACCTGGTGGTGCAACCTTATAAATCCGCCACCCAGAGCGGCATCGCGCAAATCGCCATCCATTTTAATAAACCCACCATCGTCACCCGGGTCGGCGGGCTCCATGAAATCATTGAAGACGGCAGGACCGGCTTTGTAGTCGGGGTAAATCCGGAAGAAATTGCCGGAGCCATCGAAACCTTTTTTTCAATGGCCGATCAGACCGCTTTCACCACAGCCCTGGAAGAAACGAAAAAAAAATATTCCTGGGAAAAGATGGCGCAGGCCGTCCTGGAATGACGAAGTGTTCCGTGTGGAGGCCATCTCCATGTTTGGGCGAAGCTTCGCTTCGGGCCCACGAAGGCCACGAATCATTTAAAAAATTCCTTCGTACTCTTCGCTTTGCTGTGTCGTTGTGGGAAATATGAGCAGGGAAAGCTGACTCCCACCAAGGCCACGAAGCACACAAAAAATTCCTTCGTGCACTTCGCTTCGTTGTGTCGTTGTGGGAAATATTAGTGGGGAAGCTGACTCCCACAAAGGCCATGAAGAACACAATTAATTCATTCGTGCTCTTCGCTTCGCTGTGTCGTTGTGGGAACCCATGTTCGGACATCGACCCCATATTAGGACGAAGCTTAGCTTCGGCCCTACGTAGGCCACGAATCATTTAAAAAATTCCTTCGTGCTCTTCGCTTCGCTGTGTCGTTGTGGGAAATATTTGCAGGAAAGCTGACTCCCACGATGGCCACGAAGAACACAAATTTTTCATTCGCGCCCTTCGCTTCGCTGTGTCGTTGTGGGAAACCCATGTTCGGACTTCGGCCCAACCTTTTGTATGTCACCCTTCATATATCCAACTTTTTTAATATTAAACCGGGATGGTATCTTTGGACCATGATTATCAGATCGAGAGCACCCCTTCGCATCGGCCTGGCGGGCGGGGGCACGGATGTTTCGCCTTATTCCGATCTTTATGGCGGGGCCATCCTCAACGCGACGATCAGCATCTTTGCCCATGCCACCATCCTTCCCTCCAGAGACAACCGGATCCGGATCGAATCCCTGGACCTCGACGAATCCCTGGACTACCGCAAAACCCGGAAGCTGGAGATCGACGGCAAGCTCGATCTGATCAAAGGGACCCATAACCATATCTTTAAAAACCACAAGGGCAAATTGCCCTCCTACGGCATCAGCACCTACGTGGATGTGCCCAAAGGGTCCGGCCTCGGCGCTTCGTCCACCCTCACGGTAGCCATCGCGGCCGCTTACGGCGAATGGCTCAAACTGCCTTTGGGTGAATACGACCTCGCCCGCACCGCCTACCAGATCGAAAGACACGATCTAAAAATCGCCGGGGGGAAACAGGACCAGTATGCGGCCACTTTCGGAGGATTCAATTTTATGGAATTTTACAAAGACGATAAAGTGATCGTCAACCCGCTCCGCATCCGACCGGAATACATCCACGAACTTGAATTGAACATCCTCCTCTATTATACCGGCACCTCCAGGCTGTCTTCGACCATTATTGAAAAACAAGCTTCCAATTTCACCATTAAAAAAGAGCAGTCCCTGGATGCCGCCCACAAACTGAAAGAACAGGCCATCCTCATGAAGGAAGCCCTGCTCACCGGCCGCCTGAATGAAATCGGGGCCTTGCTGGACTATGGCTGGCAACAAAAAAAGAAAACCGCCGCAGGCATATCCAACCCCCTGATCGACGAGATCTATGAACAGGCCCTGAAACACGGGGCCACCGGCGGTAAAATCTCCGGAGCGGGCGGCGGAGGTTTTCTGATGCTCTATGCACCGGGCAATACCAGGTATAAAATCATCCGCGCCCTTGAACCCATGGGCGGGGTTTTCAGGCCATTCAACTTTATGCAACAGGGGATTACCACCTGGACCATCAACCATCATTGAATCATGTTTCAGGAAAAAATTATTCAAACCATAGAAGCCAGCGTCCGGGTCAAAAATGAGATCTGCCGGGACCGGGCGCTGATCGAAAAAATCGACCAGGCCGCCAAAACCTGCATCGAAACTTTCCGGAATGGCGGCAAAATCCTGTTTTGCGGCAATGGAGGCAGCGCGGCGGATGCCCAGCACCTGGCCGCTGAATTTTCCGGCCGATTTTATAAAGACCGCCCGCCCCTTTATTCGGAAGCCCTTCATGTCAATACTTCCTATCTCACCGCGGTTGGGAACGACTACGGTTATGATCAGGTGTATTCCAGGATGATAAAAGGGATCGGGAAGAAAGGAGATATCCTCATCGGGCTGAGCACCTCAGGCAATTCCCAGAATATAATCCATGCTTTTGAGGCGGCCCATGCCCTTGGCATGATCTGCATTGGTTTCACAGGGGCCACCGGGGGAAAGATGGCAGTCCTGAGCGACCTTTTAATCAACGTGCCCTCCACGGATACTCCCCGCATACAGGAAAGCCATATCACCATCGGACATATCCTTTGTGAACTGGTCGAAAAATCCTTGTTTCCCTGATGATCGCCATTGTCCTTGCAGGCGGACTGGGCACCCGGCTTCGCCCGGTCACCGGGGATCTGATCCCAAAGGCCCTGGTCCCCGTGCAGGGCAAACCTTTCCTGCACTGGCAGTTGAATTATTTGAAAAAACAGGGAATCAAAAAAATCATCCTGGCCGTTTCTTTCCATGCCGGCCAGGTCATCGAGTATTTTGGTACCGATTTCCAGGGACTTCCGCTGGAATACTCCGTGGAAAAAAAAGCCCTGGGAACCGGAGGAGCTACTAAGCGGGCTATGACGCTCACCGGAAACAAACCGGTATTTGTATGCAACGGGGACACCTGGTTCAAGGTAAACCTCGAAAAGATGAGACAAAAGCACCGACTCGCGGGCCATGCGGTCACCCTCGCCCTGAAAAAGATGAACCGCTTTGACCGGTACGGTTCGGTGAGCCTGGGATCAAAAGACCGAATCGTTCATTTTGAAGAAAAAAAATGGCTCGAAACCGGTTATATCAACGGAGGGATCTATTATTTCAATCCGGGCCTGCTCCGGGATTATCCCCCGGATACCGCCTTCTCCCTGGAAAAGGACTTTTTTGAAAAAATGGTGAAGGAAATAAAAATCGGGGGATACCGTTCACCCGCTTCCTTTATCGATATCGGCATTCCTGAAGATTACCGCAAAATTCAATCCCTCGACCTTCGATGACCAAAAAGAAAAAAACGGGCAAGGCCTTGTTTCTGGACCGGGACGGGGTGATCAACCGGAGGCTGCCCGGCGACTATGTAAAAACATGGAAAGAATTTGACTTCCTGCCCGGGACGCTCCGGGCTTTAGGCCTCCTGCGCCCTTATTTTGACCGGATCCTGGTGGTCACCAACCAGCAGGGCATCGGCAAGGGGAAGATGACCGAAGCCGACCTTGCAAACATCCACCGGAATATGAAAAAAGTCATCCGCAAATCAGGAGGACATATCGACCGTGTCTATCATTGTCCGGACCTGGAGTCCCGGCAAGCCAACTGCAGGAAGCCCAATCCGGACATGGGGAAATGGGCCAAGGCCGATTTCCCCGAAATCGATTTTGACCGCTCGGTAATGGTGGGCGACACCGACATGGACCTTCTTTTTGGGAAAAACCTCGGCATGACCACCATACTCATTGCTGCAAGCCCTGCAGGATCAAAGGACCTGGCTGAACACAGCTTCCGGGACCTCATGGACTTTTACCTTAACTTTGTAAAAAAATGAATCGTTTACACATCAGTTCAGGGGCCAAATGGGAAGACCTTGTCGGCTACAGCCGGGCGATCCGCATCGGGGACCTGATCGAAGTTTCCGGCACTACGGCCGTGAAGGACGGAAAACTGGTGGGTAAGGATGACCTTTACCTGCAGACCAGGATCTGTCTTGAAATCATTGAATCGGCCCTGCAACGCGCCGGATCTTCCATGCATGACGTGATCCGGACACGCATCTATGTGACGGACATCACCAGATGGGAAGAAGCGGGCAAGGCCCACGGAGAGTTTTTCGGAAAAATAAAACCGGCCACGGCCATGGTCCAGGTGGCTGCCCTGATAGATCCGGATATGTTGGTGGAAATTGAAGCTACCGCCCTGGTCAGTCAGGGGAACGCGGACCCGGGCACCGGTGTTTAGATCTATCCATGTACCTGGTAAAAGAAATATTTTATACCCTGCAGGGTGAAGGCGTGCATACCGGCCGCCCCGCGGTGTTCCTGCGTTTTGCCGGATGTAACCTTTGGAATGGACTCGAATCGCACCGCGCCTCCGCCATATGTAAATTCTGTGATACGGATTTTGTGGGCCTGGACGGGCTTCACGGAGGAAAATACGACGCGGAAGGCCTAGTCGGTGTAATCCGTTCGCTTTGGCCGGATCCTGAAATCCCCATTTACCTGGTCTGTACGGGAGGCGAACCGGCATTACAAATGGACCAGGCCCTGGTGGATGCCTTTCACCGCGAGGGGATCATCATTGCAATAGAAACCAATGGGACCCTGCCCCTTCCGGAAGGCATAGACTGGGTTTGTGTGAGCCCCAAATCGGATACGGCCCTCGCCATCACCAGGGGCAATGAACTGAAACTGGTTTATCCCCAGGAAGAGGCCCTACCGGAAAGATTTGAATTCCTGGATTTTGACCATTTCAGCCTGCAACCCATGGACGGCCCTCTGCAGAAGATCAACACCGCAAAATGCCTGGAATACTGCAGGAATCATCCAAAATGGAAACTCAGCCTTCAGACCCATAAGATTTTGGAGATCCCCTGATTGAAAGAGTGACCCGGGAGGCTTGAAAGGCTCATTGATCCTATACCACCCGGTAAGGATGCCCAAAACCGGAACTAAGTTTAGACAGAATTTGTACTACTTACATGTCGATATACACGGATATTGGTCGAATTTTATTCAAAGGCGGAAAGCAGGCCTATAATTTTAGTAAAAAAATGAATTTCAGCATGAACAACGACAAAAACAATAAGAATGACCTGGCCCAGGAAATAGTAAAAACCCATTTATTACTTGCGGTAGGGGGAGGCCTTATCCCCGTACCCCTGGTGGATTTTGCAGCCGTCACCGGGGTACAAATCAATATGATCCGCTCCCTGGCAAAACTCTATGGGGTCGATTTTAATGAACAAGTGGGCAAAAGCATCGTCTCTTCGCTGGTAGGGACTTCACTGGCCAGACTGGCGGCCTCCGCGGTGAAAGCCATTCCCCTGATCGGTTCCATCCTTGGCGCGGCTTCCATGTCGGTCTTGTCGGGTGCAAGCACCTATGCGGTCGGACAAGTGTTTATTCAGCATTTTGGTAAGGGAGGCACCCTTTCCGATTTCAACGCCGAACAAGCAAAATCCAAATACCAGGAGGAGTTTGAAAGAGGAAAAGAATTCAGCGTCCGCGCCGAAAAAGAACAAAAATCAAGTTCGTCCCAGTCCAGGGAGGAAATCTTTGCCGCCCTTGAAAGACTGAACGATCTCAAAAACCGGGGAGTCCTCTCCGAAGAAGAATACAACAGCCAGAAGGAAAAACTGCTGGGCAGGATCTGAGATAGAGAACATTTTGCTAGTTTTTTAGCAGAATGGATATCGCCAAACAAAAGCGTGGTTGCTTCAGTGCGTCTCGCCTGTAGCTTTTTAGCAGAATGCCTTGGTAAACCAGTACTTCCAATATATAACATTCTGCTTTCCCGTTTCAGGCGAGGACGCCTGAAACAACCCCTTATGCGCCCAGGAACATAAACAACAACTGGAATTTTTAGTCAGCCCAAAGTGGTTTACCAGCTTAGTTGCTTCAGAGCGTCTCGCCTGAAGTTTTTTAGCAGAATGCTCTAAGTAGGCCAGTACTTTCAATTTCTACCATTTTTCTAAAACCACAGTATACTACCAAACAAAAGCGTGGTTGCTTCAGTGCGTCCCGCCTGAAGCTTTTTAGCAGGATGCCCTAGGTAGGCCAGTACTTTCAATTTCTACCATTTTGCTAAAATCTCCAGTATACCGCCAAACAAAAGCGTAGTTGCTTCAGTGCGTCCCGCCTGAAGCTTTTTAGCAGGATGCCCTAGGTAGGCCAGTACTTTCAATTTCTACCATTTTGCTAAAACCCCAGTATACTGCCAAACAAAAGCGTGGTTGCTTCAGTGCGTCCCGCCTGAAGCTTTTTAGCAGGATGCCTGAGGTAATACGATACTTTCAACTTCTAGCATTTTACTTTTCCGTTTCAGGTGAATACCGAGATTCCGAGTTTTCGGAACGGTAGCTCTGAAACAACCCTTTATGCGCCGGGCACATTACAACAACTTTATCCGGACTTTTTGGTCAGATCCCTTCCTGGTTACAATATTCAATCAGGTCCTTGTACACCGGGTACTCCCTGAGTATTTCTTCGTTCCCGATGATGATCATCTGGCGCCTGGCCCTCGTGAGGGCAACATTTAGTTTCCGGTCCACCCCGTCATCCGACAAGGAGATCATGTTCTGGATCTGGCTAAACCGGTTGGTACACAATGAAAAGATAATGATATCCCTGGCCCCGCCCTGGTAACGCTCCACGGTATCGATGGTCAGGAGGTCCGGATCCAGGTCATGGTCCTGCAGGGTCTTCCGAATCTGCGCAATCTGCGCCCGGTAAGGGGTAATCACGCCGATGGACTGCGCGTGAAGGTCCAGGCCGTTGAAGGCATAGATCCGGCGGATGGCTTCAATACAATCGCTGACCAGGCCCGCCTCCATCCGGTTAATTTTTGATTTACCCTGGTTGTCCGCCGGGGAGGGCAGGTACAACATTCTTTTCCGGGCAAGGTCCTGGATGAGTCCTTTCCAGGCAGGATCGGTTTTATATCCAAGGGGCTGTTCGAGTTCCAGGCGGATATCCGGCTGTTGAAGAACCCGCAGGGCGTCATCATAAAAATACCGGCTGGGAAACTGCATGATGGACCTGTGCATCCGTCCTTGTTCACGGAGAATATCAAAGGCCCAGGTCCACTGATTTGTTTTGCAGGCATTCATCATCCGTTCGAAGAGGGAATTGCGCAGGTTGATCAGGCCGATTTCCTTCAGCTCGGGACTCTGGACCGCGCTGTCGTCCTTACGCTGGACCACTACCGCGGGCAATTGCCTGTGGTCGCCGATCAGCACCCATTTTTTTACCCTGGGCAGGATGCCTGCCAGCATGGGCTCCAGGATCTGGGAGGCTTCATCCACGATGACCCAGTCGAATTTTTTAAGCTGAAAAAGCTCCGGCTTGCCGTTGATGCTGGTCAGGGTCCCGGTGATGATGCGATGGTTTTCAATCAAATGTTTAAACTCCGACCTCCTCTCCAGGCCGCTGGCCTGCTCGTCCAGAAAATGTTTCCAGAACTTTTTCTGGGCCGTATGCCTGGCCCCTATCCGCAGAAAATCCAGGGAAGCGGATTCCAGCGCTTCGCAAATTTCATCCACGGCACGGTTGGTATAGGCCAGCAAGAGGATGGATTCCTGCGTATTGGTGTAAAGGTGCTGGCTCAGCGACCGCAGCATGATACTGGTCTTGCCCGTACCCGGCGGGCCCCAAAGCAGGAAATAGTCACGGGTCCTCAGGATCTTTTGCAGAATAGTCTTTTGTTCATCGTTCAGGTCAGCAGGCAATGATATTTCCCCCGCCCCCTCTTCAGGTAAGCCCGGCGAGCGCAGGTTGAACAGGAGTTGCCTTTTTTCTTCATCCCCGGTGAGGAATTCAAAGAGGTTGCGGTATAAAATATGGAAACTGCTGTCGATCAGGTCGTGCTCCAGGTTCCAGTATTTCCATTCCGAAAAAATATTTTTCCGGCGTTGTTTATTCCTCAGCCGGATCATGAGCTGGTTAGCCCGGATGTCGATGATGGAACATTTGAAGATCTGGTGTTCCAGGGCGGATGCCCCCGACCAGGTATGCGGATACAATACTCCGATATCCCCCTGCCTGAAATTGGCCAGTTCATTGGATTCCGATGTGCGTTCAAAGGTCAAAAACTCGTCGTCCCCGCGGACCTCGGCGGACTTGAATACCAGGTGGCTGAGAATGGCAAAATTATCTTCCTTCTCCAGCCGGTTGTTGAGCCAGAGGGAAGCCATGCCGTTGTTTGATTCATCGCTGTGCTCCCCCACCTTGGCCAAATGGTGTTCGCGGGCAATGAAGCCAGTAAATTCCCTGAGATAGGCTTTTTCCAGCCCGGACATGGCCTGGTAGGCCGATTCAAAACCCTGAAGATCATTGGCGATAAATCCCTGGGGGGTGGGAAGCAGGGAAGGCCTCAATTGTCCGAGCAGGTGATCCAGTTCCTCGCTGCGGCTGAGCCGGAGTTCCAGGATCACCAGTTCGTTGCGGACCGCAAGTGCTTCGATCTGCTGGGCCTTGACCGGCGGAGCGAATCGCAAAGGTTTCTGTTCCTGCTGGGAATAGAGAATATAGGAGGAAAGGCGGGTTTTGTTTTTAAACACGCTCCGGATGAGCAAGTCGTACAATAAGGTCTGGATATAATTATTGGGATTGATCCCATAGGCATTGGTCTTGTAGGGTTTGGAACTTTTCAGTTCCACGATATGGGCCAGGTTCCGTTCCGGGGTTTCATGGTAAAGATCCAGCCTGCCCTGCAATCCGTAAATGGCTGAAATGAAAGTGGGTTCCAGGAATACCCCTTCCGCCTGAATGCCGATCTGGCTGAATTCTTCCCGGGTGACCCGCCGCAGGTTATTGAAGTGGGTCTTGGCTTTGACATTCAGGTCGATCACCTCCCGGTCTTCCAGGACCGTGCATTCCAGGGGATAGAGCTTGAAAAATTGTTTCATGAGAGCGGGGAAATCCGCGTCGGGGTTCACCATGATTTCATCAAGAAAAAAGTTGGCGGCATTTCCCAGCAGGATACTCGGACTGGATGGTTTGGGTTTGTATTTGTTGAGAAGATAGGACCAGGTCAGCACGCCGAAATCCTTAAAACATTCGGCAACGGCGGTCACGTCCACCAGGTAATCCGGCTCAAAAACCATCTGGTGGGGGATCCAGGCGCCTGCGGCTTCCACCTCAATGTCGATCAACTGGATGGAAACCGGCAAAGGCCGCAATTGGAGGTAAGCCTGAAGCAACTCGGTTTGAGTGTCGTTGATCCCGGATACATGATACCGTATACGGACCGCGTGATGGGGGTATTCTTCACTAACCCCCGTAAGCTCCTGCTCCTCCGGATCGGCATGGGTGATCAATACCCGGCAGTTGGCAATGGTTTTGTCAAACCGGGGCTCTTCAAACAAGGATTCCCAGCTTTTTTGTTCCCAGCCCATGAAGACCAGGGGGCTGGCGGTTTCACAGAGGTATTGCACCACCCGGTTTAGGCTATAGATACCGAGTTTAAGCAATTGTTCCGTGCTCAGTTTGCCCGGGGCCTGGGTATGATAAATCTGCTGGTAGGAAATCTTCCTGAAATGATGCAGCAAGGAAAGGTCCCGCCTCGGAATCCTGTACTGGATCCCGGCATAAACCATCCTCGCGAAGAGGGTGGAAAAATAAATTTTGTCGTTGGCCGTGACCCGGTTGAAAAAATAATTCAGGGCCTGATACAGCCGGGTTATGGATTTGGCGCCCTCTTCAAACCCCTGCTGCTGGATGTCCTCAAGTTCCTGATAGATCAAGGTCGCAATCGACTCTTTTCCTTCAATCATTCGAAGTAAAAATAGGGCATTTGAAGGATTTGTCCACGGATGGCACGGAATATGTTGTTAAGAAATCACAAGGGGTTTTTCAGGTATAATCGATTTATTATATTTGCGATTTATATTAAGAATTACTTTAATATCTCATGGACTTCAGAAGGCTGGTTTTGTGGGGAGTTTTGATAGGGACTGCGGCTTGCAAACACGAACCGGAATATAAAGGTCCCGGCCGCGTTACTGAAGCTGAAATTGAAGGAGAACAAGGTGAACAAAGCGGTGCCGGCCTCGCGCTTGAGGCCTGGTACCAAGCCCGGTTTGCCGACCCGGGACAGGTCAATCCTACCAGCCTGATGCCCGCTTATGAAAAATTAAAACAACACACTCGCAGTCCCGACAAGGCAAACTGGCGGTCGATCGGGCCAAAAAATATCGGGGGCCGGACCCTCTGCCTGGCTTTCCATCCAACGGATCCCAACGTCATATACGCAGGGTCCGCCAGTGGAGGTTTGTGGAAGACCAGCAGTTCAGGCATCGGTTACCACGGCTGGGTCCAGGTTCCGATTGATCTTCCCGTGTATTCCGTGGCTTCCATCCTCATCAGCCCCCGGAACCCCAACCTCATGTTTATCGGGACCGGTGAAGTATATAACAAAGCGGCGGCAGCTCCAGGCATTGTC
>Ga0116142_10004521_pt1 | contig 13114 bp, 11 predicted proteins | sample AD_UKC033_MetaG_FD_89785 | JGI IMG/M metagenome (GOLD analysis project Ga0116142, IMG submission 89785) | Active sludge microbial communities of municipal wastewater-treating anaerobic digesters from USA - AD_UKC033_MetaG | ecosystem: Engineered > Bioreactor > Anaerobic > Digestate | place: USA... | reverse complement strand
GATTCCAGGTATTTAGTTCTCCATGTGTTGACTTTTCAAATTCTACTCCCGGAAGCAGTACCTGGAAAATTTGTTTTATGGTTTCAGGTGATGCCTCAGCTTCAGCGGGCTGTATCTCTCCGGGAAATTCATTTATTAGCCAGCTTACGAGTTCCCTACTATACTGGCACCTCAATTCAGTAAAAGGTAAACCGCTCCCTGACAGAGTATATTGCCACCTGTAATTATTGTGGTGCTTCTTTATGATTTGTGACAGGCGTTGTAACTCCCCTGCTGCAAGCTGCATTACTTTTGCATTATGAGGATAAGCACACAAAAAAAGTAATACTTCATGATACTCCTTTAACACTACAGGATTGTTAATTATCCGGCGGCTGCATTCTTCCAGGGCAGCTAGTACAGTATTACCGTAAATAGCTTTCCGAAGATTATCAATTAAGCGATGTTGCAGGTGTTGTTGCATGCCCGGCGGAATCAGTAAGCTGAAAATAGAGAGACCAATAACCCCGGGTTATGAGAAAAATCATAAACGAATATGAGTTGATACTTGAGAGTCCGGACTTAACCCAACAACTTAGTGAACCGCTGCAGCTCTGCTAACTCTGCCAGGGTGAGCACTTCATTATTATCATACTTTGACTTAAAGTAAAGCACTCTCTTATGTTGCGGATATTTCAGGAGAATTGCCTCCAGTTGCTTACCCGTTGTTTCATCCTTACTGTATAAGGGTGTCGCCTCAGGTAAGGCCGACTTATAGCGATTAGGTTTCTTTAATATTATGGCTTCCAATGTTGCCAGCTTACCCGGTGCAATACTCTTAATTTTTGATGCCTTACTATACAGGCCCTGCAATTGCTTCTTACTCAGCCCTCCCCTTTCCTGGTACTGATACAGGAGGCTGCTGGTGAATGAAGAACCAGGCTGCGCTGCCAGCACCGCTTCCAGCAAATCTTTGATAATATCAACATCCGGCTTAATCCGTTGCATAACATAAAAATACTGAAGAAAATGGTACCCCCTGTTTCTATGTCATACATCAAGCATACCGATACTTTCGTCAAAGGTATTTTTACCAGGCAGCCGGATATAGTTCTTTTGTACAGTCAATAGCTGAAAAGCATTTTCCAATTTTTTAACCTCTAAATAGTACAATCATGAAAAGCAAAAAGAACCTGGCATTGTCCTTATTCCTGGCAGCAATAAGCTCAATTTTCTTCTCCTTTACTCCCAATTGGGGAGGTGAAGGATTTGAAGTATACCTGAATAACAAACTGGTACTACAGAAGTTTGGCCCGGAGATGAACACTGTTCAAAACCTTCAACTTGCTGATGCAACTGCAGAAGACCAGCTGATCATAAAATATCACCATTGCGGAAGGATCGGCAAGAACAGGGTAATAACCATTAAGGATGGACAAAATAAAACATTGAAAGAATTTCGCTATAATGATTCGAATAAACCTGTTTCTGCAATGAGTTGCAGTGTAAAAGAAATAATAAATCTGAAAAAAGGAAATACTACAAACCTGAAATTGTATTACACTTCCTCTGAATTACCGGCAGGTCGTTTACTTGCCTCTATCAGTTTTGGGGCTACTGGCAACACTATGCCCTAAGAATATCACTTCTTTTAAAACCCGCATTTAAATTATGCGGGTTTTTTTATGCAAATGAACCTGGTTGATCATGAATGGCAGTTAGATAAGTTATACTTTTGAATGCAGGTATATTTCCATTTAACAGAGCACTGCAATGTTTTAACTATGCGTATAAGGCAACTATCTCCTGGGCTGGCAATTCTTATCATCATTTCTTTTCAGATGAATTGCTCTTCATCAAAAAAAATACAGAAAAAAAATCTGGAAGTACCCATTGTGTCCCGCAGCGCATGGAATGCTGACAATCCCAGGCCTTATAAAAGTCATGTACCCGTAAAAATAACGGTCCATCATGAAGGCACTCAGCTGCTTTTGTCTGACGATGCAGCAAAAAAGATAAAGCGGATACAAACATGGGGAATGGGAAAAGACAGGAACTGGGCAGATATCCCTTATCATTTTCTGATTGCGCCTGACGGCACGATTTATGAAGGAAGAGATGTGCATACAGTAGGAGAAACAGCTACTGAATATGATCCTTCAGGGCATTTATTAATTACCTGTCTTGGTAACTTTGAAAAACAAGAGGTGTTTCCGGAGCAACTATCCTCGCTGATCAGGCTGATAGCCTATTGCTCAATAAAATATTCGATTCCAGTTGAAACATTATCTACTCACCGGGATAACTCTGCACAAACCACCTGTCCCGGCAAGAACTTGTATCATTATTTTGAAAACGGCTATATACTTGCAGAAGTAAAAAAACTACTGAAGTAATTCAGCATCTGAATGCCGCATAAAAATATCGCCACTACTATTGTGGCCTAATCACTGTTTTCCAAATGAAAATGCTGGTGATAAGCCCCTGCTGCTATATGAAGTGCAAACGCAGCAATCGCAGTATCCTTCAGTATATTAATCAATGCTAACTGTCTCATCTCCTTGTCACCCGCATTATTATAATTTGGAAGGTGAATCGTAAGAATGAAAATAACGAGAAGAACAAATAAGAGATAACTTGAAAATTTTACATACTGGTTGGTCAGGTAAGAGAGGGCCACCAGTATAAATGCTCCGCCAACAATATAAGCCCATTTAATTCCCAGCGGGAGAAAATCGGGAACATATACTAACAGATCCCTTGGATACATGAAATGAAAAATACCGAATACAAATAAAACGACAGCCAGTACATAAATGGCTATCCTGGAAATAATATGGTAGTGCTTCATAACCTGGAGTTTTAGTATGTATAAAAGGTACATATTTTATATTATATGAAACATGATTTAGCCCCATTTACTAAAAAACATACATAAGGAAGAGGGTCTTCAAAGATGATTTGTCGAAAACCGCAGAAAAGTTCTTTGTCAATCCATGTATTGACAAATATCAGCTTTTAACATACCCGATAAAAGTAAGTTGTGCAATTAATAATCTTACCTGTCATGCTAACAGATATTGCTATCTCCCAGTCGGCACCAATCCGCCATATCAAGGAAATTGCTGCCTCTATAAACATCAGTAATAATGATCTTGAATACTATGGAAAGCACAAAGCCAAATTACCTTTAAAGCTGATCGATGAAGAAAAAATCAAACAACACCATCTCATTCTGGTAACAGCCATTACTCCCACCCCAGCCGGTGAAGGAAAAACAACCATATCAGTTGGCCTTACAGATGGATTGAATCATATTGGTAAGAAGGCAATGGCTGTTTTGAGAGAACCATCATTAGGTCCCGTATTTGGCTTAAAAGGAGGCGCTACCGGTGGCGGATATTCCCAGATCATACCAATGGAAGATATTAACCTGCACTTTACCGGCGATTTTGCGGCTATCGAGAAAGCAAATAATCTTCTAGCTGCATTGATCGATCATAACCTGCAGAATAAAAAAAGAAGTTTACAAATAGATCCCAGAACGATAGTATGGAAAAGAGTAATGGATATGAACGACCGGGCATTGCGGCATATCGTAATTGGTTTAGGCGGCACAGCCAATGGCATTACCCGGGAAGATGGTTTCAACATCACTCCCGCTTCAGAGATCATGGCCATACTTTGTATGAGTACTGGTATGGACGACCTTAAAAGACGATTGGGAAATATCTATGTGGGAACTACGTTTAGTGGTCAGCCAGTTTTTGCCCGAGATCTGAATGCAGTTGGAGCGATGGCGATCCTTTTAAAAGATGCGATTAAGCCAAACCTGGTACAGACCCTGGAAGGAAACCCGGCCATTCTCCATGGAGGGCCATTTGCAAGTATTGCCCAGGGAACAAATTCCATTCTTGCCACAAAAATGGGGCTTTCACTCAGTGACTATGTAGTTACAGAAGCTGGCTTTGCAGCCGACCTCGGTGCAGAAAAATTCTTTGATATTAAATGTGTAAATGCCGGGCTAAAGCCAAAGGCGGTAGTGATAGTTGCAACCGTAAGAGCATTACGGCATCATGGGGGAGCGAAGAAAGATGAACTGACAATTCCATCAATCACCAAAGTAGAAAAAGGATTAGCCAATCTGGGGAAACACCTCGAAAATATGCAGCTTTTTGATATGAGGTCGGTGGTGGCCATTAACTATTTCCCCGGTGATACCGATGAAGAAATTGCAAGAATTAAATCATTCTGTAACAAATACCAGGTGGAAGCAATAGTGTGTAAAGGTTTTGCTGAAGGCGGAAAGGGCATGACTGAATTAGCCCACGCAGTGACTGACCTGATCAAAAGTGATGAAAGCAATTTCAAACCTTTATATGACCGGGAATTATCAATCGAAGAAAAAATTCATCGTATCGCTACAAAAATTTATGGAGCTGATGCAGTGGAGTATTCAGTAAAAGCAAAGACTCAATTAAAAAATATCAAAGAACTGGGCTTTGAGCAAATGCCGGTATGTATGGCCAAAACACCAAAGAGCTTATCAGATGATGAAAGAAAAACAGGCAGACCTGAAAACTTTATTGTAACAGTCCGTGAATTTGAATTTGCTGCCGGTGCAGGATTTGTTATTCCGATTTTAGGAGAAATGATGCGAATGCCGGGATTACCTGTTATTCCTGCAGCGGAGGGAATTGATATAGATGCGAACGGAGTGATAACAGGATTGAGTTAATCACTCATCCAAATTTTACCGGGGCACTCTTCGGTGATCCGGCTACGAGTTCATTAATAAAACCTCCGGCTTCAACCGGAGGCAACTATTTATATTGCAAGAATATTACTTAGCAAACTGGCTGCGGATAACATTTAACGCCCCGCCTGCTTTAAACCACTCAATTTGCTGCGCATTGTAGGAATGATTTGCCATGATGCTGTCGCTGCTGCCATCTTTATGATGCAGCACCACCTGCAATGGTTTACCCGGCGTAAAGCTGGTCAAACCCACCACATCTATAGTATCATCTTCCAGTATTTTATCGTAATCATCTTTGTTTGCAAAAGTAAGTGCCAGCATTCCCTGCTTTTTCAGGTTAGTCTCATGTATCCTTGCAAATGATTTCACCATTACTACCCTTACACCAAGGTGTCTTGGTTCCATGGCAGCATGTTCTCTTGATGAACCTTCACCATAGTTTTCATCCCAGACGACAATGGTACCGATACCTGCGGCTTTATATGCCCGTTGTGTGTTGGGAACAGTTCCGTATTCTCCTGTCAGCTGGTTCTTAACAGTATCTGTTTTATCATTGAAAGAATTGGTAGCACCGATCAACAGGTTATTACTGATATTATCCAGGTGACCACGGAATTTCAACCAGGGCCCGGCCATGGAGATATGGTCAGTAGTACATTTCCCTTTAGCTTTGATAAGAAGTTTCAACCCCTTCAGGTCAGTCCCTTCCCAAGCCGCAAAGGGATACAATAATTGAAGACGTTTGCTATCCGGTTTAACATCAAGCACTACATGGCTTCCATCTTCTGCCGGTGCCTGGTAACCTGCATCTTCCACAGCAAATCCTTTAACAGGTAATTCATCACCGCTTGGAGGATCCAATTTTACCTGCTCTCCTTTATCATTCGTCAGTGTATCCGTTAACGGATTGAAATTTAAATCACCGGCAATAGCTAATGCGGTAACTAATTCTGGCGAAGCCACAAAGGCCATTGTGTTTGGATTTCCATCAGCTCTCTTGGCAAAATTTCTGTTGAAAGAATGAACGATGGTGTTTTTTTCCTGCTTCTCCGCTCCCATCCTGTCCCACATACCGATACAAGGGCCGCATGCATTGGCAAAAACGGTGGCACCTATTTCACCAAACACATCCAGGAACCCGTCTCTTTCAATTGTATAGCGGACCTGCTCACTACCCGGAGTGATAGTGAACTCTGATTTCAATTTCAATCCCTTTGCTTTTACCTGTTTTGCCAGGCTTACAGCACGGCTGATATCTTCATAAGAAGAGTTGGTGCAACTTCCGATCAATCCAACTTCAATTTTTGTAGGCCAGCCATTCTTTGCTGCGGCTTCTTTCATTTGAGAAATAGGAGTTGCCAGGTCTGGTGTGAATGGTCCATTGAGATGTGGCTCCAGTTCGCTCAGGTTTATTTCAATTACCTGGTCAAAATATTTTTCAGGGTTGGTATATGCTTCTGCATCACCGGTTAAATATTCTTTTATTTTATCTGCGGCTTCAGCCACTTCTGCACGGCCTGTAGCTTTCAGGTAGCGGCTCATACTTTCGTCGTATCCGAATGTGGAGGTAGTGGCGCCAATCTCTGCGCCCATATTACAAATAGTGCCTTTACCGGTACAACTCATACTTTGCGCCCCTTCACCAAAATATTCAACAATAGCATTGGTGCCGCCTTTTACAGTAAGGATACCAGCTACTTTTAAAATCACATCTTTTGGGGCCGTCCATCCATTCAGTTTACCAGTAAGTTTTACACCGATTAATTTTGGCATCAGCAGCTCCCAGCTTAGACCCGCCATTACATCACAGGCATCTGCACCACCCACCCCAATTGCGATCATACCCAACCCACCGGCATTTACTGTATGACTATCTGTACCGATCATCATTCCGCCGGGGAATGCATAATTTTCAAGCACTACCTGGTGAATGATCCCGGCGCCGGGTTTCCAGAAGCCAATTCCATATTTATTGGAGATAGAAGAAAGAAAATTGTATACTTCTTCGTTATCAGAAACTGCTTTTGTAAGGTCACTTTTACCTTCATTTTTGGCTACAATCAGGTGATCGCAGTGAACTGTTGAAGGCACAGCCACTTTTTTACGGCCTGTGGTATCAAACTGCAGTAAAGCCATTTGCGCCGTAGCATCCTGCATGGCTACCCTGTCAGGTGCAAAGTCCACATAGGATTTGCCACGGGGAAAATCTTTGATTTCCACTCCTTCCCAAAGGTGGGAATACAGAATTTTCTCAGCCAGTGTAAGCGGATGGCCCAATGCTTTGCGGGCAGCATCTACCTTGGCAGGCATCTCAGCGTAAAGTTTCTTAATAAGATCTAAATCAAATACCATGTGGAGTCTTCTTTAGAGGTGAGTAAAATGAGTGGCAAAAGTACGAAAATCACCTGTCTGAATAACTCCGGGTTGCCGCAATTGTTTAAATTTTCTAATTTAGAGCTATGAACAGATTCAAAGACTTTGTTGAATGGAATGCCTTTGGCGTTTGTTCTGCTATCGGCAACCGGCTGGGTATTGCCACCAGCAAGATCAGGCAATACTTTATGTATGCGTCTATCCTTACTATGGGTTCTCCCATTATTATTTACATGGTACTGGCCTTCTTCAGAAATGTGAAGAAATATGTGATTGCCGCAAAAAGGAATCCCTGGTACTATTTATAATTATCCAGTATAATTACTCATGCCTGTTCAAAATAAAAAATGCCGGATAACCGGCACTTAGTATCAGCATACATAGTAATCAGCAATTGTCTTTTTCAGCTTTCACTGCATTTCCCGGAAATATCTGAGGGAGTACGCTGACTGGTTTCGCCGGGCTTATCTTTTTTGTTTTTATAATAACAGCTCCGTTCTTTCCTTTTTCGCCATACAACACTTTTGCATTTTCTGCACCCAATACATTCACTGATTGAATCTCATCTGGTTTTAATTTATCTGAGGCTTCTTTTGTTGAAATCACATCATCAATAACATATATAGGATTGACTGCTCCATTTATATTAGTTTGCTTTGTTGTCACTACAATGGCCCCGTTCTTTGCTCTTTCGCCATAGGCTGATGTGGCAGACACTCCTTTAAGCACTTCAATGGTAAGAATTTTCTCCAGTTGTAACATGTTTACCTCATACGCTTTTACCTCTTTACCGTCAATGATGTAAATAATATTATCAGGAACCATTTCAACTCCTAAGACTTCGATTTTATCTTCTTTTGCAGGAGGTGCAGGAGGTGGTGGTGGCACGGGCAGTTTGCCATACTTTGATTCAAAACTTTTTCTCTGTGCCGGTATGGATAAATCATATTTTTCTTTAGTCCCGTCTTTCAAGATCACGGTGGCAATCTCATTATTGATATTTACCGTACTCACATGTGCCGGAAGTTTTACCAGCGCCGTTGGGGCAGGTGGCGCTGGTGGGGCCTGATCAACGGCATCTATAGTCATTACTGGCGGTGCAGGTGGCGGAGGCGGTGGTGGTGGTAACTCTCCATAGAGATTCTCAAAATACTCCTTGTTTTCATTCCATTTGGTAAGTAAGATTCTTTTCACTTCATTTTTGTTCTTATCCTTTACTACTAGGGTGCAATTGCCTTTCGAATCAACAATGTCTATGTAATATCCTTTTTCATTCGGTACATGCACAGCTGGTACGGTATCGGTAATGACAGACTTAACAACCATTGCTACTTCTTTTTTACCTGATAAAGTATCACCGATCTGTTTCCGGAATGATAGCAGGATCACTGCCAGTAGTGGTAAAATGAAAAGAAACCGCAACAAATTCACTTTAGCGGATTTGAGTTTGTTCATCATGGCTATACGTTTTTTTAATGAAGAAAAATTAAATTGGTTAGCTATACTATATTGATTGTTCCCTATTACTTTAAGTAACAGGTACTGGTATTCTTTTTTACATACTCCGGTTTCGATTACTTTATCATCTGCAATGAATTCAAGATTTTGACGAATAGCCCCTTTTAATAACCAGGCAAACGGATTGTACCAGTTGAGCAGGCAAACCAACTCACCCCAGATGATATCTACACTATGCCGCTGTTTTACATGCACAAATTCATGACGGATGATCTCCTGTAATTCAGCTTCTGTATGCAGGTTGCGATTAATAAATATGGAATTGCCAAAGGAAAAAGGAATGATGTCTTCCTCTACCTGGTAGAGACTGACGCCATTGTTCGAAACGAATCCGGCCTTCTTCCTCATTTTTCGGAAAGACAGCAATTGAAACAGTAATCTTATAAGCATAAAAACCGATCCGGCCGCCATAACCAATCCGGCAATTCCCCAGCCAGTAAAAAAAGTATTGCCTGCATGGTCATTTCCGGTACCAGCAGCAAAAACAGGTATCCATGTTATCATGGTATTAGAGACTAATTCATTTTTCTCTAATACCGGCGATATGTCAATAAATGAAACCAGAAAAGATAACAGAGTATAACCCAGGAGGTACCAGCGGTTCCAGTTATAAAATGTCAGCTTACGTAAAACAAACTGGTAAAACAAAAACACTACTGCAAGGCTGACAGATAATTTTAGCAGGTATAAAATGAAAAAAGGCATTGTGATAAGTTGAATGATTAACTGTTTCCCTTCTCAATCATGCTGATTATTTCTTTCAGCTCTTTGGCAGATAATTTTTTCTGTTCTACAAAAAAATTCACCAGTTCCTTATAAGAATTATCGAAATACTCTTTCACTACTTTTCCCATAAATTTTTTCTTATACTCATCTTCACTCACGGCCGGTTTATACAAATAGGCATTCCCGACAAGCCTGCTGAGCAGGTATCCTTTCTTTTCAAGATTCTTAATGGTTGAAGCAACGGTGGTGTAAGGGAGAGATTCATCAAGATGATCCATAAAGGCTTTCACATTGCCTTCGCCGGTGCGCCATACAGCCTGCATGGTTTCTTCTTCAGCATGGGTAAGTTTTTCCATTTCTACGAAATTTTCGTAAAACTACGAGAATTTCGTAATTGTCCAAATTTATTTTTTGTCTGTCTAAATCAACTCTCTGAGTTTCCTAACCACCGTATCGATCTCATCCTTTGTATTATGCCTGGAGAAAGAAAAACGGACCGGCACCAGGTTGGGGTTATTATTGAGTGCCCTGATTACATGACTTCCCACATCGGCCCCGCTGCTGCAGGCGCTGCCACCTGAGACACAAATACCCTGCATATCCAGGTTAAAGAGGATCATTTCTGACTTTTCTGTTTTGGGGAATGAGGCATTCAGAACGGTATACAGGCTCTTACCATTATAGTCTCCGTTAAACTGCACCCCTTTAATATGTTTCTGCAGTTGTTCAATCATGTATGTCTTCAATGATTGAACATAAGCACTGTCTTTTTCCATATTGGCGTCTGCAAGTTCAAGTGCTTTTGCAAAACCAACTATCCCGTAGAGATTCTCTGTACCGGCCCTCATATTTCTTTCCTGGCCGCCCCCAAAGATCATCGGTTTTACTTTTATATTATCATTGATATATAATATACCGATTCCTTTTGGTCCGTGAAACTTATGGCCGGCCCCTGTGGCAAAATGAAGTGGCTTGCTGCGGAGATCTATCTTGTAATGACCTACCGTTTGTACTGTATCTGAATGAAAGATGGCATTATATTTTTTACATATCTCGCCGGCAGCGTTAATATCCAGCAGATTTCCTATTTCATTGTTGGCATGCATCAATGATACGAGGCAACGTTCCTCATGATTTGCCAGCTGATCTTCGAGATCATTTAAATCCACATGCCCGTCCGGGTATATCTTAACAAAACTTGTAGTCACTACATCATCATGATCAAAATGCTCCACAGCATGTAATACCGCATGATGTTCAATGGGCGATGTGATGATATGGCGGCAGCCCAGGTCATGAATAGCCGATGCAATGGCCATATTATCACTTTCTGTTCCCCCGCTGGTGAAAAATATTTCGCCGGGATTCGCATTAAGGATCTTCGCTACTGTCTTTCGGGCCGTTTCAATTGCCAGCCGGCTTTCCCTTCCATAAGAGTAAATAGAAGAAGGGTTGCCAAAATGTGATGTCATATAAGGCATCATGGCATCCAGTACTTCTTTATCAAGTGCCGTAGTAGCGGCATTATCCAGGTAAATACGATCCATATCGCAGTAAGAAAACGAATTAATAAGGCTGCAAATATAAGGCATCCCAGTGTCGTGGCTATATATCAAGTAGAAGTATCAGGGAGGGCAGTAAACGAATCGTCAAGCGATAATTTTTTTTTACAGCCTGCCCGAAACAAAGTAATTTGTTGTACAATTTTTCTCATGAAATGCACGTAAACAAAAGCTGTATACCAACCGGCAATAAATATTTAGGGCATAACATTTGACAAATTCAAAAACCGCCAAAGGCAGTTATATAAAAGATAAACACATGAAACATCCAGAACACAATTGTGATGGTGAAGGCCGCCGCAGCTTTCTAAAAAAGACAACAGCCATCACCGTTTTAAGTATTGCGCCTAAAGCACTGCTCAATGCCGGCGAACAAAACGAGGCTATAGCTTCCTTCTTTGAAAAAGCCCCCATTAAATTGCAGATCAATGGAAAGGATTATTCCCTGGCAGTTGATCCATCTATGAGTTTACTGGATATGTTGAGGGAACAATTGGGACTTACAGGGACAAAAAAGGGATGCGACCAGGGACATTGCGGTGCCTGCATTGTTCATGTAGATGGACAAAGGGTGAACTCCTGTTTGTCTATAGCCGTTGATAATAATGGCAAAAAGATCACTACGATTGAAGGATTGGAGCAGGGCGATAAACTGCACCCCATGCAGGAAGCATTTATCAAACACGATGCTTTTCAATGTGGCTATTGCACACCCGGACAGATCATGTCCGCTGTTGCCTGCATCAAGGAGGGGAAAGCAAATACACCAGGTGAGATACGGGAATACATGAGTGGCAATATCTGCCGTTGCGGAGCCTATCCCAACATTGTTGACGCCATTATGGAGGTTAAAAAAAGCGGACAGAAAATTTAAACAGAATTGAATTTATCAATCCCAACATACTTGTTATGGATAAGAATATTTTTTTAAACGATGACCGGGTAGACGGAATTGAAAAGGTGACCGGTCGTGCCAAATACACAGCTGATCAGCGTATAGATAATATTGCCTATGGCGTTTTTGTGACCAGCACTATTGCAAGAGGAGCTATAAAAAACCTGTTGATTGCCGAAGCAAAAAACAGTCCCGGTGTGCTTGACATTATATTTTACCAAAATTGCCCGCCGGTTCCCGGTTACAGGCCTCACGATAAAGAGCTCAATAAAAGAGGCTTTGAATGGCAGGGACTAAAAGTTTTTAATAATAACCTTGTTTATCATTATGGCCAGCCGGTTGCCCTTGTTGTCGCTGATACCTGGGAGAAAGCAGTAAAAGCTGCTAAACTGGTAAAAGCAGAATATATCACAGAAGCATTTGAAACTGATTTTGAAAAATTGAGAACCGATGAAACTAAATTGAAAAAGATCGGCGAATACAAAAGAGGTGAACCGGATGCCTATAAAAAGGCGGATGTATTTGTAGAAGCGGAATTCTTTACACCGATAGAAACACACAATCCCATGGAGATGCATGCCACCATTGCTATCTGGGAAGGTGATGATAAACTGACGGTATATGATAAATCGCAGGGCCCCAAAGGCACACAGTCACAACTGGCCAGGTGCTTTGGTTTAGAGGAAAAAAATGTCCGTGTGATAACAGAATATGTCGGTGGCGCTTTTGGAGCATCATTGAGAAGCTGGCCCAATGTGCCTGCAGCCGTTATTGCTGCTAAAAAAGTTAAGAGGCCCGTCAAAGTATTACTCAACCGCCGTCAAATGTTCTCTATGGTAGGCTATCGTCCGCAATCATGGCAAAAGATTGCCATTGGTGCCACAAAAGAAGGCAAACTGGTTGGAATTACGCATCACGCTGTCAGCAATACATCCCGGTATGAAGATTACCGGGAGGGCATTGTAAATGCCTCCCAGTTTTTATATGACTGCCCCAATGTAAACACCACCTATAAAATCCTGCCTCTTGATTTGAATACGCCTACCTGGATGCGTGGCCCCGGAGAAGCCACCGGCGCATTCGCACTGGAAAGTGCGTTGGATGAACTGGCTAACAAGCTGAACATGGATCCCGTTGAGTTGAGAGTTAAGAATTATGCAGAACTGCATCCCGTTAGTAAACTGCCATGGTCAAGCAAATTCCTGAAAGAGTGTTATGATGCAGGAAGAGAAAAAATTGGCTGGAACAAAAGACCAACTACACCCGGTTCATTAAAAGAAGACGGTATGCTGGTGGGTTATG
>Ga0116142_10004520_pt1 | contig 13116 bp, 12 predicted proteins | sample AD_UKC033_MetaG_FD_89785 | JGI IMG/M metagenome (GOLD analysis project Ga0116142, IMG submission 89785) | Active sludge microbial communities of municipal wastewater-treating anaerobic digesters from USA - AD_UKC033_MetaG | ecosystem: Engineered > Bioreactor > Anaerobic > Digestate | place: USA... | reverse complement strand
ATCCGCATATGAACGTCAGAGAAAACCTTTCTTTTGGTCTCAAGCTGCGCAAAATACCAGAATCTGAAATAAGCAGCCGCGTTAATGAAGCAGCGCAGATTCTCGGTCTTACCGACTATCTCGATCGCTTGCCGAAACAGCTGTCGGGCGGGCAGCGGCAGCGCGTTGCCCTTGGCCGCGCCATAGTTCGCGAGCCCAAGGTTTTTCTTATGGACGAACCCCTTTCGAATCTCGATGCCAAACTACGTGTGCAGATGCGTGCCGAAATTAAAAAACTGCATCAGCGCCTGCGCACTACCTTCGTCTATGTAACGCACGACCAGGTCGAAGCCATGACCATGGCCGACCGTATCGTTCTGCTGCACGAAGGCATCATTCAGCAATACGATGTACCTGCTGTAATTTATGATCGCCCTGCCAATGTTTTCGTAGCCACCTTTATCGGCTCGCCGCCAATGAACATCGCCAAAGTCAAGCGCAGCGACAAGGGTATGGCTCTGCAGCCCGGCAAAAACAGCGACCGCACCCATGACTGGCAGATCGCCCTGGGTGATCATTTTGCCGATGGCTTTGAAGACGATATGTTCATGGGTATCAGACCCGAACATATTCTCATCAACAACACCGACAAATCAATTCAGACGCTCGAACTGCCCTGTAAGGTCGAATTGATCGAACCCATGGGCGCCGAAACCTATCTGTATCTTGAATGTAACGGCCACAGCCTGAATGCCAGGGTTGAACCTTCCGTTCAGGTCGAAGTCGGCCAGAGTGTGACGGCTCATATTCCGGTCAATCGCTTTCATCTCTTTAAACAGTCTGATACCACCAGAATAAAACGCAAAGCAGACTGAGTCTGCCTGCGGGCTCTAACTTCTGAACTGTAGCAAGAAGGAGGGTTTCCGCCCTCCTTCTCTGACATAAAAAGGCCTGAAATCATTGATAAGTAAAAGCTCGACAAGCGATACCTCAGTAACCAGCGTCAGATCGATTTTACTCTGTCTGACGCTTGCCCTGCTGTTGCCGGGGTTACTGCTGACAGTCGGATGCTCAGGCAGCAGTGATGGCGCTGGTGCCGCAGGCACTGTAACTGTCGAATTCTGGAATACCATGGAAGGTGCAGAAGCACGCGCCATGCCGGCCATTATCAAAGAGTTCTGTGCTGCCAACCCCGGAATCGAGATCAAGGAAGTCGCTGTAGATTTTTATAAGGCCCGGGAAAAATTCAAAGAGAGTATCAAGGCTGGTTCCGGGCCAGATATTCTGCGTGCCGATCGCTTCTGGTTGAATGATTTCGTCAGCAGTGACTGTATCGCTGAAATCTCTGCAAAAGAGGTTGCCGAAGAACTTGAAGATATGGTGCCGATTGCCCGTGGCGTTATCACCGTGAACGAAAAACTCTGGGCCATGCCCATCTCGGTTGATTGCCTGGCAATGTTTTATAATAAATCTCATCTTGCTGAAAAGGGCGTGAAAGTCCCTGAAAATTTCGATGAGTTCTCGGCTGCCGCCGCCACTTTGACCGACCCTAATCTTGGCAGATACGGCTTTTTTATTTACCCGAACGGCTGGTATTTTGAGCCGTTTTTCTTTGGTTTTGGCGGGCAGTATTTTTCTACAGATGGCTCGCTGGCAATAAATTCTGACTCGGCCCGCAAGGCAATGGAATTTCTTTTGCATCTCAAAGATGGCCTCAAGGCTGTTCCGCCCGTTAACCTGCGTTCTAACGTCTACCAGACAATGATGGGAAGTTTCGGTAACGGCCAGGTCAGTATGATCTTTTCAGGACCCTGGGCTATTCGTAATGTCATTGCTGGCTCAGCTTTTAAAGACAATAATGAGAATCTTGGTATCGCGCCGCTGCCGCAGGGGCCGCATGGCAGTTTTTCCCCGACCGGTTGTCAGACCCTGGTAATTGCACGCACCACCAAAAAGCGCAGTGCTGCCATCAAATTCATTCGCCACATGTTCAGCCCCGAGGTACAGAAGCGTCTGACCATGATAAACTTCGGGCTGCCGGCGCGAAGAACGGTTTTCGGTGCCCCTGAACTGAAAAAAGACCCTTATCTGCAGACATTCATCAGACAGTTGCAAACGAGCCGCAAAGTTATCAACAGCCCTTTGCGCGGCGAAATATACGCCCCGCTCGGCGAGAAGCTCAAGCAGGTTCTCAACGGTGACCTGTCGCCGCAATACGCTTTGAATGACCTGGTAAACGAGTGGAAAGCCACTCACCGCTGATCGAATCATGGAGACCTCATGCCGGAACATCTAACAGCTTCGCTCCTGATTGCCCTGATCGGTGGTATCGTTGATCTCGATTCGACCGCGACCTGGCAGTTCATGATTTCGCAGCCGATAGTGGCTGCGCCGTTGACCGGCCTTTTTCTCGGCAGTCTTTTTGGTGAAGCCGCTGCTGGGCTCAAGCTGGGGCTGATGGTCGGCGTAATTCTTCAACTGCTCTGGATCGAACAACTGCCCCTGGGGATGAACGTTCCACCCGATGCCGCGCTGGCTTCGGTTCTTTCTGTTGCCCTCGGTTTTATTTCCGGGCATTCTTACGAAACCTACTCAGAAAGGGAAGCCTGCTACACGGTTGCTTTGCTGCTGGCGGTGGCTCTTGGGCTTCTCGGGCGCAGTCTCGACATGTTCGTCAGGCGTCTGAATACGAGTATAGATGCATGGGTCAGTCAGAAGGTCGAAGACAACTCGTTATGGGCGGTGGCTTTCGGCCATACTCTGGGCGGGGTTTGCACTTTTACCAAAGCCTTTGTTTTTTGTTTTCTGGTGGTCTGGCTCGGGGTCGAGCCTCTCAAATATTTCACTCAGACCTTGAGCTTCAAGCATGGCAGCGGTTTTATCGTGGTTCAGGGATTGCTGCCCGCAATTGGCTTTTCGGTGCTGGCAAGCATGGTTCTAAAGAGCCGCGAAGAAATAAGATATTTTATCGGCGCTGTAATAGTTTTTACTCTGCTGCCGGCAAAAATATGGCTGGGGCTGGCGGCAGCGGCATTCGTCATGTATCGTAACCGCTCAACGGGGGCGAGAAAATGAGAACCCTGCCGCGCAGCATGTTGGTCAGAATTGCATTTCGCAGCTTTTTTCTGCAGTCATCCTGGAATTACCGCGGAATGATGAGTATGGGCTTTCTGTATGCCATCCGCCCCGGTATAGACCAGTTGCATGCACCCGGTCCGGCAAGAGAGGCCGCGTATCTGCGCCATCTTGAGTATTTCAATACCAATCCCTATTTTGCCTCGATTGTCATGGGTGTGACTCTGGCACTTGAAGAGCGGCTCAGTTGCGGCGAAATCGGTGAAGATGTAATTCACGACACCAAAGAAGGTCTGATGACCGCCTGCGCCGCTATCGGCGACGGCCTGTTCTGGGATAGCTGGCGTCCCTTTGTCGCTACGGTGGCTCTGACTTTTGCTTTTGGCAATTATCTGTTAACGCCCCTGATTTTTTTGGCAATTTACAACCTGCCGCATCTCTACTTCAGGTTTGCCGGGATTTTCTGGGGCTATCGCGAGGGAACACACGTTATCAGGTCGCTGCGCCAGTTCCAGTTTCCGCAGATCAGGCAGAATCTGCGCTACGGGACCATGGTGCTGCTGGCCTACCTGATACCAAACCATGTTAACGTGCATACACCCTTTCTTCTGACCAATCTGCCCCTCGAATATTTTTATTTTGGTGAAAAGGTAGTTCAGGGATTTGGGGCACTTCTGCTGGTTACGCTGGGCACAGTTGCCTATCGCGCCAGAGTCGATGTGCTTCTCATTTCCTTTCTACTGATGGTTTGTGCCCTGGTGCTTTACCACTGGGGAATTCTGATCTAAGGACACAGCATGAAGAGAAAAGAAGTTGAAATCAGAAACAAGCTTGGGCTGCATGCGCGCCCGGCTTCACTCGTGGTGAAGCTTGCTGGCAAATTCGAATCTGAGATCCAGCTGATCAAGGAAGACACCGAGATCAATGCCAAGAGCATTCTCGGAGTTATGATGCTGGCGGCCGGTCCCGGCCAGAAGATTGTCGTCACTGCTGACGGCAGTGATGAAGTCGAAGCGGTAGACGCTATCGCTTCACTTATTGACAGCGGTTTCGGTGAGGAAATGGCCTGAAATGCCTGATAAAGCGCAGAAACAGTCGGTTTCCCTGCACGGAATAATTGGTTCCAAAGGCTCTTGCCTGGCAAGATGTTATGTTTTTCGCAAAAGAATTGAAGTCAAACGGACTCCGATCAGCGAAGAGCAGATTGCCGGCGAGCTGGAACGCCTTGAAGCCGCAGTGAAGCTGACCGCTGACGATATACTTGAATTTCGCCGTCGTGCCGAAGAAAGGCACGGCGAGAAATATGCTGCAATTTTCGATTCACACCTTCTTATGCTTGAAGACCCTCAATTCAAGCCGCAGATGATCGCTACTCTCAAAAAAGAGAAGGTGAATGTCGAAAGCATCGTCAGAAATACCGTCGATAAGCTGCACAGTATTTTCAATGCCATCGAAGACCCTTATCTGCGTGAGCGTGCTATCGACATCAAAGATGTCGGCGACCGTCTTCTCAGGCATCTGATGGGTCTTGAAGGCCCGGCTGCAGAAATCGGTGACGAACCCTATGTTCTTGTCGCCGAAGAGGTTACTCCCAGTGAAATACTCGATTTTGCCAGAGGGCAGCTGAAGGGCGTCTGCCTCGACACTGGCGGGGCGACTTCACATGTTGCGATTCTGGCCGGCGCTCTTGCCATTCCGTCGGTTTTTGGGTTGAGCAATCTGTCACTCGTGGCTCGTACCGGCGATACGGTTCTCATCGATACCCGTAAAGGGTGTCGGGTTCTTTTGAATCCGGCAGAAAATGAAGTTAAAAGCTGGAAGGCAGGCTTGAAAAAACAGACGAAGGTGATGCCTTTGTCTGATGTCACTGCTGATGGGTTTAAAGTAAATATTGGCGTCAATGTCGCCCGCACCGAAGAGCTGACATTGTTGAAAAAGCTCGATGTTAAACGAATTGGCCTGTTCAGAAGCGAATTCGTTTTTATGGAAAGCATGGACCTGCCGTCCGAAAAGTTTCAATACGATGTTTACAGCAGGGTAGTCAAGGCTGCGCCAGATATGACAGTGCTGCGCAGCATAGATATTGGTTCAGACAAGCCTTTGCGTTACGTGCCCCTGGCTCGCGAAGAAAACCCGGCCATGGGCTTCAGGTCGGTGCGCTTTTCACTGGCCAGACCCGACATTTTGCTTCCCCAGCTGCGCGCTATGGTTAAAGCCGCTCAGCATGGCAATGCCAGGATAATTTTTCCCATGGTTTCTGTGCCCGAAGAACTGAAAGCAATTGCCGAAATCTATCGACAGGTAGTCGATGAAGTGCGGCCAGCTGTCGTGCCTGAGTGGGGCATAATGCTGGAAGTTCCTTCTGCCGTTTTTATGCTCGATGAAATCAGCAGCTTCACTAAATACATCAGTCTTGGCACCAACGATCTGTTGCAGTTTTTTTATGCGATTGACCGTACCAATGAAAAGCTTGCCGGGCTTGCTGATCCGATGTGCCCGGCGTTTTTGCGTTTTCTCGATACCTGCGTCAGAGCCGCCAGACGCCTCGGAATCAAAGTTGGCGTCTGCGGCGAAATGGCCTCGGATCAGGCCGGTTTTCTGGCACTGCTCGGCATGGGTGTCGAAGAATTCAGCGTGAGACCTTCGGCTGTTGAGTCGATCAAAGCACTGGTGCCGACGATCAACCGTGCTGAGCTTATGATGCAGATAGAAAGCCGGCTGCCGCAAGGCACAGTTGCCGACTTCATCAGAGATATCTGCAAAACCGCCGATTAATCAGCCCGTTGCATCGCTGCGGCAAAAAAGCCTTTGAATAACGGGTGCGGTCGCATTGGCCGCGATTTGAACTCAGGGTGAAACTGACAGGCGATGAAAAACGGGTGATCTTTGAGTTCGACTATTTCGGCAACCTGCTCGTCAGGGCTGGTGCCGCTGAATATCAGACCTTTGCGGGCGATTCTGGCTTTGTATTCGCTGTTGACAGCGTAGCGATGGCGATGGCGCTCGTATACCAGCGTCGATTCATAGAGCGTGGCGGCCAGCGTTTTTTCGGTCAGACGGCAGGGCAGAGCCCCAAGGCGCATTTTGCTGTCGACGCTGCCGGGTTGCTGGCTGCTGCCAAGCAGGGTGATCACCGGGCTGACGGCGTTGAACTCAGATGAACCGGCGTCTTTGATGCCGGCCACGTTTCTGGCGAACTCGATTACGGCACATTGCATGCCCAGGCACAGGCCGAAGAAAGGTATTTTGTGTTCGCGACAATGACGGATCGCGCTTATTTTTCCCTCGATGCCGCGCTCGCCGAACCCGCCCGGAACGATAACTCCGTGGAGGCCTTTCAGCAGAGTGCCGGGCCCCTCATTTTCGACCTGCTCGGATGAAACCCATACCAGATCGAGAGCGGCGTCAAAGTGGGCGGCGGCGTGTTGCAGCGATTCAATGACGCTCAGATAAGCATCGGCCAGCTTCATGTATTTGCCGACGAGACCTATGCGTATTTTAGCGGCATGTGGGTTTTTAACCTTGCGGATAAGTTGCCTGATCTGCTCGAGATCTGGTTCGGCCGCCCCGATTCTGAAGCGCTTGAGCACGAGTTCTGAAAAGTTCTGGCGTTCCATCTCGATCGGAACCTCGTAAAGACAGTCGACGTCTTTGGCTTCGAGAACGTTTTCGGCATCGATATCGCAGAAAAGCGAAATCTTGGCACGCACTTCGCGGGTCAGAGAACGGCCGGTGCGGCAAACGATCAGATCAGGCGCGAGCCCGATGGCACGCATTTCTTTGACTGAATGCTGCGTCGGTTTTGATTTCATCTCGCCGATCGCTTTCGAATACGGAATATAAGTGACATGAATATAGCAGACATTGTCGCGACCAACGTGGCTGCGCATCTGTCTGATGGCTTCGAGGTAGGGCAGACTTTCGATGTCGCCAACGGTGCCGCCTACTTCAACGATGGTGACATCGGCATCATTGATGGTTGCCGCTCTGATAATGCTGTCTTTGATGCAGTTGGTAACATGGGGAATGACCTGCACTGTCGCACCGAGATAGTCGCCGCGCCTTTCTTTGGCGATGACGGTCGAATAAATCTGCCCGGTGGTGATGCTGTTGCTGCGACTCAGGTTGGTGTCGATAAAACGTTCGTAGTGGCCCAGATCGAGGTCGGTTTCGGCCCCGTCTTCGGTGACGAACACTTCGCCGTGCTGATGAGGGCTCATGGTTCCAGGGTCGACGTTCAGATAAGGGTCACACTTCATGATGGTGACGTTCAAACCACGGGCTTTGAGCAGCATGCCGAGCGACGCGGCTGTAATACCCTTTCCGAGTGAAGAAAGAACCCCTCCGGTGATAAATACGTAATGCGACATGCTCATTCTCCTGAACTTTTCGACAGATCGAGACTGCAATACTGGTCTAAACGGCGTTTCAAGCCGAATTGCCGCGTCTGATCAGTTCCGACCTCACCCGTTCGAGGTCGGCGTGGGTATCGACACCTATAGAATCGCGCACAGCAGGCACAACTCTGATTTTTATGCCGTGATACAGGGCTCGCAGCTGCTCGAGACTTTCTATTTTTTCAAGAGTGCAGGCAGGCAGTTCGAGCAGTTTTAACAGAGTGGCGCGTCGATAGCCGTAAACACCGATATGCTTGCGGGGGGCAAAGCCTTCGCGGCTGCGGGGAAAAGGAACGACGCTGCGTGAGAAGTAAAGCGCGTCTTCGTTGGCATCCGCCACCAGTTTAACGGCGTTGGGATTGTCTTCGTCTTCGGCTCGCAATGGGTACCATAGAGTCGCCATCTGCACATCGGGGTTGGCAAAAGAATCGGCGATGCGGCGCAGTCCTTCTCCGTCGATCAGCGGTTCATCGCCCTGAATGTTTACGTAAACATCGGCAGAGGTCAGCTTTGCCACTTCGCCGATGCGGCAGGTGCCGGATGGAAGCTCGGGGTCAGTCAGAAAAGCTTTAAAGCCGGCTTTTTCGACAGCTTCGACAATTCTGGCAGAATCGGTTGCCACCATCACCTCGTCGAAGGCGCCGCTTTGCATTGCCGAGCGTGCGGTCATGACCACCAGCGGTGTGCCGCCCAGGTCGGCGAGCATTTTTTCCGGCAGGCGGGTCGAGGCCAGCCGCGCCGGAACTACTCCGATTACCGAATAGCTTCTTTTATTTGCCATTTGTCAGAATACCAGTAGTTGAATGCCCTTCGAGCAGCGGAATTACCTTGACCTGACCACCGTGATCGGTTACCCAGTCGGCGCCGACGATAGTGGTCGGGGTGTAATCTCCGCCCTTGACGAGAATTTTGGGAGTCAGGATTTTTATGAGGTTTTCGGGAGTGTCTTCTGAAAAACCGATCACGTAATCGACGCATTCTAGAGCGCTCAAGACCATCGCCCGATCGGAAAAGCTGTGATATGGCCTGGTAGAGCCTTTCAGACGCCGAATCGAATCGTCGGTATTCAGGCCGACAATGAGAAGTTCACCGGCTTTGCGGGCTTCGTTGAGCACATACACGTGCCCGGGGTGAAGAATATCGAAACAGCCGTTGGTGAAAACGCTTCGATAATCTTTGATTGCCGCAGCCAGAACGGGTAATTCTGAATCCGTGATGATTTTGTTGGCTGGCAGAGCCGGAGCCATAGCTTTGCCCGAAAAAATTTCCTCTTCGATTGCCCGGCACATGCTGTGCAGAAGCAGGCCATGAATTTCCTGGATGCGCGGCGTTCGAGTCGATGGCGCTCTCAGCGTCAGGTTGGCAATTTGAGATAGTTTTGAGTCGCGACTGCCAGTCATGGCGATGGTGGTTATGTTCATTTCGCCGGCGGTTTTGAACGCTTCAACGATGTTTGGCGAATTGCCGCTGGTCGATATCCCGACCAGAACATCGCCGGCCCGGCCCAGCCCTTGAACCTGGCGCTTGAAAACCTGTTCATAACCGTAGTCATTGGCAATGGCTGTAAAAGTGGCTGAGGGGGTGCAAAGTGAGATGCAGGGGAGGGAGGCGCGGTCGTAACCGAATCGCCCAACCAGTTCGCCTGCCATGTGTTCGGCGTCAGAGGCCGAACCGCCATTGCCACAGACCAGAATGCGCTGACCGTTTGTGAGAGCAGCCACCATAATTTTTACCGCTTCGGCAAAGTCGTTGTCGAGGTCGTGGTTTGCCGCTGACCAGGCAGTCAATCTCAGTGCCCGCAGATCGTCGTTAAAATATTTTTTCATATCATTCCTTTGAACTGTTGAATCGGCTACGGTCATAATGCTCCAGCACTTGAGAACAGTTTGCCGCTGCGGTGCCGACTATGCCTACCACTACTCCGGCTGCAAGATTTGCCACTTCAGAAGCAATCTGCATGGAACAGCCCGACGCGAGCCCAAGACTGAAGGTGCTGATCACTGTGTCGCCGGCCCCGGTTACATCGAAAACCTGCAGTGCTCTGGTCGGTATGGTTACCGGCTCCCGACCTTTTTCGAACAGGCTCATGCCATGTTCGCTGCGCGTAATGAGGATTGCGTCTGCACCAGTGCTCTTGAGCAGATCTACTCCGCCCTTCATTACATCGGCTTCACATTCGAAAACTCGACCCAGAGCCGCTTCGGCTTCTTTGGTGTTGGGGGTGATAATAGTCGGTTTTCGATAAATGGGAAAATTCTTGAGTTTGGGGTCGACGGCAATGAATTTGCCGAGCTTGCGGAACCTGCTGACCACCTCTTTGAACAGGTCTTCGACGATAACTCCCTTGGCGTAATCTGAGACGATAATGCCATCGAGTTCGTCTGACATGTCCATCAAAACCGAAAGAATGTCTTTTTGTCGCTGATAATCTATGATTTCAGTGTTTTCGCGGTCAACCCTGATCATCTGCTGGTTTTGCCCGAGAATTCTGGTTTTTACCGAAGTTCTGCGACCTGAGTCGACTATCAGTCCGGCAGTTCCGATGTTTTCTTTTTGTAATTCTTCAGTGAGCCTTCTGCCAGCTCCGTCGTCGCCAATTATGCCGAAGATGTGGGCCTTTGCCCCGAGAGTGACGAGGTTCGAGGCCACATTGGCTGCGCCACCTGGTCGCCATGTTTCGGTTTTAACCTGAACTATCGGCACCGGTGCTTCAGGAGAAATTCTGTCTACTTTTCCCCAGCAGAATTCGTCGAGCATTACGTCACCCAAAACAGCCAGACTGCATCTGGAAAAACCTTCCAGAATTCTTTCCAGTTCGCTTCGTTGCATGTATAAAAAGCCTTTCTGTCAGCAGCAGATTAATGCCGAAGTCTATCACCAGGCCTCTAAATCAGTCAAGAAAGCTTTGCCCTGAAACGACAGCTTAAGTTTTGCGTCTGGTGGCAAGATATGGTATAAAGTTCCAAATCCTTGAACAGTTTGCAGGAGAATTCAATGCAAAAGAATGTTTTTTTTCGTCAGCGCGCTCTTTTTTCGCTGCTGGCATGTGCTTTCGTAATGCTTATGGGAGCTGCCCTCTATTCTGATTCTTCAATAGTTGAATTCACTGCTGTCGGCAAAATTGAATCGGTCTATCGAGACCGCGTCAGCATGAAGATTCTGCAGGTAGTCGGCTCAGACACAGAAGAACTGCCACTCGGCATTGGCAGCTGGGTAAGTTACGATCTTCCCAGAGAATATCGCGACCGCGGCAATCGTCGTGATCGCAGCCGGATAAATTTTGGCGACGTTGTCGAGGCTCAGTTGATTGGTAACATCGCTACCGAGTATGAGCTTAAAACAGACGAAGACAAGAGTGAGACAGTCAGGAAACAGGTTCCCACTGTTCTGCTCTGGACCGCCCAGTCGGTAAAAAAAGTAAAAAACCCCAACGATTACCTTCCTGAAGAAGAACGCAAGGGTGGTCGCAAAAAAGAGCGCAGAAAAAAAGAAGAGAAACCTGCAGAGCCTGTAAAAGTCTGGACCCAGGAAGAAACGGTTCGCGGTCAGGTTTTACTGCATAAAGACAAGGTTTATATTAAAGAAGACCGCCTCGGAAAAAGAGACCGCGGCCTCGAAGTCATTTCTGAAAGCTGGTCCGAAAAACTCAAAGAAATGCCCGGCAGCATCGTTGTTCTGCATGGTAAAACCAACAGAACCAGTGTTTCGTCTGGCACCATGGAAATCAAGAACCTCATGCGGGTTTATCCGAAATAAGTTCAGGAGAAGATCATGAGAACCGGGAAACTGTTGTCCGTAGTCCTGTGTTTGTCATTGCTGGTCGCTTTAACCGGTTGTGGCGGCAAAAAAGAACCCGCAAAGCCTGCCCGTCTTGAAGTCGAGCATTTTACCCGAGTCAAAGGGCTTCCTGAAGAGGCGATAACCTCGCTTGTGGCCTTTGCCAATAAAATATGGGCCGGGTCGCAAAAGGGACTTTTTGCCTTCGACGGCGTCAACTGGCAGATTCATCAGCGCAAGAACACCAACGTTCTCGGTTCTGATATTATCGAAGATCTCAAATCATATGACAATACTCTCTGGATAGCCACCGACAACGGTGCCTGCCGTTTCGACGGCAACAACTGGTCGTCTGTGTATACGGGCGGTCGCGCCAGGTCGGTTATTGGCAAGGGCGTAGAGCTTGCAGTGGCTACCGCTTACGGCGTCGTTTATTCGAACGGTGGCGGCATGACCCCCATGGGTAAAGATGCCGGCCTGGTCATGGATGAAGTCACTCAGGTCATGTTCGATGGGCAGGGTCAGCTCTGGGTTGGTACCCGCGCCGGCATGAGCAAACTTGTTTCCGGTATTTTTCAGAATTATACCGGCCCGGCGAAGTCTGTGATGGGTTCGTCGCTGGTCGATGTGCCTGCAAGCCCGCCTGGTTGCCGTCTTCCGGGTAATAATATCAAGGTTATTATGCCATATAAAGATCTTCTGGCCATTGGTACAACAAGTGGCCTGACCCTGACCGACATGGAAACGGTCTGGAATAACTACACTTCGCGGCATCGTGACTGGGTGCAGCGCGGTGGCCAGATCGTCGAAGAAGTGGTGTCTGGAAACAGCGCTCTGCCCGGCAATGTCATCAGTTCTCTCGCAAAAAGCGATGATCAGGAGCTGCTGTTTGTCGGTACCGACAAGGGGCTTGCCATTCTGCACGGTAATGACTGGCTCGATACCAAAACATTGCTGCCTGATCTTCCTGGCGTGGCTATAACCGGCCTGGCGTGGCTGAACGGTGATCTCTGGGCTGCTACTGCCGAAGGGATTTATCAGGTAAAGAAGGCTTCGGGCCTTATACCTGAAAAAAAAGCTCCGTGATTTCATACTGCAAAAGATACCGACTGGGTCTGCTGCTTCTGCTTGGCCTGTCTGTCTGCCCCGAATTGCTCGAGGCACAGGTGACTCAGGTTTCGCAGACACCGGCTGCGGAGGCAGGTCCCGGCCTGCCGGCCGATGTTAAATTTTTGCTGACAACTCTGGGTGGCGGCGGTATTGCCGGCTGGGCCGTTGGTTTTACTCTCAAAAAGTTCGCCAAGCTGCTGGCGCTGGTAATTGGTGTGGCTTTCATGTCACTGCAGCTTCTGGCGTTCAATCATTTCATCACCATCGACTGGGAAAGAATAAAAAAGGCGGTGCCGGACGAAAGTATCGAACAGTCTGCGACCAGCCTGATGTCGGTGATAACTTACAACCTTCCTTTTGCCGGTTCTTTTGCCGCCGGCTTCTGGCTGGGTTTTCGCAAAGGCTGAACTGTTGTCTGAAATTGCTGAAAAGCCCATAAAAGACTGGGCGCCAGAGGCACAGCGGGTGAAAGAGTGGTTTGCCGCCAACCGTCACCTTATGAGCGCCAATGGCGTGTGGTTTGCCGGCGGTGAGCCTGGTACAACTCCTGCCGGGCAGTTTTTGCCGTCTCAGGTCAGAGTTCTTATCGTCAGACTTTCTGAATACAGCGAGGTTGCCGCCGGCATAACCCACACGTATCTTTATCAGATGGCTGCTGCTATTCCGGGGTGTTTTGTCGATATGGCTTTTCTGCCGCCCGAGCGGGATGAAAAGCTTATGCTTGCCGGCAAGATACCTTTGCTGACCGGCACAAACACAAAAATGCCGGCAGCTGCCT
>Ga0116142_10004512_pt1 | contig 13155 bp, 8 predicted proteins | sample AD_UKC033_MetaG_FD_89785 | JGI IMG/M metagenome (GOLD analysis project Ga0116142, IMG submission 89785) | Active sludge microbial communities of municipal wastewater-treating anaerobic digesters from USA - AD_UKC033_MetaG | ecosystem: Engineered > Bioreactor > Anaerobic > Digestate | place: USA... | reverse complement strand
CCTGTCGTCCGTATTCATCCACCCTTACAGTGACAGGTCCCCGCGTTTATGGGCGGCCCCAAGTTCTTGATCGTGGGGCCGTTTACCCCGCGTTGGCCAATTCTTTCCACCTAGACAGGCGTCTAACAGAATTCTAGCATATGTCGCCTGTTGCGACAAGGCCCATTTGTCTTGGACGGCATGACGCGCGACATCACAGGAGATGCTGGTGGAGAGGTTTATATGGCCGAGCCGGTTGCGGAAATCTCCGCCTGGGAGTTCGCGCCCTACGCCGGTTCGCCCTGCGGCGCAACGCGGATGGTCGACATGTAGCCCCGGTGGTCGCTGAGGCGCAGCCCGTTGTGGCGGCTCCATTCGGTGAATCCCGTTACCTCGAAAGTGTATGCGGGGGCGACCATGCCGAAGATGTTGTCGATGCGCGTGCCGCCGTCCATCAGGTGGGCCATGCCGATTTCGCTGACCAGGTGCTCGAACTCGGGGTCGCCCGGGCGGCAATTGAAGTCGCCGACGAGGAAGGCGGGCGCGGTTCCCGTGCGCGTGCTGTTCACGAACAGCGCGGCCTCGCGCATCTGGTGCATCCGCACGACCTTGTTCGCGGCGCGCCCATAGCCGGCCTGGGCGTGGGTGTTGTAGAAGTCGATGATGCCAGCGGGGTGATCGATCCGGGCGAGGGCCACGCCCTTGCCGCCCCACCAGTCGCCTTCCCACAGGCGGAACCATTCGTTGCTGGCGGTGTAACGGTGAAAGAAAGCCTCGCGGATGGGCCATGCGCTCATAATCAACAGCCCACTGCCGACTGTGCCGCTCGGGAAATACTCGTGATAGCGCAGGCGCGACCCCTGCAGCGCGTCGATCAGGACGCGCCGGTCCTTGGCGACGAAGACTTCCTGGAATCCCACGATGTCCGGGTCCAGTTGGGTGAGGTATTCGCCGATGGCGCGCATGCGCGCGGGCCGGTTTCTACCGACGACCCAGAGGTTCTGCACATTGTACGTGATGATCTTGAGTTCGGCGGGCGCATCGAGCGGCGGCGGCGGGGCTTGCAGCAGCGCGCTCTTCGAGAAGTCCGTTTCCGCGCCGGTCCGGCCATTCACGAAGACCGCGGCAAACGCCACGATGCCGAACAGGACCGCGATTCCCGCCAATGGTACGATGCTGCACCCGATCATCCATTTGCGCATGAGCCCGCTCCCTGAGTTGGTGGACCATGGGACACGCGCACACTAGACCGGGGAAGCGGCGCGCCGGTTGCGCCCGCTCTCTTCCCGAGGGAGAGGGTTGGGGGGAGGGCTCCCCTACCCTTACTCGAAGTATCGGTAGTTGAAGCGGCCAGGCGGGGCGGCGTCGCCGTTGACGCTGAACTCGACGATACTGCCCTCGCGCATGATGTTGTCGGCCCACTTGAACTCGATATCGAGGGGCGCGTCGGCGCTCAGCCCGAGGATTTCGCGCGGGATCGCCAGTTCGAGTTCCTTCTCGAAAGCTCGATAGGGAATCTTCGCGACGGGGTTGGGCTTCCAGTCGCTCGACAGGCGTTCGAGGAGCGCGCCGTCCGGCTTTGGCGTCAAGCGGTTCAACACGAAATCGTAGCCTTCCCAACCGGTGTCCTTGCTGCGATCCACATCAATAAACAGCATCATCCAGTGCGGCTCGACGCTCAGGCTGATGTAGCCGCGCGTCCGGGCGTAGAAGTAGAGGAACTTCTCGTCGCGCGCGACCTTCAGCGTCGTGAAATCGTTGCGGCCCGACCGGTTCAGGAACCGGCCCGCCTCGCCCCACGCGGGATGATCGCGGAAGACCGGATCGCCAACGTGGTCCCGGAACTCGGGGGTCACGTCCCGCCAGTCGCTGAAATCGCCGTTGACGGTGATGGATTTGGGCGGTCCCGCCGCAGGCTGGGGGCGGGCGCCCTTGAACCGGCGGATATTCGCGATCATCTGGTAGTAGTAGTTGTCGCCGTGGCCGCCGCGCATCGGCTCGATGTCGCGGCTGTGTTCCTGGTCGAACTGATCGACGAACATGACCGGGGCCTTGACGTTGTTGAATTCGTCGAACCGGCACGCGACCCATTCGTTCCATCCGGTGATGAAGATGAACTTCGGGTCCACTTCGAGGGCGCGCCGCCACTGTTCCGCGAAGTTGTGGCCGTGCAGGACCGCGTCGGTCTCCGTCGCCTGGCGGCCCCCGTGAAAGCTGCGCCCACGCGCGCCAGCCTCGCTCATCGCGGCGAGGCGGTCCCCGACGGCGTTTTGCGCCACGCCGACGGTCATCTGCTCGGCCTCGCCCGCGCCGTTCTTGAACACGTGCTGCGGGAAGACCTCGAGCCAGCCCCATTGATCCGGTCCGTCGGGCCCGGTGAAGTAGGACGCTATGGGCTTGCGGAAGGTGAAGAACGCGCGGAGCGTCTCATCGTCGACCCGCCCTGGGTCCGCCAGGATGAGCGGTTTCCCCTCCCAGAGGAACCACAAGTCCGGGTGCAGGTTCGGCCCGTACAGGTCGCCGTGGAGTTCGCCCACCACGCGGGCCGGGTCCCAGAACGGGCATAGAAACGCGATTCGCGGCGTCGCGTGGCCGGCGGCGCGGACCTCGGCGAAGGCCTTGCACAAGGCGAGGTAGTTGTCCTTGTACGTGGCCTGGTTCGTCACGTCGAAGATCACCACCTCCACGCCCGCGTCCGCCAACATGCGCGCGTGCTGCTTGAAGACGTAGGGATCATCGGACAAGTAATACCCGAGCAGCGGCTCGCCCCAGTGATGGAAGGCGTGCATCGGGCCCCACGCCGGGTGGTCCGACGCCTCCATCGCGTCCGGGTGTTCCTTGAGAATCTTCGTGATGTCATGCGGCCCGGACTGGCCGTGCGCGCCAAGCCAAAGGAAATAAAAGATGCCGACGTACTTGCCCTCGCGCGGGTCGCCGACCTCGGCGTGCGTCGGCAGCCTGCGCCCGAGCGCGTCCACCGCCTCCCACGTGTCGCTGAACGTGTCCCACTTCAGTTCATCGCACCACGCGCCCGCGCTCAGCGCGAAGAGACTCGCGAAAACGAATCTGAAACAGCCCTGCCGCACGCCTTTGCCTCCTCAGATACTCGTGCTCGTGCTCGTGCTCGTGCTCGTACTCGTGCTCGTACTCGTGCTCGTACTCGTGCTCGCCATCTTCAGTTTTTCGCACCCGCTTCCCGGGCCGACCTGCGTTGATCGAAGAGCCACCGGATGGCTTCCTCATGGGCGTATGCCTTGTCCCACGAATTGTGCCCGGTATCCTCGAATTCCGTATAGCGCACATCGCCGCCCGCGGCGTTGACCGCCTCGACCATCTGGCGGCTGCACCGCGGCGGGACCGTGTCATCGTCCGCGCCGTGGAAGGTCCAGATGGGAATGGTCGCGAGCTTCTTCACGCGGCTATCGAACGACCCGAAGCGCCTGCCGATGGGTTTCTTCGATATGAGCGAGATATCGAGCACGTGCCCGCCGCCGCAGATGGGCATGAGCGCCGCGAACGTGTCGGTCTTCGTCGCGCCCCACAGCCACGTCCCGTAACCGCCCATGGAAATCCCCGTCAGGTAGACCCGGTCCGGGTCGATGTTATAGTCCTCCATCGCCCGCGCCATCGCCGCCTCGATATGCTCGATCACCACGTTCCAGAACAGGTCGCGCGGGCACTGCGGCAGCAGCACAATCGCCGGAAACTGCTCGGGCCGGTCCCGCAGCGCGGGGCCGATGCCCACCTCCGTCTGGTGCAGGCCATCGTCGCCCCGCTCGCCGGACCCGTGCAGGAACACGATCAGCGGCCACGCCTTCTCCGGCGTATACCCCGGCGGCACGAACACGGCGTAGGGACAGATCGTGCCGTTCACTTCGATGCTCTTGCTGATGAATACCGTCGCGGTCTCGTTCATGGTCGTGGCGCCGTCCTCTCCCGTTGCCGCAGCGGCGCACAGCGCCAGCGCGATGCCCCAACCGCAGAATCCGACACGATACGCTTGCATGCGACACATCCTCTTTGCTCGATGGGGTAACAATACCGACGCACTCCCCCGTTTGCAACGCGCGGGTCGGTACCAACTCCGTCTGGGACCTGCTCCAACAAAACCTTGCATCTACCCCATTGCTCCTGGCGAGACCTGGGACCTACCGGCTTCTGGGTCATCAACCCGGTAGTCGGTTAGGACGTCAGGGCTCCGCCGCCGGATTTCCTCGAGTACCCTCGTGACACGTAGTACCCCTCTGCCACGGTAGCTGCAGGTCGCTTGTCGGAGCCGACGAATACGACAGCATCCACGGCTGTATCGAGGGCATGCTGGCAATGTCGGGACACACCACACAAACAGTCTACCCTGTTCTGATACGGGATAGGGAATTCGTCCTCGGCTCCAAAGACAAAGCCAGCTGTACCCGCAACTGGCTTGCCACCCTTGGTCTCTTCACACTTGCCCGTAGCCCCTTAAAAATCGCCGCTCGACGCGTTCGCGAAAGTGAAGTCCTTCTGGAATTCTCGTGGGGCATTCCCGCGGACTGGCTCACCTACTTCTCCTCTTCCTAAGCTATATTCCGAGAACTGAGACCTCTCCATACACTATACAATTCATTAGCATCCGATGAGCCCCGTGTGTATTATACAAGAGCATAATATCACTTAATCGCACGGCAACTCATTTGTTTTTCTGATCAAGCAAACACAGTTGTTGCGCACTAGCATCCGACGTTACGAAACGGCGAAGCACAGATGCCGTGCAAGCACTGATGAGCTGCTTTTCCATCTCCCTTGGCTCAATCTTCATGAGTCCGTCACGATATTCCCGTCCTGGTTTACCTTCCTCAAACCACCGCTGCGCTTCCTTATTAAGGCATTCAAGGACAGTTAGCTTCTCCGTCCTTGTCCTGACGGGTTTTCTAAACCATCCGCCCAGAATATTTGTAAGGTGTAGTAGATGCGCACTGTTCAAAATGAACCGCGGGGCACCGCGAAAGAGATACGTAACAAACAGATCGGCTGGCTGGTCCGGGATCGGGAGCGAGTACCAATGCTTTAGACGCCGAGCCGTTGCTGTCATATGAAGCCCTTCACGTACCCCCTCCCGTAAGTACTCCTGAACTGCAGGATGCAACTTCTCGATACTGACGCCCGGCAACGACAGCAGCCAACATGCGTGGCCGGAATCGCGAAGCACATTCCAGTTCACTTTGGAAAACTCGCAACCGTCTATAGGGATACGTGTAGGCATGACCGGTTTGAGATAGCTTTCCGGAATCTGACGTCTTTTCACGTCATCATCTGATAAAACAAAAAACGCATTGCAGCCAGTCGAGATCCCTCGTCTAATTCGGAGGGCTTGACCAAGACTGTTGCGCCCAGAAGGTCTTATTTCGGCAATGCTGGCAGTGGAGTCCGGACGATCAAGAACGTACAACAATGCTAAGGCCTTCGATCGGGGCGTACGCAGTTTGACGGGGATGACGTGTTGCGTTGATCGCCATCCGTGCCTCAAGAGAAGATCCGCTCGAAGGTGCCGGGAGTGCGCTGAGCCTGCAGCCTCCATTGGGAGAAGGAACAGGATGCGCCCGTTGTCGAAAGTCCTCCTGTGCTTCTGCGCGGCAACCCGCAGAATGTCCACAGCTTTGCATAGAAAGTAGTTTCCGGCACCCGATAGCGGCGAAATATCTATTCCCAAGCTCGACCTGAGCCGCTCAAGCACGCTGTCGCGCGCCCGAAGGTTGTGAGACCGGACGTAGGGTGGATTGGACACAAACATATTTGGAGGCGGCAACCCCTTCTGCTCAAATCTATCTTGACCCAAGGTCAAGAAGTTTCCATACCACACCCTGAAACTGGCAGGCGCATGGATTATCTCCAGCACATGGGCCGTACTCAGTGCTAGAATTGGGTCGCTTTCAACCCCGATATACCCCTTGATGTCGATACCACGACGCAATACCGTTTCAGCGAAGATACCCGTACCTGCACCAGCATCACATAACACGTCATTCGTGTCCGGCACGCAAACTGACAAGGCCCACTCGGCGATTTGTGCTGGCGTAAAGTACTGCCCTTTGTGCTTTCGGTACTCAAGACTAAATGCTGCGCAATACAATTCTGCGAACACCTCAGCGTGATATTTCCCCTCAGCGCTGAGCGCCATTCGGAGCTTCTCCAAGGCGTCTGGAAGGTCTCCAGTAAGTGTCGCTACCGGATAGGTTGGGCAGTTCTCTATGCGTCTGTATGTCGCTTTTCCAGCAAGAGCTACGAGGAGCTGCAGCAGAGTGACTGGTGAGCCCTTAACAAGACTACTCAACCTATGAATTGGTGCTCTAACCACGGCGATCACACTTCCGCAATGACACCTTCTAGTTCCTTGACAAGGGAATGCTCGGACTGTTCGTAGGCCAGACTAACCAGATTGGCAACTTGAGGATGACATAGAATACGCACGGGTGCTATGGCTTCGATCATGCTCTGCATCGTCTTCTTCCATCTCTTGTCCTCCGTTGCCAATCGTGCGTCTTGATGATATGACCGTTCCTTCAGTTCGGGTACTACTCCAAGCGGTCGTTCATATCCCACTTTGTTGGACGGGCGAGGCACATCGACCAAGATCAGCAGATTATGTTCGCATAGGGCGCTGAACTCGTCCTGCTTCAATAAAGACCTTGTTTGTAAATCCCCCCAATCCTGTTCCAAGCGTTCCTGCACGCGTCTGTGGAGATTCTCGCATAGTGCAATGCATTTCGGCCAGTCCAATCCATCAAGCTTGCCGATTACTGATTCATGTGTCCCGCCGCGATTCAGCGTAGCAACCCGCTTATAAAGCTGTCGGCTTTGGATGCCCGTGATCAGATTGCGACTCTTCTGATCGGCTTGTGGAAGATTGGCAATCCACCGCAGCATGAGCCAATCCGTCCAGGCTACCCCCGGGTACCACATTGCCTCTCCGCACATCTCTGATGCAGCATGTGGCTCCTGTATGTCGGCCAGTGGAAGCTCAGCAACAACGCTCTCCGACGGTTCCCCCATCATGTCCAAGGGCGACAGAGGGCGGTCGTCTGGCTGCCCTGCCTCACGACCAATTTCGAATGGCGGCACAAGAGCCTTGACAAATACGACAAGTTTCTCGCGAATCTGTGCCTCCAGAGCCGAGCCTCTCCGAGACGATGACCAGAAGACTTCGGGAGGTAGGCCCATTGCTGTCGCGTATTGAAGCATTGCTTTTGCGATTCTGGATGTATGATGCCAATACACTGTTGCCAAGAGCTGATAGCGTGCCTGTCCGAATGCGTGTGCGCTTGCGATTCCCTTGTCATAAACACCGAGGGTAACACGCCGCTGAAGCGTCTCATCAGGTATGATCGCTACCGTTAACACTCGGAAGAATCTTTCAAGGTCAAGCTGTTGGCCATAGGGAAGCTCACAACGGGCAGAATCGCGCACGATGTAGTCGGCCTTGTCTGCATCAACAGGCCCATCTATGATGGCAGAGAGCACGTCGTACTTGAACGATCTAGGCTCGACTTGTTCCACTAGGTCTTCGTTCCGTGAGTGCGCCGTAAGGATCCTCCGAAGGGACTCCACTCGCACATCCCAACCATTTTGCGAGTCCTCAATAATTGTCTTGAGAGTACGTCCCCGGCGGTCCGTAGTCGTGTCCTCCAACAGTGATAGGCCGATTCGTGTATGTTTGAATATCCCTGGATGGACTTCCTCCAAGTCGTGCGCCAACGGATATTGACCGAGGTCGTGCAATAGGGAGGCTAGGAGAACCGCATGGAGGTCCTCAATTCCTACAAGATTTCGAAAGATTGGATTGCCAAGATCGTTAAATAGATACCTAATATAATTGGTCACATATGTATAGGTTCCAAGCACATGATCGTAACGTGCATGATCAGCTGTCGGGTAGACCAAGCTTACCAGGCCAAGCTGGCTCACAAATTTCAACCGTCCTACTAATGGGTGCTCAAGAACCCCTCGAAGGCGCTCTGTCTGCACTGTGTTGAAGCCAGGCACCAATCTAACGATATGCTTCGAATAGGTCGCGAGTTCCGGGACGTGATCTTCAATGTTCCAACCGCCACGTTCTTTTCGTAGATCACGCTCTACATCATTGAGGTTGTCATACTTGAGGCCGGTGTAGTGTTTCGCTTCGAGGCCTGGGAATATCTGGGGCGCATGTTTGAACGTAACGGGAGGCTGACTTCGGTTTTGGCCATCCAAAAGTCGCGTTGCCAGAAAATGCAGTGATCGAAACAGTGGCAACTGCGGAACCACGTGCGGCCGAATGCTAGCCACTTCATGGAGCGCTTCGAGCAGACAAATGCCTAGCGCGTAATAATCGAAAGGAATTGCTAGTTCGCTGCGCTTGATTCCGCCTCGAACTCGATTGGACGACGCTTTTTCCACTTGCCGATGGAGGAGAACGGGGTGGGCGTAGCGTTTGGTGAAAAACACGTCGATAGGACTGTGGTCGCCGCAATCAATAGTCTCAACAGATCCAAAGTCTATCGCCGTGAGATGTGTGTGCTCAGCAATCAAGACGTTGTCCGGCTTGACGTCGAGATAAACGTAGCCGCAATTATGCAGATAATATAGTGCGCTGGTCCACTGAGAAAATATGATCCCTAAATCTGCCAAGAGAGCGTTTATGCCAGCAATCGTCTGCCCGGCGTCATACCTTGGGTCCGGAAGCTGTGCTTCCAGCTGAGTGATCTGTCTCCACAGCCATGTTTTGTTTTTCTCAGGCTCGTCTTGGCTGTGGGTGAAAAACTGTGCCGACCCCTTTATGAATGGCTCAACGATATAGGTAAGGTCTGGGCAGTCAGTTTGTGATTTGTTAGTCGCGGGTGGGAATCTTTTTGAGCCAATATGAAGTACGTTGATAATGTTATGATGAGTAAGCCCTGGGAGTATACGAGTTTCCTTGGTAACCATGGACGCCTCGAGACTCGGGATGTTCGGTCGATTGAACTTGATGACCACCTCCTGGGATAGGTGGTCGTCCTTGCCCAGGAACACTATACCAGTACCGCCGACCGCAATGGGCCTCGCAAGTGAATATCTACCGAGGAGTTCTGTGGCGAGAGCGGCGAGATATTTCTTGATGGTCGACTTCTCGCGGGCAAAGTCAGCTTTCCTTGTGTCGCCATAGAAAGTCGACATTTCCGTAAGCCACGAGTCGGTTGAGGGAGCAGCAGGTGTATTTGACATCCAAGTCTCCTTCCTGAATTGCGATGACGCGAATCCACGATGTCACGAATTCAAGCCACGAGGACAACTACTTTGTGCGAATCCGGAACTCCGGAGTAGTAGTTCTCTCGGCTACAGTCATGATCGTGGTCGCCACACGGACGCTCTTGCGCGGTCTGCCTTCCCTATGCTTGTTGCTGGCCATAGCGCGACCGTATTCTTGCGCGCAGCTGGCTTGCGTAGCGTGTGCGGCTCCCGTTTCCATGGTCACGCCCGCGTGAAGGGCTCCAGCGATTTTCGGCAGTGTCCGGATTGTCTCACTCCGTCTCATTTGATTCAAGCAGGCTTGAGTCAACGTGTGGCGACGGTTGCGCCGAGCGCAAGAATACAAGACGCGGCGGCCGTTCTGTTCTCGTTTGGCTCAACTAGTCTTCCGGCTTTGCCCGTCGTCAGAGTTGCGCGAAACGAGTCACTGAGAAATCGTACCACGCTCGGACGTGTATTTCAAACGCTCATTCGCTGTGTTAGGCGTGGTCTTGGGCCTTGTCGCATAGCTGGTGATCAGTCCGCCCAACAGTTTCAGTACTCGTGCTGTAAGTAGCCAGCAACGAGTATCCTGCTTGCGGTTGGATAATCCTATGCCCGGCGGAAAGTAGCGAGAATCGCGTGGGATCCTCCTGCTAAACTTCGATTGGCTGGCGTTCCTGGCACAGGCCAAAATCCAGACCCAGTTCACGACCGCACGTGCTGGTTGGCTCGGGTGCGTAGTCAGTAGGCAGGCAGGCAGGGGGCGCTTGCTGGTGGATACACGGAATTCTTCGCAAGCGACCTCGACCCGCTCCCAGCTGCACAATCCCAAGACGTGCGCCTTCGTTTGCGACCTCTCCCAAGGGCAACTTTCTTGCCCAGGGCGTTCACAGTCTAATAGTCAGCCGTTGCATTCCCGCCGCGCCTACCGGCCTTACGGCGCGACGCCGACGCGGTCCTTGCTGGGGGCGGGCAGTTCCTCGACTTCGAGTTCCTGCTGCTGGGGCATGTGCTCGGCCACGATGATCTCGCACTTGTCGCCGTCGCAGAAGAGGTCCTGGGCCTCGTCGGTGTTGATGGTTTCGAGGGTGAACGGCCGCAGCTTCTCGATAGCCTGCTCGAAGACCTCCTTGGGAATCTCCTGATACGGCGCCTGGGCGTAGTTGTGCTCCTTGAGCGGCAGAAAACTGACGGACTTGATGCGCGTCTCGTAGAGTTCGAGTACGAAGGGGATGTCCTTTGCTTCCTCGGGCCGGAAGGTCACGGTGGCGCTGACCTGGTTGTCCGCCCAGTAGTAGGCCATCTGCGCCACGTTCTCCATCTGTTCCCAGATGGACACGTCGCGCTTCGAGCGGTTGAAGTACCGCTCGTGCACCGGGAAGTAGACGATCCACGTGTTGTCGCCGTAGACGGATTCCTCGATGCGGTAGCCGGCCTTGCGCAGCGGCTCGATGAGGGGGCTCGTCTTGTCGATGCGGATCGTGCGGTAGTAGTACTCGGAGTGGGGGTAATGGATTCCCGGCGAGACGCCCGGCAGCAGCGATACGGTGCCGCTCGGCTTGACGCTCGTCGTCTTGATGCTCTGGGGAATGCACAGCCAGTCCGAATAAATCTTGTCCAGTTCGCGGACATAGGCGTAGCCGTCGTCGCACCAGCGGAAATGGCTCCGGCGGCCATGGCGCTCGAAGCTCTCGACGATGCCGGACTGGGACAGTCCGATGCGGCGGTTGCGCAGCATGATCGCGTTGGTGCGTTCGTTGTGCGTCGGGATCAGCGTGACGGTCTTCGCGTAGAGATAGGCAAATTTGAGGGTGCGCTTGTACTCCTCGATGGTCTCGTGCCGCGACGGGAAGGTCTCGACAAGGTTGCAGATTTCAAAGGATTCGAGGCTCTGCTCGGCGCAGGGATTCGTGCCGGCCACCTTCGCGTCGGCCCACGTCGCGCCGTCCTTGAAACGCCCGAACGCCCGCGCGTTCTCGCGCCAGAAGTAGCCCGGCTCGCCGTTCTTGGCGGTCTGGGCGCCCACGGGGCCGTAATCCATGCCCTCGCGCGCGCTCACGCTGTTGTTGGACGCCCAGCGCCAGGCCGTCAGCTTGTCTTCGTGCAGCTTCGGGTCCTTCAGCCGCAGGTACTCCTCATCGCCGGGATCCCCGAGGGCGAGTTCCGCCGTGCGGCGCACGCCGCCCGAGACGACGCACTTGCCAATGACGTTCATGAGGTCCGTGATATCCGTCGAGGTAATGCGCTCGCCGATGCGGGCGTCGAGAATCTTGGTGAGGTTATTGACGCACTCGATAAGCGGCCCGGGGCCGGGGGCGATGCCGCCAAAGGTCTTGATGGGCGCGCCCATGGGGCGGATTTTGCCGTAGTCGATGTGCGTGGGCTTGAGCGCGCGCCCGATATAGGCGTTCAACATCGTGCGCACCAGGTCGCACCAGCCCTCCTTCGAGTCCTCGACCGTGAACGTGTAGTCGCCGCCGGTGGGCCGCTGGACGCGGATTTTGCCCGCGCCGCTCGTGTCGAACGCCACGCCGACGCCGAGCATGGACATGTCCATGAGGAAACAGAACGGCTCCGCGAAGTCCGTGTCGATTTCCTCGGTCGAGACGAACGCGCAGTTGTTCAGCGCCGCCGATCCCCGCTGGTAGATGTAGTCCGTGCCCATCATCCACAGGCCGCGCCCCGGCGGCAGGAACTTGAAGTCCCACATGAGCCGGTACATCTCCTGGGCCGAGCGCTGCGCCTTCTCGGGATTCCACGGGAGCTTGAGGTTCATACAGTGGGTCTTCTGGATGGTGTAGCACCCCTCGACCACCCGCCGCACCGTCTCCCAGTACTCCTCGGTCCGGCCGGCGCCGTTCTCGACGACCCGCGCGTAGGTGCGCTTGTAGGTGATGTACCCCAGAGGTCCCCAGGCCGGCTGTTTCCCGCGAAACAACTGGATGAACTCCTCGGACAGTTTGAATGGTTCCTTCACCGGAAACAGCATGGTCTGCGCCTCCCTCTTCTGGCTGTTGGCGTTCTCTTCTCGCTGTATCATGCCTTTATCCTCTCGATGCCCGACGCACACCCCGCGCCGGACGAAACTCCCTCATCCATATATCCTTCCAGCAACCGTGTCAACTCCGCCGTGGCCCGCAGCAGCGGCGCGATATCCGCGTACCGCACTTCCGTGGCCAGCAACAGGCTGTGCCGCACTTCCTCGACGGCCTCGATCGCCTTGTTGATATAGTGGCGACGCTCAGTCCGCTCGCTGTATTTCAGTCCGTCAGCGATTTTCAGCGGCAGGGTAAACGCCGTTTCGCCGAGCTGCCCGGGCCACTCCCGGGGACACGCCCGCGACGGCCCCCCGAACAGACGCTCGGCGTCCTCGACGAAGCGGCAGGCCAAATGCCACAGCACGAGGTCGCGAATCGTCGGCTCGTGCCGCGCGGCGGCTTCATGCTCTCGCAGCATCATTCAGGCTCGCCTTACACCTTGCCGCAGGCCGTCTTGACCCACGGCAGTCCGTCCACCGTTTCCACTTCATAATCGCCGAACAAGTTCGGATACCGCTCTCGGACCAGGTCAAACACCTTGCCGAAGAGCAGTCGAATTTCCTCCTCCGCGTGCGGGTCCGTGCGCATCTCGACTACGTGCCGCAGCGCCCGGATGTTGCAGGACCAGCCGATGGTCGTCGCCACGCCGATGGGCGCGACCCGCCGGAACGCCGAGGTCAACTTCTTCTTGGCGTCGAATTCCTGCTCGTCCTCGATCCCGTAAATCTCCGCGAGCGTGCGCTGGAGTTCCTCGAGTTGCTCGATGGTCCGCACGAAGACCTCCATCCCCTCTTCGCTCTCGCGGATTTGCGTCGGCGCGTAGACGGACAGTTCCTCGAGCCGCACGAAACGCAGCGACTCCTGGGAGATCGCCGTGCCGGCGCGGTGTCGCACCAGTTCGTGGGTCACGACGCGG
>Ga0116142_10004509_pt1 | contig 13157 bp, 12 predicted proteins | sample AD_UKC033_MetaG_FD_89785 | JGI IMG/M metagenome (GOLD analysis project Ga0116142, IMG submission 89785) | Active sludge microbial communities of municipal wastewater-treating anaerobic digesters from USA - AD_UKC033_MetaG | ecosystem: Engineered > Bioreactor > Anaerobic > Digestate | place: USA... | reverse complement strand
CGAAGGAAACGGCTGGATCGCCTTCAAGCCGCGTCTCCTATGGCCGACATCGGAGGTTTGCATAATGGGCTGGCTAGATTCAACCATCGCCTACTTTTCTCCCCAACTTGCACTCAAGCGCCACATCGCTAGAAGCCGCCTGACCCGGCTAGAAACCTATAAGAAGAAAGAGCGCGGCTTCGATGCGGTTTCTTCCGACCGGATGCGCTACGACTTCATTACGACCGCCAAGAGCGCGGATGCTTACATCTCCGAAGGCGCTGAGAAGCTGCGGCAGCATATCCGCCAGATGGAATACAACAACGGCTTCGTTGCCGGTCCTGTCAAGCGCATCGTCAATAACGTGGTGGGCTTAGGTATCCGCTTTCAGTCTCGGGTGAAAGCGGATGAAACATACTTCTCGCCGCCTGAAAGCATGGTGAAAATTCGGGAGCGCGACGCTCAACTGTTTAACGCCCTGGCCGAGCGAGGCTTTAAGCGGTGGGCGAAGCAGGCAGATGTCAGACTGCTTGCGAATTGGAGCAAGATACAGCGCCTTGTGCAGGCCGAGCTTATCCGAAGCGGTGAGGCGTTGATCGTCGGGCGCACCAGCAAGCGCCCTGGCCGATTTGTCCCTTACTGCCTGGAGGTCTTAGAGATCGACCGCCTGGGCACGCCTTTTGACGAACTGAGAAACCCGCTCATCAAGAATGGTATCGAGTACGACTCCGAAGGCGTCCCGGTTGCCTATTGGATAATGAAGGAGCACCCCGGCGATACGCTGAAAGTGATCGGAAGGAAAACCGACTCTTATGAGCGCATACCCGCTTACAACGCAAACGGCACCCGGAAGGTGCTGCACCTCTTTGACATCCTGCGGCCTGAGCAGTCCCGAGGCTTCAGTGAATACGCTGCCGGCCTGAAAGACTTTCAAGACCTTGACCGCTACCGGGAAGCCGAGATCATGGCGGCCCTTGAAGATGCCTGCATGACCGGCTTTGTCAAGACCGAGCGTCCCGATGACTACCAGGGAGCGTACACGGTTGCGGACTCTGACGAAGACGATGCGGGCAACACTCAGCGCATCCATGAGTTCGCACCGAACAAGTGGCACTACCTGCAACCTGGAGAAGATGTGCATATACACTCTCCCCAGCGCCCGAACGATCAGCTTGACCACCTGGTAAATCACCTCCTGCGCGGGCCTTCTAATGCTCTCGACATTCCCCCGGAAGTGCTCGCCCAGAACTGGCAGGGAATGAACTACAGCAATGCCCGGACTGTGCTTCTTCAGTTCTACCTCTCCATGCGCGTCCGCCAGGCGTACCTGATCGACACTCTCTGCAATCCCGTTTACGAGAACGTGCTCGCAGACATGGTGCTTATGGGATACATGGGCGCGTCCGGCGCAAGCCTCTACAACTCCCGGCGCGATGACGTTCTAAACGTGGCCTGGATTCCTGGCGGCTGGAGCTGGGTAGACCCGCTCAAAGAGTCTCAGGGAAAGACAAATGACGTTGAGAACAACTTCGACACCTTGACGAATGTTTGCGCCTCTCAAGGCGAGGATGTGGATGAAACCCTTGAGACCAGGGCGCGGGAGCTGAAGAAGATCAAAGAGCTTGAGGAGAAGTACGGTATTCAGTTCCCGAAGAAAACTCCCGCTCCAGTGCAGGCGCAGCCTGACGATGAAGAAACCAAGACTGACGGCGGGCGTAAGCTCGCCATCGTGGAGTAGCAGATGAGAAACGAGAAACTTTTTTACCGAGACTTTGAGATCGATTCTCGCGCCATCAACAAAGAAAAGCGCAGCGTCGAACTTTCCTTTTCTTCAGAAGAACCTGTAAGGCGCTGGGGCGCTTCAGAGATCCTGCTTCACGGAGAAGGAAACGTTGACCTCTCCCGGCTGAAGAAAATGGGATCAGCCCTGCTTAACCACAACGCCAACATAATTGTTGGGCGCATAACCGAAGCGCGCCTTGAGGACAAAAAGGGGAAGGCAATAATCGTCTTTGACGATGACGAGGATGGCAACCGCGCCATGAAGAAAGTCGAAAGCGGCTCGCTGAAAGGTGTGTCTGTCGGCTACATGATCAACAAAGCCCGCGAGGTGCGGGTAGACGAGGAATGGGAAGGATATAAAGGCCCGGCATATATCGCCACCCGCTGGACGCCTTACGAAATTTCGCTTACTCCGATCCCGGCAGATGCAACGGTCGGCGTAGGGCGCTCACTGGAGGGGATTGAAATAGAACGAACCGAAGTACCTAACACTAAACCGGAGGAATCAACCATGGAAGAAAAAGACGTTCAGCGAATTGTTGAGACTGCGCTTGAGAAAGAGCGCGCAGCGCTGCCCGGCCTGATTGCAACCGCAGTCAAGGACGCAATGGCAGAGGAGAATAAGCCGAAGATGCGGATCACGGTTGAACAGTTTGACGACCTCTCGAACCGTGCAAGCGCCATCTCCCCCGAGGCTGAGCTTGAAGTATCGAAGCTCGCCCGCTCTGGCAAGACTGAAGTTGAGATCCAAAAGTACCTGTTGGATCTCCGTACCGGCAAAGCCGACGCAGGAAACACCACCAAGGGAACCGAAGGCGAGCAGGGCAAAAAGGTAACGGATGAGGACCGGGCAAAGCTGGTGCGGTCTCTTAAATCGCCCCGCGTTGCTTTTGCGAGCTAAGGCCTTATAAGCAAAAAACCATTTTCATGGAGGAATAGAACATGGCTGTCAACAAATATCCTTGGGTAAAGAACCTCGGCGGCGACATAAAGCCGCTCGTGTTCCCTGGAAAGGTCCAGGCAGGCTCTACCGCGACGATCAAGCGCGGCGAGATCTGCACGTTTGACGAAACCTCCGGCTACTGGATCGCGGCCAATGCCGCAGCCGACCGGCGCTACTCTCTCGCCATTGCGAACGAAGAGCAGAAAGCGGCTGATGTTGCCCGCTACATGGAATTCATCGCGATCCGCGAAGACGATGTTTTCGAGTTCGCCATTGACGCGGCGGCTGCAATCGTGATCGGCGACGGCCTGGAGCTTACCGCTTCCGATTCTCAGAAGCTCACCAAGGATCAGGATGGTGATTGTGTTGCCTTTGTGTGCGGATTCGACAATTACCCTGTCAGCGGAACCACAATCACCAACAAGTCCACGGCTCAGGTGGTTTTCAATCCCGTGTACTCTTACTGGTGCATGACCGTGCTCCGAAAGAACCTGAAGAAGGTCATCAACACCACGGCCAATCTCACCCTGAAAGTCGAGGATTGCGGCGCGATTGTGACCAACATGGGCGCGTCCGGCGGGGTGACCATTACCGCTCCGACTCCGGCGACAGCTCCCGGCCTTCCTATCGGCTGGAACGTGACGCTTGCCTGTAGCGCTGCCGATGCTATGGCCTTCGACCCGAAGCCTGACACCGCTTCAGTGATTATCAAGGGCGCGGTTCATACAGCTGGCAATACCGTCTCAATTACCGACGAAGGCGACTTTATAAGCCTTGTCTGGGACGGAACGAACTGGCTCAGCTACGCCTCTATCTCTGGCGCTGATGGCGATATTACGCTTACCTAATGGCGATAACCGAAAATCAACTTCCTTCTGGAGGGTATAAACATGAAACGACAGTTCATTAAATCCCCCATAGAGTACCAGGATACGTTCTCTTATGGGGAAATTCGCGACTTTGCAAAGGCGCACCCGACCGACTTCCTTGGCACGATGGATGCGGCTGCCCAGAAGGGCGAGCTTCGGCTGCAAGATATCGCCGACATAAAGGGACTCTACCAATCCCTCTGCGATATTCAGGTGCCTCTCCGCATTGAAATGGCCGGGGCGCAACGCTCTATCATGGCCTCTGCCTTCCCGGTGCTCACCGGCTCTCTGGTTATCGCAGCCATGAATGCACAGTATCAGTCGATTGAAACCGTGGGAGAGCGGCTGGTGGAGGACATCGAGGACAACAAGAAAGTGACCTCGATTGCGGCCGTCCACAACCTCGACAAGGATATTGAGGAAGTGAAAGAAGGTGAGGACTTCCCGGAAATCTCCGCGACTGAAGAGAAGGCTGAGATTCGGCATAAAAGAAATGGCCGCACCCTTCGCATCACCGCTGAGATGATCGAAGAGAATGAAATGGCTGACATCGTTTCGATGGTGAACGCCATTCCTCAGATCTCCTCTGACTGGATTGAAGAGCAGACCCTGAAGCGAGTCACGGACCACTACGGCTCTAAGTCATCTGCTTCCGAGCCTTATGTCTACCGGCCTGATGGCACTGGCACGACCCTTTATAGCGCCACCGCCAACACTCCCGGCACCCGCGCACCTCTGGGCACGCGAATCACCAACAATGCTCTCGTTGACGAAACCGACCTTGATGCGGCCAGAACCCGGCTTGCATCAATGAAGAACAACCGGGGCAAACGTATCGCCATCCCGCGCTCGATGCTTCAGATCGTTGTACCCGATGCGCTACTCGGAACGCTGGCTAAAATTCTTAATAGCGAATACGTGCCCGGCGTTGAGAACGAGCTTTCCAACTGGGGCCCGCGTGGCCTCTTCCATATCCCGATTGAGCGCGTAGTCTCTTCTCCGAAGCTCGATGACCTCTCAACCTCAGCATGGTATTACGGCGCATTCCCGCAGCAGTTCAAGCGGAAGTGGAAGCTGCGCTTTGAGTACGTGACCCTCGGCATGGATACTCAGGCGTACCTGAATTCCCGGATCGCTTTCCAGGCGCGTATCGCGTGGGACTGCGAAATCGGTGCCACGGATTACATCTACTGCTTGCAGTGCTTGGCAACGACAACCGCCCCTGCTGATGAGTAACAACTGAAACACCAATAGCGCCGTGCATTCCCGGCGGCGCTTTTATCTTCCAACAGGAGGACCAACATGAAAAAGAAACTACTGGCGGCATTCGTGCTGCTGATCTTTGCAGTAGGGGTAGCATGGGCCGGCACTCCTACCCTGCAGAAATTCGGCATTCGCTTCAAAGATGAAGGCGCGGCCCATAGTACGCCCAATTCCGGATACGGCGAGCTCTACGTCAACTCGGATGCTCTCTACTTTATCAACGACTCTGGAACCGCAACCAATCTGCTTTCCGGCAATGGCGACAACACCCTTGACGATGCTTACGACCAGGGCGGAGCGGGAGCGGGCAAGGCGATAACTGTTGACTCTGGCGCTATCGCCCTGAGCAACACCGACGCGGACGCTGCCTGGCTGCTTACCCTTAACGGCTCTCCGGGCTCAAGCGCTGCCCTTGGCGGCATGCAGATCACCATGGGAGCCAACAGCACGCAGGACGCCCTTGAGTTCGTAAACGGCGGAACCGGGTACGACATCTATGGGACCAGCGGAACCTGGACGGTAAGCGCGGCGGGTCTTGGCACCTTTACCGACCTAACAGTCGCCGAGACGCTTACAGCCACTGGAGGCGTAACCCTGGAAAACGAGGCTGTTCTCGCCAACTCAACCAACAGCGAAATCAAATTCACGGAAGCGGGCGAGGACTTGATTTTTGACATGGACGCCTCGACAAACGTGATCGGCCTCAAATCCTCAACCGGTGTAACCGGGATCGCGCTCGGAACCGTTGATGACCTTACAGGAGTGGGCGGAATCACTTTCGACGCCGCGGCCTCAACCGTGACCCTTGCGGCAGACGGCGCAGCGCAGGATCTAACGCTCTCCGTTACCGGCGCGCAAAACTCAAGCCTGGTGCTGGCCTCTGAAGGCACGGGGGCCGATGCTCTGACAATCAGCACGAGCGCGGGCGGAATGGATTTGACCGTTGCCGGTTCTGCAGCGGGCGAAGACCTTGACCTTACAAGCGCAAGCTCGATCAATCTCACCGCAACCGAAGCGGTGGCGGACGCGATCAGCCTGACGGCCTCCACAGGCGCAGGCGGAATTACGATTGATGCCGGAACCTCGGGAATCACGTTTAGCGATGACAGTATTTCGAACGTGGGCGACATTGCTTGCGATGACATCACATCTGATGCAAATGCCGACATCGTTCTTTCCGCCGTCAAGACCATTGTGAAAACGATCGACGTTGATGACGATGCAAGCACCGATGATTACCAGTTCGACGACGATGCGGCCGATACCACTGAGCAGGTGATCACCCTGACAGAAATCGTGCCCGCTTGGGCGGAAGTGACGAGCATTCAGCTTCGCTGCCTTGAGACCGTGACCGGATCTCAAACCATGAGTATCGACGTTGGTACTACATCAGGAGGCGGCGAGCTTTTAACCGCCGCTGAAGTTGATTCCGCAAACGACCTATTGGCAACCGCTGCCGGGGATGCTCCCGAGTTAGCGAGCGCGGCTGCTGCCCGGTCGGTTTATGTGAACGCTACTCCGGGCGGAAACTGGAACACTCTTGACGCTGGCCGCTGGTCTATCGCCATCACCTATATTGATTATGGTGCGGCTGTATCACAGGCGGCTCCGTAATGGGACTGCAATCACTCGTACAGAACGATATAGCTAAAATTCTTGCCCGTGACGGCGAAGCGGTTACCTACAAGACCACGGCTATTAAGGCGCTGTACGAGGTTCAGAACTTGTTTGACGACATGGGTGGATACATCGGCGCGAGAATGGCTCTCACCGTAGATAACGCCGATGTATCAGCCCCGGCAGAAGGCGACACGGTAACAGTGGGAAGCGATACCTGGACCGTGCGGAAAGTCTTAAAGGGAACAAAGTATCATCAGCTCACCTGCTCCAAGGATGAGCACAAAAGGTACTGATGAAAATCACCTGCGAACTCGACACAAAGACCCTGAACATGCTTAGGCGCGGATACGCGAAGGCAGACAAAGCCCTTGCGAATGCCGCCCGGCGTGCTGCCAATCGGACAGCAACAGGAACCAGGACGGAGATATCAAAGCGGGTGCGCGAGCGAGTGCCTATTGCGGCATCTGTTGTGAAGAAGGCCACCACCATTAAACAGGCAACCAATTCAAACCCGACAGCACTGGTGGATACCGAAGGCAAGCGCCTTCCCTTGATCGCTTTCAAGGCTCGACAGACATCGAAGGGCGTCACCTATGATAAAGGCGATGGCAAAGAAAGGCACAACCGCGCATTCATTGAGACCATGCCCTTGAATTTTTCCGGTTCAAGGATATTGGCCCTTGATGCCGAAGGCGGAAACATAGGGCACAAGGGCGTCTTTGTCCGCATCTGGACTTTTGAGAACTCCCGCAAATTCGGCAGCAAGAAAAGTGACAGGGCGTGGGGAAGGATACCGAAGGAATACACTCGCAAAGGAGGCGAGACTGTCATGTTCCGCCATCCTATCAAAGAGCTTGGCGGCCCCGCCGTGGCCGAGATTCTTGGCGGCAACACCTTAAAGAAGGTCATGGAATACACGCAGGACCGCTTAGACAGAGAACTCAACCACGAGATCGAATACGAACTAAGCAAAATGGGAAAGAGCGCATGACCATTGATGACCTTGTGCAGAAGATAGTCACCGATCTAGTAGCATCGTCCGCCATCAAGACATACTGCACCACCAACCTTGGCGGCGCTCATGCGGTACATCAGGGAAAGCGTGGCGCACAGTCTCCTGCTACATACCCGGCGATTAATGTCATGCCATTAAGCAAGACACGAGGCGATCTGCAGCAGTCATGGACCTATGCGATAGCTGTTGAAGTAGCGCTTGAAGATAGCACCGTTACCACGACCACGGTTAGCGGGGTGACGAAATCTTTACAGGATGGACCGACACGAGTTGAAGCGCTGCTTGATCTTATCTGGACAGCAATTTCAGCGATCACATTCACCGGACCAACGGTTGACTGGACTGATCAGGAATACACGATAGGAGACGAAGAGGAAGGCGACTACTTTCCGATATTCACCGGCCGGCTTGTGCTTACAGCCTCCTTTACCCGGCTGATAGGTGCCAGCGATCCGGTTATAGTAACGTAACACGATACACGTCAAACAATAGGGCAATGCTCCGGGACTGATCATCCTGAGGAGACAATAAGGAAAGGGCAGTGTAGGTGCCTACACCACTTACGCTGCCCTTTTTCTTTGCCCTACACACATCAAGGAGGAATACACCATGGCACAGGCTAAAGGTTCAAAGGCTCGAATTCTCGGAGGCGTGAAGGAGGTAACGTACAACACGACCCCCAACATTGCAGGCGGCTCAACGATCAATCTGCCCTTTATGTCCTCGTCCATCCGGGGCAGCTCGAACCTTATTAAGTCAAAAGTGTTGAAAGGCCGGCGCGACGACGTTGCCCCGTCTCAAGGGAATATCAGCGTTGCCGGAACCGTCGTCATCCCGGTTGATCAGGCGAATATCGGCTATTGGCTGCAGATGCTTCTAGGTGATCCGGTCTCAACCGGCAACTCTGCGCCTTATACTCATGTATTCGATATTCCTGACTCGCTTGATTCCTGGGTGCTTGAGCATGGCTACACGGATAACGGCGACTACCAGCTCTTTAACGGTTGCAAGGCAAAGTCGATGTCCTTTGAGTTCGGTGGAGACGGCGAGCTTTCGGCTTCTGTTGAAATTGTGGGCGGGAAGGAAACAACCGGCACCTCCTCGATGGATAGCGGTACGCCGACTTCAGTAACGCTTACCCCGTATTCCTTCAAGCACCTCGCGGCAAAGGAAGGCGGCTCGCCTATCGCAACGCTCTTGAGTGCAAGCCTGACGATTTCTAACGAACTGGACGAGAGCCAGTATCTTATCGGCGCTTCCGGCTATCGCGGCTCGCTGCCTGAAGGAAAGTGCGTTGTCTCTGGCAATATCAAGGCCATCTTTGAGGATTGGACCCTGTACGGCAAGGCATCGGCCGGAACCGAGTCGAGCCTTCAGTTCACGCTGACGAACGGCGCATACTCGCTTGACATCCTTATGCAGGAAGTCATTTTCGGCCAGAACGCTCCGGCAATCGACACTCCTGGCGGCATTTACATCGACCTGCCGTTCCAGGCGTATTTCGACAACGCGGCCCAGGACAAGACGGGAGTGCAGGTGACCCTAGTCAACACCCTGGCGGCATACATCTCATAAAGAAGGGGCACATGTATGCTGCTTGCGATATACGACCAAACCCCGGGGGATGCAATTAAGGCGCTGGAAGCGGGAGCGCGGGCGCTCGGCATGGATGTTATTTATCGGCGGCAACAGGCGTCGAATATTGTGGATCGGCCTCATGTTGGTGCTGTTTGCGGCCTGAAGCAGGTCAACTCTTCTCTCCTCGCCTCCTGTAAAGCGGTAGGTGTCCCTGTTCTTGTCGTGGAATGGGGGCACCTCCTCCGCTCAAAGGGGTATCACCAAGTAAATATCAATCAGCTCTGTTGGCTTCCTCCGGTCGAATGTCCGCCCGACAGGTTCGATGCGCTCGGCCTTCAGCGGGCAAAAAAGATGAAGCGCAACCGTGGCGAGTATGTCCTTGTCTGCGGCCAGACTCCCGGCGACGCTCAACATGGAATGGGCTGGAATGAGATGATCCGCTGGCAGCAGTCAACCATTTTGACCATTAAGAGCCACACGAAGCGCCCGGTAGTTTTCAGGCCGCATCCGAACATCTTTAATTCCCTCGTTTCCGGCGGCTACGTCAACCCTCCCGAAGCCGACCGCATAAGCAACCCGAACGAAACACCGCTTATTGATGACATCCGGGGCGCTTTCGCCATGGTGACGTTGAATAGCACATCCGGACAAGAGGCGCTACTTGAAGGCGTCCCGGTATTCTGTGACCCGATGGCTATTTATTCAGGTGCCGCCAATACCGACCTGGCCGACATCGAACACCCGAAGTGGCGCGACACAGAGGACTACTTTAACCGGCTGGCTTACACCCAATGGACATTCGAGGAGCTAAGGACAGGGGAGCCGATTCAATTCTTAAACCGGTTCATCGAGGTCAGGCATGTGGGGTGATCAGGCTCTTCGAAAGCTAGTGAACGAATACGACTTTGAGACCGTGCTTGATATCGGCTGCGGAGCTGGCGAGCAGGCGCGGGTATTCCTCGAACAAGGGAAAAGCGTCACCGGGATCGACTTTGATCTTCCTGAAATAGTGCACTCGCACTGGAAGGGGATCAAGGGCGACTTCTATAACGAGGCGTACCCCTGGAAGCAGACCTTCGATCTTATCTGGAGCGCCCACGTTCTTGAGCATCAGATGTCACCCGGAGCATTCCTTGCGGCCCTGCACGCCCTTTGCCACGAGAACACGATTATCTGTATCACCGTTCCGCCATTAAAGCACCAGATAGTAACCGGCCACTTGACGCTTTGGAACGGCGGGCTTCTTATGTATCACCTCGTACTCGCGGGCTTTGATTGCAGCGAGATCAAGGTGCGCCAGTACGACTACAACATTTCGGCCATCTTGAAGTACAGGCCGATCGATCCACCAGGCCAGAGAGAAAGCATCAACACCATGTCGGCATACTTGCCAAACCGGCATAACCAGCATGGATTCTCAGGAGACATCAAGAATATCAACTGGTAACAACCACACACACAGGAGGCAACACCATGGCAGTAAAACTTGCAGGAGAGCGACAGGTAGAAGTTGACGGCATGAAGTTTAACATCGGACCGGGCGGCTACATAGACAACCTGAAAGCCCGGCAGCAGCTTACAGATGCAGGGATCACGGATGAAAAGCTGATCTCAAACACCCTCGTACTCGTCATGATCAAGAACCGGATCACCTCATGGGAAGGTATCGAGGCACCCTGCACCGAAGAAAACAAGGAAAACATCTTCGGCAACAACGGCGATCTGCTGGCCCGGATCGCCCTGAAGTATTTCAGCGAGAAGGAAGCCGAATCAAAAAACTCCGAGACTTCGCAGGGTGGGCAGTCCGAAGCGCAGGCGAACGAGTAAAAGAGGCTTGCGCGGCTTGCTCTAAGGAATTTAAGGGCAAGAAGAAACAGCCGCCGTGCGAAGGGTGCGAACATGGACGCCCGGCCATCCTTCCGGGCAACGAGTCAACGATATGGTTCATTTCTCACGCGGCGCTCACTGATGGCATGGGCGCTCTCTCGATGATGAATATTCGCGAATGCTGGGATCTCTACCAGGTCCCGGCAGGCGAGCGGGCTGAGATGCTGGAGAAGATTCAAATCTATCTAGCTGCGAAAGCGGAAGCGAAAAAGAGCGATGGCAAGTAGCACACACTCGACATCGATTAAGATAAGCGCCGAAGATCGGGCAACGGCTGTATTTAAGCACGTCGAACAGCACCTTGCGGGACTTGAGAAGGAATCTAAAACGCTTAACGATGGGCTCAGTCGGTTATCTGGCGGCTTCTTCACGCTCAAGAATGCCATTATCGGGGTCGGGGTCGGAGCGTCAATCAAAAGCCTAGTGGATGCTAACCAGCAGATACTGGGTCTTTCGACATCCTTCAAGGCCGCGCTTGGCAGCGCTCAGGCAGCCGACAAAGAGCTTGAGTTTTTGCGGGCTCTCACCAACAAGCTCGGCCTCGAATTCTACTCCACCGCAGAACAGGTCAGAGGCTTCCTGGTAGCCAGCAACGCCATGGGGATGAGTACCGAGACATCCCGCAAGGTCATTACCGGCCTTGGCGAAGCGGCGGCGGCCATGGGCCTGACCACAGAGAAAACAAGCCGCGCCATGCTCGCCCTTGAGCAGATGATGTCTAAGGGCGTGGTCAGCTCTGAGGAATTAAAACGGCAGCTGGGCGATTTAGTTCCGGGCGCATTTCAAACGGCTGCCCGCGCCATGGGAATGACAACGGCGGAGCTCGACAAGGCCATGAAAGCCGGAACCGTCCTTGCGTCTGACCTTCTGCCTCGACTCGCTGAAGAATGGCACAAGATGTTCGGGGCGGCGGCGATCGAGATGTCAACGAGCGCCGTCTCTGAAATCAACCGCCTCAAGACCGCATTTACTGACCTCAAGATAGAGCTTGCCGAAGGGCAGTTTATTGACACCTTTAAGAGTTCGGTAGTCGGCCTTACCGAGTACATACAGGATCATGAGCAGGAGCTTGTAGGCACATTTCAGGGGATGGTTGAAGCCGGGAGCCAGTTGGGCGCAACCATAGTTCCTGCCCTGGAAGATACTGCCGGAGTGCTGGTTAAAATAGCCAACGCGGTTTCTAAGTTGCCGGAGCCTGTTGTTGAGGCGCTTTTCGGCGCTGCGATCGGGTACAAAGTCGGTGGGAAAGCTGGCGCTGTTGTCGGCGCTATCGGCGTTCCACTGATGAGCAACCTTGATTCTCTTGAGACCTATCAGAAACAGCTCAAAAACGCACAGGACGCCCTTGAGTATCAGCTCAAGCTATACGATGACGCTGATCCCATAATTGCGCGAACACGGAAAGAGATAGCGAACCTTGAAGCGCAAATTGCCAAACTGACCAAGACACAGCAGGACGCCAACGAAGCAACCTATGATTACTATGCAGAGCTTGAGCGACTGGCAACAGAAGACCCCTTCGATAGCCTGTTCAGCGGAACGAGCGAGAACATCAAAAAGGTCGGCGACGAATCTGAGAAGGCTTCCAAGAAGCTCAAAACCTTCGCAGACTCCATCATCGAAAAGACCCGCACGCCCATTGAAGCCTATACCGTCCAAGTGGGAAAGCTAGAGCAGGCACACAAGGCTGGGTATCTCACCCTTGAGGTATTCAACCGTGCTCTTTCCATGGAAAAGGAAAACCTCGACAAGGCAAACAGGGCACTTCAAGACGCCGTTGACTGGACAGACTACTACGCGGGCGAACTCGAAAAGCTCTATGCGGGCGCGACTGACGAAAGCGAGTTCTTCAAGGATGAGGTAGTTAATAACAACGAAGAGATTAAGGACTCGACTGAAGAGACATGGCGACAATGCGGCGACATCGTTTCCGATTTCTTCCGGCGGGTAATTGGCGAGGGTGAAGACCTGGTTGACGTATTTGAGGACTTTGGTAAGCGCATCGCCGGCGCGATAGCGGGCGACCTTGCCACCATGGGTTTTAATGCTATACTCGGCCTACCTGGTGGCACTACCGGCACATCGCAAATGCTTAACCTCTTGGGCTCAATGGGTAGCACCGCTGGCGGGTTTAATCCGCTATCCATGATTGGCATGGGCATGAGCAACATGGCTGGCTCTATCGCCATGGGGTTACCCACCGCGCTTCCTTCCGCGATTT
>Ga0116142_10004502_pt1 | contig 13175 bp, 18 predicted proteins | sample AD_UKC033_MetaG_FD_89785 | JGI IMG/M metagenome (GOLD analysis project Ga0116142, IMG submission 89785) | Active sludge microbial communities of municipal wastewater-treating anaerobic digesters from USA - AD_UKC033_MetaG | ecosystem: Engineered > Bioreactor > Anaerobic > Digestate | place: USA... | reverse complement strand
TCCAAGTCTAGTTTATCTGTATACCAGGTATATATTGACATATATGAATTATAGCAAAAAGAGTTAATGTTTGCGCTCGCTCGGGAGCAGTGCGCCCACTTGCCCCCGCTCGGGGAATTTTTGCCGGAGGATTAATTATTCTAGCTCCGAAAGTTTATCAATAAATTCTTTAGGATATTTAAACGCAAGCAATTTTTCTGCTTCTTTGGGAGTAAACCAACCGTATTCAATATGTTCATTGCTAATTTTTATTTGGGAAGCATCGCCGACATTGCAAAGATAAGAAGATAAAATAAGGCCAACTGTTTCTTTCCCTACGGGAATCCTCACTTTATTTGATAAAACCATTGTAAATGGAATAAAACTCTTAATTGTGGTAACCCCGGTTTCCTCTTCAACCTCTCTTCGGAGAGTCTCTTCAACCGTGCTTCCTTTGTGAATTCTGCCGCCGGGGATATCCCAATAAGATTCGCCTCTGGCACCTTTTAATTGTTCTGGTTTTACCTTCAAAAGAAGCAATTGTCCGCGACTATTTCGGATGATCGCTTTTATCCCTAAATGAAACTTGTCTTCCATAAGTGAATTATACCAAGGTTCACGATTCTCTGCTGATTATCAATCTGAGATAAAATTCTCCGATTCTCCAATTATACCCGCAGGGAGTGGGCTTGATTATTTCTTCACCATTTTATATAACGCGAGTAAAGCAATAAATAAACAGGCCGTATTTAAACCCACCGAAGGCAAGGCTCCATGAATAGCCGAATTGACAATGTGCCCAACCAACCGATAATTTCATAAAACATATTATCAGGATAACAACTTTCAAGATATTAAGAAGTAATCGGTTTACTTTGAGTTTGCCGAAGTCCCCCTCCGAAGACGATGTTCGGGGTAGCTGGACACAAATTATTTAATATCGGGGTTTTTACAATACTTTGTTTCAAGTATTAAAGATTCATCGGTAAATATAACGGCGACTCTTTCTTGCTCCAAATCCTCCGCTAGTTTTCCAATAAATTCTATGAATTCTTTTTTAAACTTATCTTCGTCCTGTGGAAATCTAGGGTAGATTGAAGTTTCAATTAAAACACAAGATTCTTTATACTCTTTTTCGCCGGCAACAATTATCTCGCTTGGGGTCAAAGTTCCTGAAAAGGTATAACCCTCAAGAGAAGCGGCTACTTTTTTAATGGTTTCCCTGACTTGATTTAAAGAAATTAACTCTTCCGAATAACCAACTTTAAGTCCCAATATGGCTTTGGCTTCAAATGTTTTTATGTTCATTCCCATTTTAAACATTTACTCACCCTTATTTATAAATAATCTTAAAATTTTACTTTTGAGGCGCCAAGTCAATTACTTCCCTGGAGGCCGTTATCGCTTTTAATTCTTCATCTAAGATATCTTTAAATTCATTTTTTATCGTCTCGGTCTCATCTTCCTTTGGAATAGTTGCGGCAACCCTTCCAAAAAATCCTTCAGCTATCGCTTCTTCCGACTTAACGAATTCGTTCTCTCTTTTTACCGGTCTAATATCGGTGTTGCCGGCTAATATTCTCTCCGAAAATCGAGGATCGTAAATCCAGTTATTGCCGGCCAGGGAAAGAAAAGCCCTGATTAGATTAGACGGGGCCAACGAGGGCATGTCTACTACCATGTTCGCAAACGAGTAAGCCGCACCTGTTCCCTCTTCATTCTTTACTTTATCGTAAACCTTTTTAAGCTCGCTCCCGTCGAAGTATTCTCTGTTTGCCGGCAATCCCGACCAAAAAGAGGCTACTTCTGAGAATTTTGTCTCGTTTAAGATATTCTTGGCCGTCACCACTGATTCCGGTTCCAGTTCTTGCCCTCCCGATTTATATTCAATCCTTTTCTCGGGTTGCAAAATTCTCTTAATACTTTTAACTATACCTTTCGGAGCAGGTTCTGAGTCTGTCATTGCTTAATTATACAATGTTGCCACACAATAAGCAGAATTTTGATTCTCGCCTCGCTCAAAAGAACCACTCATTTATCTATCATCACCTGTTCGCCGGTGGAATGATTTTGAAACCTTTTATAGAAAATTGGTTGAAAGTACAAGGCTCAACTAGACTAGGGGAGAAATCAAAAGAATTTTTAATGAAGCGCCCAAGGAATGGTTTGGGGTTCCTTCCTTTCCCTAAGTCTTTCTCTGACAAAAACACAATAAATAACATCTGCTTTTGGCTCCGTAATCCGCGGAACAGGCAAGAGAAAGGCTGAAACAAATTCAAATGTTTGTGGGGGTAACAACTGTTTAAAGTCTATTTATATTTTAGATTATAGAAAAACCTCTTGACAAATTAGCACTCGCTTTGTTAGACTGATAATATAGTTAATTATTACAATTAAGATGAAAGGGGGTGAATAAAAATGACAACCAGTCTAATTCCAAGCAGGCTTCTTTCCTTTCCCAGCCTTTCTCTTCCAGACTTTTGGGATGAAGACGAGGAGTGGTTAACTACCCCTTCAACCCAAAGCGGTCTCTCAGTCTACGAAGACGAGAGTAAAGTATATGTTGAAGCAGCCGTTCCTGGTATTGACCCTAAAAATGTGGAGGTGACTTTCCAAGACGGCTACCTTTGGATTCGAGGAGAAACCAAAGAAGAGGAAGAGGACAAAAGAAAGAAATACTACCGAAAAGCAACCAGGTCATTTTCCTACAGGGTTGCCGTCCCCGGTGATGTTAATGATGCAAAAGAACCAGAGGCAACCTATAAACACGGGGTGATGACCATTGCTTTTACGAAGTCTCCCAAAGCGCAACCGAAGAAAATTCAGGTTAAAACAATTGCTGAATAAGTAAATCTATGCGCTTTATAAACCCCCACCTTAAACGGGCGGGGGTTGTTATTATTAAAGATACAAGATTCTAACACTAAAATGCACCCATAAAAAATACACCTTCCGGGTGTATTAGCTTGACACCTGACTAAATTTTAGAATTATTGAGGGTTTTAAATTAAATTCGTTTTTGCTCCCCCTAAAGGACTTGTTCTGCAACCACGAGCTAGAGTTTGATATAACCTTAAGCGACCTCAAAATTGCCTTTGATGAGATAGGATTACCACAACTCGCTTTACAGTAATCTAACCCAAGCCCCCAGTGTTAAACAATGATAAAATAAAAATGTTATGGCAATTGCACCGTTATATGTGTTTATAGACGAAGGGGGGATTTTAACTTTAGTCCATCTGGGTCTAAGGTTTATACTATAAGTGCTGTTATAACACACAACCCCTGGGAACTACTTGATGAAATGTCTGCCCTACGACATCGCATACTCTCAGGGGAATTACATCCCCATCTCAGTCAAACATATCTTGAGGACTGCCTTTGCTATAGATTTCACGCTAGCGAAGACCAGCAAGTTGTCAGAGATGGCTTTTTTGAAATCATTACTAAAATGCAATATATAAAAGCACACAGTATCGTAGTAAAGAAAAATCTTGCCAATCCCTCATTTAGAGTGCCTGCTAAGTTTTATTCAAAGGTTACCGCCTCCCTCTTGGATTACATATTTAAAAAATACCAATACTCAAAATTGTGTATTTTTGTAGACAATATCCCAATGAACAGACAGAAAAAAGTTTTTCTGAAAGCAATAAAAACTGAAATAAAAACAAAGCAACCCAAAAAAGAATTTGCTATTTTCTTTCCTCCGTCCGCTTCTAATCCCTACTTGCAGGTTAGCGATTACATTAACTGGGCTATTTTTAGAAAATGGGAAAACAATGATACAAGAAGTTACGAACTTATCGAGAAAGTTTTGGGGAAAAAAGAGCTAGATATGTTTTCTAGGGGGGACGGTTATGAGTATTATCAATTTAAAAAATGACCCTCTTATCTAGGTGGTTCAGCTTTCGCTGGAGCCTTATTTTTATGCTCCCAACCACCAGAGCCTTTGGGGCTCTTTCAACAAGAGGGCACCTTTAATTTATAATAACATAAACAGTAGTTGAAAAAGTAATGACCTATGACATACGAAGAAAAACTTAATTTACTCATTAACGAACTTGTAGAAGCCAAAAAACGCACTCGTTCTGGTCAACCCGCAAAGGTTTTTGTTACAAAACAAACGGAATTAACAAAAAAGATTATCCCCCAAGAGGTTCACGAGCTTTTATTACAGCTTCAGGATGACAAGAAGGTCTTAATCGTAAAGGACATACCAACAGAATTAAAAACAGGTATAACCGCCAGTCTTGAGGCTGTAGAGAATAAAATTGACTACTTCTTGATTGAAATCTTGGATGCTTTTGACAACTGGTATGAGAACTATCTGATGAGCCAAAAAACCGAGCTTCCCAACTTGGATAATATCAATTTAATTAGGATTTATGATGTGGTTTTAGACATTAACGAGCAAGTTCAACTTACACGGAAAACAACAATACAAATACCGATATTGCCCTCAGTTGTTCGCTTTAACATACTTTTTCCCGCAGATACAATTGGAATTAGGGATGAATACTGCCAGAACAGGTTAAATAGCCTCAAATATCTTAATGGGGCTGGTGTAATTGATGAATATACTCACGGCAGGGAAGGATGGGACACAATTGTTTCTATTTCATTCGCACTGAGTAAATTTGAGGAATTTTACAAAAAAATCAAAGTTGAATATATAAAACGCAACAAAGCTAACGAAAAAGATGAAAAGCCTAAAACCAACAATATAAAAATAGACCCTAAAAAAGTAAAACAGAAGATTAGCTACAATCCCCAAAAAGGCGAGCTGGACATTGAAGGTAAAAATGTTAAGTTCAAAAAAGATAGCTTTAGGGCAAAATTGCTTGAGTTATTGTTAAAAGATAATAAGAGCCGTAAAAAAGAATGGTCTTGGGATGAGGTTATAGAAGCCATAGAAGATACCAGAGATGAAGAACTGACAAAAGAGAGTAAAAATAAGTTTTATCCCGCTTGTGATGGTCTTTCCAAACACATAGCCTCAAAAATTGGCGTTAATGACTTGCTTATTTTCAACAAATCTACTGTTCAGATAAACCCCAAGTATCTCTGATTTTCTTCTGTTAGCTAACTGTTAGCTAACAGCAATACAACTTCAGCTCACACCCTGTTTCATAGACTTTGCTTAATGGAAAACGGCGAAGTCAATCAGACTGAAAAAACCAAACCCCAGACAAAGGGGCTAGTTTTGACGCCCGAAGAAAAGAAACGGCTGGCAGACTTTTTTGCTGTTCTTATAGAAATTGACCGCAGGGAAAATGTAACGAAATTTTATGACAAACCGACTAAGTGAAATTCAAATCATACCGATAAAGCCACAAAACGGCTTAGTAGCTTTTGCCAGCTTTGTTTGGGACAAAAGCCTCTATCTTAGCTCAATCGGCATTATGACCCGCCCAAATGGCGGTTACAGGCTCATTTACCCCACTAAAAAGGTAGCCGAGCGTAACTTGAACATTTTTTACCCGATAAACAGAGAAACCGCCCAGTTAATAGAGAGTGAAGTTGTAAAGCAGTTTGAAGAAGTAATGAACAATTATGATAGACACAATCGTTTTAACGCTTAAAACAGGTATGTTTACAATACTTGACCACGACAAATTTAGTCCATCAACCAAAGGGCTCTATGACCCTACTGGCTACTATCGCTTGGGGGGCAGGGCTAACATTACCTGCAAGCAAAACCCGACACCAAATGAGCTAAAGCAGGGCATATACAAACCCCGATTAACCATAACCAAGCGGATAAACCGAGAGCGTAATTTTGAGATACCTCTTAAAATTGAATTTTCTATTCCCAAACTCCTATACGGCAATAACTTTGACGAAGTAACCGACGCTGATTTCCCTGCTGTTATCCAAAAACTAAAAACTGTCTTAAAAGATATGGGGGGTTTACCTGTTTGAAAAAAACCTTATCAACGCCCCCGTTTCATCAGTCCACTACTCCAAAAACATAGCTTTAACCGACTACACAACCCCTTATACCTACCTTTCCCAACTGGCCAAGCTCAATATCAATAAACGGTTGGATACTAACAGGACGGATTTTAGGAACGAAGGGCATAGTTTCAAGTATCGGGTAAACTCCTTTGAGATTGTTTTTTACGACAAAATCAAAGACCTGCAACAAGCCAAAATAAGCGAAAAACGGGCAGAAGAAAAAGACAACGCTCTACAGCTTGGATTGTTTGACATTTTAACCAAAAGAAAACCGCTTGAGGTGTTACGGGTTGAGATACGGCTAAACAGGCGGCAGAAAATCAGCCAAATTCTCAAGAAGATAGACAAAAAAGTAGAGCCAACCTTTACCAACATTTTCAATCAAGATACAGCTAAAAAGGTGTTGCTTTACTACATTGACGAAATTGAGGAAGCCTACCCGCCCTTATTGACTTACCAATACGATAGCCCCAAAAAGTTTTTTGAGAGAATTTTGGTAGCAAACCCAAAACTAAAACCTACCAAAGCTCTTGAACTGACAGCCTTTAGGGCACTGCTTGAAGAAATAGGGGTAAGGGAATACAGACAAATGACGAAAAGACACGGTAGTTATTACTGGTATAGCCTGAACCAAAAAATGAAGAAGCTAAACTATACCGACGAGATTAGCGTTTTCTCGCTACTTAGGAAGCAGATAACCAACTTTGAACCGATGAAACTACTTGACTTTCAGGATAAAATGTTAAATAATGATAAATATGACTAAAACAACTATCTCAGCCCAAAGAGATAAAGCGATTGCAAAACAAGAAAGGATTAAAAAATGACTAGAATGAACAAAAAGACGATTAAGAAAACTAAAGAAAAAATCATACCTGTTTCTTCTTCTTTTTTCTCTGCTCGATTGTCGTCAATTATTGCCATTATTTTATTATTAGGAACAATTGGGGTTCTTTACGCTAAAAAACAAGAACTTGAAAAATCACAGCGAGAACAAAAATCACTACCCACGTCATCGCCCACACCAGTCAATTTAGTTGCACCAACAACACAACCAGAACAACCAATAAAACAAAAAACAAACATAATTAAAGATACCGCACTTCCTACACCTAGTCCTACAGAAAGAAAAAAGGTGCCGATTACATTAACCGACCCTACGGTAGCAGGAACATACTATTGTTATGAAGATAAAGCAAATGAAATTATGACCACACAAAATAATCTTAACCTTGCAATAAAGACACTTGAAATTTGCGGAACAACCTTAAGTTTTAATATAAAAACTTGCTTTGACGATTGCACCCAAAAAGCCCAAGCTTGCATAAACAATTGCTATGGTTCGGGGGATATGCTTGCCTGCACTTACGCTTGTGACGCACCAAACAAAACCTGCGGTGATGCCTGTCCTAAAGGGACGGAGTGTAGCGACAAATATTTGGGCGATATTGATAGATTAAGGAGTCAATTACAACAATTAAAAGCAAGTTACTGCCCGTAAAGTATAGTATGGCTAAAAAAATAGCAATTAGTTTAACAAAGGAAGGGGGAAGAGAAGAAAAATCGCTAATATGATAAAAGGGGAATACTACACCATAGAAGAAGTGGCAAAGATGTTAAAGGTAGCCTATCTCACGGTTTATCGCTGGATACAGGACGGCAAACTTATTGCTTATAAGGCTGGAAAGCAATACCGTATTAAAAAAAACGACTTAAACAATTATGTTAAAAGTTATAAAACAAAATAAAAATATGAATAGCTGGCAAGAAATACTAAATAAGTTTTTAGTTCAAGCCCAACAATCTGATTTGAAAACATCTTTATATCCAAAAGAGTGGAATGATTTAAGACTACGAATATCTTTTGGTATGGGAGCCCCTGCTCGTGTATCCTGGATTGCCTTTATCGCACCGGAAATGGCAGTAAGTAGAGGCTTTTATCCTGTATATCTCTACTATAAAGATTTAGAAACGCTTATTTTGGCCTATGGCATAAGTGAAACTGAGGAATTTGGTAAAACCTGGCCGCCAGAAATAATGAACTCCTCCACAACAATAGCCGGTTTTTTTGATAAAGATGTGCCTCGTTATGGGGACTCTTTTGTTTTTAAGGCTTACAAAATAAAAATCACAAAAGACAGTGTTAAATACTTCTATGCCGAGAATGAAACTGAAGCGTCTGAAAAAGATATTGAGGCAGACTTATTAACAATACTGGATTATTACAAAAAAGTAGTATCTATCGCTCCTTCTACTATGGCACCAGAAATTGGTCAAGGATTGTTTTACATGGAAAAACAATTAGAAGATTTTTTAATCCAAAACTGGCCACATACTGAACTTGGTAAAAAATACGATTTAATTATTGAGGAAGGAGAGTTAAGGAGCCAACAATACAGAACTGATATTGGACCGATAGATAATACTCGCAAAAGATAAAGAAACAGGTAGTTTTGTAGTAATTGAACTTAAGAAAAACCAAACAAGTGATGACACTGCCGGACAGTTAACCCGTTATATGGGTTGGATTAAGAAAAATAAAAACGACAAAGGTGTGAGAGGAATAATTATTGCGGCACAATCTGATAAAAAATTGGAATATGCATTAACAATGGTTCCTAATACAGAGATATTAGTTTACGAAGTTGACTTCAAGTTAAAAAAACCGTCATCAGACTAAAATGAAAGCCATAATTATTGCCAGAGTATCAACAGAAGAACAAAAAGATGCAGGCAATTCCCTACCTGCTCAGATTGTCCGTCTTGAAAGCTATTGTGAACGAAAAGGGTTTCAGATTATTAAGAAATTCAGCTTTGACGAGAGTGCTTATAAAAATAACAGAGAAGAATTTGACCGCATCTTGGACTACATTATCGGGCAGAAAGAAACAATTGCTGTCTGTTTTGATAAGGTTGACCGATTATCAAGAAATGTTTTTGATATGAGGGTTGCTACTCTTTATGAGAAGGCACTCAAAGACCAGGTTGAACTACACTTTCCCTCAGACGGACAGGTTATTAACAGTAAAATCTCGGCAGTTGAAAAGTTTCAGTTTGGTATCAGTTTAGGACTGGCTAAATACTTTTCAGATGCCATCAGCGATAATGTGAAGCGAGCACAAGAGCAAATGCTTAGAAGCGGTATCTGGCCTGGCAAAGCTCCTTACGGCTACCGAAACATAGATAGAGAGGACGGCACGAAGTGGATTGTGATTGAACCAATGCAAGCCCAAGTCGTTGAAAAAATGTTTGAGTGGTATTCAACGGGCAGTTACTCAATGAACGAGATAAGAGTAGAACTTAAAAAGGTGTTTAATGTTGATTTTTCAAAGGGCTATATTGACGCTATTCTTAAAAACCCTTTTTACTGCGGGACGATGGTTTGGGACGAGAAAGAATACCCTCATTACTACGATAGGATAATCACCCAAGAGCTTTTTGATAAAGTCCAAGAGGTTAAAGCTGGACACCATAAAAAACACTTCAAATATGCAGGTTTGCCCTTCCTTTACAGAGGTTTAATCAGATGTGCCGACTGCGGTTGTATGATTACGCCTGAGCGTAAGATAAAGAAAAGTGGTAATGTGTATCACTACTACCACTGCACCCAATATAACGGCAAACATGGGGCTGAGTGGTTGACAGAGGACGACCTAACCAAACAGTTTGTAAGCGTGTTTGATAAGCTCCAAATGCCCCCTGATGTGGTTGAAGATATAGCCAACTCTCTTAAGAGTTCGCACAAAGACAAATCAGAGTTTCATCAAAACCTACTTAACCGCTACCAGTCCGAGTATAAGAAATACGAGAACCGTATTGAGCGGGCTTGGGAAGATAAAATAGACGGTAGTATTACTGAGAGCTACTATGAGAAAAAACGAAAAGAATATCGGGCAATACAAAAAACAATTAACAAGAAAATTGAGAAGCTACAGTTTGCAGACGAGGAATACTATATAACCTCATCTTACCTGTTAAAACTGGCTGAAAATGCGGGAAAATTGTTTGAAAGTTCTGAAGCCCACGAAAAAAGACTACTTTTGAAGATGACACTTCAGAACTTAGAGATAAAGGGCAAAAAAGCCCGATACGGCTTGCTAAAACCCTTTGATACGATCCTCAATTACACTGATCGTAAACTTTGGCTCCCTGAAATCCTCAGTCTTAGAAATTGGTTTCTTGAACATATTGAATCCTGGAAAAACACTTGGGATATCTCTTTACAGCCAACTTTCTGTTTCAATACAACCAACTAAACGCAATCGGATACAAATCAAAAGAAGATTTATTGAGAAGCTGTAGTTTGGCTAGCAGTTTCTTTAACGTCATCAAGCAAATCTTTATCTGCGGTTTTCAAATCCTCTTCGGTTTTATCAACCGCCTTATCAACTTCACTCGCAAAATTCTCCAAAGCCATTGCTACTTCTTCCATTGCGTCTGCTTCTAGATTAGCAGCCTCTACCTCAATATCAATTATACCCAACAACTTATCTTTTGCCTCTTTAGTTATAAATCCATTCTTTATTGCCTCATCAAGAATTTCATTTATTACTTTCAAAGATTCCTCTGAAAATCTTGCCTTGTTTAGAATTTCTTTTACTTGTTGTAAGTTCATATATATTGCTTTAAATTATTTTAACGAGTTTGTAAACTTTGAACTGCGACCCTTGCTTTTCCAAAATTCTGTTTAGCCTGTTCTCTCCTGGCTGTTGCTTTATCGTTCAATTCACCAGCTCTTGCTAGGGCAGCATCTCTTAAGCCATTCATTGTATCAACTTGACCCTGGGTAGCTTCTTGAATCCTTACAATTTCTTCCTGAAGGGCTTTGACTCTTGCTTCGCCAGTTTCTCCTGCCAATCGAGCCCTTGTCTCTTGTTTCTGTGCTTTAACCTCTTCTCTGTCTGCTTGCCACTCTCTTATATTTGCAGGGATTTCATAAATCTGCCGAAGTCTATCTTCGATTGGTTCAGCAATCCTCGTCAAGCCCCAAACCGCAGCTCTTCTAGATAAATCAACTACTTTAGCCTTGGTTGCGTCTCTTGTTTGTTCATAACGAGCAACCAGCCTATTCTTTGCATCAATCCCCCTTTGAATCAATCTGTCTTTTGTATCTATGACACTTTCCCAGGCTCTTGTTCCCGCTTCAACAACAGAATCTCTTACCTCTGTAGCTTTTTCTTTCCCAAACTTAACAGCTTCGGTGCCTAAATAAGCAGCGGCGTCTGGAGAACCTAAAGCAAAGTCAACACCTTTGGTTATCTTTTCTTTTATGCTACCAAAAACACTGTTCATTCTCCTTGCGGCTTCTTGTCTTCTTTCTGAACCCTTGTCTAAAGCAATATTTCTGGCTGTTTCAAGGGTTGTTGATTGTGGTGCTTCACCTGTTTCCATAACTTTATTTTACTTTAACTTTACTCAGCTACAAGAAGATAATCACACACATACACACTCCTTGTCAAGTGCCAGTTTATTTACCTTTAATATAATATCCGACACTTCATGTAAAGTATGAGTATGAATCAAATTACTAAAATAACCCTTGCCTAGGAGTTAAAACTAGCCGGTATTACTAATATCGAAATGGCTAAACGGTTAGAGGTTCACCGGGAAACCGTTGTGGATTCACACCCCAGGAGTGATATAGCTTCACACCTCCGGTGTCTGTGGTATATTAGGTGCCACTTGGCTCCGCGGGCAGGATTCGAACCTGCAACCTGGGGATTAACAGTCCCTCGCGCTACCATTGCGCCACCGCGGATTATCGTCTTTGCTTGCTTCTTTGCAGTCTGACAAATTATAGCAATTTGAAGCAAAAAAAACCAGATTTGGAATCAAATTCTTAATTAAAAAGTGATAATATTTAAAGGAATATGGGTTTAAGCCAAAAAGAGATAGAAAAAATTCTTCACCTGCAACAATTGGAAATCTCCGAATATCAAATCTATAAAAACCTGGCTAAAAGAATTAAAAGCCAGGAAACCAAAAAAGTCTTAACCCATCTGGCTGAAGATTCTTTAAAACACTACCAATAAGGGTAATGGAGAATACCGAAGAGGCGATCAGAAATATTTACGAAGAACTCGCCGGGTTCAAGAAGAAATTCGCCTGGATTATTGATGAAGAAAAAAAGCACGAAAAAGAGGTCGTCGTCCTGATAAACGGGGATTTGTTGAAATATATGGGTTCCATTGTTCTTGGCTCAAGCGACGCTTTGGTTGAATTGACCGGAACGCTGGCCGGATTAACTCTGGCCCTGCAAAACAACTAACTAATCGGCGCTACCGGACTGATTACCGGCCTGGCCGCCTCACTTTCCATGGCCTCTTCCGAATATCTTTCTACCAAAAGCAAAAAAACTATCCGCAGCCCAATGAGAGCATCTTTATATACCGGAATCACCTATGTTCTCACGGTAATTTTATTAATAAGCCCCTATTTTATTTCCCGAAATTATTACCTTTCCCTTGCTTTAACCCTCGCCAACGCCGCCCTGATAATTTTCTTTTTTTCCCTATATACCTCCATTACCCAGGATGTTTCTTTCAAAAAAAGATTTCTTGAAAATCTTTCCTTAAGTTTCGGGGTTGCTTTTTTAAGTTTTTTTATCGGTTTAATCGTCCGTAATTTTCTTCATTTGGAAATTTAATCAATTATCCCTCTTGACAAAAACCAGTCTTTAAATTAATATATGAACATCTGTTCATATCTAAACGCTGCCATTGTTCATCAAAAAACTGCCACTGTTCGTTAGAGGGAAAGGAAACCAAAAAGTTAAGCCAAGACCTGGCTCTTCTTTCCGCTCAATCGCGGCTGGAGATTTTGTTTTTGCTTTATCAAAAAAACCATTGTGTTTGCGATTTGGAAAAACATACCGACCTTTCCCAAAGTCTGGTTTCCCATCACCTGGCGGATCTGGCCAAGGCCGATCTGGTTAAAAAAGAAAGACAGGGAAAATTTTTTGATTATCGCTTGACGCCCAAAGGCGTCCGGTTTTTAAAAGCTTTAATGACAATTTCCGGAGAGGAGGTGAAAAAATAATGAATAACGATAAAAAATGTTCCTGCTGTTGTTGCTGTAATTGCGGCTGCGATTGCGGAAGCGACTGCCAATGCGGCAAAGATTGCGATTGCCAAAAAGAAAAAAGCAAGTAAATACTGCACAAGTTCCGATACCTATTGGACTCATTAAAGGGTAAAAGATGAGTCATTTTTGTTCCAATACACACTTTCTTTTTAAAG
>Ga0116142_10004498_pt1 | contig 13185 bp, 13 predicted proteins | sample AD_UKC033_MetaG_FD_89785 | JGI IMG/M metagenome (GOLD analysis project Ga0116142, IMG submission 89785) | Active sludge microbial communities of municipal wastewater-treating anaerobic digesters from USA - AD_UKC033_MetaG | ecosystem: Engineered > Bioreactor > Anaerobic > Digestate | place: USA... | reverse complement strand
GAAAGGATTACTATTTTCTAACCCCCGAAGAATTTAAGGCAAAGATAGACCAGGATGAGTTTATTGAGTGGGAGGAAGTATATGCGGGTAATTTTTATGGTACACTGAAAGCCGAAATTGAACGAATCTGGAACGATGGCCGCAATGTAATTTTTGATGTGGATGTAAAGGGAGGTATTAATCTGAAAAAATACTTTGGCAATAAGGCCTTAGCTGTGTTTGTGAAAGTACCATCCATAGAAGTACTAAAGGAACGCCTGAAAGAGCGAGGCACCGAAACAGAAGAAAGCCTGTCGCGCAGAATTTTTAAAGCCAAGTTCGAGATGTCTTTTCAGGATAAGTTTGATGTTGTGCTGGTAAACGAAGACCTGGAAAAATCCTTACAGGAAGCACAACAACTTTATGAAGATTTTAAGGCAAAACCTTAATGGATAAACCTCAGAAAATTGGTCTCTTTTTCGGATCCTTTAATCCCATCCATACCGGGCACCTGATTATTGCCAACATCATGGCCGAAAACACCGACCTGCACAAAGTATGGTTTGTAGTTTCGCCACAAAATCCGCTGAAGCCCAGCAAAGGTCTTTTGCACGAGTTTGACCGGTATGATATGGTAAAGGCTGCCATTGCCGACCATTACAAACTGGAAGTAAGCGATGTGGAGTTTCAATTGCCCAAACCAAGCTATACCATACATACCCTGGCTTATTTGAAGGAAAAACATCCCGCCAAGGAATTTAAAGTAATTGTAGGTGGCGATAACCTGGAGAATTTTTCCAAGTGGAAAAATCATGAAGAAATTTTGAATCAACATGGGCTCTATGTTTACAAAAGGCCGGGTGTAACAAATACGCCATTAGAACGTCATGCCAATGTACACATCGTAGATGCACCTTTGCTTGACATTTCAGCCACCTATATCCGCAATTGCATCCGCCAGAATAAGTCCATTCGTTATCTTGTTCCCGAGCCGGTTGAGCAGCTCATCCGCCAGAAAAATTTTTATCGTTAATCGCGTCTTTTAATACAACTCTTACGTTGAAATGTGCATCTGCAAAAAGATGAAATATATTTTTACACTTCTTATAATTTCTTTATCGGGTGTGGCCTTTGCGGGTGGAATCCGTGGAACAATAAAAGGAGATGACGTGGGGCCATTGGCCTTTGCATCCATTTTTGTGAAGCAAACCGGAACAGGAAGTGCCACCGATATGGAGGGGCGGTATGAAGTTCAGCTTAAACCGGGCAAATACGATGTAGTGTTTCAGTACCTCGGCTACGAGTCGGTTACCCGGGTTGTGGAAGTGGGCGATGAATTTGTAGAGATCAATCTTACCCTTAAAACACAGGTGGTTGTATTACAGCAAGTAATTGTAAAAGCCGGTAAAGAAGATCCGGCCTATACCATTATGCGCAAGGCAATAGCCAAAGCCAAATTTCACACCCAGCAGATTGACGCCTACACAGCAACTGTTTATATAAAGGGAAAAGGGCAACTAACCGATTACCCGTGGTTGGCAAAGAAAGCGCTGGAGAAAGAAGGGATTACCAAGGATCGGGTATTTATTTCTGAGTCGGTAAGTGAAATTAAATATACCCGCCCTAATAAGTTTGAAGAGAAGGTTATAGCTGTTTACACCAATGGCGATAACAAAAACACATCACCCAATTCTTACATCTTCGGAAGTTTCTACCAGCCGGAAATTGCCGAAACAGTTTCTCCGCTATCGCCCAAGGCATTTTCATATTATCGGTTTGAATACCTGGGCTCCTTCAAAGATCAGAATTACGAGGTTAGTAAAATAAAAGTAACGCCTCGGTCGCGGGGCGATAATGTGTTTGAAGGGTTAATCTACATAGTGGAAGATTGGTGGAGCATTCACAGCCTGGAACTGGAAGCAATTAAATTGGGTATCACGTTTCACATTACCCAGGTTTATAACCCCATTGAAGACAAAGCATGGCTACCCGTTTCACAACAATTTAAAGTAAACGGTAAAGTTTTCGGATTTGAGTTTGAAGGCCAATACCTGGCCACCATGAAGGATTATAAAGTAACGCTTAATCCCGAATTGGAGATGGAGCTAACCGTAATCGATGAAAAAATTCATAAAGAGGAGGCAAAGGCCATTGAACAAAAATTCAGCAAGAAGGGGCAGGAAATAAATGAGCGGTTAAATGCAGGCAAGGAGGTAACCGGAAAAGAACTGAAGCAATTGGTGAAGGAATACGAAAAGCAAGAGATGAAGCAACAGGAAAAACCGGAGGTAATTTCTGAATCAAAATATTCTGTTGATTCACTGGCCTATAAGAAAGATTCAATTTTTTGGGTGGAGATCAGACCAACACCGCTTTCAAAAGAAGAAGAACGGGGCTACCATTTGAACGATAGTATTACGGAAGTGCAACGCAAGCGCGATGAGGGCGACACCCTGCGCAACAATAGAAAAAAAAGCAAACCGGGTTTTCAGCCGTGGGATATTCTTCTGGGCGATACCTATAAGCTGGGCAAGATGAGCAACTTCCGCATTCATACGCCTTATGGTGGATTCAACACCGTAGAAGGTTTTAACCTGATTTACAGAATGAGTTATTATAAGCGGTGGGTGAAGCGCGATTCCACTAACAAAGAAGCGCGGCCACAAACCTCGCGGTTAGAAATCAGCCCGATAATCCGCTACTCGTTCGGGCGTGATTTGCTTACCGGAAAACTTAGAACAGATTTAAGGTTTAAGAACAATCGGATAACATTAGAAGGCGGCCGCTATGTTGAACAATACAATTCCAACGAGCCGATTCACCCTATCGTCAACTCCTTTATTTCGTTATTGTTTGGCGATAACTGGATGAAAATTTATGAGCGCAATTTTGTGCAGCTAAATTATATGCACCGGTTTAATGATAAATATGTGTTGCGAAGTGAATGGTTGTGGGCAAGACGATCGGAATTATTTAACCAAACCGATTATACGTTGTTCAGAACTAATCGTGGAGATTACACGGTTAATGCACCAGTTAATTTGGAAACTCCTAACACAGGGTTTGATCCTAACCGGGCATTTGTTGGCGCGGCCAGCCTGGAAGCGCGGCCTTGGCAAAAATATCGCATTCGTAACGGCACCCGAATGCGTGTGCAGGGAAGCACACCAACTCTTACCTTAAATTATCGCAAAGCAATACCAGGGGTGGGGCAAAGCGAAGCAAAGTTCGATCACCTGGAGATGGGTTTCAAACACACCTTGTAGGTAGGCATTCGCGGAACATTGGATGTAAACCTGCAAGCCGGTAAATTCTTTAATGCAGAAAATCTTTCCTTAATGGATTATAAACATTTTCAGGGCAATCGTACCTGGTTTGTTACAGCCGACCCGGTGGGCACCTATCGGTTAATGGATTATTATGCCAACAGTACTTCACGCGAATATTTTTCAGCCAACACACATTATCACTTCCGAAAATTTTTGGTAACACGAATTCCCAAAATCCGCCTGGTGGGTATTACTGAAAATATTTTTGTGAATTACCTGGCATCACCAACTTCGCGCAACTATACCGAAGTAGGGTATGGCATTGATGGCATCTTGCGCATTTTCCGGTTGGAGGCCGCGGTTGCCTTCCAGGATACCCAATATCTGAATTATGGATTTCGTGTAGGGATTGCCTCCAGCATTGCTATAAATTTTAACGATTAGATTGCCCGATATTGATACCTTTACCGGCTGCAAGAAAACACAATGGCTGTTTCCATCGATGACTTTTTATCGCTGCGCAATAACCTGCCCATCGTTGATGTTCGTTCGGAAGGTGAATATCAATCCGGTCATATCCTGCACGCAATCAATATCCCGTTACTCAACAACCAGGAGCGTGCACAGGTAGGCACTGATTACAAACAAAAGGGTCAGTTGGAAGCCATCAAAACCGGCTTTCGGTTGGTTGGTCCGCGGTTGCTGGATATCATCAATGAAGCTGAAAAGGTTTCCCCATCAAAAGAAATGTTGGTGCACTGCTGGCGCGGAGGGATGCGCTCGAATAATTTTTGTCAGTTTGTGGGGATGGCCGGAATTAAAACCCATGCCTTGAAAGGCGGCTACAAAGCCTATCGGCAGAAAGCATTGGAGTCGTTCGAACATCCATTTAAAATTATTTTGTTAACCGGATATACAGGCAGTGGTAAAAGTGAAATTCTGCGTGCGCTAAAACTGCGAGGCGAACAGGTGATTGACTTGGAAATGCTGGCCAGCCACAAGGGCTCTGTCTTTGGTGGATTGTTCATGAACCCGCAACCCACTACCGAGCAATTTCAAAATAATTTGTTTGAGGAAATCCGATTACTTGATCCGGAAAAGCCGGTATGGATAGAAGATGAATCCATTGCTATTGGACAAATATTTTTACCCCGTGCATTTTGGTTGCAGATGAATAGGAGTCCGCTAATTCAGGTAGGGGTGGATCAGGAAATTCGCATAAGCCGGCTCGTGCAGGAATATGGTCAGGCAGATCGGGATGAGTTTCTTTTGATTATGAGCAAGATTGTAAAGCGATTGGGCGGCCAGCATTTTAACAGGGCCAAGGCAGAATTGCAGAACGGAAATATGCCCGGGGTAATGCGTGTGTTGCTTACGTATTACGATAAGGCCTACCGGCATAGTATTGAAAAGAGAAAAGACAAGGTGATGAAAGTGGTAGATTGGGACGGAGTAAATATGGATGAAATTACAGATGCATTAACTATACTGAAAACACAGGTTGGATAATGTCCGGAAAAATTCTCATCCACTTTTAATTGTGCTAATCTCTTTAAAGAAGATAAGTGATCGAATGGAAATGAGTATTTTCGCTTACTTCCTGATAAGTAACTTGTACGATCATGTGTCAATGTGGTTAACCTCATGAACGAAGTAAAACTTACTCAATACTCGCACGGTGCCGGTTGTGGATGCAAAATTGCCCCGGCTGTGCTGGATAAAATTCTTCAATCCGATTTGAAGTCTGCGGGCTTTCCTAATTTATTGGTGGGCAACGAATCGAAAGATGATGCAGCCGTTTACGAATTGGATAATGGCACCTGCATCATCAGCACCACCGATTTTTTTATGCCGATCGTTGACGATGCCTTTGCATTTGGAAAAATTGCTTCAGTTAATGCCATCAGCGATGTGTACGCCATGGGTGGAACACCTACCATGGCGTTGGCTATTTTGGGTTGGCCGATAAATAAACTTCCTGCGGAGCTGGCACAACAGGTATTGAATGGCGCTCGTGAAATATGTAAGGCAGCAGCTATTCCGTTGGCCGGAGGGCATAGTATTGATAGTCCGGAACCAATATTTGGTTTAGCTGTAACGGGTACGGTACCAAAAAAAAATCTGAAGCAGAACAATACGGCCAAAGCTGGTGATTTGTTGTACCTCACCAAGCCATTGGGTGTTGGTATTATTACCACAGCACAAAAACGCGAATTGGCAGAACAGGAGGATGTTGAAGAAGCCGTTCGCCTCATGACCGAACTAAATGTATTGGGTACAGCGTTTGGTAAACTTCCACACGTACATGCGCTTACGGATGTTACCGGGTTTGGATTATTGGGGCACCTGATTGAAGTGTGCGAAGGCAGTGGCGTTTCGGCTGTGTTGCATTATGAACGCGTTCCGCTAATTCGTAACCTGCAAACCTATATAAGTAAATTTATTTATCCTGATAACACGATGCGCAACTGGCAGAGTTATGAGAAAAAGGTATCCAACATTGGCAGCGAATCGTTGCTAACCTTATGCGATCCTCAAACCAGTGGAGGTTTATTGGTTTGTGTTGATCCGGAGTTTCAGCAGGTATTTGAATCTGCATTTAACTTAAAACCGATTGGGGAGTTGACTGACAAAAATTCTGATACGGTAGTAGCAATCAAATGACCCTGGAAGAACTGACACAGCAACTTTGGTTGGCAGGCGAAGCAAAGAATCAGTGCCGTATTTCGTTGGAAGGCGAGCCCTTACCCCGTACCATTTGTCCATACGGAGTGTGCACCACTTCCCGCAATCAGATTGTATTGGTATGCTGGCAAACATTCGGCTTTACAAAAGCCGGTGGCAGGGAAGGTTATCGCAACCTGCAGTTAGAGCGAATAGCCGAATTAGAAATTCTGGATACACACTTTCAAAAACGCACTGATTTTAATCCGCATGACGGCCAGTATAAGGACTGGGTGTTTTATATTTAAATGCTCCAGAATATTTTTTATTGTGGTTTGAACGTTTTTGGTTTTCAGGTGTACAGAGCATTAAAACCTGAAATTTATGAAGCGTTTTATTTTTCTATTAGCACTCATCCCCTCATTTACCTTTGCAATTACACCAGAACGTATTCTCCCCAAGACTCTTGTAATAAAGCCGGTAACATGGTATGCTGCACAAAAACAAGCCTGGGCCACTGAAGTTAAGTCGGGTAATGCACAAGCCTGGTTTAATTATTACGCGGCAGCTGTTTTTGCGCAATCAGCACGAGCTGACCTGGCACAGATACTTCAGGACATGAACACAACTGTTCCTGATACTTATGAGTATTGGTTGGCAAAAGGTTGGTTTGATGCCTTTAACAAAGAAGCGCAGGATGCGTTGCTCAAAGCCTACACCCTTAACCCCGAGCAGCCGGATGGTTATGGGCTCATGCAACTTTATTCAGAGTTTACACTTGATGATCTTAATCGGGCTAAGTTTAGCAAAGGTTTATATACCAAAGGGCAAGTATCGCCCGCCTTACTGAATTACAGTTACAACGTGCTGATGAGCCTGGAACCAGATGCAGTGTTGATTACCGAAGGAGAAGGCACAACCACACCTCTCTTTGTGCTGCAGGATGCATTGAATGTTCGCACGGACGTGGTAATTCTCAATCTCGAAATGTTAAATCATGCGGATTATGTTCAACGAAAGTTTGCGCAGGTTGGTCTGAATCAGATCGAACTAAACAACGCCATTGCATCCAGTAACGCCTGGATTTGCTCGCAGTTACCAACGACTAATCCTCATAAAAAATTCTATTATGCGCTAACAGTAGGACGCGATAATATTCAGCCGCTTAAAGAATACTTGTATGTGGTGGGTCTTGCCTCGGTGCACAGCGCCAATAGCCTGGATAATGTTTCGCAGATCAGACATAATCTGGAAACCAAATTTATGTTGGATTATTTACAAGTAAATTTCAATGGAGAAACTGATAGTGATGCTGGTCGCGCTTTTAGTTCAAATTATTTGTTACCCATGATTTTGCTGTACGAAGCCTATCAGCAGGAAGGACAATTAGAGAAGGCAAAGAACCTGCGGGCAATTATGGAAAAAGTAGCTGCAGATACCGGAAAAAAGGAAATGATTGCACATTACCTTAATTCAACATTGGTTGAAGTAATTCCTTACTTTCCATTTGCTTTGGATGTTAAATCCTGGGAGGATGATTTCAGGCCTGTGGCAGAGTTAATTTATGCAGGTAATACAGAAGTGACCAATGCCCAATACAATCGCTTTCTTGAATATCTGCAAAAGAACAAGCTCATCGATCTGCACGAAAGATACAAATTCGATTTTAGTCGCTATGAAGAACCAGCATTGGCATTTATGACCAACTATGCACACCCACGTGTTGAAACAAAAAAGAACCGGTACTTCAATCATTATCCGGCTGTTAACATTTCGTTTGAAGCGGCCAATGCCTATTGCGAATGGCTAACGGAGCAATATAACAATGCACCAGAACGAAAGTATAAAAAAGTAAAGTTCAGATTACCTTCCCTGGATGAATGGCAAATTGCAGCCGCGTCTATAAAAAATCCCACATCATGGAAACTTGACGAACAGGAGGTTGAAGTAAAGATTACACCCAAAGGTTCCGAATTTGATAAGAATGCAGAAATTAGAAAAGTATCCTTACGTGATCCGGAAATACAATATCCATGGTTTAGGTATTTCGGATTGCGCAACTCCCCCCTAAACAATAAGAACTGTTATTTAGGTAACTTTAAATCTGAGCCCTGCGATTGCCCCGGCTACAAAGGAATTAGACCCCCAAATAACGATGGCTTTGCCACTATGGCGCCTACCAAATCCTATTTTCCCAACGACATCGGGCTTTACGATGTAGTAGGCAACGTGGCCGAGATGATTAATGAAAAGGGTAAGGCATGTGGTGGAAGTTGGAATCACCAGCCAGCCGAGTCCACCATCAGAAGTGTAAATACTTATACCAATCCGGATGCAGCGGTAGGGTTCCGGGTTTTTATGGAGATTATAGAAAAGTAAGCGCATGTTTTTTAAACCTAAACTTGCTCGTCTGCCAGACGAGCAGTTGATGCAGGAAATCCGGCAAGGACGTGAGGCAGCGTTTACAGAATTGTATGCGCGTTACAGCACATCCCTGCTGCGCTATTTTACACGCATGCTTTGGAATAACCGCGCGTTGGCCGAAGACATGTTCCATGATTTGTTTTTAAAGATTATTCATAACTCACAGCAGTTTGATACAAACAGAAAGTTTTCTACCTGGGTTTACTCGGTGGCCCATAACATGTGTAAAAATGAATATCGAAAAAGACAAAACCAGCGGTTGGATGGAATTGAAGTAAAACAAGCGCATGACCTGGATCGTGCACTGGATTTACTTTTTGCGTACGACAAACTAACCGTATTGCTTGAAACATTGGAGGAAACAGATAAGACTATTTTTCTGCTTCGGTACGAAGAAGAGCTAAGCATCAGCCAGATTAGCCAGGTTGTATTTATGCCCGAAGGCACTGTGAAATCGCGGTTGTTTTATTTGCGCAAACACCTGGCGATGGAATTGAATGAATATAAAGTTGTACTTAAAGAGAAGACACGATGAATACGCACGAATGGAAGGAATATGAGGATTTCGAAAAGTTGCTGACTGAGAAGTCCTATTCAGAGTTAACTATGCACGAGTTAAGACTCGTAAGTCAGTTTGTATCCAGCCAGCAGGAATATGAGAACATGCGTCTTTCTGGATTGGAAATGAAAAAATGGTTTCGTGATAATCCAATAACCAATAAAGGCGATGAATCTCTTCTGAAATTGAAACAAGCATTCCGTCAACAGCAGCCAGCAGTAAATTATAGCCTACCAAAAGTATGGATTGGCTATGCGATGGTTGCGCTGCTGTTTGGCTTTGGTGGCTGGTGGTTAGGTAAATCAGAACCGGCCGTTCCATTAACCAGGGTTGAAAAAATTTTAATGCACGATACGGTTTACCTTACTTCTAAACCCGATACTATTTTTCGCGAGCGGATAATTTATAAAGATCGGCCTATTGTGCTTTCAACGGGCAACCGGCAGCCTGAAGCACCCAATACAAAAGGTGTTTCAATGAAAGAGAAGGAAGAGCTGGATAAGCTGCTGGTATCGGGGTCAGATTAATATTTGCCCTTACTTTGTGCTATTCTTTGTAAAATTTGCCCTTACTCTGTGTCATTTTTTATAAAAATTTGCCCTTACTTTGTGCCATGTTTCATAGAGATATCCTCAAAGAGCTAGAAAAATGGGCAAAATCGAAAAAAAAGAAGCCTTTGGTAATTCGGGGTGCTCGACAGGTCGGTAAAACCACGGTTATTAATCAATTTGCCACCCGATTCGAGCAATACATATACCTTAATCTTGAAGTACCTACTGACCGTAAGCCGTTTGAGGATTTCACGGATATAGATACCCTTTTACAGGCAACCTTTTTTTTGAAAAATAAAACACTTGAAAAAAGGGATGCCACACTAATTTTCATTGATGAAATTCAATCGGTTCCTGCAGCAATAAACTTGCTGAGGTATTTTTATGAACACTATCCATCTCTATCTGTAATAGCGGCAGGTAGCATGTTGGAAAATCTATTTGATAAATCAATTAGTTTTCCGGTTGGTAGAGTTGAGTTTAAAGTGTTGCGACCTGTTTCATTTTCTGAATTTTTACTGGCAATAGGTGAAACCGCAGCGCATGAACAATTAAATAAAATCCCACTCCCGGCATTTGCTCAGTCAAAGTTGCAAAACTTGTTTCACACCTATGCGCTTTTGGGTGGTATGCCTGAGGTAGTAAATCATTATGCAACCCATCGGGATTTAACAGCTGTTACAAAACTATACGACTCCTTACTGGCATCTTACATAGATGATTCCGAAAAATATGCACGAAATGAAACTCAGATGCAGATTCTTCGTCATGCCATCCGGGCTTCTTTTTATGAAGCAGGTAAGCGAATAAAATTTCAGGGCTTTGGTAATTCAAATTACAAATCAAAAGAGGTTAGTGAATCGCTGCGGGCGTTACAAAAAGTTCTGTTAGTAAACTTAATCTATCCGGTTACCGGATTCCAGCTTCCATTAATACCTGATTTGAAAAAGGCTCCCCGTCTGCATGTATTAGATACCGGATTGATGAACTATATGGTGGGCATCCAAAAGGAAATAATCGGAACGGAAGATTTGAATTCTATCTATCAAGGTATAATGATTGAACATTTGGTTGGTCAGGAATTATTGGCGCAACAATATCAGGCGCTTAGCACCTTGCACTTTTGGGTACGAGAAAAAAAACAATCATCGGCAGAAGTAGATTACATTATTCCTTTTGAGAACGAACTAATACCCATTGAAGTAAAATCGGGAAGTGCAGGTTCCATGCGATCATTGCATCAGTATATGGATGAGACTACGCATTCAAAAAGTTTGAGGTTTTACAATGGTGAGCTGAATCTATCGAAAGTAAAAACGCCCAATGGAAAAGAGTTTTTCTTATTGAACTTACCATATTTCTTAGCTTGTAAATCAGAGGCCTACCTGGAGTGGATGAGTAAATGAGTATCACGGCTCCGCCCGCTCTACTTTCTCCACAAAATACTTGGTATCGCCCCGCCAGGGAAACCGCACATATCGTTTTACAAAATGCAGGTTTACCCGTTCCCCACTCAGGGCAACTTCTTGCAGTTGATTAATTACTTCGGTTTGGTCGCCTTCAATTGAAAAATCGAACGTTTCTGCAACCGGGCTCACGCCCTTCAATGCCCCGAATGATTCCAGGCTGATCTTACCTTCGTAGGTCTTAAATACCACGCCCTTTTCGGTAATACGAAGTACTTTACCGGCCATGGAACCTTTTTCATAAACGCCCCAATATGCAAAAGCCATCACCGCAATCCCTGTCAATAGCGCAATAACTACAATGCGTTTAAGCCACTTTACAGTTGAGCGTACAGTTTTTTTAACGAAACCTTCCTGTTCCATAGTTAGCGGGTTATTTTTTTGTTTCTGTTAAGACGAAGATAGAAATAAAGCGCAACTGAAATGACAAGTATTGAAATGAACTGCGAGTTGGAGAGTACCTTGTTAATTAAGAAACCACGCTCCGTATCACCCCTGAACAGCTCCAGGATAGCCCGGCCAGCCGCGTAAACCATCAGGTAAATAAGGAAAAGCTGGCCATCGAATTGTTTTTTCTTATTAAGTACGAACAACAGAATCAGCAATGAAAAAATAAAGGTAGCTTCAAAAAGCTGGGTGGGGTAAAGCGGGGTGTTTAGTGGTTCGGCCTGGCAAACAGGGCTGGTGAAGACTACACTCAGAAAACCATCGGTAGGTAAACCATAACAACAACCTGCCATAAAACAACCGATGCGCCCAAAGCCGTGCACGATACAGGTTACTGCGGCCATCACATCCAACATGCCCAGCACAGGCACTTTTATTTTCTTAAAGTACCACAGCATAACCGGAATAGTGGTGAGCAACGAACCATAAAACACAAACCCACTTCCGGAAAAAAGTTTTTTGGGTTGGCTAAGATAAAGGGAGGGATCTTCAAAGATCATGAAGAGTTTTCCGCCTACTACCCCTGCTACCACCAATAAAATAAAAAGATTGTTGCTCTGATCGAACGTAATACCATATTGTTTTTTGCCTTGCCGGTACATGTAAAGAAACCCCAGCAACGCACCCATGGCAATACAGAAACCATAAGTGTAAATGGTAATCGAGCCAAGCTTAAAGAGAACGGGATGCATTTGTTAATTTGAATTTTAATTCAAATTAAACTGTCATGATTTCGGCTTCTTTCTTTTTTAAGAGTGCATCAATTTTTTCGATAAACTCGTTGGTAAGTTTTTGAACGGTTTCTTCTGCATTCTTTACATCATCTTCAGAAACACCTTTGATTTTTTTAAGTTGTTCGTTAATGTCTTTCCGGATACTGCGCACACTTACTTTGCCTTGTTCGCATTCTTGCGAGGCCTGGCGCACCAATTGTTTTCTGCGCTCTTCGGTAAGCATGGGTATGTTGATGATTACCTGCTGGCCATCGTTTTGGGGTGTAAGGCCCAGGTTGGCAATCATTATGGCTCTTTCAATCTCCTGAATCAAACTTTTTTCCCAGGGTTTGATAAACAAAGTGCGCGCTTCCGGTGCAGTAACCGAAGCTACCTGGTTTAGCGGGCTCATTACACCATAATACGAAACCTGTATGCCATCCAGCATGTTTGGGTTTGCTTTGCCTGCGCGAATCTTTACCAGCTCATTTCCCACATGCGTAAGCGACTTGCCCATTTGTTCTTTGGCTTCGTCCAGGTACAACTCTAACTCTTCCATAATTATAAATTCAAAATTTCGAACTCAACATCCAATTTGAATTTTGAATGTAGATTAACTTATTAATGTTCCGGCTTCTTCACCTTTGGCAATCCTTAACAGGTTGCCTTTTTTGTTCATATCGAATACAATAATGGGCAATTTGTTTTCCTGGCACAGCGTAAAGGCTGTCATGTCCATTATGTTCAGTTTCTTTTGATACGCTTCCTGAAAGGTAAGTTGACTGTACCGAACAGCATCTTTAAATTTTTCAGGATCCTTATCATAAACTCCATCAACACGGGTGCCTTTTAAAACCACATCGGCTTGAATTTCAATGGCGCGCAAACTGGCTGTGGAGTCGGTAGTGAAATAAGGGTTACCAATGCCGGCACCAAAAATCACAATCCGTCCTTTTTCGAGGTGGCGAATGGCCCTGCGCCTGATGAAGGGTTCGCAAACCTGCTCCATTTTTATACCGGCCATTAAGCGCGTGTACATGCCGTGGCGTTCCAGGGCGCTTTGAAGTGCCATGGCATTTATTACTGTTGCCAGCATGCCCATGTAATCTCCTT
>Ga0116142_10004496_pt1 | contig 13195 bp, 11 predicted proteins | sample AD_UKC033_MetaG_FD_89785 | JGI IMG/M metagenome (GOLD analysis project Ga0116142, IMG submission 89785) | Active sludge microbial communities of municipal wastewater-treating anaerobic digesters from USA - AD_UKC033_MetaG | ecosystem: Engineered > Bioreactor > Anaerobic > Digestate | place: USA... | reverse complement strand
TCTGGATGGTCGCCAGGTCCGCCTCAGCGTCGACACCGGCTCGCGTGCCTCGCTGAGCCTGCACTCGCCGTTCGTGCGCGAGCACGACCTCGTCGCCCGCTACCAGGCCGCGCCCGAGGCCGTGGTTGGCTGGGGGGTCGGCGGCGCATCACGCGGCCGGCCGGTACGTTTCGGCGAACTCGAACTCTCCGGACTCGTCATTCCGGCCGTTGCAGGAGACCTCTTCACCGGCGACAAGGGCGCGTTCGCCAGCCCGGATCTGTCGGGCAACCTCGGTGGTGGCGTGCTCCGGCGCTTCACCGTTGCCTTCGATTACGCGACCAAGCGCATGTACCTCGCGGCCGATGACGCGTCAGCGACGGCAGATGCATTCGATCGCAGCGGACTCTGGCTGATGAAAGACGGCAGTGTCCTGCGCATTGCCGATGTGGCACCGCAGAGCGCTGCACAGCGTGCGAAGCTGCGCGTCGACGATCGCATCGTGACGATCGACGGCGAACCGGTTATGCAACGCGGCCTGATTGGCTGGCGCGAGCAGTTGCGTGAACGGCCGGTCGGCACGCGGCTCGCGCTGGGCATCCGCCGCGGCGAGGCGATGATCCAGAGCACGCTGGTGCTGGCCGATCGCATTCCCGCGCACCCACCGCGCAAGCCATGACGCGCTGGCACGGTGCAACCCGGATCACAACGCGGATCACTCCACCCGGCAGAACACCGCCTTGAGATAGCGTGACTCGGGCACGTGCGCCTGCCAGGGATGGTCGGCACCGGCTCCGCTCACCTTGAGTACCTGCACGGTGCGCCCGGCGTAAAACGCCGCGCGGCGCAGCATGTCGAGGAATTGCTCCTCGCTGACCAGGCCGGTGCAGGAACAGGTCAGCAGGATGCCGCCCGGTTTCAGCGCCGCCATCGCCAGCTTGTTCATGTCGAGGTATTTCTTCAGCGCGGGAATGACCTGCTCGCGGTCGCGCGTCATTTTTGCCGGATCGAGGATCACCACGTCGAACTTCTCGGCGCGGTTGTTCGCGTAGTCGCGCAGCCAGTGGAAGATGTCGGCCTGCACGAAGCGCGTCTTGACCTTGTTGAGATGCGCGTTGCGCCGGGCGATCTCGAGGATCTCCTCGTCGAGGTCGACGCCGACCACCTCGCCGGCACCGCCGACCGCCTTGGCGTAGATCGCGAAGCCGCCCGAGTTGCAGCACAGGTCGAGCACACGCTTGTCCTTGCAGAACGCGGCCAGGGCGAGGCGGTTGTCACGCTGGTCGGCGAAGAAGCCGGTCTTGTGCTTGCTGCCCGGCGCGGCGTGGAAGCGCACGCCGTGCTCGTGGATCACGCTCGGCGCTGGTGTCGGCGGAGCCGCGCAGTCGAAGCTCTCCTGCTTCTGAACGTGCTCCTCGGCAAACGCGTAGATCGTGCTGCCGGGGAAATGCTCGAGCAGGCAGCGACGGATCACCTCGCGCTGCTTGTACATGCCAGCCGCGAAGAACTCGATGACGAGGATGTCGGCAAAACGGTCGACGACGAGGCCGGACAGCCCGTCGCCCTCGGAATGGATCACACGGTATGCATCGGTGACCGCATCGAGGCCGAGCACCTCGCGACGCAAGGCAACCGCTGTCGCGATACGGCGTGCGAAGAAAGCTTCGTCGACCGCTTCGTCGCGATCGGCGGTCAGTACGCGCAGGGTGATGCGCGAATGACCGTTGTAGAAGCCACGGCCAGCGAAGCCGCCATCCCGGTCGATGATGTCGACGATGCTGCCCGGCTTGGGTTTCGGTTCGGGTTTCTCGACCATCTTCTGGTAGATCCAGGGATGATTCGAACGGCGCTCGATGCGCAGCCGGACCGTGGGCAGCGATTCATTCATGCGCGCATGGTAAGGACGCCAGGATGAATCCCGCAACGGCAGCGCCGCCGCGCGTGGGCGCTGCGAGGGCGCGATGGCGCCGGCAGGCTGTCCATCCGCCCAGCCGCGCAGGCCGCGGCTGCGGTCGGCACCATGACTTCCGGCAGGGAATGCTGGTAGAGTCGCCGCCCAGTACGAAGGGGAGTAGCTCTCCCGCTGCCGAGATCGTCAATACGGACCGCCGCGCCGGTCCCGGTCCGGCAGGTGGAATCGGGTCGCCACGACCGCCGTCCACGAGCAAGACCTTCGCCGTTTTACGGCGAAGCCATGCCCGGAATTCCGAGGGCCCGCATCGCCACCGGCGCGCGGGCCCTCTTTGTTACCGGAGCATCGGCAATGCACACGATCGGATCCCCCGCGCTCTGGCTGGTCTTCGGCCTGGTCGTCGCGGTCGCCCTCGTCATCGACTTCCTCGTGTTGCGTTCGAGCGGCGCGCACAAGGTGTCGTTCCGCGAGGCGGCGATCTGGAGCGTGTGCTGGATCGCGCTCGCGCTGCTGTTCAATCTCGGTCTGTGGTGGTGGTTGTCCGAAAGTGTCGGCCGAGCGACGGCCGACGAAGTGGCGTTGCAGTTCCTCACCGGCTACGTCGTCGAGAAGGCCCTCGCGGTCGACAACATCTTCGTCTTCCTGCTGATCTTCACCCGCTTCAACGTCAGCGCAGAATTGCAGCAACGTGCACTGATGATCGGCATCCTCGGCGCGATCGTGCTGCGCGCGATCCTGATCCTGATCGGTGCGGCGCTGATCCAGCGGTTCCACTGGATCCTCTACATCTTCGGAGTTTTCCTGATCTATACCGGCATCAAGATGGTGCGTGCACCGAATGACGAAGCCGACTTCGAGGCAAATCCGCTGCTGCGCTGGATGCGTGGCCACCTGCGCCTGGTCAACGAATTCCAGGGCGGCCGGCTGAGCATCGTCCGGGACGGAACGCGCTACTTCACCCTGATGTTCGTGGTGATGGGCCTGATTGCGGTGACCGACGTGATCTTCGCGATCGATTCGATCCCGGCGATCTTCGCCATCACCGACGACCCGTTCGTCGTGCTGACCTCGAACGTGTTCGCCGTGCTCGGCCTGCGCGCGCTGTTCTTCCTGTTGGCCGGCATGGCCGACCGCTTCCACCTGCTCAACTACGGCCTCGCCGCGGTGCTGGTATTCATCGGCATCAAGATGCTCATCGTCGAGGTGTGGAAGATTCCGATCGGCCTCTCGCTCGGCATGGTCGCCCTGCTGATTGGCAGCTCGCTGGTCGCCAGCCGGTTGTTTCCGGCCAGGGATTGAGTGCGGGTGCCCGCGATCGAGTGGGTCATGGGCGGGGCGTCCGCACGCGAAAGCCGCTGCGGTGGCGCGACGCTGGACCGGAGCCTCAAGTCGCGTCGAGCGCGGACACGCTGACCACGCGGTTGCGCCCGCCGCGCTTGGCTGCGTAGAGCGCGCGGTCGGTGGCTTGGCGCAGGTTGTCGAAGTCATCGGCGGCGGGGCTGATTGCCCCGGCGCCGATCGACACGCGCAGCGGCACGTGTGCACCATCGATCGCGAATGTCGATTCGCCGATGCGCGAACGGATGCGTTCGGCCAGGCTGCGCGCACCGGTTTCGTCGACGCCCGGCAGGACAACGACGAATTCCTCGCCACCGACACGGCTGATGAGATCGCCAGCGCGCAGTTCGAGCTGCAGGCGCTCGACCAGCGCCTTCAGCGCGAGGTCACCGGCCTCGTGCCCGAAGTCGTCGTTGATCTGCTTGAAGTGATCGATGTCGATGGCGAGCAGGGCGAGCGGACGCTGTGCGCGCCTGGCATCGGCCACGGCGCGGCGGCCGAGGTCGTCGAGCGTGCGTCGGTTGTACACGCCGGTCAGCGGATCGAGCATGGCCAGGCGCGCGAGGTCGGCATTGAGGCGATCGCCGCACATCAGGAAGAAGGCGACGGTGGCGAGCACTGGCATCAACGAAGCATAGGTGAAGACCACGCCCTGCAATGGCGAGTAAGTGACGACGCTGAGCGCGCTCGAAGTCGGCGCTGACACGATGCGCACCAGCATGATGGCCATGCCGATGCCGAGCAGCACGGCCAGCAGGTGCTCCGGCCGGCTGCGCGTGCCGCGGGAGCTGTAGATGCCGATCACGCCAAGCAGGCCGAGCGCGAAGATGGCCAGCGAGACGAGCACGGTTCGACCGCCCAGGGTCGGCCAGACCCAGGTCATCAGCGTGGTGCCGACCAGGGTGGTGACGACGAGCATGGCGAGCATGCCGCGGCGGTCGGGGCAGGCATTGAACTTGCGCAGGGCGTGCATCTGGTGGGCGAAAGCGGCCATCAGCAGGGTGTTGGCGGCGACGATCGACAGCAGGTCGGGGATATGGTCGCGCAGCGCGTACATGACGAACGCGGCCGGCTGCAGCAGCAGGCCGCGCACCCACAGATTGATCGTGCGCTGCAGCGATGGCGGGTAGCCGCTGGCGGCAAACGCCAGCCCGGCTCCGACGACCAGGGTCATCGTCGCAGCGAGCTGCATGGCGGTGGGAATGTCGAAGTTCATCGTCCTCGGGCGTGTCCTGCCATGTGTGGGGCGCCCCAGGCGGCCGACCGATCCGCTGGCGCCGGCGCATCATCGTGTCATGCGCGTCCCGGAGCCAGTAATAAAAATTCGTGACATCGACTCCGGCGTGGGCGCCGCGTTCGCGGTGCGCAGGGAACAAGCGGGCGATGCCCGCATGCCCAGGCCAGGACGATGACCTCGTTGTGGGATTGATCGGAACATCCCTGGGGATGACACCGTGCAACTCTCGGGCCACCTGCGATGCGCACGCCACGAGACGATAAACCACAGCAGAATCAGGAGGTTGAAAGCCTTGTGCAGATCCGACGATCGAGGTCGGCGGGCGCATCGAGCGCCGGGGAACAGGCCAAGCAGCGGAAGTTGTTGACGGGCCGTGCATGCGTGGACCGGTAGCCGAGTCGATCCGGCCGCCTTGCGCCACCCTGGCCCGACCCCACCTGTCGACGATGGACCTCGCGCCGCAGACCCCCGAACCGACCGCGAATGCGGCCCGCCATGACCGCGAACGCATCCGCCATGCGCTGTATGGCGCCGCGGTCCTCGTTGCCGGTATCTGGGCGGTGTGGCTCGGTGGCTGGCTGCTCGGCTGGCGCATGGGCGATCTGGGCGTCGAGCCGCGTACGCCCGGTGGCCTGGCCGGAATCCTGTTCGCCCCGCTTGCGCATGCCTCGTTCGCCCATCTGATGTCGAACACGCTGCCACTGGCCGTGCTCGCCACGCTGATGCTGTACGCCTATCCGCTCGCCTCGCGCATCGCCTTGCCGGCGATCTGGCTGCTGTCCGGTGCCGGCGTGTGGTTGTTCGCGCGCGACTCGGCGCATGTCGGCATGAGCGGTGTCAACCACGGCCTGATGTTCTTCCTGTTCCTGACTGGCCTGCTGCGCCGCGACCGCATCGGTGTCGCCATCGCTCTGGTCGTGTTCTTCCTCTGGGGCGGCATGCTGTTGACCGTGCTGCCGCGCGAGGAACACATCTCGTTCGAGTACCACCTGGCCGGTGCCGTGGTCGGCGCGCTTGCCGCGATCGTGCTGCGCCGGCGCGACCCGTCGCCGCCACGTCGGCGCTACAGCTGGGACGACGAGGATGAAGCGAGCGAGCCCGCGAGCGACGCCGAGCTCGAGCTGCCGCGTCCGCACGAGGTTCCGGTGCTGTGGAAAGGGCCGTCCGCGTCGGAGGATCGCGGCGTCGTGCTGGTTTTTCCGCGCCGCCGCGATGAGCCGCCCGACTGACGCCATGGGTGATCGGCGCAGAAGCCTGCGCGGCAGGAGCAATCGAGGCGAGAAGTTCGCCGCGCGAGGACAGTTCTTCGACGCGTCGCCGGCCCGCACTGGTTCTACCGGCCAAGAAGCGGCGGAAGCGCTTTACAACAGCGATAGCTGGTCAAAAAGGACAGCATGGTGGACTTCGCAGCCCGGTTGGCTTCGGCCGCGCAGGCTTCTAGGATGGATATCTGCACAATCGGATTTCCCGCCATGGCCGCCGAACCGCGCCGCGTCGAACACCAGCAGACCGACAAGGGCTACGTCCCGGTCTACACCACGGATGTCGTCGAGCAGCCATGGTCGAGCTACACGTCCGACGACCACGCCACCTGGGCCACCCTGTTCCATCGTCAGCGCGAGATCCTGAAAGGTCGCGCCAGCCGCGAGTTCATCGACAACCAGGAGCGGCTCGGCATGTCCGCCGACGCGATCCCGCGTTACGAGGAACTCAACACCGTGCTCGCGAGTGCAACCGGCTGGCAACTCGTCGGCGTCGAAGGCCTGCTACCCGAACTCACCTTCTTCGACCACCTTGCCAACCGTCGCTTCCCGGTGACCTGGTGGATCCGTCGCCCCGACCAGATCGACTACATCGCCGAACCCGATCTCTTCCACGACCTGTTCGGCCACGTGCCGCTGCTGCTCAACCCGGTGTTCGCCGACTACATGCAGGCCTACGGCCAGGGCGGCGTGAAGGCGCATGGCATCAGCGCCGAGGCGCTGGTCAACCTCACGCGGCTGTACTGGTACACGGTCGAGTTCGGCCTGATCCGCGAAGCCGACGGCCTGCGCATCTACGGCTCCGGCATCGTCTCCTCGAAGGGCGAATCGATCCACTGCCTGGAATCGCCGGCGCCGAACCGCATCGGCTTCGACCTCGAACGCATCATGCGCACGCGCTACCGCATCGACACCTTCCAGAAGACCTACTTCGTCATCGACAGCTACGAGCAACTCATCGAAGCCACCTTGCCCGACTTCACCCCGCTCTACGAACGCCTCGCCGGTCAGGCGTCGATCCCGGCCGGCGATGTGCTCGACAGCGACCGTGTGTTCCATCGTGGTACGGGGGAAGGGTGGAGTGGCGAAGGCGATGTTTGACTCCGCACATTCGGATTTGCGTAGGAAACGCCTTCAGGCGTGATGCTCTTTGCTTTGCGGCCTTGTACAGCCAAGGCATCACGGCTGAAGCCGTTTCCTACGGCGTTTCCTACGGCCTGTCCAGGCGTGACGCGTTCGCGTGGATGCACGTTAACCGCGCAACACGACCTTGCCGACTTCGAGCACGGCGGCGATGCGTTCGCCGTTCCAGCGGTAGATGAAGTGTTCGGCCTGCACGCAATGGGTGACCAGGTCCGGGTAGAACAGGGCCACGCATTCGCCGCCGGGGTCGCGCACGCTGTCGTAGGCAAAGCCGTTCGAGCCCGCTTCGCGCAACTGGCGGGCGAGCGCCTGGCTCGGCGCGTAATCGTCGGGACGGTGCAGTTCCGGCCAGCCGCCGCGCACGTCGTGCAGGCGACCGTCGATGGTGCAGCGGTAGCAGCGCATTTCGAGGTCGAGCGGTGGTTCGGCGGTGGCGCGAAGGAAGCATTCGCGGTGGTGGATCGTTTCCTCGATTGCGGTGGCGACACGCCGCGCGGCGTAGAACACGCCCCACTCACCGTCCGAGAACCGGCTGCCATCCGGGTTGCGGTGGGTGAACGCAGCCATGACCGGCGTCGTGCCCGGACCGCTGATGCGGCGCTCCCTGGGGACGCTGGCGATATCGCCGACTTGCTCGCGCAGGCGTGGGTCGGTCAGCGCTTCGATGGCGTACAGCGCGTCGAGGTCGGCCGGATCGGCGATGCGGTCGAAGACGCCGACCGGTGGGAAGCGGCTCGGCACGATGCGCGATGCCGCGCTCCAACGGACGCGCTTCTGTGGCGGGATGTGCTTCATCGCGCCACTCAGTTCCAGCCGCGTTGGGCGTCGAGATATTCGCGCACGACGTAGAGATCGGCGACGTTGCCCGACAGCATGCGCTCCAACGCGGAACGCCCGCCGAAGGCCGGCGCGCTGTTCGGGCGGCGCACCCAGGCATCGGCACGTTCGGCATCCGGAAAGAGGATGGCGAGGCTTTTGTAGATGCCGAGCACGTAGCTGATGCGTTCGAGCACGTCACGGCCGAGGCTGCCGTCGCGCTCGCGCTTCCATTTGTAGAACGTCGATTCCGGCGGTTCGCCGAGCAGGCGACGCTGGTCGGCGACGCGCAGGCCCCAGCGCTCGGCGATGGCGAAGAAGGCGCGCAGGGCCGGGCCACCGAGTTCGGTGGCGGGCTGGGGGGGCTGGGTGGGTATGGCGCGGGTCTTCACGCAAGGTTTCCAAATGAAGGTAGCGGCCACTTTACTCCATTGGTGAACCTGCGCATACAGGCCTCACGCATCAAGGATGCTCTGGATTCTGCCGTTCACGGCTGCAGCCGCTCCCACGAAATCAAGGCCTTGCGGGAGTGGTATCAGCCGCGCAGGGACTTGGTCGGACCTTCCTCAAGGCTCGCGTCGCCTCGCGCCGAAGGCATGGATCGCCGCGGCTACGACGAGGCAGGCGAATGCGACAAGGTCGGCGGCCACGACGCGGCCGATCTGCGCATTGGTGGCGTCGCCCAGCCAGGCCAGCACGAGGAACGAGACCACACTGACGAAGCCGGCGACCAGCGCCGAGGTGCGCCACGCCGGCCGCAACGCCGCGCCGATGAAATAGACGCCGAGCAGGCCGAACAGCACGGCGCGGTGGCGCATCAGCAGGAGCAGATTGGGGTCGGCGATGTCGACACCGTAGAGCGTCGCGAGCCGCGGCGCGCCGGTGACGCCGGCCAGCGGCAGCAGGTGGATGACGCCGGTCACGAGCAGGGCGAGGGCGACGAGGGCTTTCATTGGACGCTCCGGGACGGGATTGGGGATTAATTGGAGCGGAAGCAAAAGCTCCGTGCTTTTCCCGAATCCCCAATCCCCGCATTTCAGGCCACCGCCAACGCCAGCATCAAGCCCAGCCACAGCACGCAGCCGACCGCGTTGTTGTTGCGGAACGCGGCGAAGCATTCGGCACGGCCGCGGCCACGGATCAGCCATTGCTGCCAGCCGAACAGGCCGGCGCTGGTCGCCAGGCCGAGCCAGTACGGCCAGGCCAGATCGAGGCGCTGGCCGACGAACAGCATCGCCAGCAGGAAGGTCGCCATCAGCACGCCGATGATCGGGCGGTCGGCGTCGCCGAACAGGATCGCGGTCGATTTCGCGCCGACGCGGATGTCCTCGGCGCGGTCGACCATCGCGTACTCGGTGTCGTAGATCGTCGAGAACAGCACGTTGGCGAGGAACAGCAGCCAGCCCAGCGCCGGCACCTCGCCGGTGACCGCGGCGAAGGCCATCGGGATCGACCAGCCGAAGGCCGCGCCGAGCACGACCTGGGCGAGATGCGTCCAGCGCTTGGTGAACGGATAGATCGCGGCGAGCGCGGCGCCGGCGAACGAAAGCTGGATCGTCAGCGTGTTGGTGAACAGCACCAGCACGAAGGCCAGCGCAAGCAGGCCGGCGAACAGCAGCAAGGCCTCCTTGCGGCTGACGCGCCCGGCCGCCATCGGCCGCCCGCGGGTGCGTTCGACGTTCGCATCGAGCCAGCCGTGGTCGGCGTAGTCGTTGATCACGCAGCCGGCCGCGCGCATGACGAACACGCCGAGGGTGAAGATCACCAGCAGGCCGATCGGCGGGAAATCCTTGGCCGCCGCCCACAGGCCCCACCAGGTCGGCCACAGCAGCAGCAGTGCGCCGACCGGACGATCCATGCGCATCAGCACGAGGTACTCACGCACGCGCTCGCGCCACTTCGGCGGCAGGCGCGAGGTGAGCAACTCGATCACGCGCATCGAACGCGTCGAGGCATCGGCCGGGCGCGCGTTTGACTTCGCCGTGCCCTTGCCCGGTTTCGTGGGCTTTGCAGGTGCCGGCTTCGTCTCGATGACCGGCGCCGGTGCTTCGGTTTCGTCGCGCATCCACGGCGGGATCGCCTCGGCGGCGTTGCGCGTCGACACGGGCTTCGCCGGTGGCGCCGGGCGCGGCGGCGTGCTGCGCACGTCGATGGCAGGTGCGGGTTTCGGTGCGGGCGGCGTGGGTGGCGCGACGACGGGTGCGCGCGGTGCTGCCGCAGGACGTGGAGGTGGCGGCGCCGATTGCGGCGTTGTCGCAGGGCGAGGTGGCGTCGCGGCGGGTTGAGGCGCAGTCGCGGGACGCACCGGAGTCGTGGCTGGTCGCGGCGGCGCTGCGGATGCCGGCGTCGCGCGTGATGGCGCAGCAGGCGTGGCCGCAGGTGCCGGGCGCGGAGCCGGGGCGGGCGTGGCCGCGTTCGGCGTGGCGCGCGCCGATGCCGAGGTTGCCGGCGTCGTCGGCGCAGCAGGTTTTACCGGCGAAGTCGCCGCAGGCGCGGGACGCGGCGGCATGGCCGGGGCCGGTTTCGTCGCGACGGGTGCTGATGGCGTGGGCGGCGCAGCGACAGGTGCGCGTGGCGCTGTCGCGGGCCGCGGCGGCGGGCTGTCAGCTTTCACTGCCGGCGCGGCAGGTACCGATGTTGCTGCGGTCGGTGCCTGCGTCGGCGCGCGCGCGCGTGTCGTCGCGACACGCTTTGCCGGCGGTGGCGCGGTACCGCCCTGCCCGCCAGGTGCTGCCGTTGGCGTGGTCCTGGTCGTGCGCGGCGCACGTGCACGCGGTGGTGGTGGCGCATCGGTCGTTTCACCCGCGGCGACGCTGCGCCGTCGCACCGGCGCGCGCTTCGCCGGGGCTTCGTCGCCGCCGTCCTTCGCCACGGATGTCGTCGCCGGCTTCGCCGCCGGCGTGCGCCGCCGCGGCGGTGGCGATTCAGGGGTCTCGCTCATGCCGTGGAGTGTAGCCGGTCGGGCCGACCGCCCGAGCCTGATCTGGCGGTTGTGCGTGACGCCACCGTCGCCGGCGTGCGGACCGGCGCGTCAGGCCGGTGCCTCGTCGACGCGCACGATGTCGCCACTCTGCCGTGCGTAGTCGAGCGCATAGGCGAGTTCGCCGGGCGACTGCGCGTGCAGGTACAGCAGCGCCTGGCCACGAACCACGCGATCGCCGAGGCGCGTGGCCAGTTCGACCCCGGCGGCCGGGCTTTCCGGGGCACCGGCCAGCTTGGCCAGCCGCGAGAGGCGTCGATTGTCGATGCCGACCACGTGTCCGTCACGCGCAGCCGGCAGGGCCTGCACGTACGCCGCGCGTGGCGGTTCGCGCAGGCCACCTTGGGCGACGCAGATGCGGCGGAAGCGCTCGAGGGCGCGGCCGCTGGCGAGCGTGTCGCCGGCGAGCCGCTGGCCATCACCGTCGGCGGCGGCACCGCCGAGTTCGAGCACGGCACCGGCGACGGCGATGGCGCGGTCGCGCAGGTCGACCGGCGCATCGATCGCGTTGCCGAGCACGGCCAGCACGTCGCGCGCCTCCAGCGCCGGGCCGATGCCGCGACCGACCGGCTGGCTGCCGTCGGTGAACAGGCAGCGCAGGGTGAGATCGAAGTGCGCGGCGGTGGCCGTCAGGCGTGCTGCCAGGTGGTGTGCGGCTTCCTGGCTGCGTACCTTGGCGGTCGGGCCGATCGGGATGTCGATGACCACACGATTCGCGCCAGCGGCAATCTTCTTCGACAGCACCGAGGCAATCAGCTGACCTTCGGTGTCGATGTCGAGCTCGCGCTCGATGCGCACGAAGATGTCATCGGCTGGAGACAGGTGCATCGCCCCGCCCCAGGCCAGGCAGCCGCCCTCGCGTTCGACCACGCGGCGCAGTGTGGCGAGGTCGAGCTCGACCGGCGCCAGCGTCGCCATCGTGTCGGCGGTGCCGGCCGGCGAGGTGATCGCGCGCGACGAGGTCTTCGGCATGACCAGACCGTTGGCAGCAGCGATGGCGACCACGATCGGCGTCGTGCGGTTGCCCGGCAGGCCGCCGACACAGTGCTTGTCGACCACGACCGCGCCGTTCCAGTGCAGGCGTTCGCCTGCATCGACCATGGCCCGGGTCAGCGCGACCGTCTCGGCCTCATCCAGTGGCAGGGCGGCGGTGGCGGTGAGGAAGGCGGCCAGGTGCACGTCGGTGTAGCGACGCCCGACGATGTCGCGCACGATCGCCTGGAAGTCGCCAGCATCGAGACGCAGGCCATGGATGCGCTGGCGCACGCGAGCGAGCGAGGTGAGCAGCGGCGGATGACGCACCTGCACCTCGTCGCCGTCGCCCACGCCGAGGGCCTTCCATGCTGCCTCCGACAGGCCGACCCGGCCGGGTGCGAAATGCGGGTCGTCAGTTTGATAGAGCAGCGCCTGCACATCGCGCCCGCCCGCGCTCAGCAGCACTTGCGAACGCGCGCCGAGGCCTTCGGCATGGCAGACGTGGCAGTCGGTGCGCATCACCGCGATGGGCTGGTGCTGTGCATGCAGGTGCATGCGCAGGGCACGCAGGCGCGGCGCCTGGAGATGTGCCGGCACGCTCACAACACATGCCTCTGGTTGGCCAGCGGCACGGTGGCGTCCCAGCCGAGCTCGCGGTCGATGCGTTCACGCAGCGCCTCGGACGCGGCGGGCTCGCCATGCACGATGAACACGCGCCGCGGCGCCCGTCGAAACCCAGACAGCCAGCGCATCAGTTCGTCGCTGTCGGCATGCGCCGAGAGCATGGGCAGTTCGGCGACTTCGGCGTTCACCGGAATCCAGTGGCCGTGGATGCGCGTCTCGCGCGCGCCCTCGAGCAGCTTGCGTCCGCGGGTGCCGGCTGCCTGGAAGCCGGCGAACAGCAAGGTGTTGCGGTGGTCGCGAGCGAACGCAGCAATGTGATGCAGCACGCGGCCACCGGTGGCCATGCCGCTGGCGGAGAGAATGACCTTGGGGTATGGACTGGCCGACAAGGCCATCGACTCCTCGACATCACGCACATAGGTGACGGCGGCGCAGGCTTCCTCGCAGTCGCTGGCAGTGAGGCGGTGTTCGTCCTCGTACTTGTGCAGCAGGGCGGTTGCGCTGGTCGCCATCGGGCTGTCGAGGTAGACCGGCACGTTGCGCAAGCGTCCGGCCTTGCGCAGCAGCCAGAGATCGTGGATCAGGGTCTGCGCGCGGCCGACGGCAAAGGCGGGTATCACCACGGTACCCGCGCGTTGCACGGTGCGCTCGATCACCTGACCGAGCGCGTCGACGGGATCGATGGCAGCGTGGCGGCGGTTGCCATAGGTCGATTCGATGACCACGTAGTCGGCCTCGGGCACCGCTTCGGGATCGTGCATGACGCGATCGCCGTAACGGCCGATATCACCCGAGAACACGATGCGCTTGTCGCCGATGTCGATCTGCGCGGAAGCCGCGCCGAGGATGTGGCCGGCGCGGCGAAACAGCAGCGAGGCAGCGCCGGGCAAGGCGGTCGCCTGATGCAATGGCACGCGGTCGAAACGCGT
>Ga0116142_10004495_pt1 | contig 13202 bp, 16 predicted proteins | sample AD_UKC033_MetaG_FD_89785 | JGI IMG/M metagenome (GOLD analysis project Ga0116142, IMG submission 89785) | Active sludge microbial communities of municipal wastewater-treating anaerobic digesters from USA - AD_UKC033_MetaG | ecosystem: Engineered > Bioreactor > Anaerobic > Digestate | place: USA... | reverse complement strand
TGCGCTAAAAATCAAGCGTATTGTAGAAGCGCATGGGAGAGAGGCTCGGATCGAAGACCAGTATCAAGGAAGTGATGCAATTAGAATCACATTTACGTGGTCTGAGTTTGCAAACGCATGCCTTGGTCATTTCGGTAAGGGTGCAAAAAAGAAGTTCTTATCTGAGTCCGTACTTCGTATGCCTAGATCTTGGCAAAAAAGCTTCATTAAAGCATACATCACTGGTGACGGAAGCCAGGTGAAAGCCAAAGGCCGGTACTGCGGAGCTATCACAAGTAGCACTGCATCGAAACAGCTAGCCCTGGGTGTAGCCAAGATGGCCGCCAGACTGGGGTATAGATCATCTTTCTTTGAGTTTTCGCAGCATGACTCTTCTATGGGGGCTGGAAACGTTATCTATGAGAATAGCTACGAAAGGGCGTTTTCAGAAGTAGTCTCCGGCGATAAATATTTTGAAGCCGGCGTTAAGAACAGCGGCGGAGGTATGTCTATTCATTTAGACGGAGATCGCGGGTATCTGCTTGTTCCTGTAAAAGAGATTACGCGTAGCCACTACAAAGGGACGGTCTACAACATGCACGTAGACACTGATAACTCTTACTGTGTGGATGGCTTTGCGGTTCATAACTGCAACGTCAATGGAGATTTTTTCCCAGAGGCGGCTCTTAGTCACTTTGGAAAAGATTATGGTTATAAAACCTTTGAGTACAACGCAAAAATCTACAAGCACCATATCAACAAAGACCCCAAAGCATCTTACGGAGATGTAGCACTTGCGGTTTACAATCCTAAGTACCACCGGGTTGAACTGATCGTGGTTCTTGATAACGCCAAGGCTCCAGACATTGTTGAGCGCATCGATAACGGCGATTACCCTGAGTGGTCTATGGGGTGTCGTGTTCCTTACGACGTGTGCTCAATCTGCGGACATAAAGCAAAGACCACAAAAGAATACTGCGAGCACCTGAAATACTACATTGGCCGGATCCATCCGGGCACTGGTAAGCAGGCCTACGCAATCAACACACATCCAAATTTCTTTGATATCAGCCAGGTCCTCATTGGGGCTGATAAGACCGCAAAGACCCATATGAAAGTGGCGTCCAGCGGAGGCCTTCCTGTGATCAGTTCAGCATCGATTGCAGAAAAGATGGCCGAGACTAAAGAGGCAACAATTGAAAAAGAGATTCCAGCAGGGACTCCACCTGCATCCCAAGACTCTGTGGAGACACTTGTTCGAAGCATTCCTGAGATTAAGGCAAGAGAGAAATCCCTCCCTACAGATGTGCTTGATCGTCTGGGGCGTTTTAACTTTAACGATGCTATGTCAACTTTGTCTTTCTTAGGCATTCTTCCGAAGCCTCAAGAATTCCAAAGAATCCTATTGATCTCCATCGGTAAAAAAGGCATCGCCGACCAACTTGATCAGCACAATATGTGCTTTGATCCTGGAATGGTTATGGACCCTTCTCCGTCTCACCTGAAGCTCATGGATCTATCAGCTCGTCGCTTTAGACCTGAGATTTTAGATATGATGGAGCCATATATGGCTCAGAGAAGCTACATGGCTCCGCATCTTGGGCGCAGGATTGTCTTGATTGAAAAGACAGCGGCCGAGGAAGAGCCTCTTCCAAACTTTATCAAGTGGGCAAATGAAGACGAGCGAAAGCCTGTCGGAATCATCCCGATCATGGCTCTGGCAGCAGGCTTGTATGCAGCTTTCGGACATAAGGCCGGAGGCGAGATCACGGGACACCTTGATAAGTTGATATCTCAGCACCCCCAGCTAGCAGCAGCGCTTGCAATCGGTGCTCCGTTGATATTTAATAGCGTTATTGGGCCTAAACGAAGAGGTCAGTTTGATGCCGGTGGCGAGCCACAGAATTCAGACACTATTGATATAGCAAAGCGGATTGAAGAGATGAGACAAAAGCCGTACATGAAGACTGCGGCCCTGATGGGCCCGGGAACGAAGCGGCTATTTTTGGGAATCCCAGCTGTGTACATGGCGTCTGGGATTTTGCAAAAGCAAAGACAGCTTAATCCGCATGAGCAGGAAGGTCGAGTGAAGGCATTCATTCGCAAATATCCTGACCTTATCGGAGCTGGTCTTGCTCTTGATGCACTCGCTGGTAAAAAAGGAACCCATGGAATCCTTAAAGATGTCGTACCGAAAGCAGAAAGCCTTTTCAGAAAAGGCACTTCAGCTCTAGGGAAAATCGCAGAGGAGAACCCCTTCCTGAAAACAGCGTCAGCCCACGACTTCATAGCAAACTCGTTAGTTTGGCCTCTTGCCGCCGGTGGGGTTAACCTTCCAGCGAAGGTAATGGGCGGATTGTTTGACCAAGCCGTGCTGGAAGTCTCCAAAAAGGTTTTGTCAAATAAAAAACAAGGGTCTAAAATTAACAACGTAAATAAGAGGAGTTAATATGCCTACTCTACAAGAGATTCTCGAGGGCGACCTTGAGCAGCCTTCAATGAACAAGGAGGCTTCTCAAAACATCAGTGATGAGAACATCAGTGATGAAATCGAAAAATTGGCTATGGAGATCGGACTCGTCGACGAAGACGACACCGCTTCTGTAGCTGGAGCACAAAATAACCAAGGCCAGTCTAAGGAGGCGAAAATGGGATTGGATGCACTTTACGGTAGCATGTTCCCTGAGGATGTCCAGGAAATGTCTGGATCCACAGAGAAGGTGGCTTCTATGAATAAAGAAGCTGCAGAAATCGAAGAGGCTATGGGACAAGCGGCTTACAACGCTTTCCAAGCACACGTTGATCAATTGATCACAAAGATTGCTGCGGATCACATCGAGGGAGGCGCAACTGTTGATGTTGAACATCATGCAGATTCTGAACCTTCTCAAGCGATGGACAACAACAAGCCTGCAGATTCTGCAAAGCCTATCAGCACAAAACCTGTTGTTGATAACGAGCTTCCTGCTGAAAACGGCGGCGCTGTAGTTGGAACTGAAAAACAACAACATGCCCCAATGGGTGAGATGAAGATGGCGGCTTACCGCAAACATCTTTTGCTCTCTCAAATGGGTAAGTAATAGGGGGATCGCACAATGAAGATCACAGATCTTTCTCGAGACGATCAGGCCTTGGTTCAAACTCAGTTCCCAGCTGAGCTTGAAAAAGAAGCTGCTGAGCAAGTAAAAGTTGCTCAAGAGCTTTACTCTACTGGCTTTGCTAAATTCGCAAGTGAGACAGCAGACATGCTGGACAAGCTCGCTGAAGAAGCAGAGAAGGAAGAGAAAGAAGAAGGCAAAGAAGATGAGCACGAAAAGAAGCTAAACGAAGAGCAAAAGAAAGAAGCTGCAGCTCGCGGCCAATTCATCGCTCGTGGCTTCATCGACGGCTTGAAAAAGCTTGGCTCTGAACGTTACAACGACGAGATGGCATATCTCTATCCGTTTGTTAACGAAAAGCTTGCTTTCATGGGCAAAGCCTTGTCAAACATGGGTACTAAAGCTGTAGGTGCAGTTCAGTCCGCTGGATTGAAAGCTCACATGGCTGGAAAACACATGGGCGGCAAAGCTGGTAAAGCTTTGGAAACCGCAGGTAGAGCAGTTGTTGAGCACCCTAAAAAGGTGATGACTGCTGCTGGTGGAGCTGCTGGTTTGGCTGGCCTTAAGGCTATGAATTCAAGCAAAAAAGACTAAAAATTTCAGCCCTCTTTCGGGAGGGTTAAGACGGAGATGGTATATGAGACTTGACCAATTGATTGCCCAGGCTGATGAAGTCATCGAAAAAAGAGCTTCCAAACAGGAGCCTCCTGTGACTGCTGCCTCTGATCACGATGAAGTTGTCAAACTGGCATCGTTCCTTGAAAACATGGAACCTGGTCATGCGACCTCTGAGCCATCTCCGTTCGAAATGAACTTCGTGGAAAAACTCGCTTGCTCTGTAGCAATGGTCGAGGCCTTGAATAACTTCGAGGAGTTCCAGAAGATTGCAGAGTTTGAAGAAAAAGCACTGGCTTCCGGGTACACGCAAGCACAGGTCGATGAATTCCTTGAGAAGAAGGCTTTGAAAGTCCCTGCGTCTGTCACCATCCCTGCGCTGGCCTTAATGGCAGGTGGAGCGGCTGGACATATGCACGGAAAAAAGAAGGGCTATACAAAAGCACTCGAGGATGTTCAACACGCTTTATCTCAAACACACGGGCAACATGAATGATAAAAGGAGCTGCCCTTAGAGCATCTTTAAGTGCGCTGAAGCACCACTTCACACGTGGCTTGTCGAAGACTTTTGACAAAAAGACAGTTCAGCAATTTAAAAGGCAGAATGCTCGAAGCGGTGGACCTGAATCATTTTTGATGTTCGGCGCCTCTAAGGCCCTGAGTGCGGGAGCCGGAAAAAGAGGGAAGGCGAAGATTCGAGACGCAGTCTGGAAGGCGACGCAAAAAGCCCCTCTTGACGTTGATACAGCTCTTGGAAACGTGGCTGTGGATGCGACAAAAAAGACCCCTTTGAAGAATCTGTTCAAGGTCAAAGAGCAGCTTCCTGCGGGGAAAGATCTGATCCGAGAAGTGGAGAGACCATCAATCACTGCACCTCTTGCGAAGGCTAGGGACATTGCGACTCCCCTAGTAATGGGATACACTGTTGAAAAGGGTCTGCGGAAGATGAGAGAGAAGAAGAGTGAATAAAGAAAAAGAGCTCTTAAAAACTGCTGCTCAGAAAATGCGTCAAATGGACAACCAATTGAAGACGCATGAGAAGCGAGCTCACGCTCTTCGCTTAATCTATAAGCAGGCCGAACTCGGCTACGGAGACGTACCCCGCTCTTACAGCGAACTACAAGAAAAGGTAGCGTCGTTGGTAAATCAGGATCTTTTTGTATTAGAAAAGGCATTGGAGCTGACCGGTGGAAATATTAAGCTCGGTGAACTTGCTAACAGCGAGCCCCAGGCATACAACGCCACTGAGATGTTTCAAGCCGCAATTTTAGGCGACTAAGGAGGCCAAAAATGTCTGGTATCGTAGGCATTAGCGACATCCGAACTGTGCCCGTAGGTGAAGACCTTACTAAAGAGGCTTTGAACCTGGAAATCCTTCGTGGACTCGAGAAGATGTTCCGCGTGGATAAAAAGGTTGGCTCTGGCGTAAGCGTTAAATCCGGCGAATTCGCAGTTCTCGGAAACGACGGAATGTTGTCCCGTCCAGGTGCAACACCAGTAGCGGAAACGTACTTGGTGTTTGCGGGTACAGATCGTTTTGATAGCAAAGCGACTGGTCAGTGCACACTCATCATGAGTTCTGCACTTATCGTGAAGACAGATCTTTACGATAAAACCCAATCTTACAACGTAGGCGACGAACTTACCTCGAAAGATCGTGGTATGGGCGAAGCTGACTTGACCAAGGCTGCATCCGGTGAGTTCGCTCTCGGTAAAGTCACGGAAGTGGGAAGCGGATACATCGTTTACGAATTGTATTCTGCAGCTCACGTGAAAGCGTAAGGAGGGGTAGACCATGGAAAATACTGGTTTGGACGCAACAACGTTTAATAACCTCTTCATCGAACGTTTGGACACCACTGAAGGTCTACAAAAGACCGCAGCGGCAGGTGCAGCTTTCGTACGCGCTAAAATCCGTGAAGTCGGTTTTGCTCGTCGAATTCTTCCACCAGAGAGTGTCACTCGTGCTGACACCACTCGTTCAACCGATCACGACACTCTAGTCAAGATCGTCGACATCGAGCATGATTCTAAAGCGAAAGCTGTGAATTTTGCTTCTGAAGCCGATGAACGTTACATCCAAGGCAAGCGTTATGCGCTTCCATTCTTCAAAGTTGAGTCTGAGAAGTTTGTGAAATCCGAGGGTGAACTCTTGGCTTACGATTACCCAATCACAAAGGTAATCGAAGAGAACAGTGTGAAAGATATCCAACGCGTAGAAGATGAGAAATTCATCGAGTACGCAGAGGCAGCTATCTCTATCACTGGTAAGCGCTTGGTTTCTACTGCGACAACTGTAGATCGTAAAGAGCTTACTTCTCTCTTCAAGATGATCGACTTCGACCAATTGGTTGTTGGAACTGTACTTATGAACACCGTCGATTTCGACGATTACATGGTACAACCTGCAACTGAAATCGGTTCTCCGTTGGCATCTGAAGTGTCAGTGAACGGTTACAAATACCCAACAATCTTGAAGCGCAAACTTGTTGTGACTAACAAACACGACATCGTTTTGCCTGGTGAGATCTGGGCGTTCACTGATCCAGCGTACCTTGGAAACTTCTTCATCCTGAACGACGTTAAGTTCTGGATTAAGAAAGAGGCCGATTTGGTACTTTGGAAAACTTGGGAGTACATCGCAGAAGGCTTCGGTAACATCAAATCAATCGCTAAGATTGAGCTTGACGTTCCGTCTCCAATCCCTGTGAATGGAACTATCTAAGAACCGATCTGGTGGGGGGCCTAAAAACCCCTCATCAGCTTTAACATCTAGGAGAACACAGTGAAATTTAAAATCACAAACACCACAGTAAAGCCCGTCAAAAAAGGTCCAAACGGAACAGATCTTAGAACAGCAGTCGAAAAGGTCGGTCACGCCGTACAATTCAGAAATGCTAAGGACCAAGTTATAGTTCTTCATCCAGGGCGTATGACAATCATCGAAGACGTAGACCCAGGTCTTTTGAATCTTCAACGTGGTGGCTTCATTAAAATTGAGCCAATCAAAGATATCTCTGCAGCTCTGAAAGAGCACGCTCTTCAAGAGTCGGCCGGTCTTGATGCGCGTAAGAAGGCAGCCGAAGAAAGAAAGAACGACAACCGTAAGGCAAGAGCAGTCGAAATGGGCAAAGACACACACTCTCAACAAGGTGGTGCTGAACATGAAGATGCTAAGAATCCAGACGGTGATCCGAATTTCATCGCTCGCGCTTCCTCTAAGAAAACCAAAGGCGGCCGCAATAAAGGTTCAGAGGTAGCGAATGTCAATACCAATGCCGCAGGATCCGTGGGCAACGCGACGACTGGAGAAGGCTAAGAAGTATCTTCGCCTTTTTCTTCGCGATACTCCACAATTAAACCGTCTTATAAAAGCTGAGGAGTCAAACGATGATCTCCTCACTTTTGCTATTGATATGGCGATCGATGACTGGAACACAACAACCCCGGTCATCGGTAACACGACCATAGGAAACTTCCCAAGTCTTTACCTACTCATGCATGCTGCGACCATGGTGATCTTGAAATCTCAAGGTATCTATCAGGCCAGAAATGAACTCAACTACAACACTGGCGGATCGAGCTTTGTTCGTATGAACAAATCGAATTACTACCAGTCGTGGATGATCAACTTCGCAAATGAGTATGAACTTAAAAAACGAAACCTGAAGATCCAGCAAAACATCTCTCGTGGGTGGGGCGGGGTTTCTTCAGAGTACGATCGAATCGGTTATAGCTGGTGAGGTAGATATGAATTCATTTTGGAATGGTTTTACAAAACAAGCAAGCATCCCGCGCCTCATCGGCACCGTAACCGGAGCTCGCGATTTAAAGCGCGGATACAACATCATCGGGAAGATGGTAAGTAAAGGTCAGATGACCCAGGCCGGTCACGTTGCTGAAAACCTGGCAAAGCGAAAACAAATCGCAGGTCAGGCCATGGCCGGAGGACTTGCGCGACTCGGGCTTACTGGTGCCGGCGCTGCATATGCACTGAGGGACAAAAGTGGCAAGTAACCAATGCAAGCTCAAGAATATCAAGTTCAAAGGGTATGAATGTCATATCCTAAGCTTCGAGCCAGAATCTCGTATTCTGGTGAAATGGAGTCTTGAGCCTACCTCCCAGAGTCTCAAAAATCTCGTTTATTTCATAGACCGCGGCGAAAGCCCCGAGGATATGAAGCAGATCAACGGGAAGCCTATCCCTTCAGGTGGGCTCTGTGAATACATCGACTATGAAGTTCGTCTGAAGGACACTGAGAAAATCTACTACTATCGTGTGCGCGCGGTGGAGATGAACGATGATAAAACCGTTCAGCTTCAGACCTTTCAGACTCCTCCCTTTATATGGGAAGGAACCCCTGACACAGTAGCCTCTTACATTATCGAAGAGCATCTTTTTGCCTTCAGAGAAGTTTACGGAATGCCGGCTTTGATTTTCAAAAAAATGAAAGAAGGCGGCCGGTGCCCCGAATGCTGGGACACAGTTTTAAAGCGTGTCACAAAAAGTAACTGCACAACCTGTATGGGAACCGGCTTCATCGGTGGGTACTATCCGTTCATTGAAGCCTGGATGGATTTCAATCCAGATCCCAAGATGGCCGTGATCTCTGAGTTCGGCGAAAGACAACCGAGCCAGACCGATGCTCTTTTCACGAACTATCCGCAGCTAGCCTCCGGGGACCTGATCGTGGAGCTGCAATCCAATCGTTACTGGAGGATTTCGAATGTCCGGAACACCGAAAAAAACAGGACCACCATCCTGCAGGTAATGCGGCTTGATGAGATCAATCGTTCCGATGTAGAGTATAACCTAGAGGTACCAGTAGACGTGCGCATGCGACTTCTTGACCAGCTCAAGAAGCGAGAAGCGCAACCGGAGTTTTAATGAAGTCATTTTGGGATGGATTTGAAAAACAAGCCGCGGCCGCCACTAAAGGCATTCGCTCAGGAATGGGAATCATCTCAAACCGTGCGGGCCTTTCTATTGGTGCTAAACCAAGGGCTGGGGTCGCTGTTGCATCTCAGTTTAAGCCAAACAAGATCCCAAGCCCTTCTCTAAACGCTGCTGCGAGTAAAAATCTTCAACCCTCCTTAATTCGCGATCTCGGACAAACCATTGCCAAGAAACCAGGCGAAGCCGGTCGTGGAGTAGGGAACGTGAAGATATGAGTGACCCTGTAAAGAAGAACACCAAGAAAAAGCGTCTCTCCCTCCCTGGTCAGGTGAAGTACACCTCCATGAAGGATGCGTTTGATGCCATCAACAATACCATGGGTGAGATTCACGTCCAGACCCATGATAAAATTAAGGCTCAGCGCGGAGGTGGCCGATGAGTGGTGAGGTAAAGACAGGGATTTCGTCGGGCGGAGAAAGTCGAGGCGGGCTTAAGAAGTCCTCCATCGAGACTGGTCAGCACATTCCAAATGTTGCTATCTTTTTAAAAAGAACCACGATAGAATTTCTTCAAATCCTTTTCAGTCTTAGAGATAAAGGGTTTTATCGTTACGAACAGGATGACACAAAGACGGAGATTCAGATTTCAGACCAACACACTGTCGATCTCGAAGCGGTCCATGTAAGACCGGCGATTGTCGCAGTAAGAGGTCCCCTCTCCTGGCAAGGACTCGGATTAGGAGGAAATGCCATGGAGAAACGATCGATGACCACCGGCAACTACACTTTTAATGATCTCCTCACTGGTTCAGTGGCTTTTTCTTGCATATCACGTGAAGGTACAGAGGCGGAACAGCTGGCACATCTTGTGTTCAACAGCTTTAAGTTCTTTAGACCCGTCCTTCAGAAACAAGGATTTTTTACAATCAAAAGCCTCAATATCGGTGCAGAGTCATTAGTAGTTCAAGAAGGTGATAACGACGATCTTTACGTGGTGCCTGTGTTCATCACGGCTCAGATACAGGATCGGTGGACTCTTAGTGATACCGCCGCTCGCAAACTTGAACAGGTTATTATTGAAACTATGACTTGCCCATAAAGGAGACATAAGATGGCTTACAGAAGACCCGCAGTTACGGTGATTCAAGAATTTGTTGGCTTGGTTCCTGCTCTTGCAGCGTTCAACCTTCCTTCATGTGTCATCGGCCCTGCATATCAAATCGTCGATGACGATGCGCTTGGCCTTTATAATGCGACACAAACTGTGTACGCGTACGCTTCACTTGCTGGTGGAGCAGCTGTTGATCTGTCTGAGATGGATCCAGCAGAAATCTATCCTGCTACAAAAAAACCAATCAGTGCTTACTTGAAGAACGCAAAGGTTGAGATCGTATCCCCTGCTACTACCGGTAACGGTGCTGGCGCGGCTTTCTCAGATCCCTCTTCAAATAAGTTTGAAGATGTTATTGCCGGTGATGAAGTGGTGATCGTAGAGCAGCTTGCTGTCTCTATCATCTCTGCGCAAACAAACGGTTCATCTGTAAACACCACAGGTCTTAAAGATCGTTTGACAGCTGGCGTTTCTGGTCAATTCCAGAACGTAAAAGCAGGTGACACTGTTGTAGTCACAGCCGGTACAAACACTGTTACTGGCACATACACTGTTGCTGTTAAAATCAGCAACGATGTGTTGAAACTCGATGCAGATGTCAATGACGGCGTTGGTGCTTCTTCAGACGTTGCTTACAGCATCACTGGCGATCGCGGTACACAAAACCAAGGCACTTACAGAGTTAAAACTGTAACTGACGTAAACAACTTGGTTCTTGAAAGTCCTCTTGCTGAAGCGGAAGCGCCTTTGAAGTATTCAATCAATCGCAAGGTTGCTCAAATCAACCTGAACCGTTTGACTTCTTCTGGTGACGGATTCTTCCCAGAGGAAACAGGTATCACTCTTGGTGCTACCATCACTCACGTGATTGGTACAAACACCTATAACGTTGTAAGCGGAACTTTGTACGCAAGCTACCGAGCTCTTCGTACAGACCTTGCTTCAAGTGTTGTTGAGTACGCAAACTTGGCGGCAGTTCAAGCTGTATTTGGCGCGGAACAAATCGTTCCTGCGAACCCTCTTGCTTTCGGTCTTTCTATCATGCTCCAAAACACCACCACCCCTGTGAATGGTCTTGGTCTTGATGAAAACGCCGTGAGCGACGAGACTCTTTCTTATCAAGTAGCTATGGATGTACTGGCAATGACAGAGATGTATGCTTTGGCACCTCTTTCTCAAAACCCAGTGATCCATCAAATGTTTAAAACACACGTTGAAGGCTTCTCTCAAGCAGAGAAACGTAAAGAGCGTGTTGTGATCGTGAACCGTACTTTGAAGACTGTTGAAACTCTGAAAGAGCTTGCGACAACTTCAACTGTACTGAATGGTTCTCGAATCATCGTGAACACTCAGGTTGATGGCGCAGGTATCCTGGCTTCTCCAAGCACAGTGAACGATGCGACATCGAATCAGTTCTTCAATGTGAAGGCTGGTGATACTCTAGTTGTTGTCGGCGGAACGAACGCAACTGCAGGTGAATACCCTGTGGCGACTGTTCCTTCTGTGAATCAATTGACTGTGACGGGTTCTATCTTCACAGGCATTTGTAACGATCTTCAGTACTACATCGTCCGTCAAGACGGTCTGGGCGCTGATGGTATGAACTTCTACGACAGAAGCGCGGCGTTTATTTCTTCTGGCGTGGCTGCTGGTCACTACCTTGAAATCACTGCCGGCACTTACATGGGTCGTTACAAAATCGGCTCTGTTGTATCCGAGAAAGAGCTTACTTTGGCTGTTGCAATCCCTGGGGTTGTATCGCTTGAGTCTGCGATCTCTTACAAGATCACTCGCGATATGACTAAGACTGAGCAAGCGAACTTTGTAAAAGGTTACAGCTCTGGTCTTGGATCTCGCCGTGTTGTTAACATTTGGCCTGATATTCTTGAGACTCCGGTTGGTCAAACAATCGAAGATCTTCCTGGTTTCTACGGTGCTGCTGCGATTGCTGCGATCACCACAGGTCTTCCTACTCAACAAGGTTTCACAAACCTGACATTGAGCGGATTCTTGGGTGTTAAACACAGTTCTAAGTACTTCACAGGCGATCAGCTTGATACCATCGCTGATGGTGGAACGATGATCCTTGCGCAAGACGGAGATGAGCAGCCACTTTATGTTCGTCACCAATTGACGACAGATCGTTCTGCTATCAAGTTCCAGGAGTACTCTGTAACGAAGAACGTGGACTACATTGCGAAGTTCATGAGAAACGCGTTTGCAGGATTCCCTGGTCGTTACAACATCGTTGATACGACTTTGGATGAGCTTCGTGGAACAGCGAAAGCAGTTCTGACTTTCCTTAAAGACGACACCCGTCTTCCACGCATTGGGGGCGTGATCAGAAGCGGTACTCTGACTAAACTTGAGGAGAGTGATACTCAGATCGACACTATTAAAATGAGATTCAAGTTGGATATCCCAATTCCATTGAATAACTTGGATATCACAATCGAAGTTTAAGGAGGGGTGAATGGCAGCAACAACGTCATATAGCAACTGGGATTTTTATAACTACCATATCCAGGAAGACCTGATTGGTGGTCAGTTCGTGAGTGCGGAGTCTACGCTGATCGCAGCCGGCCCCCCTCAGGCTTCGCAAACCTCAGACGGAGGCACGACCGGTGGTGTATACCCCATCGGTCTTCTTGAGTCTGTTGGTTTGCAACAATCAAAGCAGCTTCAAAGGATCTTTGAGATCGGTTCTACCCGTTCTTATTTCATCCCCGGCCGCGTGATCGGTTCTATCTCCATCGGAAGAACCTTCTATTTCGGTCCAAGCTTGCTTCGTGTTCTGTACGCATACTACAGACACAGCAAAAATAACATCAACTTCGGTACAGATCCTGCGGGGACTCGTACTGTTATCAACGGTCAAGAGGTTCCGTCTCCGGCGGCAGCCTTGCTTGATAACGTTGATCCGGCCGGGTTGCATGAGCTAAGACGCTCGCCTGGTGAAGATTATTTCTTCATCGAGCTTGCATCTGACCTTTTCAATCAGCCAACAGGTATGGCAATATACTTCAAGGACCAAAACTCCGTGAGCGTAGGTGCTATGTACCTTGAATTCTGTTATGTTCAAGGACATCAATTGAACATTTCTTCAGGATCTGTTCTGGTGATGGAAGGCGTAAGTCTTCAATACGACAGAATCGTTCCTATCAAGGTGTTGGTGTAGTATGAGTTTTTGGGCAGGCTTTCAAAAAACAGCTCTTATGCACAAAAGACGAGACGAGGACCTGGCGGTAGCCGGGACCTCTATCATCCCTCTTGGTTCAACGATTCACACTCTTGCTAAAAGCAAGAAGGGTGGGAATCGCGGGAAAGAGTGGTTGTCAAGAATGGGCGGTGCTGGCGCCGGTGCTGTGCTCGGATCCATTCCTGGACTTCTTGCTAAGAGCCCTACATTGTCATCTTTTGGTGGCTTAGCTGGTGGAGCAGCCGGCGAAGTTGCAGCAAGCCGTCTTGTGCACAAACACAAGTACGATTCAAAAGGCAACTTA